>OGYW01003320.1_pt1 | contig 10827 bp, 11 predicted proteins | sample 1576621 | NCBI WGS metagenome assembly OGYW01 (sample SAMEA3541528, study PRJEB24748) | human gut metagenome | biome: human gut; feature: human-associated habitat; material: faeces | place: China | collected 2012 | reverse complement strand
GAGGGCTTTGCCCGTCTATGAAAAACCGCCGGCTAGGCCGGCGGATTATTATTTGAAGCCCCATCAGGCCTGCAGAAAAATGGACGGGTGATTATAATGAAAATGCGTAAGATTTCTGAGAATACAATTCGGCGTTTAGCACGATATATTCGTCTATTAGAGTGTTTGAAACGAGCTGGAGAGACTCGTATTTCCTCCAAAGATATTAGCATGCTGTCGGACACATCGGCGTCACTGGTTCGGCAGAATCTAAGCAATTTTGGATGTTTCGGGCAGCAAGGTTATGGATACGACATAGATAAATTGCTTTCTGAATTAAAACGCATTATGCAGGGAGAAGAACGCTATCCTATGATTTTGGTCGGACTGGGGAACATGGGAAAGGCATTATTAGAGAAATTCAATTTTTCGGATTGCAGATTTGATTTAATTGCTGCATTTGATGCTCGTCCAACTTTTTCTGACATTCATATCAACCCCAATGTTCCGGTACTGCATATCGCACAAATGGAACAAGTGATTAAAGAGCAAGCAATAAAAGCTGCCACCTTATGTGTTTCCGGGGACGACGCTGTTGACACCGCAAAACATCTTATTAGACGTGGAATCCGTGGAATCTGGAATTTTACCAACGTCGAGCTTGAATGCGTGGATCATAATGTTGTCATAGAAAACATACATTTTTCAGATAGTCTGATTACCATGAAATATTATATGTAATCAGTGTGAAAAATCCATATATGAAGGAATTTATCGATCAGGTCAGCCGATTAAACCGCGTGGCTTGATGAAGGTCTGACTACTGTTTGACTACTAAACGCAAAAATCCCATGAGCCATTGTGCTGCAACGGTTCATGGGATTCTCTTTTTCTCTGTCAGATTTGTGCATTACCACCGGAACCCGCTTGAAATCAGCGTTTTCGTTTGACTGTCTGATAACTCCGACTCTGTAGGCCAGCGGTTCGAATCCGCTCGGGCGTACCACGAAAAAACCCTGTAGTTTCAATGACTACAGGTTTTTTCTTCGCCGTTGTAGCTGTAAAAAATCAGGCGCAATTTAGGCTGTCTTCGGCTATAAAATGCCCTGTGATGTTGCACCAATGTTGCACCAAAAACTAACCTCCCCCGGTTCGGAAATACACCGGCCCCAGGGTTTTGCGGGATTAGTAGAATCAAGGTGCAGCCGGCGGCGGCAAAGATTGCTGCACCCTCGCGCCTATCCCAGCGCCACATCTAGCGTCATCATCACGCTGAAACCGACAGCGAAGAAAACTGTTCCGAGGTTGGAGTGCTTTCCCTGGGACATTTCGGGGATCAGCTCCTCCACCACAACGTAGAGCATGGCACCGGCTGCAAAGCTTAAAAGATACGGCAGCGCCGGGATCACAAGCTGCGCGGCGAGGATGGTCAGCACCATCATGGTCGTGCGGCCCAGTTTGCTCTTCGGCCCTTCGGCCTGATCGCTGCCCACATGGAGATGGGGGATCAGCCGGTCGAGCAGGAGCAAAAACAGCACCCTGGCCCAAAAGCCGGCCAACGCGGGAAGAAAAGACAGCCTGCCCATGTGATCGGACTGTGCAATGGCGGGGATCAGCAGGCTCCATATCGAGGCCGCCACCATCACTCCGGCGGCAAAGCCGGCAAGAGAGCGCTGAACCAGATCGCCCAGCGACTTTTTCATAAAGAACACGCAGGCAGCACCCAGTGTTGTGCCGAGAAAGGGAATCAGTATTCCGAGAAAGACTTCCATTTGTTGCACCGCCTTTTCGTAGTATTTTATAGTTCACCTGATCTGACCGGTCTGAAATGCGCCTGAGTTAGATTAGACTAACTTGAATGCCTTAAAATGGCTGCGTTTCTGCAGCAATGCTATGACCCTGCGTTCATTATACTGTACTTTTTCGCATTTTGCAAGCGGCGAGAGCGGACGGCGGCTGCGCTGCCGTGCGGGACGGAGCGGGGGCGTTATTACGGGTGCCCATTTTTGCGGACAAGATGGGCTTTTCGTGTGCAGATCCGCATGATATAATCAAAGCAAACGCAGGATCGGCCGCGCCGGAATCTGCGGAAGAATGCATCGTTGGAGGTATGCAGGATGCCAAAAGCGAAGTGGAATCTGAACACCGTTTACATATCCGAGCGGCTGCAGGAGAGCCTGCGGCCCATCTCCCGCTGCGCCATGACCACGGTGGTCGCGCCCATGGGCTACGGGAAGACCACGGCGGTGAACTGGTATCTCGGTGAGCGCGCCAGAGCGGAGCCCCTGCACAGCATCCGCATCAGCGTATATTCCGACAACCTTGCGATCTTCTGGAAAAGCGCACAGGAGGCGTTTGCCCGCGCGGGCTTTCCTTTCCTGCGGGAGTATCCCTGCCCGACGGACGCGGCGGGCGGCGGCCTGCTGATAGATGATCTGTGCCATGCGCTGGCGGGTGAGACGGCCTGTTATCTCTTCATCGACGATTTTCACCTGCTGACGGATAAGCGCGCATCGCTGTTTCTGTGTATGCTGGCAAACCGGCTTCCGGCAAATGTGCATCTGATCGTCGCCAGCCGGGATCGCTTTCTGCCTGCTGCGGAGGTGGTGCGGCTGGGGGCGCGGGTGTATCAGATCGGCACGGAGCAGCTGCGCCTCAACCATACGGAGCTTGCCGTTTATGCGCACCGCTGCGGTACGGAGCTTTCCGATGCGCAGGTCGAACGCCTTCTCTACTCCAGCGAGGGCTGGTTTTCCGCCGTGTATCTGAATCTGCGCACGCTCTCCGAGCGCGGTGTGCTGCCCAGCCGCCATTCCGACATTTATGCCACCTTTACCGCCGCCATGATCGATCCGCTGCCGGAAAAGCAGCGGCAGTTTCTGGCGGTTATGGGGCTTGCCGATGAGTTTACCGTGGAGATGGCGCAGTATATCACGGGCGATGCGGACGCGGGGCAGATCCTCTCCCGGCTCACAGAGCAGAACGCCTTCGTCGCGCGCCTGCCGGATGGGCCGGCCTATCGCTTCCACCATATGATGAAAGCGTGCGCCGAGCGGAGCTTTCTGACGATGGAGCCGGAAACGCAGCGGCTGTATTGGCAGCGCTTCGGCAGCTGGTATGAGCAGCACGAACAGTATCTGCACGCCATCGCCGCCTACCGGAGGAGCGAAGACTACACTGCGCTGCTGCGGGTCATCCGCAGCGATGCGGGCATCCTGCTGGCATCGCTGAAGCCGGAGGATGTACTTGAGGCGCTGGACAAATGTCCGGCCGAAACGCTCAAGGCCGATCCCTTTGCCATATTGGTGCTGATGCGCAGGATGTTCACATGGCGGCAGATCCCAAAGATGCTGGAGCTGAAAGCCCTGCTGCTGACGGCCATCGAGGAGCATCCGGAGATGCCGGAGGAGGAGCGCGGCAACCTGCTGGGCGAATGCGATCTCATTTTGAGTTTCCTCTGCTACAACGACATCAGCGCCATGAGCCGCCTGCACCGCAGCGCCAGCAGCCGGATGTCCCGTCCCGCTATCAGCATCCAGTCCGGCGGCGGCTGGACCTTTGGCTCGCCGTCCGTTTTGATGATGTTCTACCGCGCGCCGGGAGAGCTGGAAAGCGAGTTGGCCGAGATGGACGAGTGTATGCCCCATTACTATCGGGTCACGAACCATCACGGGCAGGGCGCGGAGACGATCATGCGCGCGGAGGCGCTGTTTTGTCAGGGACACGTTACCGACGCGCACATCGAGCTGGAGCGCGCGTATGCGCAGGTCAGCGGCAACGGGCAGATCAACATGGCGCTCTGCTGTGACTTCCTGTCATGGCGGCTCTCGCTGTACACCGATGTGGAGCAGCGGTACACCTTTGCTGAGCGCTATGCGGCGCTGCTGCGCTATCATGACGCGTCGTGGATCAACATCTGGAGCGCCACGAGCGCCTATTATCATGCGCTGCGGGGCGAAACGGACAAGATCCCGGAAATCTTTTCGCAGCACCGGCTCTCTGATATCCATCTGCTCGCGCCGGGCAAGCCCATGATGGAAATGATCGAAAACCAGGTGTATCTTGCCCAGGGGGCGTATGCCAAGGTGGTGGGGCGCAGCGCGGAGCAGCTGGCGGCGTGCGAGGCGATGCACTACGCGCTGGTGGCGCTGCACATCCGCGTCCAGACGGCAGCGGCGTATGCCAGGCTGGGCAAGCCCGAGACGGCGCACACATGGCTGCAAAAGGCGCTTTCGGACGCCGGACCGGACGGCCTTGTGATGCCGTTCGCGGAAAACTACAGCCTCCTGAAGCCCTTGCTGGCACGGGAAACGCGATCCGCTTTTGCCGCGAGGATCACCGCGCTCAGCGAAGCGGCGCAGGCGCGAGGCGCAGAGCGTCTCCGTCCGGCGGCCTTCCGCGCACTGACGGCGCGGGAATTTGAGATCGTGGAGCTGATGGTGCAGCGCCTGAGCAACCGCGAGATCGCACAAAAGTGCTACCTCTCCGAGGGGAGCGTCAAGCAGTATGTGAATCAGATCTATTCCAAACTCCATATTGAGGGAGATACCCGCACCAAGCGCGCACAGCTTGCCGCGCTGCTGCATGAAAAGACCTAACCTTTGGTTAATGGTTCTCCCGCCGCATCCACCATACAATGCTTGTACGGTGGATCTTTTATTTTTGCGGAAAGGAGGGCACGCACTTGAACCGAAGATATCTCACAGCTGTTACGCCGCTGCCTGACCATGTTCTGCAGGTCGATTTCGTGTCCGGAAGCCGGCTCCTGCTGGACATGAAGCCGTATCTGGACAAAACGCGCTTCTGCGCACTTTCTGATCCGCAGGTGTGGGGCAGCGCCGTGACCAACGGCATTTTTGTCCGCTTCGGCGATGTGGAGCTGAGCCACGATGAGATATTGTCCATGGCGGAACAGGAGCATTGACACAGTTGATTTGAAAAAGGAGAAACACACAATGAGACGCTTTATAAAATACCTGCTTCCCGCATTGCTGCTGGCGCTGTGCCTGAGCTTGGCCGCCTGCGGAAGCGGCGGCGATACCGACACCGACACGGATGCCGTGCCCGATTCCATTGAGGGCATGGTCAAGGACGGCGAGCGGATGGCGAGCCTGTCTGACTACGGCGGCACGTGGGCGGGCGACGACGGCAGCACGATGCTCATTGAGGCCGGCGGCGACGGCGACGGCGACGAGGTGCGCTTTGCGCTCTACGATGCCGGTGACGAGGTGACCGCCAGCGGCTTTATCCAGTTCGTTCCGGACTACGGCTGTGATTATTTTTACAACGAGCACGACGGCGTTGCCTACCGCAGCCGGCTCGACGAGGCCGGCGCGCTGGACGTGGTGAGCCTCGGCACGTTTGCAAAGGTGAGCGGCGATATACCGGGGGAGACGATCGGCGACACCGGCTTTGAGATGCTGGCGGGCACATGGTATCTGGATGCCGAGGCCGACGCGCCCAGCATCCTCGTGATCGATCGGGCCGGCGGATGGGAGCTGATGGAGCGTCCCGGCGGCGACGGCGATCCCACCACGGTGGACTGCGGCACAATTCAGGTGGAGCGCAGCGGCGAGGAGACGCTGTATTACGCCGTTTCCACGAGATTTGCAGATGTTACCTATGACTTCACCCTCATCGACAGCAGCACGATGTATTGGGGCGGCGAGTACGATTATTATCAGAAAATGGCGTGACGGAAAGGGCATTTGCCATCGGACAAAGAGACAGAAAGGAAGGACAGGATCATGAAACAACGATGGAGACATCTGATTGCCTCTGCGCTGGCGCTGGCGCTGTGCCTGAGTGCCGCCGCCTGCGGCAAATCCGACAACACTGCAGGAGACGACTGGCGCGCCAGCGGCGCGGTGGTCGACAGCGGCACCATCACCCATGACGGTGACAGCGTGGACGTGCTGGTCACGGTGAGTGAGAGCAGCGCGGCGTTCTACCGGGACATGCCGGAGCAGGTGCTGTTCGACAGCGTGTCGTTTCCCGTGAACATCCCCGATGCGGAGGAGGCGTTTCACGCCATCTCCTTTGACGATATCGACGGCGACGGCGAGAGCGACGTGCTGGTGCGTTTCCTGCACAAGAGCGGCGACACGACCGAGATGATCTGGATCTGGGACCCGGTCGAGCGCTACGTCTTCCGGGAGGATCTGTCCACGGTCGCGGTCGGCGGCGCGCTGAGCAGCCAGCCGTATTTCACAAGAAACGGCCTTCAGATCAATGCCGCCGTGGAGATGGGCACGTTCCTGCTCGAGGACGGGGTCTGCAGCTATTCCGGACTCGGTGACGGCTACAACACCGACGACTGCTACTGGGAGATCGTCAAAAACGGCGACTACACGCACGACGGCATCCGCGAGCTGCACTTTGATGCCATCTGCTACATTCCGGAGGGCGCCATTCCGTATTTCGACCAGCAGTACATCACCGTCACGAGCAGCGAGCTCTATGATTATTATACCGGCACGTGGCTCACCGCCTCAACGGCCTACGGAAACAGCCAGCGCGGGGAAAACTACTATCTCTACACCATCAGCTGGCAGGGCAGCAGCTATCTCATTGAATTTGCCTATTCGACCGAGTGGGAGTATAACGTCAGCGACTGGGCGCAGGTTCTGACCAAGAGCTATGTGGTCTATATCCCGGAGGATTATAACGGGCTGATCTTTGCCGCCGAGGCGCAGCCGCTGACCTACAAGGAGAGTGCCAAACGTATGCAGCTCGACAGCATTTGTCCGGAGGCGGCCATTATGGACATTGATACCCTGGACCCCTACAGCTGCCTGTTTTTCGATCTCTGCGACTGAGGGCGGTGCGGCGATGGACAAAAAACGCAGCGCTTTTGCCGCGCCGGATGCCGGACGCATGACGGATGCGGAGCTGTCAAAGCGGCTCGGCGGCCTCCAGAGGCGGTCTGCCGTCTGGCTTCTGGTGGGGCTGGTCGGCGCAGTGAGCGGTACCGTTTGCTTTTTTGCGGTGCAGGCTGTATTGCTCAGGGCGATCCTTGTGACGGTGCTGTTTTTCGGCGGGGTCTGCTGTGCGGTCGTTTTCGGCGGCGGGGCACAAAAAAAGCTGAAAGCGCTGATGCACGAGCAGCTGGGAGACTTTTTCCGCTCGGAATGGGAGAAAACCTTCGGCCCGGATATCCACACGCCGGAAATGCGCATTGACGAGCCGTTCGTGAAGGCACTGCATCTGCTCGATGGCGAATGGGAGACATGCAGCGTGGAAAACTCCCATGAGGGGGAGTATGGCGATGTGCGTTTTTCCGCCGCAAATGTGCGGCTGGATCATGTGTATCAGAGAGGGACGCCCCATGAGGGCTTCGAGACTTGCAGTAGCATGGTTTTCCGCGGGCTTGTCCTGCGCTGTGCGGCGCGTGTCTCCGCCGCATCGCCTGTGCTTGCGGCCGCGCGGACGGCCGACAGTCCCCGCGGCATCCTGACAGGGCACGCGGCGTTCGATCGCAGCTTCTGCGTCGCGGCGGAGCATCCGCAAGACGCCGTCCGTCTGCTGACACCGCAGATGATCGACTTTTTGACGGCGTTCGACCGCAGCGTCGAAGGGCAGCTGCTGAGCCTTTGCTGGTGGGAAAACACCTTTTCGCTGGCGCTGGAGACGGACTACGCCTTTGCTGCAGTTGCGGGCAGCGTGGATCTGCGCGATCTTGACGCGGTGCGCCGGAGCTACGTCCGTTCGCTGCAGGAGATGTGCTGTGTGCTGGATCAGCTCAAGGCGAGCCCGGCTTTGACCGGCGCGGCGGAATAAGGAGAAGGATATGGAAGAAAAGAACAGAAGCATGACAGACGCGGCGCTCTCGCAGCAGCTGCGCAGGCACAAGAGCGGCAAACTGGCCGGCAGACTCCTCTCTCTGGTGGGGGTGGTCATCGCTGTGGCAGGCATGGTCCTGGGCGGCAACATCGTGCCGGTCATTTTGGGTGGTGTGATCCTCGCGCTGGGGCAGACGATACAGAGAAAAACCAGAGAACAGGCGGGGCAGCAGGCCTTCCGGGCGATCGCGCCGGAAGTGGTGAGCGCCGTGTTCGAAAATGTGCAGATCGATCCCGCTGCGCATCTTCTCAACGCCGAGGACACGAACATCCCGCTGCCCGGCCACAGCTATTGCAGCGGCAGCGGGTACATCCGCGGGACATATCAGGGACTGACTACGGAGCTGTGCACCGTCAAGCTGACGGAGGTGGACGCGTTTCAGCGCGAGGAAAGCGGACAGTGGGAGAAAACCGAGCATGAGGTCTATACCGGCCAGTGGCTGCTATGTGAGCTTGAGCGCGAAATTCCCACCTGGCTGACCATCTGGCCGAGAGCGGGGCTGGACAGGTTTCTGAGCGTCAAAACCGTCAGAACAGGCAATGAGGACTTTGACAGGCGCTTTTGCGTGAGCTGCGGCGATGAAGCCGCCGCTCTGCGCATCCTGATGCCCGACCGTGCGGCGCGGATCCTGCAACTGGCGGATTCCGCCTTCGGCAAATTTGCCGTGAATCTCAATCGCGACGGCAGACTGTACCTTGCCGCTCATAGCGGACGCGGCTTTTTCGATGTCGGCAAGGGGAATGAAGACCCGGCGCAGCTGCGCCGCCGCTTTGCAGGCGAGCTGTCGTGGTTTGCGGGGATGATCGACGTATTCCGCGACGTGTGAGGTGGTGGGCAGCATGCCCTTTGGCCGGCAGCGGCTGCTGCCGGGGCCGGGGGCCTGTCCGCGCAGCAGCGCGGGAGCACAGAAAACGGATATCGACAGCGAAGGCGCTTTGCGCGCCTTCGCTGTCGTGCATGCAAGGGGCAGCAAATGTACCGGGAGACGTATGGTTTTTTCGGTTTTGGGACTTGACTTCCGACGGGATCTGCGTATAATGATGCTCGAACATGAACACAGTTCAAGTTGAGGTGCTTGTATGAACGCAGCGGTCACATCCAAAGAGGAGATCCTGAAAACCAGCCGGGAACTGATCCGGCAGCAGGGGTGGTCCTCAGTCAGCATCCGCTCGGTCGCCGCGGCCTGCGGCGTATCGGTTGGCTCGATCTATAATTACTTTGATTCCAAGGCTGCGCTGCTGAGCGAAACGGTCGGCAGCGTCTGGCAGGAGATCTTCCACTGCCCGGATGACGCGGACGTGTTTCAGGACGTGCAGACGTGCGTCACGTGGATGTATGCGCGCATCGCCTATGGCTGTGAGCAGTACCCCGGCTTTTTCACTCTGCACTCCATCGGCTTCCTGCGCGACGAGCGGCCCGACGGCAAGCGGCGCATGCAGCAGACGTGGGGGCATATTCTGGCGGGGCTGTGCGCGGTGCTCAGGCGCGACGCGAAGATCCGGCCGGACGCCTTTACAGACACCTTCACCGTGGAGCGGTTTGCGGATGTGCTCTTTTCGCAGATGCTCTCGGCCATGCTGCGGCAGGACTATGATCCCACTGCCGTGCTGGAGATCGTGCGCAGAACGCTGTATTAAATCCAAAAGCCCGCCTTGCGGCGGGCAATTGCAAATCGCAAAATGAACACTGTTCACATAGAAAGGTCGAATGTCATGAAAGTCAAACGCAACACACTGCTGCTCATCGCATGCCTTGTGTGGGGGGCGGCGGGCGTTAACATTCTGCGTCTCGGGGTGCTGGCTTATCCCGCCTATCTGAGCGCGCTGAATTTCGTGCTGTCAGCGCTGGTCTTTGCCGTGTTCCAGTATTTCATATTCGGCAGACTGGTCAAAAAGCACACGGCCCGGATCACGGGCTATGAGGAGGAGCGCCATTTCTTCCTCAAGTTCTTCGATGTGAAGTCCTTCATCATCATGGCCGTGATGATGAGCGGCGGCATCTGGCTGCGCTCGAGCGGCATCGCGCCGGATCGCTTCATCGCGGTATTCTATACCGGCCTCGGCGCTTCGCTGCTGACGGCCGGCATTCGCTTCGGTTATCAGTTCGTCAGGGCGGTCATCGCCGCCGGCGAAGAGAAAACAGCATTCCAGGACGAAAAAGGAGACTAAACGATGCAGGCAATTGTTGAAACGCTTTTTGATGCCGCCTATCTGAGCACAGTCATCACGCTCGGCATCCTCATGATCCGCCGCAGCAAGGGTAACGTCCAGTACACGCTCTTCGGCTGGATGGCCGTCGTGCTCGGGGCAGGCGATTCGTTCCACCTGATCCCGCGCGCGCTGGCGCTGTGCACCACCGGCCTCGAGAGCTATACCTTCGCGCTCGGTCTCGGCAAGTGGATCACCTCCGTCACGATGACGGTGTTTTATGTGCTGCTCTACTATGTCTGGCGCAGGCGCTATCAGATCGCGGGCAAGCGCGGCCTGACCGCCGCCGTGTATGTTCTGGCTGCCGCGCGCGTTGTGCTGTGCATGATGCCGCAGAACCGGTGGCTGACCGGCGGCGCACCGCTCGCGTGGGGCATTTACCGCAACATCCCGTTCGCGCTGATCGGTCTGCTCGTGATCGTGCTGTTTTTCCGCAGCGCAAAGGCGCGGGATGACCGGGCGTTTCGCTGGATGTGGCTGACCATCGTGCTGAGTTTCGGCTTCTACATCCCGGTGGTGCTGTGGGCGAATGTCGTGCCGATGATCGGTATGCTCATGATCCCCAAGACCTGCGCCTATGTGTGGACGGTGCTCATCGGCTACAAGGCCATGAAAAAAGAATGCGGCAGCGCCAAGTGAGCGCCGCAGGAAAAATATGTACCCCCGTGCCTCGGCGCCATGCTCAGAGGCACGGGGGTCTTCGATGCGGCTGCTTAATTAAGAAGAGCATTTCCTTTCCGGTACCAAATAATAATCCGCCGGCCTAGCCGGCGGTTTTTCATAGACGGGCAAAGCCCTC
>OGYW01003319.1_pt1 | contig 10837 bp, 7 predicted proteins | sample 1576621 | NCBI WGS metagenome assembly OGYW01 (sample SAMEA3541528, study PRJEB24748) | human gut metagenome | biome: human gut; feature: human-associated habitat; material: faeces | place: China | collected 2012 | reverse complement strand
TAATAATAGAATGTATAATTGAGGTGCTTCGGCATCTCTTTTTTATTATTCTTTAGAAGAGTTGCATTAGGTGTTTGCAAAAAGTGACACCTTAGTGTCTGAAAGGTTACATTTCTGTCTGAAATCTTGAAATGCCTGAAAATTTAATATATAATGTTAAATGGTTAACTGTAACGAAGAAGAATTATAAGATGAAGAGGTGTTACTGATGAAGATATGCTATAACAAACTTCAAAAACTTATGATTGACAATCAAATGAAAAGACAGGATTTAATGCGTGCAGCCGAAATTACATCATACGCTGCAACGAAGATAAATAAGAATGAGCCAGTATCTCTTGAAGTACTGATGAGGATATGTCAGGTGTTTCATTGTGATATTGGAGATATATGCGAAGTTATTTTAGACGAAGATTAAAACACGGAGGTAATTATAGATGGCAAGGGCTGCTAAACCAAAGAAAGAAATATCAATGGAAGAAGCACTTTGGAAAAGTGCTGATAAACTGAGAGGTTCTGTTGAGCCTGCGGAGTATAAGCACGTTGTTCTGAGTTTATTCTTCCTTAAATTTGCCAGTGACAAGTTTGAGGAATGCCGTAATAAGATTATTTCTACACACGGCGAAAAGTATGCGGATATGAAGCCGTTTTATACTCAGGAAAATGTATTCTATCTTCCTGAAGAAAGCCGTTGGAAGTACATTATTGAAAATGCAAAGCAGGACGATATTGCCCTGAAGATAGATACAGCACTTTATACGATTGAAAAGAACAACCCGGCACTGAAAGGTGCTTTGCCGGATAACTATTACTCCCGCTTACATATTGATACGGCAAAGTTGGCTTCTTTGCTTGATGAAATCAATCGTATCAACACTGATGATAAAGAGAACGACATTATAGGTCGTGTATATGAGTATTTTCTTAGTAAGTTCGCTCTTGCAGAAGGAAAAGGTAAAGGAGAGTTCTACACACCAAAGTGTATTGTAAACCTGATTGCCGAAATGCTTGAGCCTTACGATGGAATACTTTATGACCCTTGTTGCGGTTCGGGCGGTATGTTTGTGCAGTCCATCAAGTTCGTAGAAGCACACAGCGGTAATAAAAAGAAAGTGTCTATTTACGGTCAGGAATACACAAATACCACTTTCAAACTGGCAAAAATGAACTTAGCTATCCGTGGTATTTCTGCAAATCTTGGAGAAATGGCAGCCAATACATTTACCAATGACCAGCACAAAGACCTTAAAGCAGATTTCATTATGGCAAACCCGCCTTTCAATCAGAAGCAGTGGAGAGCCGAAAATGAGCTTGTAGATGACCCTCGTTGGAACGGCTATGAAGTTCCGCCGACAAGTAATGCAAACTATGGTTGGATACTGAATATTGTTTCCAAACTCTCTCAAAACGGTGTAGCAGGTTTCTTGCTTGCCAATGGTGCATTATCTGATGATGGTACAGAGTTAAAAATCAGACAGCAGCTTATAGAAAATCATTTGGTAGAAGCAATCATTATTCTTCCGAGAAACCTTTTCTATACCACTGACATCAGCGTTACCCTTTGGGTACTCAATAAGAATAAAAAGGCTCGTGTCGTGGAACAGAATGGAAAGCTAAAACGCTATCGTAATCGAGAAGATGAAATACTCTTTATGGATTTACGACAGATGGGCAGTCCTTATGAGAAGAAGTACATTGAATTGACAGAGGAAGATAGAGCCAAAGTTACAAGTGTATATCATAACTGGCAGCAGGAAGGCTATGAGGAAACTTATGAGAATGTGCCGGAATTTTGCTATTCTGCTTCTTTTGATGAAGTAAAGGAAAAAGGATTTACTCTTGTACCGAGCAGATATATTGAGTTTGTCAACCGTGATGAGAACATCGACTTTGATACCAAAATGAAATCATTGCAGGGAGAACTCAAAGAACTTCTTGCTCAAGAGGAAAAATCTAAATCAGATTTGCTTGCTGTATTTAAGGAGTTGGGATATGAAATCGAATTATGATATTTTAGGAAACCATATCCGACTGATTGATACTCGGAACAGAGAAAGCATAACAGACAGAGTTTTGGGAATTAACATAGACAAGTTCTTTATGCCGTCGGTTGCAAATGTCATTGGTACGGATTTGAGTAAATATAAACTGATAACAAAAGGAAAGTTTGCGTGTAATCCAATGCACGTTGGTCGTGATGAACGACTTCCGGTTGCATTGTATGATGAAGAAGAACCTGCTATTGTTTCTCCGGCGTATTTTATGTTTGAGGTAGTAGATAACAGCATTTTGAATGAAGATTATCTGATGATGTGGTTTTGCAGACCGGAATTTGACCGAATTTGTTGGTTACATACTGACGGGAGCGTTCGTGGTGGGATTACTTGGGATGATATATGCAGACTAGAATTGCCTATTCCGCCTATTGAAAACCAGCTTGAAATAGTGAACAGTTATAAGGCAATTACGGAGAGAATTGCTTTAAAGCAGAAGATAAATGATAATTTAATAAACACCACTGATACAATTTTCTTCAAGGTGTTCTTAGAAAATAAGCCGACTGCCACAATATCTTTCACGGATATTGTACAACTTATGGGTGGTGGCACTCCTAAGACAGATGAAGATAGTTTTTGGAACGGTAACATTCTTTTCTTTACTCCTAAAGATATTTCACGTTCACCATTTTGTATTAGTACCGAAAAGCATTTGACCAATGAGGGGTTAAACAACTGTTCAAGTCGATTATATCCACCATATACAACATTCGTTACCTGTCGTGGAACTGTCGGTAATTTAGCTTTAGCAGGTGTACCTATGGCTATGAATCAATCGTGTTATGCTTTGAAGGGAAAGAATGACTTTCCAGCCTTATTCGTATTCTCTTTTACCCGATATGTAATAGCAACAATGAAGAAAAAAGCATCGGGAGCTGTTTTTAGTGCATTGGTAACACGAGATTTTGAAATGGAAAAAGTATTTGAACCTAATTTTGAAGACGCAATTCTATTTGAAAAGCGTGTCGAACCTCTTTTTGCTCAAATTCTTGCAAATACCAATGAAATACAACAGCTTCTTGACTTGCAAAATGCTTTACTAACTCAGTTATCAAGCCGCTAAATTATCATTTACAAGGAGGAACCTATGTCATTAGCAGATATAATTCAGATTATAATCGGAGTATTGTCACTGGTGGCAACAATAGCAGTTTCTTTTTTGATTTATTGGTTGCAATCACGACATGAAAAGGAAATACAGAAATTGCAATGCGAAAAGGAACGTATAGCATTGCAAGAAAAAGCTCGACTTTTTCTAATTGATAATCAAGAGGAAAGAGATTATTTGCCGTGGTGTATTATAGCAGCTAATCTATATCCGCTTGAAAAGCATACAAGGAAAATTTATTCGGAATACTGCCGGTGTTCTGAAGAATTACAAAATGAGATATTAAATCAAGCCGGATATAAGATTAAACAATTTACGGGAAAGTATTGGTTACAGGGATGTATAGATAAACTTCAGCAAGATATAGAGAAATATAATTTGGGAAGGGATTATTTGTATGATGGAGCAAAATATTTTCATCGAAGTTATGATAGATACCGAGAATTAGAATGGAACGGCACTCCTAATATCTTTGAACCTATAAATAAAGAAAATCGTCTGATGATGATTTTGAATGTGGCTCAAATATCTATTGGAGAGTATATTGATGAATATTTCTATTATTTCGTAGATAAAAAAATGGATTTTGATAAGGAAACACCTATACCTCCGATTGATTATGTATGGGAATATCAAAGTCTAGCACACACAAGAGAAGAAACCGTTTGTATGTGGATGATGGAACTTGTTGAGAATATAGCAACAATTATAAATAATAAGTTTGGCGAAGATGTTGATTGTCAGTTTTTCTTAGAGTATACCGACGCACAAGCAGAAACTTATGAAGATAAATATTATGAAACAGTACAAGCACTTTATAATGCTTATTATACAAGTGTAGTTGCATCATAATTTGATGCAGAATACCAAAGGAGTGAACGCAATGGCAAATTTTAATGAACACGCATTGGAAATGTCAATAATGGAGTTGTTCAAAGACGAGGGGTACACCTATGTCAGTGGCGACCAGATACACAGAGAAAGGACGGAGGTTCTGCTTACGGACGACCTGAAGCAATACCTCTATAATCGCTATGCGAAAGATGGTATCACACCGAGTGAGGTGGATAGTGTCATTCTAATGCTGCGTAATATTTCCGGTACAATTTATGAAGCAAACAAAGCTGTATTTAAGTTGCTCTGCGATGGATTTATTCTTAACCGTGAGGATAGAACGCAGAAAGACCTCTATATTGAACTTATTGATTTCGACACTCCCGAAAACAATATTTTCAAAGCGGTTAATCAGTTTGAAATTGAAGGCGTAAATAATCAGTTGCGTATTCCGGATGGCATTGTGTTCGTAAATGGTATTCCTGTTGTTGTTCTTGAATTTAAGAGTGCGGTACAAGAGAATACGACCATAATGGACGCATATAAGCAACTTACAATCCGTTACCGTAGAGATATTCCAGAGATTTTCAAATACAATGCGTTTGTTGTTATCAGTGATGGAGCAAATAATAAATATGGTTCTTTCTTCAGCCCATATGATTTCTTCTATGCGTGGAGAAAGATAAACTCAGACGATAAAGAACTGGACGGTATCAATTCCCTTGTGACAATGGTAAAAGGACTTTTCCGAAAAGACCGTTTGCTTGAAGTTATTAAAGATTTTATTTATTTTCCGGATAACTCAGATAAGGATTTGAAGATAGTGTGTCGTTATCCACAGTTCTTTGCGGCAAATAAATTGTATGAGAATATCAAGGCTCATCTTCGCCCCGAAGGAGATGGTAAAGGTGGTACATACTTTGGAGCGACAGGCTGCGGCAAGAGTTATACAATGCTTTTTCTTACCCGTATGCTGATGAAAAGCAAATACTTTTCTTCTCCGACTATTCTTATTATTACGGACAGAACAGACCTTGACGACCAGCTTTCCAAACAGTTTGTAGGTTCAAAGAAATATATCGGGGATGAAACGGTTGTAAGTATTGAGTCCCGTGAGAAACTTCGTGAGGAGCTTCAAGGACGAGAGAGTGGCGGCGTTTATCTGACTACCATTCAGAAATTCACAGAGGATTTGCAGCTTCTTACAGACAGAACGAACGTTATTTGTATTTCTGATGAAGCACACAGAAGCCAAATCAATCTCGACCAAAAGGTTAAGATTACAGAGTCAGGTGTTCAGAAAACCTATGGCTTTGCCAAGTATTTGCACGACTCCTTACCAAATGCAACTTATGTTGGATTTACCGGAACTCCGGTTGATGGAACAATCGAAGTCTTTGGTGGTGTTGTAGACGCATATACAATGACGGAAGCTGTTAAGGACGGTATTACAGTTAATCTTGTTTACGATGGTCGTGCAGCTAAGGTTATGCTTAATCAGGACAAGGTAAGACAGATTGAAGAATATTATGCACAGTGTGAGCTTGAGGGAGCAAATGAACATCAAGTAGAAGAAAGTCAGAAAGCAGTTGCCAAAATGGAAGTTATTATTGGCGACCCTGATAGACTTCGTGCTGTTGCAGAGGACTTTATCAAGCATTATGAAACCCGTGTGGCAGAAGGTGCAACCGTAGCAGGCAAAGCAATGTTTGTATGTTCCAACCGAAATATAGCATACGATTTCTATAAGATAGTAAAGGAACTCAGACCGAAATGGACAGAAAAGAAGATTTGTGATGATGGTGTTGTTCTGAGTGAGAAAGATAAAAAAGAGTTGAAGCCAATGGAAAAAATCAAGTTGGTTATGACTCGTAATAAAGATGATGAAAAAGACTTATTTGATATGCTTGGCACAAAAGAGGATAGGAAAGAATTTGACCGTCAGTTCAAAAATCCGAAATCAAACTTTAAGATTGCCATTGTTGTAGATATGTGGCTGACTGGTTTTGATGTGCCGGAGCTTGATACGATTTACATTGATAAGCCTATTCAGCAGCATACCCTTATTCAGACGATTTCTCGTGTAAATCGTGTATGCGAGGGCAAAGATAAAGGTTTAATTGTTGACTACATAGGTATTAAGAAAAATATGAACACTGCCCTCAAGAAATATACGAATTTTGAGAGCGAAGAATTTGAAGGTGTGGAGCAGTCTATCACGATTGTAAAAGACCAGTTAGAAGTTCTTGGTCAGATGTTCCACAACTTTAACAGTAGTGATTTCTTCAACGGTTCTCCTACTGAACAGCTTGCCTGCCTGAATCGTGCAGTTGAGTATGTGCAGTTGTCTGAAGAACTGGAAAGAAGATTTATGGCAGCAGTCAAGAGAATGAAGCAGGCATTTAACCTTTGTAGTTCAAGTGAGAAATTCTCTGATGAAGATAAAGATTATATCCATTTTTATTGTGCTGTCCGTTCTATCCTTTTCAAGTTGACAAAAGGCGATGCACCGGATATTGAGCAGATGAACGCTCGTGTCCGCAAAATGCTTGAGGGTGCAATTCAGTCTGATGGCATTGAGGAATTATTTGAAACCGGAAAGCATATATCGGTGGATATTTTCAGCGATGAGTATATGGATAAGATAAATGCTATTCAGTTGCCGAATACGAAAATTAAGATACTTCAAAGACTTCTTTCTCAGGCGATTGACGAGTTTAAGAAAGTTAATAAAATTATGGGTGTGGAATTTGCAGACAGACTCAAGAAAGTTGTTGATGAGTATAATAACCGACGTCGTGATGAAGCGTATGCCAACGAAGTCCTTGATGATGTTGCGGAGCAGCTTGCACAGTTGTTGTCTGAACTGAAAACAGAAAAGAACTCCTTCAAGAATATGGGTATAGATTATGAAGAAAAAGCTTTCTATGATATTTTGAAAGCAGTTTCCAAGAAGTTTGAGTTTGAATATCCGGACGATAAAATGATTGAACTATCCAAGAGGATAAAGTTGATTGTTGATGATAAGTCACGCTATACCGATTGGTCTGCCCGTGATGATATTAAGGCAAACTTGCAAGTGGATTTGATATTGCTGCTTGATGAGTTCGGCTATCCGCCAGTAACCATTGATGATGTTTACAAGGAAGTTCTTGAGCAGGCAGAGAATTTCAAGAAGTATGCACAGTAAATGAGAGGTGTAAATGTAAATATGTTTTATGACGATTTAAATACAGAAGAACAAGTATCATACCTTATTAAACCAATCCTTCAAGTCCTTCAGGAAGCAGGTGGACAGTTAGAGCGTTCTGAAATTAGAGACAGAATTAGTGAGTTAGATGAGCATATTGCTGAATTTGAACAGAAACTATATACATCTAATAAAACAGGAAATCAGTACAAAAAATTTGATTTTAAGTTTAATTTTGCTATTAAAGAGCTTAGTTATGTCGGACTCATATCTTATGTGAAATTCAATCCAAAGATTACACTTACTCAAGATGGAGCAAATGTAGATTTAACAGATTTTGATGTTAAGACAGAAGTAAGGGATAAGGCTCGAAGCTATTGGGAGGAACATTCGACTAAGAACAAATCGAAAAACAAGCCAGTAGAAACACTGGAGGTTGAAGACGAGGAGAATGAATCCACAGATGACGAATTGTTAGATGATTTCAAGGTAAAACTTCAGAGTGCAATCGCTAATATGTCTCCAGCAAAGTTTGAACAATTTTCACGAGCACTTCTTACAAAGATGGGAGTGGAGTTTACCAACAAAGGCGTTCAGGTGTCAAATGATGGTGGCATTGATGGTTATGGATATCACGTAGATGCCGATGATTTTAGAACAACCAGAGTGGTTATTCAGTGTAAAAGATTTAATTCAAATCCAGTGAGTGAGCCGGATATCAATCAATTTCTTGGGGCGATGAACAAATATCAAGCCGATTATGGAGTATTTATTACTAATAGCCGATTTACCAATAAGGCAAGAGAGGCTGCGAGAGAAGGTACGCCGATAACATTGATTGACGGAAATGATTTAATCAGACTGGTCATTAAATATGAATTATATATAACACCAGTCACAACATATGTACTGGATAGTTTCTATACCGAGGATTGACACTAAGAGTGATTTGGCATCTCCTCACTGTATATTCGCAAAATTTACAAGGTCTGTTATGAAACTAAAATAACAGACCGAAAAGAGGTATGAATATGGGCGAGATTGTAAAAATGGATAATGGGAAAGACAATGAGATAATGGCAATGATGAACGATGCATCGTTGTGTCTGCTGTTAGAGGAAACAAAAGTTGGTGTTTCCAATTACACAAAATTACCAGTAACAAGATTGACAGCTATGGGAACAGCGTTTCAACCCTTGACAACTGCTGTGCAAACCGCAGTAACCGGAGCTGGTGGAAGTGGATTGTACTATGTTAATACAGCCGGAAAAACAATGTTTCAGATGAAGGAAACGGGCAATTTTATCGGTTCTCTGAAAACATCAGCAGGTTTGGTTGGCGGAGGACAGGCTCAGATGATGCCGCTTGCTTTTGACCCAACAATGCTATTTATGGCGGCTGCACTTGCGAATATTGATAAAAAACTGGATTCTATAAAAGAAATGCAGCAGGAAATGATGGATTTTCTTGTTCAGAAGGAAAAGGCTGAATTAAAAGGAAATCTTACATTTCTGTATGACATGTTCAATAATTACAAGTATAACTGGAATAATGAGATGTACAAGAATAGCAATCATACAATGGTGCTTGCCATAAAAAAAGAAGCAGAAGCAAAGATAGTATTTTACCGTGAACAGATAATTGCCAAAGTAAATAAGAAATCTTTGATTCATAGTGACCAGACGGTAAACAAACAGTTGCAGGCGGTACAAGACCAATTTAAAGATTACCAGCTTGCATTATATACGCTTGCATTCTCCTCATTCCTAGATGTAATGCTTGTGGGAAATTATGACAAAGAGTATTTGTCTGGTATTTCAGAAAAATTGGATGATTATTCGATGAAATACAGAGAACTTTATACGCAGTGCTATGAAGAAATATCTGGATATTCTTCTACTTCCATACAATCCTCTTTACTGAAAGGATTATCAAAGACAACGAAAGCAGTCGGCAAGATTGTAGAGCGGATACCAGTTGTTGGAGATACGCAGGCTGATGAAAAGCTCATTGCAGCAGGGGAAAAGCTTGGCGACATAGGAACAGAAAAAATCCGCAAACAGATGCGGCAGTTGATTGAACGACAGAGTAACTTTGTCCGTCCGTTTATTGATAATATTGATACTGTAAATCGACTGAATAATAATCCAGTGCAGTTATTAGTAGACAAGGACAATCTTTATATTGCGACGATAGCATAATTTACTCAAAGGAATTTTAGAAGGGGGCATAGAATGATGGCAAAGCAAAAGACCTATATCGCAATCGACCTTAAATCATTCTATGCTTCTGTGGAGTGTAAAGAACGAAATCGTGACCCATTGACAACAAATCTTGTGGTTGCAGATAAGAGCAGGACAGAGAAAACCATCTGCCTTGCGGTATCTCCGTCATTAAAAAGTTATGGGATACCCGGCAGACCACGCTTGTTTGAAGTCGTGCAAAAGGTAAAAGAAGCTAATAATACCCGAAGGTGGAAAGCACTAAATCGTACATTTACTGGTTCGTCTGATGACAGTACAGAATTAAATGCGAATCCGGCATTGGAGATTGATTATATCGTTGCACCACCTCGTATGGCATACTATCTGGAATATAGTACCAAGATTTACAGTGTTTACTTGAAATACATTGCTCCGGAAGATATTTTCCCGTACTCGATTGATGAAGTATTCATAGATGCAACCAATTATCTGAATACCTATCAGATGACTGCAAGGGAACTTGCCATGACGATGATACAGGATGTTTTGAAAACAACAGGAATTACGGCAACAGCCGGAATCGGCACGAATATGTACTTGTGTAAGATTGCAATGGATATCGTGGCAAAGCATATTGAGCCGGACAAGGATGGTGTGCGAATTGCCGAATTGGATGAAATGTCTTACCGCAGACAGCTATGGAATCATAGACCGCTTACAGATTTCTGGAGAGTTGGTAAAGGCTATGCAAAGAAACTGGAAGAACATGGACTTTTTACTATGGGAGATATTGCAAGGTGTTCCATCGGAAAGTCGAATGAACTGTATAACGAAGAACTGCTCTACAAGCTGTTTGGAATCAATGCGGAATTGCTAATTGACCATGCTTGGGGATATGAGCCTTGCACTATGGAGAATGTCAAATCATATAAGCCGGAAACCAACAGTGTATGCTCAGGACAGGTACTTCACTGCCCGTATGATTTTGATAAGGCGAAGTTAGTTGTAAAAGAAATGACCGACCTTATGGTTCTTGATTTAGTAGATAAGGGACTTGTTACTGACCAGATTGTGTTGACGATAGGTTATGATATAGAAAATCTGACAGACCCAGACCGAAGCAGCAAATACAAGGGAGATGTCACAATTGACAGATATGGAAGAAGAGTTCCTAAACACGCTCACGGAACAACAAACCTGAAAAGGCAGACATCATCAACAATGCTGATAACCGATGCTGTGATGGAACTGTATGACAGAATCGTGGATAAAAATCTGCTTATCAGAAGAATTAACATTACAGCGAACAGACTTGTAGACGAGAACTCAGCAAAGAAAGAAGATAAATATGAGCAGCTTGACCTTTTTACGGATTATAAGGCAAAAGAACAGGAGCAAGTCAAAGAAGAAGCAGCTTTAGAACGTGAAAAGCGTATGCAGCAGA
>OGYW01003317.1_pt1 | contig 10844 bp, 7 predicted proteins | sample 1576621 | NCBI WGS metagenome assembly OGYW01 (sample SAMEA3541528, study PRJEB24748) | human gut metagenome | biome: human gut; feature: human-associated habitat; material: faeces | place: China | collected 2012 | reverse complement strand
ATGCTGAAGAGGCAGTTCAAAACACTGATATCTTGCAGGGGCAAGCGAGTGGTGCTGGGGTTGCTGTTGCGGATATTTCTGGTTCTGCAGAAAAGAAAGAAGTGGTGTATGCCACCCTTGCAAATGCTGGAACTACAGAAAACGTATACGTAGTAAATGTTTTCGATGAAGGTATCAACGCTGCCGGAAAAACCATTCGGGATTTTGGGGTTTATGACCAAGTAGTTAATTTGACCAATACTTCAGAACTTACGCAGTTCTCCGATTCCGTTGTGCTAACTATGCCAGAAGGGGAATTCTCTTATCAGGGTACGGCTTCCAATGCTCAAATTCCTTGGAATATTTCTTTGAAATACTATCTGGACGGACAAGAAATTGCCCCTAATGAATTAGCGGGCAAAAGCGGTTCCTTTGAACTGAGCATCGAAACGACGAAAAACGATGCCGTTGATCCGCGGTATTACGAAAACTATCTTATGCAGATAACCTGTACGCTTCCTATGGAAGTTGCGAATAATGTAAAAACCGAACAGGGCTCCATTGCTCTTTCAGGTTCGGACGTAACAGTAAGCTTTATGGTTATGCCTGATGCAGAAGGCAATGTTTCCCTTACTGCCGAGGTGTCTAATTTCGAAATGGCCGGCATTAGTTTTGCGGCAATTCCGTTTTCAATGGCTCTTGATTTTCCTGATACTGACAGCTTAGTTTCGCAGTTTGATGCGCTTATCGATGGTACAGAACAGCTGCATTCGGGGGCAGCGGAACTAGCAAGTGGTGTCGATAGTGTGGATACAGCTACAAAGCAGGCTGCGTCGGGGGCGGCTGAATTAGCGACAGGCGCTACGCAAATAACACAGGGTTTGCAGCAGTATCAGCAAGGTTTGCGTGATCAGGCTGCTTCAACTGCGGAATCTGTTTCTGATGCGCAAATTCAAGCGGCAACTGCAGAATATCAAGCAGCACTTGGTGTGTATGCGGCTGCCTATACGCAAGTTTATGAGGCTATTATTGCTTCTTATGAAGAATCCGGTGTAGCAGTCACTGATGAAATACGTCAAGAAGCTTTGGTTCAAGCTGCCGAAAAATTAAAGGGCTCTGAGCAGGAATCAAACATGACAACTGCTTTGGAGAATCTAATCACTCTTACTTCAACCCAGGTTGCTGCTCAAGGTGCAGCGCAAGCACTCAATGGTGCAGCTGACGGACTTGGTTCGGTTGATAATGCGTCTTCGCTGTTGGGTGGAAGTGCTTCGCTGGGTGCAGGCACCCAAGAGCTTGCGAGCGGTTTAGACCAACTTGCAGGAGGCACGGGCAAGCTGGCATCGGGCGCGGCAACCTTGACTGATGGTACTCAAACGCTTGCGCAAGAATCGCAGGGAATTCCTGATGCAGTGCAAGCCGAAATAGATGAGCTCATGGCCACTTACGATAAATCTGATTTCGAGCCAGCAAGTTTTACCAGTTCGAAAAATACGAATGTTACACTGGTGCAATTCGTAATGACTACTGACCCTATTAAGGTTGAAGAGCCTGCTGTTGAAGAAGAACCTGTTGAAGAAGAAACTCTAATCGATCGTTTCTTGGCACTGTTCTAAAAGTAATTGCTTGCAAGCCTTAGCAGACGGTATCATGAGCGACAAATAACGTAAGCCACGAAAACAAGGAAACGCATATGTCTCTCCCTGCATCTAACGTTAATAAACAGGCAGACAATCGAACCACTATGGAATTGGGCGCTTGCCTGCCTATGACTGCTGAAGTTAAGGACGATCATCTTTTTATCGGCGGCGTTGACATGGTCGAGCTTGCCCATGAGTATGGCACAGCGCTGTATGTTTATGACGAAGCTGATCTTATCAATCGTATGGATACCTATCGTGACGCATTCAGGACGCGTTATCCCAATTCTGATATCGCTTATGCCAGTAAGGCTTTCTTGAATAAGGCTGTTTGTCGCTTGGCGGATCAACATGGCATGTGTTTGGATGTGTCTGGTGGCGGTGAATTAGCAGTGGCTCGCGCGGTCAATTTCCCTATGGATCGCGTTATTGTGCATGGCAACAACAAAACTCCCCAGGAATTGCGTGAAGCAATTGAAGCTGGCGTAGGACGTATTGTGGTCGATTCTCGCATTGAACTTTCCCGTGTATCTGCTATTGCTCAGGAATTGGGGGTTACGCAGGATATCTATATGCGCATCACTCCTGGCGTTGAGGCAGATACTCACGAATATATCCGTACGGGTTGCGAAGATTCAAAATTTGGTTTCACTATGCGTGAAGACTTCGCATTTAACTGTGTACGCGACGCTTTGGATGCGCCTAACGTTCGCCTGGCGGGCTTTCATATGCATATTGGTTCGCAGATTTTCGCCCTGCATTCTTTTGGTGAAGCAATCGACGTCATTGTTGAATTTGCGTATCGCGTTAAACAAACCTATGGCTACGAAGTTGATGAAATCGACGTTGGCGGTGGCTTAGGCATTGCCTATACCGCAGAAGATAAACCTTCTTCGATTGAAGACTTCGCAGAAATAACCACCTCTGAAATGGTAAAGGCATGCAAAAAGTATGGCCTGAAAGAGCCTCGCTTGGTTTGCGAGCCGGGTCGTTCTTTGGTGGCAACACCTGGTGTTACGCTCTATACCGTAGGTATTTTGAAAACGCTTCCGGGTATTCGCAAGTATGTTGCAATTGATGGTGGCATGTCTGACAATATTCGCACGGCGCTCTATCATGCAGAATATGAGCCTGTTATTGCCAATAAGGCAGGTCAGCCACGTACTGAAATTGTTACCTTGTGCGGCAAACATTGTGAAAGTGGCGATGCTGTGGCATTGGATGCTTCTATCCAGCATCCTGATTTGGGCGATATTGTCTGCGTGTTTGGCACGGGTGCTTACTGTCATTCCATGTCAAGCAACTACAACGGTCAGCCTCGTCCGGGTATCGTATTTGTAAAAGATGGCGTGGCTCGCTTGGTAACTCGTCGCGAAACCTACGACGATTTAATGGCATGTGATATTGACTAACTTTTTGTGGGCTCTAATCAGGTTCGGCTACGTTCGGCAACGTTCGGCTACGTTCGGCTACGTTCGGCTACGTTCGGCCACGTATTCGGCTTGTCTGTCCAGCGTTTAGCTTACGTAACTACCTGATACCGCAAACTTTGATGCGCTCTCTGATGGTGTACCTATTAGAGAGTGCTTTTTGTATACAATGCAAGGAACTTGCATAAAAGACCAGAAGCACTAGTTGAAGATACTGGTTCTGCGTCACGTAGAAAGGATTCATACATGGCTGTCAAGATTGGCTTGGTCGGAACGGGCACGGTTGGCGGCGGTTGCTTGGATATTCTGAGTAATCACAAGCAAGATTTTCTTCGCCATTTTGGTATTGATCTTGAACTGACACGCGTATGTTCACGCGATCCTCAGGCAGCAGCTTCACGTGGTTTGCAGGACATTTTTACTGATGATTACCACGACATTATTAATGACCCTGATATCGATATCGTAGTAGAGCTTATTGGTGGCACAGGTATCGCGAAAAGTGTGATCGTGGAAGCACTTCAAGCAGGCAAGCATGTGGTAACCGCCAATAAAGCAATTATGGCTACTTCGGGCGAAGAGATCATGGACTTAGCCGAAGAAATGGGCTTAGAAATTGCCTTTGAAGCAAGTGTTGGTGGCGGCATTCCTATTATTGACCCGCTGAAGCATTCGCTTATCGCTAACAGAATCGATTCTATTATGGGTATCGTAAACGGCACGACCAACTACATGCTTACCCGTATGGATGAAGATAGTTTGGAATATGATGCCGCTCTTAAAGAAGCTCAGGAGCGTGGTTTTGCTGAGGCGGATCCTACGGCAGACGTGGATGGCTTGGACGCAGCAGCAAAAATTGCCATTTTGGCATCTATTGCATTCAACTCTCGCGTAACTATGGATCAAGTATTTACCGAAGGTATTCGTCGCATTTCTCCTATTGACCTAGCTAATGCGCATGATTCTGGCTATGTGGTAAAGCTGGTAGCGCATGCTCGTCGTGGTGAATCGGGTGTTGATGTGCGTGTTCATCCTACGATGATTCCGGAAGATCATCAGCTGGCTACGGTTAATGGAGTCTTTAACGCCATCTTTGTTGAGGGCGATGCGGTAGGTCAGACCATGTTCTTTGGTGAGGGTGCTGGCGCAGGTCCTGCAGCAAGTGCGGTTATGGGCGATGTGTTGGAAGTTGCTCGCCACGTTCAGATGGGCATTAAGCCAATTGTTGGTTGTACCTGCACCGACAATCTTCCTATTGCAGCTATAGATGATCTGGAAACCAAGTACTACATCCGTTTCGTGGTTGCTGACCGCCCTGGTGTTTTGGCTGCATGTGCAGATATTTTTGCTAAGAATGGTGTTTCTGTTCGCACGGTAACCCAGCGTGGTAATGCCGCTCGTGAAGACGTGAACTTGGTCTTTGTAACGCATACCGCAAAAGAACGCGATGTCCGCAAGACCATTGATGAAATATTGGCGCTCGAAGGAATAGTAACGGGCGGTGAGCCTTCCGTTATTCGCGTTCAGGGCTAATAACTGCCAACCTGCTTAATGTCGTAGGGCGTTGCCTGGTATACGTAGTAGTTCAGCCAGTTGGTGTAGAGCAACTGCGCTGCGGCACGCCAATTTGAAACAGGGCGCTGTGTGGGATCATCATTAGGGAAGTAGTGCTTTGGCAGCGCAGGATTAATTCCCTTATTAACATCACGTTGATACTCATTTGCCAAAGTGTTGGTGTCATATTCAGGGTGGCCAAATACAAAGAAATGACGACTGTTGGTGCTTTTAACAATAAACACACCTGCTTCATCGGATACGGCAATCAATTCCAGGTCTTGCTTTGCGGCTATGTCTTCGGCACGTACTTCGGTGTAACGTGAGTGAGGGGCGTATACCACATCGTCAAAACCACGAACTAACGGCGAGCTAGGCTTTAGAATGTGATGTTCGAAAACGCCTGTCATCTTTTCGGGAAGCAGATGCTTTTCAACGCCGAAGTGATAATAGATGCCAGCTTGAGCACCCCAGCATAAATAGAGCGTAGAGAACACATTAGTTTTTGCCCATTCGAAGATATGGCAGAGCTCTGGCCAATAATCCACGTCCTCAAATTTCATTTTCTCAACAGGAGCGCCCGTGATGATCATGCCGTCGTAGTGCTTATCCTGAATGTCATCTAGACCAACATAGAATGACTTCAGATGTTCCACGGGAACATGCGAAGAATGGTGAGTAACGGTTTGTAAAAGGTCGATTTCCACCTGAAGAGGAGTATTGGATAGCTTTCGCAAGATTTGCGTTTCTGTTTCAATTTTTAGTGGCATTAAGTTTAAGATGAGCACTTTCAAAGGACGAATATCCTGATGAATAGCGCGATGTTCAGTCATTACGAAAATATTTTCGCTTTCAAGCACTCCTGTTGCAGGAAGAGTATCGGGAATTCTGATAGGCATGTAGTGCTCCTAAATAATTGAAGGTAAAGATGGCTTTTATAGATACCGCCTGTCGTAAATACGAACGGTGTAGTGATTTTTGATTGTACGCGACCGATGAGGCATATTCCATGCTGGCAAGCAATTCTATAGCTGGTTATAGAAAATCGCTCATGCCCGAAACAGGGAGTTTACAGCGCGGGTGACAAAGAGCGCTCTATAATCACAAAAAGCTGAAAAATGAATTTTGACATCAGAGGTACATAATCATACATAGCAAGGCGACATTAACGAAGAAGGAGAAAGTATGACTCAATCAGTTAGCACCATTTGTGTTCAGGGTGGTTATCATCCCGGCGATGGTGAACCGCGTCAGGTACCAATTTACCAAAGCACAACATGGAAGTATGACACCAGCGAACACATGGGCAAGCTGTTTGACCTAGAAGAGTCTGGCTATTTCTATACTCGCTTACAAAATCCCACAAACGACTTTGTCGCTAATAAAATTTGCGAACTTGAAGGTGGTACGGCTGCAATGTTGACCTCTTCTGGGCAAGCAGCAAACTTCTTCTCGATCTTTAATATTGCAGGAAATGGCGATCATGTCGTGTGCTCTTCAGCAATTTATGGCGGAACCTATAATCTTTTTGCTCATACCATGGCTCGCATGGGCCTAGAATGCACGTTCGTAACGCCAAATTGCAGCGATGAAGAATTGGAGGCGGCTTTTAAGTCCAATACCAAGGCGGTATTTGGCGAAACTATTGCAAATCCCGCGCTTTCTGTTTTGGATATTGAGCGCTTTGCAAAGGCAGCGCACAGCCATGGGGTTCCTTTGATTGTGGATAACACCTTCCCGACGCCAGTGAATTGTCGCCCCATTGAATGGGGAGCCGATATCGTAACGCACTCCACCACTAAATACATGGATGGTCATGGTTGTGGCGTCGGTGGCTGCATCGTTGACTCGGGCAAGTTTGATTGGAATAAGTATGCCGATAAATTCCCTGGTCTTACTACTCCCGATGAAAGCTATCATGGGGTAGTTTATACGGAGCGTTTTGGTCTGGAAGGTGCGTTTATTACCAAGGCAACGGCGCAACTTATGCGTGATTTTGGTTCTATTCAGTCGCCACAAAATGCGTTCTTGCTTAATATGGGCCTTGAAAGCTTGCATGTACGTATGGCTCAGCATGTGAAAAATGGCCAGGCGGTTGCAGAATATCTGCAGGCTCATCCTAAGGTTTCTTGGGTTCGTTATAGCGGCTTGCCTGGGGATGAATACTATGAGTTGGCTCAGAAGTATTTGCCTAACGGTGGCTGCGGCGTTGTTAGTTTTGGTCGTGCAGGCGCGGAAACCTTCATGAAGAATTTGAAACTTGCTCAAATTGCTACCCATGTGGCTGATGCTCGTACCTGCGTTTTGCACCCTGCAAACGCAACTCATCGCCAAATGAACGATGAAGAGCTGGAAGCGGCAGGCATTAGCCCCGATTTGATTCGCCTTTCGTGCGGTATTGAAGCAACGCAAGATTTGATTGCTGATATTGAACAGGCACTTGCAGCGGTGTAAGAGAGGTAATGTAACAAGAGCCCGAGAACAATCTCGGGCTCTTTCAATTACAAAACAGGTAAGCCTTGTTCTATAGGCCCAAGCCCATGCCTAAGCCTTGAGGTAGCTTACTTTACGGTCAAAACAGGAATGTCTACATTGCGCAGTACGCCATAACTTACGCTACCTAATACTCCACGAATGCCACTAAGACCACGTCGACCCATTATGATTAAGTCGCAGTCATGGTTGCTAGCGTATTCGGTCAAGCCGCTTACGGCAGATGGGTAGGTAACCACTTCGATGTGTACGCGTTCTTCAGGAAAACCGTCAAGCAAGGGATCTACCACATCTTCAATTTCCTTTTTTATATTCTCAAGCGCTGCATCCACCATGGCGGCGTAGCCTTCCTGATCGATGAAGGCAGAAGCTCCACCAGTAAATGGGTCGACAGAAGTAGGTAATGATGATGCAAGAGCCATAGGAACAACGTTTACTACGAAGATTTCTGTTTCATCATTAGTAATTGCAAGTGAACGGGCAGTGGTGAATGCCCCTTCAGCATGATCAGACCCGTCAAAGGGAACAAGAATGCGACGATATTTCATGAGAACCCCTCTCCTTGAAAAGGCGAAATAAAAGCCTGTTGGATATTTTTATTATGGCACGTTTGCTTACCTTGAATTTTGTCGTTTAGATAAATATTTAACAATCAAAAACTGTTGTGTGTATAAGTTCCAATATGAAAAAATTCGTCTCTCAAACTTATAGAAACCACCTATAAATAAAATTGAAATAACAGGTTCATTTTTGAAATCCCAGGTGAGACAATAAACAACAGGAGCGATATCAAAGCTTTGGCTTTTGTCGCTTGCGCCGGCGTGATACCCCTCTTGCGTCGGCGCGTCTATTTCTGCGTATAGTAATCCAGCAAAGGCGTTCAAATTCTTTCAAATTAAAACCCTTTAGAGAATTTTTTAAAAAAGCTATTGACGCAGCTTTTGTTTCATTATAAGTTATCCATGGTTAACTTAGAGGGAACAAAATGCTACGGCGAAATCCTCTGCACCTCTTCGCTGGCGCATCTCTTGTTCGGGCTCTTTGGAGATGACGCTAATTGTCTTGTCCTTTTTCGTTATGAGCAGTTTGTCCCTCGAGCGAATCCTCTTGTCCTAACAAGAGAGTGAACGATAGGGCGTCTGCCATTTGGTGGGCGCCCTCGCTTTTGTCCGGATTGCATTTAATCGGAGTCTTTATTTGCAAAGGCTTACCCAACAGTACTTCATTTCTATTTCTTTTATTTAATAAATACTCAACATATGAACACATTATTTAACGCAGCTGCGATTGCTTGGGTTTGGTGTATTCGGTACAAAATTAAAAGAATATTTTATAAATGTCATAGCATTGCTTTTTTATGGGCATGCTAATTGAAAGAAGGTAATCGTGGACGTTAAAGGGGTTATTTTCGATTGCGATGGAACGCTGCTTGATTCCATGGGAATTTGGCAGAGTCTTGAATCTAAAATTGCTCAGGATGCTGGCATTGTTCTTTCTGAAGAAGAACGTATTACAATCAATGCCAATACGCCTGTTCAGACGGCACGTTACTTTCATGATCATTATGGTATAGGGAAAAACCCTGAAGAAATTCTTGCCTATATGGACGATGTCCTTGAGGCTTTTTATCGCTATGAAGTACAACCTCGTCAAGGTGCGGTTGAACTTGTCGAGGAACTTAAGCGCCGTAAAATTCATATGACCATTGTGTCTTCTAGTCCCGGAAAACTACTTCGTCTTGGTCTGGAGCGTGCAGGAATTTATTCTTGCTTCGAAGAAGTAATTTCTAGTTGCGACATGGGTATTTCTAAGCGCGGTCCTTTGGCTGTTCGCCATGCTCAGGCAAAGATGCATACTGAAGCAGAAGAAACGTGGGGCTTCGAAGATTCGCTGTATGCGGCAGAGGTTTTAGTTAGCCAGCAATTTGGCGCAGTGGGGATTTATGACACTGACGAAGCAGGCACAATTGAGGAATTGAATTCTGTGTGCGATGTAGTGCTTCGTGAACTAGATGAATTGGATGTTGAGAAATTTCTTAAAGACGAATATCGTCGCGCTCAAGCGGATGCTCGTTGCGCATAATTTGGAAGAAACTAATTTCATTTTTTGGCGAAATCATCAACATTTGATGACATCATTATTTGGAAGAATTACCAATAATTGATGGAATCATCAATTATTTCCAGAATCAGCCAAGGTTGTTTTAGCGTCGTTGATCTTTGGGTTTTTAGCGTCGTTGATCTTTAGGTTTTCTCGAAGTTCGGTTTTTGATAGCTAAGCGGCATAATGCTGCACCGAGCGCTATTGCGATGGTATCTACAACCCAATCCATAGGATCGCAGCTTCTTTCTGGAACGAATAACTGATGAAATTCATCAGTTATTCCATATGCGCTACCAATTATAATTGCGAGCAACACTGCGCGTGATAAAGGCATATGAAACCGAAGTGCGTTTAATAAGAGCACGCCAAAAATAAAGTACTCTACAAAATGCCCGATAGGTGAAACGTCTACTTCATGACCAGTCAAAGAAAACGCTATGGAGGAAAGAAATGCCTTCAGCGCTGAAATAATTCCTAGTCCTTGATTGATGCTGCTACCAGTATTAGCGGACATCCAAAAGATGATGCCTGCCATTGCTACGACCGCCATCCAACTTAATGCGACAATTTTTGTTGAAGCTGCTGAGTGTTTCATACGATGTGCTTTATTCGGGTAAGCTGGTTTGTTTGCGTGATTCGGGGTAGAGGCTTGGCCTGACTGGGTTGGGGTATTCGACTTTCTTAGGGTATTCGACTTTCCTGAACTTGCCGCTTTGCTTGTGTGGTTTGGGTTATGTTTTTTAGTTCTATTCACGTATAAAACAATGCCTTCAAAATCTTTGTGATGGTGTAGTGCTTGTATCTATGTGGTACTGGTATAAAGAATACTAAATGTTAAAAATGAGAATGCATTAACAGACTGCATGTTGTTTGCGAATTGTTTTAAATAACGAAGAATGTCATAGCGGATTTGTACGCACAGTGGGTTTTATATAAGCGAGGAACGCATGGTGGGCACTGCAGAATTAAATAATCAAAAACCAGGCATGAAATATGTTGTTTTGCTTGTGTCTATTGTTATGCTGGGCTCTTGTTTTGGCAATCTGTCTCAGACAGCACTCAATTCTATGTTTGCTGGTATGGCGCAAGATTTCGGGGTTGATGCGGGTGTAGGCCAGTGGGTAACCACGCTGTACATGTTGGTCTTGGGCATCACCGTGCCTGCTGTTACGTATCTCATGCGTCGTTTTGTACTCAAAAACGTTATTATCGCCTCTCTTATTCTCCTGGTTTTTGGTGGTGCGGTTGATGCTGCCGCCGTGAATTTCCCCATGCTTATAGTAGGACGTATCTTACAGGCAGTTTCTGCTGGTATTACCATGCCTATGATGATGAGTATCATCATGACTTCAATTCCGTCGGATCGCCAAGCAACAGCGATGGGTATTTCTGGTATCGCAATGGGCTTTGCGCCTAACATTGGTCCTACCATTGGTGGGTGGATGATAGAAACTTCTGGTTGGCGAAGCTTTTTTGTGGTGTTGGCACTTTGTTCGTTGGCGCTAACGGCAATTGCTCTGGCAGCCATTAAGAAAACTCCCGCCGAAGATTCAGGCATGCGTTTGGATGTGTTGTCGCTTTGTCAGTCTGTTAGAACCCTCCCCCGAAGTCTTCCAGGAATAAACGGAACCTTGCGTCTAGCTCC
>OGYW01003312.1_pt1 | contig 10857 bp, 10 predicted proteins | sample 1576621 | NCBI WGS metagenome assembly OGYW01 (sample SAMEA3541528, study PRJEB24748) | human gut metagenome | biome: human gut; feature: human-associated habitat; material: faeces | place: China | collected 2012 | reverse complement strand
GCATCTGACGAAAAATCCATTCGCCAGCCGACCACCTCATTTGCGCGGTGTTACCCTAAGTGAATCCGATGTGCGCTGGAATGACTGCCGTTCCGGTGTGCAGCAAAAAGTGCCTGCAAGGAGGCAGTCGGTTCGGCTGACCTGCTTGCAGGCGCTTTTCTGATGAAAGATTGAAAAAGGAGAGAAAAACTATGATTCTTGATTTGCAGCATATTTCCGAAACGCCGATTCACAACTTCAAGGGCGGCGACGGCATGGTGTATACGCGGATGTATTCGGACGATTTGAACCGCATCATGCTGGCGCGGATTACGCCCGGTTCGTCGATTGGGATGCATACACATGAGACGAACAGCGAGATTGTGTATGTGCTGTCGGGGACGGCACGGATTATGATGGATGATGGGGAAGAGATCGTCCATGCCGGACAGACGCACTATTGCCCGAAGGGACATCGGCATGCGACCTACTGTGAGGGGAATGAGGATTTGGTGGTTTACGCCGTCGTCCCGGAGCATGGGCAGGGCAAATAAAAAAGCCGCTTCACCCAGGGAGTAGGGAAAAGCGACCAAGCCGGGCGACAAAAAAGGGGTCAAGGGGCAATTGCCCCTTGCAGGGTGCAGGGACAGCGTCCCTGCTGGGGTTTGGGGCAACGCCCCAACTGTTCCTCGGACGACCAGCATGTCAAACGTGTCCAACAAAAGGTGCAGGCAGCGAAGCGTCCCTGCCCCTAACTTTGCGCGTCCTCAGACGCGCCCCCAAACTGCTCTTCCCCAAAATTTCGTGAAGAACCATAAAAAAGCCGCTTAACCCTGCAAGCAGGGAAAAGCGACCAAGCGCGAAGGAGTCCAGAGGGCGACCGAGAACTTTGCTCGTTTTGTTGCCCTCTGGAACTATGCCAAAGACCTGTATGCCTGTATGGTAGAGAAAACGACTGCGCCTGTCTGAACAAGCTGAAGATCAAACTGCTTTCCCCGCCTTGTGCGCCTTGAGCTTCTTCGCCGCGTCAAGTGCGTAGTCCACCAGCGCCACCAAAGCCAGCGCAACCGCAATCCAGAGGATGATTCTGTCCAGCGGCAGCGACGCGGCGACAAATTCCTTGTGCCAGAAGGAGAGAATCAGCGCCGCGATAAAGGAAAACTGCGCTGCTTTGCCCAAAATGTTCGAGTAGACGACGATGCCGTTCTGCAGCATGTAGATGCCGCCGATAATCATCACAACTTCCTTCGTCATCACGATGAGAATCGCAGGCCACGGGAACACGCCGGACAGCCCCTGCCCAAGCAGGGCGGTGCAGACCATCAGCTTGTCCGCCAAGGGATCCATCAGCTTGCCGAAAGCGGTAATCTGATTGTTTTTGCGCGCAAGATACCCGTCCAGATAATCGGTGATGCTGGCAATGATAAACACGGCGAGCGCCCACTTCTCATATCCGGCGAGAAATAACCCTGCGAAAACCGGAATCAGCACGAGACGGAGCATCGTCAGGATGTTGGGGAGATTCCAAATGTCTTTGAGATACTTGCTGCTGAAACTACCCACGAAATAAGTCCTTTCTAATAAACTTGCCGGCAGGAATACCGGGTTATCTAAAAACTCGCGCCTCTTAGCATACCACAAAATGCGCCGAAAGAAAAGCCCAAAACGCGAATTTTGATGCCGAATCAACGATTTTCGCGGAAGTTTCGGCAGGAAAAACACGCAGCGCGTCGAATGAATGCAGAGAAAGTACAGAATAACGGAGGAAATGAGATATGCTGACACGAAACGATGGCAGGGCGCCGGAAATGGGACGCCCTGTGACGATTGAAACCGACTTTGTGCGCACGGCGGATGGCTCGTGCCTGATTTGCACGGGCAATACAAAGGTTATCTGCACCGCATCGGTGGAGGAGAATGTGCCGCCGTTCCTGCGCGGGAAGGGGCAGGGCTGGGTGACGGCGGAATATGCCATGCTGCCCGCCTCGACAGGACATCGCAAGCAGCGCGACGGCGTGAAGCGGGACGGACGCGGCGTGGAGATTTCCCGGCTGATTGGACGCAGCCTGCGTCAGGCGGTTGATTTGACGGCGCTGGGCGAACGTACCATCACGCTGGACTGCGACGTGCTGCAGGCCGACGGCGGAACGCGCACCGCGGCGATTACCGGCGCAATGGTGGCGCTCGTGTGCGCGGTCAGCAAGCTGCTGGACGAGGGCAAGCTCCTGCGCTCACCGATTACGCATCAAATCGCGGCAATTTCCGTCGGCGTGGTGGATGATACGCCCTGCGTCGATTTGTGCTATGAAGAGGACAGCCGCGCGCAGGTGGATATGAACATCGTCATGAACGAAAAGGGCGAGTTCGTTGAGCTGCAGGGCACGGGCGAGGGTCGCTCCTTCACGCAGGCGGAACTGAATGCGCTGCTGGATATGGGCGCGAAGGGTATCCGCGCGCTGATGGAGAAGCAGAAGGATTCGCTGGCGGAATCCAAGCGGCATTTGAGCGCTAAACCGACGCTTGTGGTCGCGTCCTCCAATCAGCATAAGATTCGCGAATTGCAGCACATTTTCGGCGATTACTACACCGTTGTTTCGATGGTGGCGGCAGGTTTCAATGCGCCGATTGAGGAAACGGCGACGACGTTCGCTGGCAATGCGGCCATTAAGGCGGAGACGGTCAGCGCGGCGACGGGACTGCCGACGCTTGCGGACGACAGTGGTTTGTCCGTCGAGGTGCTGGACGGCGACCCCGGCGTGTACAGCGCGCGCTACGCCATGATGGCGGGCGAGGGCAGCGGCGATGCGGCGAACAATGCGCTGCTGCTGCGCCGCATGAAGGGCAAGACTGACCGCTCCTGCGCGTTCATCTGCGCGCTGGCGCTCAAGATTCCGGGCAGGGAGACGCTGATTGCGGAAGGCTCCTGCCCCGGCGTGCTGCTGGAGGAAGAGCGCGGCACGGGCGGCTTCGGCTATGATCCGCTGTTCCTTTATGAGCCGCTGAACAAGACCTTCGCTGAAGTGACCGAGGAAGAGAAGAACCAAATCAGCCATCGCGCGCGGGCGTGCGAGAAGATGCTCGAGATTATGAAGGGGCTGCACGAATGATGCGCGCACTGGTGCTGTCCGACATTCACGGCGAGGAGAGCCAACTGCGGTGGATGCTGGAAGAAACATGGAAGATGACGGGAAAAATCGACGGATACTTCTTTCTGGGCGACGGCGTGGATGATTTCGCACAAGCGGAAAACTTCATCCGCCGCCGCGACCCGGATGCGCTGATGCTGGATGTGCGCGGCAACAACGACTTCTGCTGCCCGAACGCCCCGTACTACCGGGTGACGGACTTCGGCGGGGTGCGGCTGTACTTGACGCATGGGCATTTGGAGCGCGTCAAGCTGACCCGTTCGTTCCTCTATGAGCGGGCGCGGGAGGAAAAGTGCGATATTGCCTTCTACGGCCATACGCATGAGCCGGATATGGTCACGGGCGTGCCGATGCTGGTCAATCCGGGCGCGGTCTGCCGGGAGCAGATGGCGATGCTGGAGGTAGAGGACGGCCGCCCAAGGGTGAAAATACTGGTATTTTGAGGAAAAACTGACGCAATGGGGTGACCAGATGGTGGAAAAGGCATTCGCCAGATGGTTGCCGAATAAGTCAGAGATTCCGTGAAGGAGGACAAGATATGCGCGGACTGGTGCGCGTGGGGGCGGCGGTTCCGTCGCTGGCGCTGGGGAACGTGAAGGAGAACATGAAGCGCCATCTGGCGATGATGCGGGAAGCGAAGGAGAAACACGTCAGCATCGTGACTTTCCCGGAGCTGAGCCTGACGGGGTATACCTGCGGCGATTTGTTTTTTCAGCGGCGGCTGCTGGACGATGTGACGGACGCGCTGCTCGCACTAAAGGACGAAATGCCGGAGGGAATCCTTGCGGTTGTCGGTGCGCCGCTGGAAATTGAGGGCGCACTGTATAACTGCGCGGTGGTGCTGCACAAAGGCGAAATCATCAGTGCGGTGCCGAAAACGTTCCTGCCCAATAACGGCGAGTTCTATGAGAAGCGCTGGTTTCAGTCGGGTGATGCGCGCAGGGATGCATCGGTCGCCATTCCGAAGCTGAAAACGGATGTCTGCCGTCAGGCAATATTTGAAACGGAGGACGGCGTGCGCTTCGGCATCGAGCTGTGCGAGGATTTGTGGGCGCCGCTGCCGCCGAGCACGATGCTGTCCGTTGAAGGCGCGGAAATCATCCTGAACCTGTCCGCCAGCAATGAGCTGCTGAGCAAGCGCGAGTACCGCCAGCAGCTCATCAGCCAGCAGAGCGCGCGCTGCCAGTGCGGGTATGTGTACGTTTCGGCGGGCATGGGCGAATCGTCCTCCGACCTTGTGTTCTCCGGGCATAGCGTGATTGCTTCCTGCGGCACGGTCATCCGGGAAAGCGAGGGGTATCTCGCGGATAATTACCTGATGACGGCGGATATTGACATTGACCGCATCCGCGCCGACCGCATGAAGCAAAGCAGCTTCGCGGACTGCGCGGCGCAGGTGCGCGCCATGTGGAAGCAGGAGCCGAATATTCTGCGAACGATGGAAAACGCGCTGCTGCCGGATGACGCAGCGCCGGATTACCGCGTCAGCAAGCACCCGTTCATCCCGTCGGACAAGGCGTCCCGGCAATTGCGGTGCGCGCAGATTCTGGCGATGCAGGCGACGGCGCTGGCGCGGCGCTTGTCCGTCACAGGTGGGAAGGTCGTCGTTGGCATCTCCGGCGGATTGGACTCGACGCTTGCGCTGCTGGCGGCGTGCAAAGCGGTGGACATGCTCCATCTGCCGCGCACGAACATCCTCGGCATCACCATGCCGTGCTTCGGCACAACCGACCGCACTTACCACAACGCGCTGGATTTGATGACGAGTCTTGGGGTCAGCCAGCGGGAAATCCCAATCCACAACGCGGTTCGCCAGCATTTTGCCGACATCGGGCACGACGAGAGCGACCACTCCGTTACCTACGAGAATTGTCAGGCGCGCGAGCGGACGCAGGTGCTGATGGACGTGGCGAACAAAATCGGCGCAATTGTCCTTGGCACAGGCGATTTGAGCGAAATCGCGCTGGGCTGGTGCACTTACAACGCCGACCACATGAGCATGTACGGCGTGAACAGCGGCGTGCCCAAAACGCTGGTGCGCTGGGTGATTCAGACGGCGGCGGAGAACGAAGCCTTCTCATCCAGCCGCGAATGCCTGCAAAGCATCCTTGACACACCCATCAGCCCTGAGCTGCTGCCGCCGGATGAAAAGGGAAATATCCTCCAGCAGACGGAGGATGTCGTCGGGCCGTACGCGCTGCACGACTTCTTCCTCTACTATGCGATTCGCTTCGGATATCCGCCGAAAAAGGTGTTCGAGCTGTGCTGCATTGCGTTTCAGGACGATTTCAGCTGCGAAACCATCCTCAAATGGCTGAAAAATTTCTATCGCCGCTTCTGGACGCAGCAGTTCAAGCGGAACTGTATGCCTGACGGCGTGAAAATCGGCTCCATTGCCCTGTCTCCGCGCGGCGACTGGCGGATGCCGTCGGATGCGCAGTACAAGGCGTGGATGGACGAATGCGACAGTATCAAAATATAACGATAGGGCTTGCGTGAAACCACCAAATCTGGTATAATAGCGGCAAGATATCACGATGCGCCACAAGGGAGGCGAACGGCATGAGGTGTCAATACTGCAACTGCGCGGAGAGCAAGGTCATCGACTCGCGCCCGACCGAAGAAGGCAACAGCATTCGTCGGCGGCGGGAGTGCATGGGCTGCGGGCGGCGATTCACGACGTATGAGAAAATCGAGATGCTGCCGCTGATGGTTGTCAAGCGCGACGGCCGGCGGGAAACCTTTGACGCGCAGAAGATTAAGGCAGGCATTCTTCATGCCTGCGAGAAACTTCCGGTGTCCATGCAGCAGATTGACGCGATGACCACGAGCATCGAGCAGCGCGCCTATGCCAGCATGGAAGGGGAGATTTCCTCCCAGCGCATTGGCGACATGGTGATGGAGGAACTGAAAGCAACAAACGACGTGGCATATGTGCGCTTTGCGGCGGTGTATCGCCTCTTCACGGATATTGGAACGTTCATGCAGGAACTGCAGAAGCTGCTGGATGAGGGGAAAAAGTAAAGAAAGCAAAAGACGCTGGACGCGGAAAAAAATCGCGTTCCAGCGCATTTATATTGCACGAAAAAGGAGAAGCCGCTTATGCAGCTTCCCCCATTTTGCTTACTTCAGCATGGATTCTTCCCAGGAATCGAACGGCTTGATGCCCAGCAGACCCGCCACCGTCGGGGCGACGTTCGCCAGACCGAAGCCGTGGCCATCCTTCAATTCGTGACGCTCGTCCTTGTCGTACACGATGAAGGGGACGGGGTTCAGGCTGTGCGCCGTGCGGACGCTGATCTTGCCTTTCTTGTTCTTCTCCAGCATCTGGTCGGCGTTACCGTGGTCAGCCGTCACGCAGAGAATCGCGCCGTACTCGTCGCATGCCTTCTTCACGCGCGCAAGGCACAGGTCAACGGATTCCACCGCGATTTCGGTCGCCAGCAGGTTGCCGGTGTGGCCAACCATGTCGCCGTTGGGGTAGTTGCAGCGGATGAAGCCGTACTTGCCGCTCTTGATGGCGTCCACCACCAGGTCGGTGATTTCGGTCGCCTTCATCCACGGGCATTCGTCGAAGGAACGCACGTCGGAGGGCACTTCCACCCACGTTTCCAGCTCCTCGGAGAACTTTTCGGAGCGGTTGCCGTTCCAGAAGTACGTCACATGGCCAAACTTCTGCGTTTCGGAGCAGGCAAACTCGTTGACGCCGTTGGCGACAAGCAGCTCAGTCAGCGTGTTGCGGATTTCCGGCGGGTTGACGAGGAAGGACTTCGGGATGCACAGGTCGCCGTCATACTGGAGCATACCGGCGTACTTCACCTTGGGCATTTCGCCGCGGTCGAACTTGTCGAACGAGCTGTCGCCGTCGAACGCCATCGAGATTTCCTGCGCGCGGTCGCCGCGGAAGTTAAAGAGGATAACGCTGTCGCCGTCCTCCATCTTGCCAACGGGCTTGCCATTCTCCGCAATCACGAATGCCGGCAGGTCCTGGTCAATCACGCCGGTTTCCGCGCGGAAGGTCTCAATGGCTTCCTTCGCGGTCGCAAACTGACGGCCGATGCCATGCACATGCGTGTCCCAGCCCGCCTTGACCATCGGCCAGTTCGCCTGATAGCGGTCCATGGTGATGGTCATGCGGCCGCCGCCGGAAGCAATCTTGCCGTCGAAATCCGCGTCATTCAGGGAGGCGAGAACGTCCTCCAGCTCCTGCACATACTCCAGTGCGGAGGTGGCGGGCACGTCGCGGCCGTCCAGCAGAATGTGGCAGCGGACGCGCTTTACGCCCTCCTTCTTGGCTTCCTTCAGCATCGCAATCAGGTGCGAAATGTTGGAGTGCACGTTGCCGTCGGACAGCAGACCGATGAAGTGCAGGGTTGCGCCATTGTCCTTCAGGTCGCTGACGAGGTTCTTCCACGCATCCGAGGTGTAAATCTTGCCGGATTCGATGGATTCGTTGACAAGCTTGGCGCCCTGCGAGTAAATCTGACCGCAGCCGAGCGCGTTGTGGCCGACTTCGGAGTTGCCCATATCGTCATCGGAGGGCAGACCGACTGCCGTGCCGTGCGCCTTGATGATCTGCCACGGGCAGGTTTCCTTGAGTTCGTTGAGGGTCGGGGTCGTGGCCTTTTTGACCATGTTGCCCAGTTCTTCAGGGGTTTCGCCTACGCCGTCCATGACGACGAGAACAACCGGCTTTTTCATTGTTCAAAAATCCTCCTTAAATTACAGTACCGGGGGAGAATCTGGTAGGCTGGGACGGGTGTCCGAGCCCACCCCATAGAATAGTCTATTTTTTCACGGATGTCAAGGGGCAGGGGCGGTTAAAAGGAATAAACACGCGGGAAAAGCGATAAACACGCGGGCATAGTATGACGAAGCGACCAACTGAATCGCGCGGAGGGGTCAAGGGGCGGAGTTCCCTTGTGGGGTTTGTGGCAACGCCCCAATTGTTCCTCGTTTAATCTACTCCAAGGGAAAAGTCAACAAGGCGCAGGCAGCGAAGCGTCTCTGCCAGTAACTTTGCGCTCCCGCAGGAGCGCCCCCAAGCTGCTCTTTCCACCTTGCTGCACATTGTCGCGCCAAATGGGCGCGACCGCCCATCCCGGTGCAGCACGAAAAAGCAGCAGAACGCGCCGCCCTGCTGCCTGCATCTGCCTAATTCACTTCGCCCAGTGCTTCAGCTTTGGCAGCATGTCCGCCAAATACGCGCGTACCTGCTCTGGCGGCCACGCATCATTTGACATGTGCGGCACCAAAAACGCCATCAATTCTTCCAGTGAGTCATACGCGAATTCTCCATCCGTGTAGCACCACTTGCAGTAGTCCTCGTTGAATGCGCCGCCGGGCTCGCGGCTGATGGTTGTGTCGTCAAGCGGCATGCCGCAGCACTGGCAAATCAGCGTCCGCGGAGAACCGAGCAGCGTGTTAATCGAGACGTCGTAGAGCTTCGAGAGCAGCTTGAGTGTCTCCGTGTTCGGCAGGGTATCGCCCCTTTCCCAGCGGGACACGGCTTGGCGCGTCACAAACAGCTTCTCCGCGAGCGTCTCCTGCGACAGCCCGTGTTCTGTCCGCAGCTTCAAAAGCACATCCTTGGCTTCCATCAGTATCATCACCTCGCCTTTACTATATCACATTCGCTTTTCCTGCGCAAGCAACTGCTTGTTGCCCCGTTTGCGTCCGCCGAAAATGCTTTTTTTTGTTTTTTCCGGTGTAAACGGTTGAGTTCTGTTTCGCGCTGTGCTACACTATCGTTGGGAAAATTTCATTTCCCGACACCAACACCGAGGAATAAGCATCATGATTGAAAAATGGACAACCCCCATCCCGAAGCTGAGCGGGCGCGAGGGACGAACCGTCTATGTGTACGTCCCCGATGAAGCGCAGGAGAACCCCGAAGCGCGCTATCCTGTGCTGTACATGTTCGATGGCCATAACGTTTTCTTCGATTCCGACGCGACCTACGGGAAGTGCTGGGGGATGAAGGAATATCTTGAATCGACAAACACGCCGCTGATTGTCGTTGCGGTGGACTGCAACCATTCGCCGAATAACGGGCGGCTGAGCGAATATTCCCCCTTCACGTTTGAAGACCCGAAGCTCGGCTACATCCGCGGGCGCGGGCGCACGACGATGGACTGGTTCGCGCATACGCTGAAAGGCATGATTGACGAAAAGTACCCGACGCTGCCGGGGCGCGAAACGACGTGGATTGCGGGGTCGAGCATGGGCGGGCTGATGAGCCTGTACGCGGTGACTGCGTTTAACGACGTGTATTCGCGCGCGGCGTGCCTTTCGCCGAGCATCTGGTTTGCCACGCGCAGCCTTGACCGCCTGATTCGCGACGCGCAATTTGCCCCGGACACCGTGATTTATATGGACTACGGTTCGCGCGAGATGGCGCACCACGACAACATGCGCAAGCAGTACGCCGCCGTAACAAGCCGTCTGCTGGAAAAGCAGGTGCTGCTGACGAGCCGCATCGTCCCCAACGGTGACCACTGCGAAGCCTGCTGGGAAGAGCAGATTCCCTTCTTCATGCACATTCTGTTCTACAATCGCGAATAATAGGAGGCGCAACCCATGCAGACATATTACACAAAATGGTACAGCCCTTCCGTCGGGCGGGAGATGGAAATCAAGGTGTACGGCCACGCCGGCCGCCCAGTGCTGTTCATTCCCTGCCAAGACGGGCGCTTTTTCGACTTCGAGAACTACCGCATGACCGACGCATGGGCACCGTGGATTGAATCCGGGCAGTGCATGGTCTTTTCCATCGACACGCTGGATAAGGAAACGTATTCCGCGACCTACGACCCGCACGACCGCATCCGCCGCCATGAAGCGTGGATGAACTACATCGTGCGGGAGGTTGCGCCGTTCATCCAGTCCATGACGAACGACCGCAACGGCTGGGACGGCACGCCGGGCATCATTGCGTTCGGCTGCTCCTTGGGCGCGACGCACGCGGCAAACCTGTATTTCCGCTTCCCGGAGACGTTCGACGGTCTGCTGGCGCTCAGCGGCATTTACACCAGCGAATACGGCTTCCCCGGCTACATGGATGAGCTGGTGTACGCCAATTCTCCGGTGGATTATCTCGCCGGAATTTCGCCTGACCACCCGTTTATCCGCCTGTACGCGGGTCTGCTTATTATCTTGGCGTGCATCCAGAGTTTCGTGGGCGTGGGATTGCTAATGCGTTGCTTAATCGGTTGGAGAAAAAGCTGATTGCTCGTGGCTGCCCGAAAATTCAGATCAATGTGCCGGAAGATAACGACATGGTGCTCGGAATGTATGAACGCCTGGGATATGAACACGCCGACGTGCTGAGTCTGGGTAAGCGTTTGATTGAAGATGAAGAGTACTGAGTTTCATCCTGTCCATTATGATGCGCACGGTCGCCTGCGTTTACCCTTGCTCTTCTGGCTTGTGCTATTGCTTCAGGCGCGAACCTGGGTGCTGTTTGTCATTGCCGGTGCGTCGCGCGAGCAGGGTACTGCGCTGCTAAATCTGTTTTATCCCGATCACGATAATTTCTGGCTGGGGCTGATTCCTGGCATTCCGGCGGTGCTGGCGTTTTTGTTGAGCGGTCGGCGGGCTACGTTTCCTCGCACCTGGCGTGTACTCTATTTTCTGTTGCTGTTGGCGCAGGTGGTTTTACTTTGCTGGCAACCGTGGCTGTGGCTGAACGGTGAATCCGTTAGCGGTATCGGTCTGGCGCTGGTAGTGGCGG
>OGYW01003311.1_pt1 | contig 10858 bp, 6 predicted proteins | sample 1576621 | NCBI WGS metagenome assembly OGYW01 (sample SAMEA3541528, study PRJEB24748) | human gut metagenome | biome: human gut; feature: human-associated habitat; material: faeces | place: China | collected 2012 | reverse complement strand
CGCGCTCTCGTAAAGCGGCGAGTGTAAAAGCTGAAGAAGCAAGCAATTCTGCATCAAGTATTTCCATATCAGACAATTCTGATTTAACCGAAATAGCATCTACCTCAAAGATAAGTGAAGCTTCTGAGCAGTCTGGCGAAGTTGAAAAACCTGTTCGTAAAAAAAGAGTTTCTCGCAAAAAGACAGAAGAAGCGGCAACTGATAACGCCGATTCAACTGATAACACCGATTCTGTTGAGGCATCTACCGATTCTGAAAAAATAGAAGCTAATCAGGATACACAGAAAGAAACTCCTGCCCGTAGACGTGGTAGAAAGCCTCGTGCGGCAGTGCAGGTTGAAGCTGCTTCTGAAGACGTGGACAATGCAGCATCGACTTTGGGAGAAGCTGACTCGAGCGAATCTATTTCTGATAGCTCAGAAGGCGAAAAGCATACGGGTAAAACCGAAGAAGATTCGCACGAAGACGAAAATCGCGACGATGACGAAAATCGCGACGATGACGAAAATCGCGATGATCGTCATCAGGGTCGTGGTGGATCTCGTAAGCAGCGCAGCTATACGAAAAATAGCAATCACCAGAAAAATTCTTCTCAGCAAAAAGGTGGTCATTTCCGTTCTCGCCGCGCCCATCAGCAAAATAGGCGCGAACCTGTTGTTCCGCAGACTTCCAAAGAGGACCTAGCTAAGCTTAAAGTTACTGAGCTTCGAGCACGCGCAGAAGAGCTTGAAGTAGATCATAAAGGTCTTAAAAAGGCTGATTTAGTGGAGGCAGTATTTGCGGCAAGCATTAAAGCAGAAGGCTTCATGGAAACCGCAGGTATTTTGGATGTTCTCTCTGACGGATATGGTTTTTTGCGCACTCATGGCTACTTGCCGAGCGAAGAAGATGTGTATGTTGGTATGGCGACCATTCGTCGCAATGGTCTTCGTAAGGGTGACTACATTACAGGACAAACTCGTCCTGCTCGCCCTAATGAAAAATATGCAGCTCTTCAGCGTGTTGATACGGTAAATGGCATTGTGCTTGAAGATTTAGGAAGACGTGTTCGTTTCGCTGACCTAACGCCGGTTTTTCCTGATGAGCGTCTAGTGCTTGAACATGGAAAATCCACCATTACTGCACGCGTTATTGATTTATGTGCACCTATTGGCAAAGGTCAGCGCGGTCTTATCGTTTCACCTCCAAAAGCAGGTAAAACTACGATCTTGAAGGACATTGCTGCCTCAATTGCGGTAAATAATCCCGAAGTTCATCTGATGTGTTTGTTGGTTGATGAACGTCCTGAAGAAGTAACCGACATGGAGCGCTCTATCCACGGTGAAGTTATTTCTTCAACATTTGATATGCCAAGTGAAAATCATATTGCGGTTTCTGAATTGGTTATTGAGCGCGCTAAGCGTTTGGTAGAAATTGGTCAGGATGTCGTTATTCTGCTTGATTCACTTACGCGTCTTGCACGTGCATATAATTTAGCTCAGCCTGCATCAGGTCGCATCCTTTCGGGTGGTGTAGATTCGACAGCACTGTATCCTCCTAAGAAATTCTTGGGCGCTGCCCGTAATATTGAAGGCGGCGGCAGCTTAACCATTTTGGCATCGGCACTTATTGAAACTGGCTCTAAGATGGACGAAGTAATCTTTGAGGAATTCAAGGGTACGGGCAATATGGAAGTTAAGTTGGATCGCCAGCTTGCCGATAGGCGCATTTTCCCAGCGATCGATCCCGTTGCTTCGGGTACTCGTCGTGAAGATTTACTGCTTGATCCTCAAGAAGCACCTCTGATTTGGGCTGTTCGTCGTATTTTGGCGAATCGCAACAACACCGAACGTGCCATGGAATCGTTAGTGAAGTCCTTACAGCAAACGAATAATAACCAAGAATTTTTGATTCGTGCTGCTAAAAAAGCACAAGGACATCATTTTGAAGAAGGAAATATTGAATTCTAAATGAGCTAAAGCGAACCTTAGAAATATTTCCCTATAATGCAAATAACACATGAACACAGAACCTCGTCGAAAGGCGGGGTTCTGTGTTGACTTAGACTCGTTATTCTTTGTGAGGAGAATAGAATGTCTCAGGAACCGCAAGAGCCGAAAGAACCACAAGAGCCCAAGGAGGCGGTGGGTTCGCAAGCGTCGCAAACACCACAAACGCCACAAGAACAGCAAAGTCCACAGGCACCTTATATTTCTGCGGATTCAAATTACAACCCACAAGGATATGGGTATATGTACGATTCACAGGGGAGTGTGCAGAGTTACAACCAGCAAAGTGGCTACGGGTATGTTCCTAATAGTTCGTCATTTGGTTATGCTGGCTCTCCTGCTGGTTTTGGCGGTGCCCCAAATGGAGGTATGCCTGGCGGTGCCCCAAATGGAGGTGTGCCAAACACATATGCTCCGGCGAGTGGTTGGGCAGCACCAGCTCAAAATCGCAAATCGCACGGCTGGATTGTAGGTATTGTTATAGTTGTTGCCCTTTGCCTGGTTACCCTGTTTGGTATGTGGTCTTGTTCAAATGCATTTTCTTCGGCGGGAACCTATTCTGAGAGTGATGCTGACTTGCTTACCAATGATGCAATTGGCGTTATTACTATTGACGGCACTATTCAATATGATGGCACCACGTGTAGTCCTGAAGGCCTGAAAGAACAGTTGGACATTGCTGCGGAAAATGACTATATCAAAGCAGTTGTTCTTCGAGTTAATTCTGGTGGTGGCGTAGCAACTGCTGGTGAAGAAATGACTGAATATGTGCGTGAATTTAAGGAATCTAGCGGTAAGCCGGTGGTGGTTTCTAGTGCAGCAACTAACGCAAGTGCTGCTTATGAACTATCCAGCCAGGCTGACTATATTTATGTAGGAAAAACTACCGCAATTGGCGCTATCGGTACCGCAATGCAGTTCATGGATTATTCGGGGCTCATGGAAATGCTAGGTATTACTACCGATGATATTACTTCCTCTGAAAGTAAAGATTCTACTTATGGTAATCGTGCGTTGACCGAAGAAGAGCGAGCCTATTATCAGGCTCAGGTTGACCAAATTAATGAAACGTTTATCGAAAACGTTGCTCAAGGCAGAAACATGACTGTCGATGAAGTTCGCCCTCTTGCTACTGGTCTTACGTTTACGGGCTTAGATGCTGTTGAAAACGGTTTGGCAGATGAGGTTGGTACGCGTGAAGATGCTGTTGCAAAAGCGGCTGAGCTTGCAGGTTGTTCATCAATCGAAACTGTTACACTTGATACATCAAGCTCTGATGATTTAGATCTTTTACTAGATTTAATGGCGCAAAGCAATATGAATAGTACAGACGAATTAGCACAAGTACTGAAAAAATTAGAGAGCGATAGCTCAATTAAACAGTGATAGGGCTAATAGTAGAGGAAATACTACGATGGCAGATAAAACAGCAGATAACAAAGCGAAATCTAAAGATATGCCTCCTATTGTGTGGCCTAAGCGTGCAGTGGTGACTGCGGGAATGCCTTATGGTAACAAGGCGCTTCATTTTGGTCATGTGGGCGGGGTTTTTGTTCCTGCGGACTGTTATGCAAGATTCTTGCGTGATCGTATTGGCAAGGAAAATGTAGCGTTTGTTTCTGGCACGGACTGTTTTGGGTCTCCTATTGAAGAGGGATATCGCAAAGAGGTAGAAGCAGGTACATTTGAAGGCGGTATTGAAGATTATGTCCGTCGCAATCATGATGCTCAGAAAGCCACATTGGATGCGTATGATATCAGCCTAGATGTGTATGAAGGGAGTGGTATTGGTCACTGTGGTGAAGTGCACAATTTAGTAACGAATGACTTTGTTCAGCGTCTCTACGATAAGGGATATTTGCATCAGATCAGTACATTGCAGTTCTACGACACCAAGGAAGACATGTTCTTGAATGGTCGTCAGGTAGTGGGACATTGTCCTGTTCAGGGTTGCAAGAGTGAGAAGGCTTATGCCGATGAATGCGATTTAGGTCATCAGTATGATCCTGTGGATTTGATTAAGCCAGTATCTTCTGTGTCGGGTACGGTTCCGGAGATGCGCGAAGTTAAGAACTGGTATTTCGATCTGCCTGGCTTTGCTAATATCGTGCGTGATTACGTACAGGTTATGGAAAGCGATCCACAAATTCGTCCTGTGGTTACTAAAACTATTAAAGAATTTCTTGTTCCACCTATTATTTATATCAAGGTGGAACTCTACGATGCTTATAAGAGCATTGCTGATACGTTGCCAGAGCATGTGTATCGTGATGCGGAAAAAGGCAAGCAGAGTTTTGAAGTAGAATTCAAAAACATTGCTGATCGCGATGCGGCGCGTACGGTATTAACCGATGCAGGTATTCGTTACCGTACAGGTAAAGCCTTAGTTCCCTTCCGTATTTCAGGCAATGTTGAATGGGGTGTTCCTGTTCCTGTTATTGAAGGGGTAGAAGGCCTAACTGCATGGTGTTGGCCTGAAAGCTTATGGGCGCCTATTTCGTTTACGGTAGCTCGCAATGATGACCGTGGTTTAGCACGTACGGAATGGCGTAATTTCTGGTGCGATAAAGAATCCTGCGTGTATCAGTTCATTGGTCAAGACAACTTGTATTTCTATGGCGTTGCTCAGCCGGCGTTATTTGCTGCTATGCAGAATACCGAGACACCTGTTGCAAATGCTCCTCAGGGCGAATTGCAGCAAACAAAGTTAATTGCTAATCATCATATTCTGTTTGGCGATAAAAAAGCTTCGTCTTCAAGCGATATTAAGCCTCCTACTGCTGATGAGTTGTTAAATTATTACACCGCAGAACAGTTGCGTGCTCATTTCTTGGCGTTGGCACTTGATCAGCGCTCAGTGGGCTTTAAGCCAAAGGTGTTTGATCCTGATCCCGCTAAGCGTGAAGATCCTCGCGTGGCAGATCCTGCTTTGAAGGAAGGCGCTTTGCTTACGAAAGTGTTTAACCGCCTTGCTCGAAGCTGTTTTTATGAAGCGCAGAAGAACTTTGAAGGATACATGCCGCTCGGTGCCGTTTCTACTGATGTGCTAAGGCAAGCAAAGAAGACAATGCTGAAGTACGAAGACTGTATGTATCGTGTGGATCTGCATTCTGTGATGGCGTTGATGGATGAATTTATTCGTTATGCCAACAAGTATTGGTCAAGTGGAATTCGCAGCGCAGAAAATGAGGAACTGGCTGAAGAGAAGCGCAATCAATTGCGTCGTCAGGTATTGATAGATTCCTTCTTTTTGTTGCGAATTTCTACGCTCTTGATGCATCCAGTAGTGCCAAAGGGTACTGAACGGATTTGCGACTATTTAAATTTTGAATTCGATGAATTCTTCAGTTGGAATTACGACTTCGATAGCATGGAAGAGCTTTGTAACGCTAACGAGCTTGATGATGGCCGTCATCGTGTGCGCGAATTGCCGCCGCGCACAGACTTCTTTAAGTTCCATCCGTCACAGTTGAAGAAATAAATTGGGGTGCGATTGTATATAGAGCAACTGTGAATTTGAACGAAAGGTAGCGGACATCTATCTTGCACTTTGCTAAATGCGTGTTACAATAGCAAGGCTTGTCTCGCCTTGGTCGGAAACCAAGGCAATAGAAGGAGAACCAATGAAAAAAGATATCCATCCCGAATATGTTGACTGCACGGTAACCTGCACCTGCGGTAACACTTTCCAGACTCGTTCTACTAAGTCTGAGATTCGCGTTGACATTTGCAACGCTTGCCATCCATTCTTCACGGGTACTCAGAAGTTGATCGACTCTGGTGGACGTGTACAGCGCTTTGCTAACAAGTTCGGTTCTGCAACTGAAGCTGTTGCTGCTCGTGAAGCAGAAAAGAAAGCTGCTAAGGCTGCAAAGGCTGCTGAAGCAGAAGCAGCAAAGAAGGCTGAGCGTGAAGCTAAGGCCGCTGCAAAGGCTGCTCGTGCTGCTGAATATGCAAAGAAGGCTGAAGCTGAAGCTGCTAAGGCTGCAGCTGCTGCAGAGGCAACTGAGGCTGCCGCAGAAGAAGCAACCGAAGAAGCAGCAGAAGCTGTTGCAGAAGAAGCTGCTGAAGCTAACGCAGAAGCAACCGAAACCGCTGCTGAATAGTACGAAGTTCTACTTCGGAGCTAATTCTAAAATCCAAGTAGCATTTCACAACTTTTTTTGGGTTATTTGAAAAGGCGTCCACGCAAGTGGGTGCCTTTTCTTGTAGCATGGAACTAAACCAATAGTTAGGAGAATTCCATGATAGATACTAAAGCCTTCCGTAATTTGAGTTACGGACTTTATATTATTTCTTCTAAAAGAGACGACAAGCCTGTTGGCTGCGTAGTAAATACGTTTGCGCAGGTAACCTCCAAGCCAGCTCAGGTTAGTGTTGCGGTTAATAAGGAAAACTATACTTCTCAGGGCATCCAGGAGACTGGCGCTTATGAAGTTGCAGTTATGAATGAGTCCGCATCAATGGAACTTATTGGAAAGTTTGGTTTTCATTCCAGCGCAGACACTGATAAATTCAGCGATTTTGAAACTGCGGTGTCTGAGCAAGGTATCGAATACGTAACACAATCATCCTGCGCTCATTTTTCCGTTAAGGTAACTCAAGAACTTGATTTAGGTAGTCATATTTTATTTATTGGCGAAGTAATAGATGCAACTCCTATTGCAGGTGATGCTCCTATGACGTATGCCTACTATCACCAGGTAAAAGGTGGCAAAACCCCACCAAAGGCTTCAAGCTATAATGGCGGAGAAGATGAAGTAAAACAAGCCGATCAGGGCGCAGAAGAAACAAAGCCAAAGGTTGCTTGGCGTTGTAAGATTTGTGGGCATATTGAATACGCGGAAGAACTACCTGAAGACTTTGTTTGTCCGGTATGTGGCGTAGGCCGCGAACTGTTTGAGCGTATCGAAGTGTAGTTTTGATTTTCAAAACATAAAGCCTGAATCGATAAACGAAAAGGAGCCCTTTTTTATGAATGTGGAGCTTTTGCAGTATCCTGAAAATCCTGAACGCGCAGTAGCAACCGCAGCGCGTCTTTGCTATGCGCCTGTAGGTGCTAAAGAGCTCATGGAAACCATGCCGCCCGAGCGGGTACAAAGCGTACTTTCTACCATTATGAAATCGGGACATTTTTCTACGCTTGAACATGTGAGCTACACCTTTGCAGTTGATGGTGTTTCACGTGCTCTTACCCATCAATTGGTTCGTCATCGTCTAGCTAGCTTTAATCAGCAGTCTCAGCGCTATGTGAAGTTTACAAAAGGCGTTGAAACGGTAACGCCTCATACGATTGAGGAAAACGAAGAGGCTCATCGCGTGTTTGATGAAGCAATTGAAGCGGTAATTGAGGGCTATCAAAAGCTTCTTGATATGGGGATTCCCGCTGAAGATGCACGTTATTTGTTACCCAATGCAGCAGAAACCAAGATTGTTATTACCATGAACATCCGTGAGCTTCTTCATTTCTTTAGTTTGCGTTGCTGTAATCGTGCGCAGTGGGAAATTCGTGAAATGGCACACAAGATGCTTGAATTGGTAAAGCCTACCGCTCCTTATATCTTTATGGATGCAGGTGCTCCCTGTGTTCGTGGAACCTGCCCTGAAGGCAAAATGACGTGCGGAAATCCTTATCCTAAGGTGGTGCGCGACTAATTTTGGAAAGACGGCAAGATATCGAAATACTATCTGGAGCCAGTCAAGATCAGGCAGAACAAGAGCGCCTCTCCGGAGGCGCTTCTTATAGTGCTGTGAAGCGTGCCTTTCAGGAAGACGGCGTCCATAAAACCCATATTGGGGGACAGGCGCTGATTGAAGGCGTAATGATGCGTGGTAAAAACTGTTGGGCGGTAGGAGTGCGTGAACCTAATGGAGACTTGTTTGCGCAGGAATACCCTTTATCAAAAAAGGGGAACCGTCCCGCTTGGTTTTCTTGGCCTCTTGTGCGTGGTTGTGTGGCGCTGGTGGATTCACTGGCGCTTGGCTTTAAAGCCTTAGAGATAGCTGCGAATAAAGCGTTTGACGATGAGGAAGAACCTGAATGTATCTTCGAAAAAGACCAGGACAGCACCAGAGTTTTCTTTAATGAAAACCAAGAAAATACCAATGTTTCTACTTTCGTTGATGCAGATAAAATGGAAAATGTCTTCTTGGAGCAACCCGATAAAACTGATGAAGACAACGATGACGTATTAAGTAAAGGCGAAATGGCTCTTGCCATGGCACTTGGTGTCATACTTGCTGTTGCGCTATTTATTTTTCTGCCAGCGATAGTCTCAAACGTAGTGGTGGGAGAATATGAACAAAATCCTTTTGCATGGAATATCGTTGATGGTATAGCCCGTGTGACAATTTTTGTTTTCTATGTATGGCTTATAGGCCGTATGTCGGATATAAAACGTATGTTTTCTTACCATGGGGCAGAACATAAAACTATTCACTGTTATGAGCATGGGCTGGAATTAACTCCCGAAAATGCACGACAATTTCCTAGACTTCATGTACGGTGCGGAACTGCATTTTTGATCATGGTTATGCTTATAGCTATTGTGATATATACCGTAATTCCGTTAAACGAATTACTGGAAGTGTTAGGAATTACTGGGTCTGTGGCATTTGTTTTGCTGATTGTGGTGCGTATCCTTTTTCTTCCCATAATTGCAGGTATTTCCTATGAAATAACAGTTAAGTGGGCTGGGTCCCATCCTGAAAATCCGCTTGTGAGGGTGGTTTTATGGCCAGGTATGCAAATGCAGCGTCTTACCACCAATGAACCTGATGATGGCATGCTTGAATGTGCTATTGCTGCTATGAAATTGGTTCTAAAAAACGAAGAACGCCTGTAATCATATATATAAAACTATCGGATATCTTTATAGATTAATGAGTTCTGTACACAAATTCGTGTATGCTGTACCGTACTGCGGCAAATTGCCGTGAATACGTTTAATAATCCCCGCACACGTTAATAAAGAGGATCGGGGTCAAATCGTGTGAACGAATATGTCGCTTACGGCAGTTTAGTATAGACGGGCACTAACAAGCAAAAAGTGCTGGTTCGGACTAACTGCAAAGACTGGCGGCAAGAAAAGGAGGAACCGCGTGAAGCTGGTTGTGACCGAGAAAAATGACGCGGCTCAAAAAATTGCAGACTTATTAGGTGCAACAAAGCCTAAAGCAGACAAGGTATATTCCACGCCTGTATACCGCTTTACGGTAGAGGGGGAAGAGTGGGTAACTATTGGCTTGCGTGGTCATATTTTGGAGCCTGATTTTGCCACAGCTCTTGTGTATAAAAAGCGTGGTGGCTGGAAAGGTGTCAACGCTGATGGCGAAGTGATGGATGCTGATATTCCTAAATCGCTAGCTCGTCCACCCTTCAAAAAGAAAAAACCTTTCACGGAAGATGGCGTAGAGCTTAAAGCGTGGAAAATGGAAGCGCTTCCTTATTTGGTATATGCTCCTATCGAAAAACGCCCAAAAGAAAAAGATATTATTCGTTCTCTTAAGAACTTAGCCAAAAAAGCGGATTCTATCATTATTGCGACAGACTTCGATCGTGAAGGCGAACTTATTGGCTCAGATGCTCTTTCCTGTATCCAGGAAGTGAATAGTACAGCTCCTGTATCGCGTGCGCGCTATTCTGCATTTACGAAAGAAGAAATTACGCATGCGTTCAATAATCTGGTAACGCTTGATACTAACCTTGCAAATGCAGGTGCATCGCGTCAAGATATTGACCTTATTTGGGGTGCGGTACTTACACGCTATCTTACCTTGGTAAAGTTTGCAGGGTATGGCAACGTTCGTTCTTCGGGTCGTGTCCAAACACCTACGCTTGCGTTAATTGTTGCGCGCGAACGTGAACGCTTGGCATTTGTCCCTGAAGACTATTGGGTTATTAAGGCGGATTTTGGCGAAGGTGATGAACAATTTTCCGCCCCTCATGCGACCGCACGCTTCAAATCTGAAGATGCTGCCAATGCGGTGATGGAGCATATCGAAGGCGCAACTCATGCGCGCGTAGCTGAAATTACAAAGCGTAAGCGTACGGTAGCTCCTCCGGTACCGTTTAATACCACTTCATTGATGGCTGCAGCTTCAGCTGAAGGTTTGTCTCCTGCGCGTACTATGCGTATTGCAGAAAGTCTCTACATGGATGGCTATATCAGTTACCCTCGTGTTGATAATACGGTGTATCCATTATCGCTCGACTTAGCAGATGCGTTGCGTAAGATTATGGGCAATCCCGCTTATAAACCTTATTGTGAAGAGCTTCTAGCAAAAGGCACGCTTAAGGCAACGCGTGGTAAAAAAGAAACAACAGACCATCCTCCTATTTACCCAACAGCTAGTGCAACGCCGGATGATTTGGCACCTGCTGAATATAAACTCTATAACCTCATTGCTCGTCGCTTTATGGCAACCTTGTCTGATGCGGCAGTAGTTGAAGGTACTAAAGTAACTCTTGATGTTCAAGGAGAACCTTTTGTTGCTAAGGGCGATGTGCTGGTAAAGTCGGGTTTTCGCGCGATATATCCCTATGGCTTAAAAAAAGATGAACAGCTCCCTGTGCTTGTAGAAAATCAGGAAATAGTATTTGGTGGCGCTACCTGTACTAAAAAACAAACAGAGCCACCCGCTCGCTATTCTCAGGGTAAGCTTATTCAGGAAATGGAAAAATTAGGCCTGGGCACTAAGTCCACTCGTCATTCCATCATTGAGCGCTTATATACCGTGAAATATATCCAGAATGATCCTATCGAGCCTTCTCAGCTTGGTATGGCAGTGTGTGATGCGCTCGATAAATTTGCGCCTCATATTACCCATCCGGAAATGACTGCTGAGCTTGAAGAAGAAATGGACAATAT
>OGYW01003308.1_pt1 | contig 10875 bp, 9 predicted proteins | sample 1576621 | NCBI WGS metagenome assembly OGYW01 (sample SAMEA3541528, study PRJEB24748) | human gut metagenome | biome: human gut; feature: human-associated habitat; material: faeces | place: China | collected 2012 | reverse complement strand
CCACGGGGAGTCTACACTAATGACACAACTATTCTTGTTCCTATTAATATGATTATCAGCAACGACGGCAGCGAGGTGAGCATCTGGATTTCGAGGTCCGTAACCTTGGGAAACACCTTGTTCAGATCGCCCAGAATAGGGGAGACGGCCAGTCCGGGCAGCGACGCAATGGCCGACACGGACCAGATTGCCAGCAGCACGACGAGCGTAACGGAGCCTTTTCCTGTCTTGATTTTCATAGCCGGGGATTTTAGTACCGCTATCCCCGCAACTGTTATACCAAACGAAAACGGACCGGCATCAAGGCCGGTCCGTCGTTCGGTTTCTTCCGGATGTCCCTATTGCACCCTCACGCAACGCACCGACATGCCGTTGGCACGGGCATAGGGGACGTTGTTTTCGAGGCCTCCGCCGGTGGTCTTCTTCTCGAACCAGAAGTGGAAAGCCGGGGATTTCGTACCCGACAGCGTCCCTACGGTCCAATAAAGGCCCTCCCAGGGCTGCGCCTCCTCGGCCACGCTGCGCACGGTGACGGGGTTGTAAACGTTCAGGATCGTGCTGTTGTCGTAACGGCGGCGTCCTGCGCCGATAAACAGCGACGAGGTTCCCCGCTCCGGATCGGTCAGGCCCCAGCCGTATTTGTCGGCATCCGCCGCCGTGGGGGCTCCCACAAGTTTCAAACCGTCGAACACGGCCGACGGAGCCACCCGCCAGCCATGGGGACAGGGGTCGTAGGGGCTCTTTTTCGAAGCGGACCACAAATCGTCGGAATGTGCGCTCCACAGCCAGTCGTTCTCCGAACCGGAGACGCCCGTGATGAAGGTCAGCGGGTGCTGCACGGCGTAAGCCACCGTACCCGTCTCGGCGCTCGAAGCGGCCGTCCGCAGGTAGACGCGGCTGCCGCCGCCGTTGTACATGCTGGCCGATGCGCCGTTGGCGGCGTTGTACGAACTCGGGCCGATGAAGGGGTCCTTACGGCCCCACTGATAATAAAGTCCGTACGAGGCGAGGATGTTCTCCACCGACGAGTTGTCGGCGGCCAGCGCCCCGAGGTTGCGGGTCATCATCGAATAGCCGTTGAAATAGACCGCACCGCCCTCGGCTTCGGGATCGTAGTCCGCAGCCCATACGTGCCAGCTCCAGATCAGCGTGCCGCCGGCGTCGTAGGCCCCGATCACGGCGTTGCCCTCCTTGATCTTGTCCCCGTCGTCGCTGTCGGCAGCCACGTAGAACGACGCCTTGCCGTCTTTCAACTCCAGGTATTGGATCAGATTCGACCGGCTCTGCCAGACGACATCGACCGAAGAGGTCGCCAGCTCGGTCACGTCGCCCTTGTACATGGCGTCGATCAGGTAGTTGGTCTCCTTCTTGTTGATCAGATAACTGTTGGCCTGCTTGTCGCTCAAATCCTCGGTGTCGACCACACCCACGAAAAGCGTCGCCGAAGCCGTCGATCCGCCGTGCACCTTGCCCGTCAGGGTCACCGAACCCGACTTTACGGCATCATTGTCGTCGTCGAACTTCTCGGGAGAGATGACCGTAATGGTGCGGTTCGCCGCGTCGATAACGGGATCGCTCCAGCCCGTGGGTTTGCCCGTTATCGAGAAACTCTCGATGTTGGAGGCCGAAAAACCCACCGTCACTGCGTCGCCCGCATTGAGGAAAACGGCCGGAGAATCGAACGCGATCGTTCCCGATTCCTTGTCCTTGCTGCACGAAGCAAAAAAAACGACGGCCGCAACCGCGCAAACCAACCCTGCAAATCTTTTCATATAGTTCATTCTTTTCTTATTTCAGTTTCAAAATCAACGGCAAAGATAATAAAAAGTCGGACGGGTGCAAAACCGAATTGCGCACGGTTCAACAAAACTTCCCCTCCCGAAAGTGCCGTCACGGCACCAAAGATACCAAAAAGCGGAATAAATGCCACATGCCCGTCCGAATAATTGCATTTGGGAACAATTATTACCGCCTATTCCTTAACGAATCAGAAACGCATATAGTATGTCGAAATTGAAAATCGAAACGGGAAGTTCTCCCGCCGAGGAGCGCTTCAGCATCACCGTGACCGAAAAAGGCCCCTTCCTGGTCTACGGACGCCCGCCGCTGGCCGAGCAGTTCATCATGCCCAACGAGCAGAACGAAAGCTGGTATTTCCAGGAAGGGCGGCGCTTCTCGACCGAGGCGGAACCTACGGCGCTCTGCCGCTGCGGGGCCTCGAAACGCAAACCTTACTGCGACGGAAGCCACGAAACGGCGGCCTGGGACCCGAGGCTCACCGCACCCGACGAATCGCTGCTCGACAAGGCCGAGACCGTCGAGGGCGGGACCCTCACGATGACCGACAATCCGAAATACTGCGTCTTCGCGCGCTTCTGCCACCCCGGGGGCGACGCATGGACGCTCACCGAGCGGTCCGCCGATCCCGAAGCACGCCAGCTGGCCATCCGCGAAGCGTCGATGTGCCCCGGCGGACGGCTGACGGCCTGGGACCGAAAAACGGGCAGCCCCTACGAATTCCGGTTCGCCCCGAGTCTCGGGCTGATCGAGGACGTCACCATCGGCAGCAGCGGCGGCCTGTGGATTCGCGGCGGCATTCCCCTGCGGCGCGAAGACGGCCATACCTACGAAATCCGCAACCGCGTGGTCGCATGCCGCTGCGGCCAGTCGGCCAACAAACCCTACTGCGACGGCACGCACGCGGCGATCAAGTGGCGCGACAACCTCGAAGGCGAACCGGTCGGCGAAACGCTGCCCGAGGAGGTCTACTGACCCCGCGCCAAACAAAAGCGAGCCTTCGAAGGCTCGCTTTTGTCATTCCATAACACCGTTCCGGGCCGCGGCGCCGATCCAGCAATCGGCCATCAGTCGCTGACCGGCAGGCGTGGGGTGGATGCCGTCCCACACCCAATAGGTCGCATCGCCGTTCGGCAGCCGCGTTTCCAGATCGGCGATAAGCCGGTGGAAGGGCACGAGCGTCGCGCCGTAGTCGGCTGCGATTCGCTCCACGATCACACAGCATTGCGCCAGTATCCGCTGCCGCAGGGGATAATATTCGCCCAATGCGCCTTCAACGATCTTCCCGCAGGGTGCGGCAAAGGGCGTGCACAGTACGATTTTCAACGCAGGATTTGCCTGCCGGGCCTGATCGAGCAGACCGCGATAGGTCCTTTCCCAGTCGGCAAAATCGAAATCGGGAACCGTTTTCGGATCGTCGGCGCGCAGCAGTCTGCCAAGGTGACGTTCCGCATCGTTCGTCCCGACAAACACCGACAGCACGTCGGGTCGCAGGTCGATCACATCCTCCTGCCAGCGGGCGGCAAGGTCGCCCAACGCATGACCGCCCACGCCGCGGTTGAAGAACCGGTAGTCGCGATCGGGGAAATAGCCCTGGTAATAGCTGGCGCATTAAAATGATGTATGTTAAAGCATTAAGATTCTGCTCTAAACCCGCTGCCGAAAAGGTGGTTGCGATCCCACAGATTGCGCTGCGACGACGGTTTTCCGTCGGCCTTGCCCCAATTACCGTCGGTGATCGAGTCGCCGATATACACCACACGCCGCCCCGAGGCCGTCACGGCCGGCTGGGGCGCATTCCGGGCGAACCAGCGCTGAAAGAAAAGCATCTGGCAGGGGAGCGACGCGGACCAGTAGGCCGCGTTGTGCGCACCGGGACGCACCAGGAAATCGTGCCCCACGCCCTGCCGCATCAGCTGTTCGTGGAGGTTCAGATTCACCTGATAGAAGAAATCCTGATAACCGCAGTCGAAGATGAGCGCCAGTTCGCCGTCCCGGAGCGAAGCGGCCTGACGGATCACCGTATGCGCGTTCCAGCGTTCCGGATTGTCTTTCAGTTCGCCCAACTGTTTCTTCATCTCCCACGAGTCGGGGAAAGGCCGGATGTCCACGCCTCCCGAGGTCGATCCCGCAGCCCCGAAGCGGTCTTTGTGGCGCAGCGCTACCCACAGCGCGCCGTGACCGCCCATACTCAAGCCCGTGACGGCGCGGCCCTCGCGCGAAGGAATCGTCAGGTAGCGGGCGTCGATCCAGTCGGGCAGTTCCTGCGCCACGAAGGTCTCGAACTGCGACGCCGGATCGAGGGGACTGTCCCAATACCAACTGTTCGCGCCGTCGGGGCAGACGACGATCATCCCGCAGGCGTCGGCCAGCGGACGCAGGTCGGTGATGTTCTGCCACGTCGTGTACGAACCGCCGAAACCATGCAGCAGGTAGAGCACGGGCATGCGCCGCCCGACGCCGGCATCGGGAACCACGACCAGCGCCGGAATTTCGCGCTGCATCTTCGCGCTGAAAACCGCCACCGTGTCGATCTGCGCAGCGGAGGCTCCCGCCGCGGCAAAAGCGAAAAACAGAATCAAAAGGCACTTTCTCATAACTGTCTGAATCTTTCACAAAAAAGGGCGCGCACGACGCGCACCCCCTAATAACAAATCCGTCAAAACTATTTCTTTTCGGGTTTGGCAATGGTCTCGCGCATCTGCGTGTCGGCCATGATGTTCTTCATCTTGTAGTAGTCCATGATGCCCAGGTTGCCGTTGCGGAACGCCTCGGCCATGGCCAGCGGCACTTCGGCCTCGGCGAGAATCACCTTGGCGCGGGCGTCCTGCGCCTTGGCCTTGTTCTCTTGTTCGAGCGCCACGGCCATCGCACGCCGCTCCTCGGCTTTCGCCTGGGCGATGTTCTTGTCGGCCTGCGCCTGGTCCATTTGCAGCTGGGCGCCGATGTTCTTGCCCACGTCGATGTCGGCGATGTCGATCGAGAGGATTTCGAAGGCCGTTCCGGCGTCGAGGCCCTTTTCGAGCACCACGCGCGAAATGGAGTCGGGATTTTCGAGCACGATCTTATGCGACGCGGCCGAGCCGATCGACGAAACGATGCCCTCGCCGACACGCGCCAGCACGGTCTCCTCGCCGGCGCCGCCGACCAGCTGCTTGATGTTGGCGCGCACCGTGACGCGGGCCTTTGCGATCAGCTGGATGCCGTCCTTGGCCACGGCGGCCACGGGAGGCGTGTTGATCACCTTGGGGTTGACCGACATCTGCACGGCCTCGAACACGTCGCGGCCCGCCAGGTCGATGGCCGTCGCCATCTTGAAATCCAGCATGATGTTGGCCTTCTGGGCCGAAACCAGCGCATGCACCACGTTCGTGACGTTGCCGCCCGCGAGGTAGTGGGCCTCCAGCTCGTTGGGATTGAGGGTCAGTCCGGCTTTCGTGCTCTCGATCATCGACGAAACAATGGTCGAGGGCGGGACCTTGCGCCAACGCATCAGCACCAGTTGCAGCAGGCTGATACGCACGCCCGACACCAGGGCCGAGAACCACAGTCCCACCGGAATAAAATAGAAGAGGAGCCAGATCGCAAAAAGGCTCACGAAGACGATCAACACGATCATTCCACCCTGAAAATCCATAATTTAGCTTATTTGATTGTTTTTACGATAACGCTGAAATTCTCGAATCCCACGACCTCGACATCGCGCTGCTGGTCGACATAGGCTCCCTGCGACTTGGCTTCGTAGGTGCGGCCTCCGATCTCGACCTTGCCCATCGGGGAGAGGCGCGAGAGGGTCACGCCCCGGTCGCCGACCTGCAACTCCTCGGCCGGAATGACGGGCATCGACGACGACCGGATCTCCTGCTTGAGCGAAAAACGCTGCCAGGTCTTGGCCCGCAGCGAGACGACGGTGGCGATGACCGACAATACGAGAATGACGAGGATGACGACAGTCCCCGTCACGGGACCGAAATCACGGAAGGCGAGGTACACCGAACTGCCGTAGCAGACCAGCGCCAGCACGGCCCCGATCGACACCCCGGGCAGCAGGACCAATTCGGCCACCAGAAACAGCAGGCCGAAAAAAACGAGCAGTACAATATAGAACATCTCCATAAGGCTTGTGGAATATTGCAATAAAGATAGGTAAAAAATTCAGAATCCGGACGAATTCTGCGATAAATTTCATCCGGATTCCGATTTATTCTGCGATTTCGGCGACTTTTACCTCCAGTGCGGCATCCGTTTGCCGTATCGACTCGGCCAGACGGTCGGCGACGGCCCTGTCGTCGAAAGCCCCCACGACGAAGAGCTGGCTGCCCACGCGCGAAAGTTCGTAGACTTCGCCCGTTGCGGCGATCACCCCCTTCACTTCGTCCGACAGGGCGTCGGTCCCGGTGATCTCGACGCGGTAGGTGACTTTCGCCGCCTCGGGGTCGAGCGAAAGGTTGCGGGCCGCGCCGTCGGTCCACACCACGATTTCGGGCCGCACGAACCCGCGCTTTTTCAGCAGCGCCTGCGCCGCCTCGGCCTCGGCCAGCGTGGCGAAGCCGCCCGCATAGTAGCACCACTTGCCCTCGTCGTTGATCAGGTAGAAGAGCGGATAGGCGCCCCGGAAAGTCGCGGCGGCGCGCTTGGTGTTGAACGTTCCGAGCAGGATGCGGTAGATCGTGCCGTTGGCATAGACCCGGCACTCGGGAATGGGATTCTGGTAGGAGTACACCGGCTTCGACGAGAAGGCCACGCTGTCGTAGTCGAGGAAGTAACGCTCGGCGACTTCGACCCTCGGCAGGCGGTAGTCGATGGATTCGAGCTGCGCCGCAACGCCGCGCAGCGAATCGCGTGCGGCGTCCAGCGCCAGCACTCCGGCCACGGCGGCCTCGTAGTCGACGACGACCCGTTTGCGCAGGAAATAGTCCGCCACGGCGTCCGAAGCCGTCTCGCCCTGCAAGGCCGACAGCTGGCGCGAAGCCTCCGAAAGCGCCTCCTCCTCGCGGGCGAGCACCTCCTCCTCGCCCATCTTGTCGAGCAGATAGCCGTAGGCGTAGCTCTTGTTGTCGAAAATCGAGTTCCACGTCGCAGCGAGCGAGTCGGCCAGCGCGCGGTTCACGCCCTGCAAGGCGTTGTAACGCTCGAAAACCTCCATCGCCTCGGCCTCGGTCTGCACGGCGGCGTAGGTTTCGGCCAGCTCGGTCAGCGTGCCATGGTTGGCGAAATAGCGATTGACATAGTCCACGGCCCGCATCTCCTGCCGCTGCGCGTCGCGCAGGGCCGCATAATCCTCCGCCGGGAGGTGTTCGCGGAAATAGAGGTTGTCCACCAGATTGCGGACCTTCAGCGAGTCGGGGACCGCCTCCGCAGGGCTTTTTTCAGCAGACGCCGCAGGCTGCTGCGCCGCGCCGTTCAGGCTGGCCAGCACCCACTCCTGCTCGATGGTGTTGATACGGTCGATCAGGCGTCCCTTGGCATTGCGGATTTCGAAAATCCTGCTTTCGAGCTGCAAAATCTCCTGCGAATACTGCTGCCGCTTGCCCGGGTCCTCGCGCAGCTGCCGGCGCATGCGCTCCACGGCGTTGACGATCGAATCCTCGCGTATCTGCAACTGCGCATCCTCGCGGAGCAGCGACATGTACTCGGCGTTTCCCTCCAGCCCCGCAATGCGGGCTTCGACCTCGGGCTGCTGCGCCCGCACTCCGCCGGCGGTCAGGAAAACCGCACCCAGCGCGTATATGAGAATCCTGCGAAACATAGTTTGGGTCACCTCCACCATTTAATGAAAAAAATCTGTATGAGTCCGAAAATCTCCAGACGCCCCAGCAGCATCAGCAGCGAATTGGAAACCTTGAACGCCGCGGGCATCGCCGAGAAGTTATCCATCGAGCCGACCTCCCCGAACCCGGGGCCGACGTTGCCCATCGAGGCCACCGCCCCGGTGAAACTGGTCGTCAGATCGACGCCGAGCATCGTGCCGAAGACCGTGCCGGCGAGTATGAACATCAGGTAGGTGACGATGAAGATCATCACCGCGTGCAGGGCCTCGTTCTCCTGAATGACGCCGTCGAGGCGGATGCGGATGATGGCGTTGGGATGCTGCTGCTGCCGCAGGCGCGTGCGCATCATCTTCCCGGCCAGCACCAGGCGGTTGACCTTGATGCCGCCGGCCGTAGACCCGGCGCAGGCGCAGACGATCGAGCCGAAAATCAGCAGGATGACGGCGAACGAAGTCCACGTGTTGGAGTCGGCCGTGGCGAAACCCGTCGTGGTCACCACCGACACGAACTGGAACATCGCGTAGCGGAACGACGCGGTCAGCGTGGGGTAGATGTCCGCGGCGAAGAGGCTGACGGCGATCAGCACGCCGCCCGCGAGCAGCATCCCGAAGTACCAGCGCGTCACCTCCGAGCGGAAGATGTTGCTGCGCTTGCCCGTCACCGTGGCGTAGATCAGCCCGAAATGGACGCCCGCCGTGGCCATCGCGAAGATCAGGATCGTGTCGATCGCCGGGCTGTTGAAATAGGCGATGCTGGCGTTCTTGGTCGAGAATCCGCTCGTGGCGCAGGCCGACATGGCATGGCACAGGGCGTCGAACCAGTTCATGCCCGCCATCTTGAGCAGCACGGTCGACAGCACGGTAAGCCCCACATAGACCACCAGCAGGATCTGCACGATGATCTGCGAACGGTAGCGGTAGTTGTCCTTGGCCATCGTCGAAAGCTCCACGTTGGAGAGCATCATCTTGCTGCGCCCCATCGACGGCAGGACCACCAGCGCGAACATCACCACGCCCATACCGCCGATCCACGTCGACGACATGCGCCAGAACTGCAATCCGCGGGGCAGGGCTTCGACATCGTTCAGGATCGTCGATCCGGTGGTCGTGAGGCCCGAGACGCTCTCGAACCAGGCGTTGACCAGCGAGAACTCCCCGCCCCAGATCAGGTAGGGGAACATCGACACGACGCAGGCCACGAGCCACGCCCCGACGACGATGCAGAACCCCTCCTTGTTGGTGATCTGCTCGCGCTTGCCCACGAAGATCAGCGGAAAGGCGCCCAGCAGGGCCGTGAGCAGCGAGGAGAGCAGCAGGGGATAGAACGCCGAATCCATGCCGCTCAGGTAGGAGATTCCCGCCGACAGCAGCATGAACATCGCGATGAAGAGCATCACGACCCCGATATACCGTAAAACCACGTCTACCCGCATCGCCGCATCAGGATTTGGTCTGTTTGGAAATGTTGATCAGCGACTCGATTTTCTCCTTGAGTTCGAGCACCTCGTCCTTGAGGTCGCCCTTCACGGCGAAGGGCACGCGGAACGAGAGCCAGTCGCCCAGTCCCTTGTTCATCCGCTCGATGGGCGTCACGCAGTAGATCGACATGAAGTAAAAGAGCATCAGCACGATGGCGATCATCACGGCCAGCGAGATCAGCACGGGCGTCACGGCGCGGTAGGCATTTTTCTTCATCTGCTCGGCGCGCGGAACCAGCGAACTCTGCGTCGAGGTCATATAACTCTTGATGGCGGCCGTAAGACGGCCGTAAAGGGCCTGGTACTCTTCGCTGTACCACCTGCCGCCCAGCGAATCGGGCCGCAGGGCCGCCGGCGAGTCGGCACGGGCGGCACGGGCGGCGCCCCCGAAGGCGAGGTAGTTGTCCGTCACGAGGCGCAGCTCGGTCGTGGCGAAGGCCAGCGAGTCGAGGAACGACTTCTCAAGCGCCTCGCTCTGGGCCACGAGCAACGTGTTTTCGAGCCGCTCCATGCTCTTGCGGCAAAGGCTGTCGCACGACCTGTCGCCGAAAACCGAAAGGCGGATCAACGCGATGTTCTGCTCGTGCGCAGCATCGAGCATCTCCTTGGCCAGCTCGATATTCCGTTTGTTGGCCTTGAGAATCTCGCCCGTATCCCGGCTCAGGTGGCTCAATTCGAGAAACGAGACCATACCCGAAAAAAACAGCAGGCAGACGATGCTCAAAAAACCGACCGTCACCCGTTTGCGCAAACCCGTCATAGTGTTTTAAATTTCCATTCCTGCAAATATAGTGATTAATCCAGAATTTCCCCCAACAAATCGTGAGTTTCGTCCATCGCGCCGAGTTTCACGCGGCAGACGGCATTGACCTTCGAACGGTCGTAGGGGACTTTCACCCGGCGGTAGCTGCCCGTGAAGCCGAACATCATGCCGTCGCGGCGCGTGCTTTCGAAGAGCACCGTATCCTCCGTGCCTTCGGCCCGGGCGCAGAACACGCCGTGCAGGCGTTCGCAGAGGCCCTCCAGTTCGGCGACGCGCTGCGTGGCGACCGACGGAGGCACCTTGCCGGGCAGGTCGACGGCCGGCGTCCCGGGACGCTCCGAGAAGGGAAAGATATGCAGGAAAGCGGGTTCGAGTCCCGCCAGAAAATCGTACGTCGTGCGGAAATCGGCCTCCGTCTCGCCCGGGAACCCGACGATCACGTCGATGCCGATGAAGGCGTCGGGCATCAGCCGTCTCACGGCCGCGATCCGCTCGGCGAAGCGCGCCGTGGTGTAGCGGCGGCGCATCAGGCCCAGAATCCGGTCCGAACCGCTCTGGAGCGGAATGTGGAAATGGTGCATGAATTTAGGCGACGCGGCGCAAAATGCGATGATTTCGTCGGTCAGCAGGTTCGGCTCGATCGACGAAATGCGGTAGCGATCGATGCCTTCGACCCGGTCGAGGGCCCGCAGCAGGTCGATGAACGGTTCGCCGGTCGTTCGGCCGAAATCGCCGGTGTTGATACCTGTCAGTACGATTTCGCGTTGACCCTGCGCGGCGATTCGCTGCGCTTCGGCCGCGAGATCGGCAATAGGGAGGTTGCGGCTGGCGCCGCGCGCCAGCGGAATCGTGCAGTAGCTGCAATGGTAATTGCACCCATCCTGTACTTTCAGGAACGAGCGGGTGCGGTCGCCGGTCGAGAACGCGGCGAAAAAGTTCGTCAGCTCGCCGGCTTCGCAGGTGTGTACCGATGCTTTGCGTTTGGCGCCGAGTGCGGATACCCGTTCGTAGATCGAGCCTTTGTCGTTGTTGCCGATCACCAGGTCGACCCCGTCGATGGCGGCCAG
>OGYW01003303.1_pt1 | contig 10886 bp, 8 predicted proteins | sample 1576621 | NCBI WGS metagenome assembly OGYW01 (sample SAMEA3541528, study PRJEB24748) | human gut metagenome | biome: human gut; feature: human-associated habitat; material: faeces | place: China | collected 2012 | reverse complement strand
GGCTTACGCCGCAGCTCGATGATCTCCGCGCGCAGCGTGAACGCGTCCATCTGCAGATAGTCCATGCCGCGGATGCCCCAGTCGATCTGGAGATCCTTCGCGAGCAGGATATTCTCGCCGATGCGCAGGTGGTTGATCCCCTCCGGCATGGCCCCACTGTGCACGAGGGTATAGGAGCTGGTCGCGCCGCCGGAGACGGTCTCAAGCGGACGGCCGATGCGCCGCTCCACTTCGCGCGCGATGTCAATCAGCTCGTTCATCTTTTCAGGCGTGGGCCTGATGGAGCCGTAGCACGAGAGATTTACGCCGACGCCGCGCAGATGCACGTGCGGCAGCTCCCGCTCCACATGCACGCAGGTTTCGACCATCTCCTCGCGATCCCAGAAGCCCTCGCGCAGGTCGCCGAGGTCGGCCATGACGATGACGCTGTGCGTTTTTTCCTGCCGCGCGCACTCGCGCGCGAGCGCGTCGAGCACCGCGCGCTCGCTCTGCAGCGAGCAGTCGCACTGGCGCACCACATCCGGCAGCTCCGAGAGCCCCGGAATCCGGATCAGCAGATACGGCCCTTCGATCCCGGCCTCGCGGCAGCGAACGATCTGTTCGATGCGGCTCGTGCCGAGCTCAGCGATGCCGGCCTCCTTATATGTACGGACGATTTCCGGCAGGCCGTTGACACCCTTGATGACGCCGCAGACGGCAATGCCGCGCGCACGGCAGCGCGCCGCGATCTGCTGTGCGTTGCTGCGGATCCGGCCTGCGTCCACCTCCAGCCGGGGGAATTGGCGGTTCATTTGTTTTCTCCTCTCAAAAATCGGGCAAATATACCAGTTTGCAAATTCATTATAGCATATCTTCTGGACAGATGCCACACAATTTTGCGCCGCACGCCGCGCAAGGGTATCCCGAGACCAGATGTAACAAATATGTGACGGAAATGTTATGACGATCCGCCGCCAGGAACGGGCGTGTTTCACCGAATCCGCCAAAGCCATGCGGCAGCACGGTTTGCGCGCCTGAGCAATGGTATGAAATACCAGAAACACGATAAAAACGTACAAAAGCAGCAGAATTGTTCGCCAAAAACTGTGCGTTTAACTCTTGACAATTTGCATGGAACGTGATAGAGTTGCAAACTGAACCCAGAGAGAACGGGGAATAAAAGTTGTAAAAACCATGCAACTTGAAAAAAGTTCATCACTTAATTCACAAATAATTAAGATTTATTTAAGATTCAGACCGCCATCGCGGGCAAACGCACCCGCCGTTATGGCGACGTGTACTGAAAGGACACGGTGGATATATGAAGCGCTTACATTTTCATTTGACAACAGATCAGACCGACCTGCTGCTCGCACGCGGCAAGAGTCTGTTTGCCCGCCTTTCCGACGGGACGGTGCAGCTGTGGAACAGCTGCTGGTACTTCCCGCTGCTGCTTCTGGTGATGCTGGCGGCGCTGGCCACGGGCCAGCCGGTGCTCGGCGTGATTGTGCTCGGTCTGCTCGCGAGCTGGTTTCTGGCGTTCTGCCCGGATTTGATCGCCGCGATTACGCCGTTCGGCATGATCTTCCTGCTCTCGACATCTGAATATGAAAACCTCGGCAGCTTCCTGCCGTGCGTGTTCCTGCTGATCCCGCTCATGACCTCGCTCGTGCTGCACCTGACGACATGGCCCGTGGAGCTGCGTCTCGGGACGAGCGCGCGGGGCCTGATTCTCGTCTCCGCGGCGACGATCCTCGGCGGCTGCGGCGTCATCAGCTGGGAGCAGTACACCAACCCGCTGTCGCTGTATTACATGCTGGGGCTCGGCGTGTGTATGCTGGGCGTGTATGTCCTGTTCCGCTCGCAGCTGCGCGAGCACCGTACATATAACCTGCAGGTCCGCTTCGCACAGATTTTCTGCGCGCTGGGCTGGGGCATGGTGCTCGTGGTGGCGGTGACCTACGCCAAAAACTGGCAGGAGTTCATCGAGAGCGGTTCCGCGCTCTATCTGAGCTACCGCAACTTCGCCGCGACGATCCTGCTCACGACGCTGCCGATGCCGTTTTATCTGGCGGGGCTGAAGAAGTACCACCTGCTGAGCGCGCCGGTATTCATGGCCGCGCTGCTGCTGACGGGCAGCCGCACGGCGCTCGTGTTCGGCGCGGTGCTGCTGGTGCTGTGCTGCGTCTATCTGGTGCGCACGGGCGTTGTCAGCAAATGGGCGATGCTGGGCCTGACGGCGGCGGGCGCCGCGGCGCTGGCCCTGTTCGGCATGGACGCGGTCAAGTCGCTCTATGAGTTCCGTCTCAGCGGCAGCGGCCACCTGATCTCGGGCGACGAGGACCGCTGGAAGCTGCTCGCCGCCGGCGTGCAGGACTTCCTGCTCCACCCGCTCTTCGGCACGGGTCTCGGCAACACGGCGCACTCCGCGCTGGCCGTGATCGTACCGGGCAGCATGGCGTTTTACCACAACCTCGTCGCGCAGGTCATCGGCAGCATGGGCATCGTGGGCATCTTCGCCTACGGCGTGCTGATTCGCGACCGGTTCAGCCTGCTGCTGCGCGGGCGGAAGGATCCGTTCGTGGGCGCGATGCTGCTGAGCTATCTGGCGATGCTGATGGTTTCGATGACGAACCCGGGCGAGTTCTGCCCGTTCCCGAACGCGGCGCTGATGGTGATGGTGTTCTCCATGGTGGAGGAGGCCGTCGGCGCGGAGACGGTGACGGTCACGCAGCTGCGCCGCCGCGGCGCTCTGCGCGGCAGTACGGGCGGCAGCTACGCGCAGTATAAATAATCCGATGACGGCGGGCAGTTTTCTCTGCCCGCTGTTTTTTGCGCGCGGAGAAGGACGGGCGCGCCGCCCCGGGCGATTTGTAGGTTTGTCAAACATATTGAACAGCGAACTCGTAGGGAGAAAGTCAGTGGAGCGGTCTCATGGGTAAGTTGTTGGAGCGGCGGTTATGGACGGCGAGCTGCTTTACAAAATCATCCAGAGAATAGAAGGCGTGACAGGAATAGAAGAGCTTCTGATCCTCACGGTGGCTGCGCTCGACCTTTCCGTTGTGGCACGGCGTATAGGGGCGAATCAGTTTATGCCGGATCCCCAGTTCGGCAGCCGTCTTCTCAAACAGCGTCGGCAAAGCCCAAGATGTATTGTAGTCCTACATTTTCAAATTATCTTTTTGCCGGTATATGACCGGTTTTCCCTCTCCGGCGTGCTTGATTCCGTTCCTCCGCTCATCGGGGGAAGCAACGTACGTCGGGAAGCCGTGATCGGCGATATCGTATTCTCGTTGGATGGAGCATGTGCGCAGCGGAGGTTCACGGGGTGGGGTATACCTCCGCGATTTGCGGTATCGTGCGGCCGATGCGCAGCACAGGGTGAAAGCCGCGCCAGAGCTGCTGAAAAAGAGCACGGGATTTTTGAAATGTGAATCGGAAGAGAATCGGAAATATGGCAGAGGGTTCTATGAGGCCGTGTCGTCTGACCTGAACTATAAGCAGCGGTTTATCCACAGCTTCAAGTGTGTATATATGCTGAAGGACTATCCGATTTTCAAAGAAAGTGATTTCGAGTATCTGCGGGGGAAAATACAACGACAGACCAAAAGGAGATTTACCTATGAAAATTGCGGTTACCTATGAAGACGGCCGGATTTTCCAGCATTTCGGCCACACGGAGCAGTTTAAAATCTATGAGACGGCGGACGGCAGAATTGTCCGTGCGGAAGTCGTCGATACCAACGGCAGCGGCCACGGCGCGCTGGCGGATTCTCTGATGCGGCAGGGCGTGGATGCCCTGATCTGCGGCGGAATCAGAGGCGGCGCGCAGGCGGCGCTGGCAGAAGCGGACATCAGGCTCTATGGCGGCGCCAGCGGTGAGGCGGACGCGGCGGTGAACGCGCTGCAGTGAACATCTGGGCTATGACCCAGATGTTCACTGCAGCCACCACGACCACGAGCACGGTGAGGGCGGCCATACCTGCGGCAGCCACGGCTGCGGCGGACACAGCTGCCATTAAGCGGCGCTCATAAATTTCATGGTCGCGTGTCCTGAGGAGCGCATCCCACTATAATAAAGAAAACAGAAATAAACACCGGCACCCGAACATGAAAAAAGCAGTCCTGCTCCCGGAGCAGGACTGCTTTTTGCGCATATTACAGATTCTCCTTATAGGCGTGATAGCCCTTGATGGCGTAGAGCATGTCGCACTCGAGGTGGGCGCGCATCAGCTTTTGCGCCGCCTCGAAGTTGTCGTCCAGAACGAGCCGGAGGATTTCGTTATGCTCCTTGTTGATCTTTTCGCGGCTGGCGGACTGATAGTAGATGCACGAGAGCAGCTCGAGCCGGGGGCGGAGCTTGGCGTCCGCTTCGTCGAGACAGGGGCTCTGCGCATAGGCGTAGAAGATCTTGTGGAACTGCTTGGAGTGCTTCTCCCATTCCGCGATCTCCCCGCAGGAGAGCGCCCGGTTACCGGCTTCGACGTTCTCGCGCAGCACCTGCCGCAGGGCGCCCTGCGCCTGGAGGACGGCATCCTGACGGCGGACGGGACGACGATCGGCGCCGAGCAGCTCGACAAGAGTCTTTTGAAGGCAAAACGCATGATCAATCTCGACGGCGACGAGGAGGGCGCGACGTTCGTGGCCTGCTCCTGCTCCGACCGCGTGCTGCTCGACCGCAGCTATGAGGGGTAGCCCGTCTGTGACAGAGCCTTCACGCTGCGGCTGGACGGCTTTTCCACCGGAACGTATCAGGGCGTTGCCCACCACGAGTGCGGCAACACCGTGAAGATTATCGCCCGCCTGCTCTACCGGTTCAAGCGCAGCGGGATTCCCTTCCGCCTGGCCGCGTGGCACTGCGGCACGGCGGAGAACTTCAACCCGCTGGATGGCGCGGTCACGCTGACGGCGGACGCGCCGCAGGAGCAGGTGAACGCGCTGCTGGAGGCGGAGTTCGCCGTGCTCGATAAGGAGATCGCGGACGCGCGCTACGCCGGACAGATGCACATCGAGACCGGCGTCCGTGCGCAGAAGGCGCTCTCCGCCGAGGACAGCGCGGCGCTGTTGACGCTGCTGTGGCTGATGCCGAACAACCTCTATCACGAGACCGAGAGCGAGGCGCTGACGATCAACAACGTCGGGCTTCTGTCGCTGGAGAGCGGCGTGTTCCATGCCGCCGCGTCCTGCCGCTCGAAGCTCGGCTCGTGCGAGGAACAGCTGGTGCGCCACTGCATGGAGCTCGGGCAGCTCTTCGGTCTGCGCACGGAGTGCCAGTGCCGCTACCGCCCGTGGCCGTATGTGGAGCACTCGCCGCAGCGCGAGCTGACAAACCGGATCGCGCAGGAGACATTCGGCTATACGCTGCGCGAGGAGGTCTGCCCCGGCGGGCTGGAGATCGGCTATTTCTTCACCTGCGCGGATTTTGACGCCGTGATGCTCGGTCCGAACATGAAACACTGGTGCTCGTGATGTTCGTGTTTGAGATCTTCGGCGGCGAGCTGGAGATCATCCCCTCGGACATCATCGACCTGACCGGCTTCACGGACATGACCTATACCTTCGCGCTGCCGCTCGTGCTGGCGTCGTTCGGCACCAGCATGTCCATCAGCGGCCTGAAAAGTGAGGGCAAGGCCGTTCTCACGGCGGTTCTGGCGGTGGCGTGCATCGTCGGGCTGGGCGTGATCGCGGGCTTTACCTTCATGGATCTGCGCACCGCAATTTACGGACCGATCGAGGTCGCCGGCGGCGGACAGGCCGGTCTGATGTTCCTGACGGCGCTGCGCGAAAAGTCCGGCACCGAGAGCCCTGCGCGGGCGCTGGACTATGTGCTCGCGCTCTGCCGGAGCTTCGGCTTCCGCACAAAAAATGCCAACTACCGCTACGGCTACGCCGAGATCGGCGAGGGGAGGAGCTGATCGGCATCCACGCCCACCTCGATACCGTCCCCGCGGGTGAGGGGTGGAGCTGCTCGCCCTTTGCCGGGACGCTCGCGGACGGACAGCTCTACGGCCGCGGCGTGGAGGACGACAAAGGCCCCGCCATCGCCTGCGTCTACGCCATACGCGGCCTGCTCACGATCAACGCGGGACAGCTCGCGGTGGAGGAGGGCGAGGTGCGCGTCTATTTCGACATCCGTTATCCCGTGACCGCCTCGGGCGAGACGGTGCTCGCGCGGATGCGGGCGGCCGCCGCGCCCTACGGGCTGCGCGTGTGGAAGCGCCACGAGATGCGCCCGGTCTATATGGACAAAAACAGTCGCGTCATCCGGAGCCGGCTTGCGGCATACCGCGAACAGACCGGCGACATGGGCGAGCCGCTCGTGGTGGGCAGCGGCACCTATGCCCGCGCGATGAAGAACATCGTGGCCTTTGGCCCCGGCCGCCCCTTCTGGACTTACGCGGTTAGCGGAGAGTAATTCTTTTTCAAAGAACGTCAAAAAAACTGTTGCAAAAACGGAGCGCGTCCTATATGATGGAGGCAGTTTCCAGTTACTTCCAAAAATTGCGACAAAAGACAGGAGGAAATCAAGTGAAGCGAGGAAAAAAGCTATGCTCGATTCTGCTCGCGGTCTGCATGCTGCTGTGCATGCTCCCGACGGCGGCGTTCGCGGCCGGCAGCGGCGATTATATGAAGATCGCCATGCTCGACAGCGGACGAAAGTATTTCACCCCCGACTGGGTCAAATCGTTCATCTATGAGGCGAAGGCGGACGGCTATACGCACGTCATGCTCGCCGTCGGAAACGACGGCATGCGCTTTCTGCTCGATGATATGTCCATCACGGTGAACGGCACCGCCTACGCGTCGGCGGATGTCTCCGCAGCGGTACACGCGGGCAACACCGCCTATACCTCCGCCTCGAGCGGCGAGTGGACGGAGAGCGAGATGAACGAAATCTTCGCCGCCGCCAATGCCGCCGGGATCGAGATCATCCCGCTGCTCAACAGCCCCGGCCACATGGACGCCATTTTGCAGGCGGCCTCTTCGCTCACCGGGACGACCTGCAGCTATAACGGCTCGTCGCGGACGATCGACGTGACAAACAGCACGGCGGTCGCCTTCACGCAGGCGTTCATTCAGAAGTACATCGACTACTTCGCCGCCAAGGGCTGCAAATATTTCAACTTCGGCGCCGATGAGTACGCCAATGACCGCTATACCAGCGGCTCCATGGGCTTCGGCAGCCTGCAGAGCAGCGGCAAATACGGCTACTTCATCAAGTACGTCAACGCGCTCTCCACGATGGTGAAGAGCGCGGGCATGACGCCCATCGCCTTCAACGACGGCATCGAGTTTGCCAACCGGACGAGCGCCGCCGTCGGTTCCACGACCTATACCTTTGATAAGGACATCGTCGTGTGCTACTGGTCGAGCGGCTGGAGCGGCTATTCGCCGCGCTCGGCGTCGAACCTCGCGAGCGACGGCTTCCGCATCATCAACACCACCGGCGACTTTTACTATGTCCTCGGCAAGAATGACAACTTCGACAGCGGCTATACCTATGCATCCAACTGGAGCAACTATAAGGTCTGCGGCTCGACGCTGAGCACGTCCTCGGTCATCGGCGGCATGTTCTGCATGTGGAGCGACTACCCCGGCGCGGAGACGCAGACGCAGGAGGCGGCGAAGATCCGCCTGCCGCTGCGCGCAATGGGCCTTGCGATGGACGGCAGCTACACCTCCTCGCTGGATACCTCCGTTGTCCCCGGCGGCTTCAACGCCGATGGCAGCATCAACACCGATCCCCCCGCGCAGGTGCACAACTATCAGCAGACCGCCGCGCAGACCGCGACCTGCACGCAGGCGGGCAGCGTCACCTATACCTGCACCGACTGCGGCGAGAGCTACACCGAGACGATCCCCGCGCTCGGCCACGACTATGCCGCCACGGATGACGACGGCGACACGATCTACACCTGCACCCGCTGCGGCGAGCGCTACAGCGAGCTGCTTCCGCGCGAGTATGTCAGCATGAAGGTCGGTGAGACGTCCGGGGTCTATACGCTTGACGGCGAGCAGACGGTCACGAAGGCGGGCAATGCCGCCGTCGCCGCCGCGAACCTCCGCACCGTCGCCGGGACGGGCACCACCGTCTCCTACGCAGCGAGCGCTTCCGCGTCTGTCGGCGGGTATACGGACGGCGGCTATAACTGCACGGCCGATAAGCTCATCGACGGCGATACCTCCACCTACTACTGGTCGACCGGCAGCCAGACGCGCGGCATGTATGCCCGCGTGGATCTCGGCGCGCAGGTGCGCTTCGACGCGGTGCAGATTTCCGCTCCCGCGCACGGCGACTACTGCACGAACGCGAGCGTACAGGTCTCCGCCGACGGCGCGGACTGGACGACCATCGGCACCTATACGAGCAGCAGCTCCAGAGCCGTCACGTCCACCTACGCCGTGCCCGATTCGGTTGAGAGCTTCCGCTATATTCAGGTTGTTTTGACGACGGCGCGCAATTACTGGTGGCAGCTGTCTGAAATCGCCTGGGGCAGCTATGACGGTGCAAACTTCGCGCGCGCCGCGGCCTCCGGCACCGTGACGACCGGCGCGTCCGCCGCGACCGAGCTGTCCTTTACCGGCACCGGCGCGGGTTCGACGTACTATGTCATCGGCGGCACGCGCTATGTCATCAACGTCGAGGAGAATCACGTCCACAACTATCAGGTGACCGCCCGGACGGCTCCGACCTGCACCGAAGCGGGCAGCATCACCTACACCTGCGCCGCATGCGGTGACAGCTACACACAGACCGTTCCCGCCCTCGGCCATGATTATGACGCGGTTGTGACCGCACCCACCTGCGGGAACGGCGGCTATACGACCTATACCTGCACGCGCTGCGGCGACAGTTATACCGAGGTGCTGCCCGCGACCGGCCACCACTATACGGCATCCGTCAGCGCGGCGACCTGCACCCAACCCGGCGAGACGACCTATACCTGCACCGGCTGCGGTGACAGCTACACCGAGACAACGCCTGCCCTCGGCCATGACTACCGTTCCGTTGTGACGGCCCCGACCTGCACGGAGGATGGCTATACGACGCACACCTGCGAGCGCTGCGGGGACAGCTATACCGACGCGGTCATCGCTGCGCCCGGCCATGACTACACCTGCACGAAGGACGGCGATACGCTGACCTATACCTGCACGCGCTGCGGCGACGCCTATATGGAGGAGCTGATCCCCACCGTCGCCGTGAACCTTCAGGTCGGCGGGAGCTACACCTTCACCACCGCGAACGCCGATATCACGGAGACGGCGGATGCCTCGATCGTGAGCGTCTCGGTGCGCGCGAACGCCGCGGGCTACAGCCGTGTGACGAGCGTTTCCGAGGGTCGGTATCTGCTGGTCTGCAATGGCAGCCTGCTCACGACGAACAGCTCCACCTACTATAGCTCCTGGGACGGCGCGGGCACCGTCAGCGGCCTTGCCTGCGTGAGCTACAGCGCGGGCGGCAGCTATGATGCCTATCTCTGGACGATCAAGGCCGTCCCCGGCGGCTATACCGTACAGAGCGCCGACGGACGCTACCTCAGCCTGACGGCGGGGACGCGCTCGTCGAACCTGACGCTCTCCGACACGGCGCAGGTGCTCACGATCAGTGACCTCGGCGAGACGTTTTCCATCACGAGCGGCAGCGCCTATCTCGACCGCTATAGCTCCTCGTTCGCGGCGTCCTATCCGGGTGCCGGCAACGTCAATGAGCAGTGGCAGCTCTACCGGGCGCAGGAGGCCGACTATGACGTGACGATCACCGGCGTCTCCGAGGGTGAGACGAGCGTGGTGCTCGGCGGCGTGCGCTATGCCGTCACCGTCCACGCGCACCACTACACCGAGGAGACGACCATCCCCGCGACCTGCACCGAAAGCGGTACGATGACCTACACCTGCGCCGGCTGCGGTGACAGCTATACCGAGACGATCCCCGCCCTCGGCCATGATTACGTCCGCACCGAGCAGGACGGGCAGTATGTCTACACCTGCACGCGCTGCGGCGAGAGCTATACCGAGCCGATCGTGACCACGACCTACCGCTCCGTCTCCTCCATCAGCAGTGGCAGCAGCTATGTCATCACGGTCTACTCCTCCGGTAAATACTACGCCCTCACGCACACCGGCGGGGCGCTCGGCGTGACGGCCGTGACCGTGTCGAACGGGCAGATTGTCTCCGACGTCACGGACGATATGCTCTGGACTTACAGCGGCGGCAAGCTCGGCTTCACGAGCGGCGGCGCGAACTATTACCTCGGCCGCTACGGCTATTCGTCCCTCAGCATCAGCACCTCCGGCTCCAGAGCGAGCTACAGCTCCAGCCGTCTCTCGCTCGGCGGCTACTATCTGCGCTATTCCAACGGGTACTTCTCCCTGAACCGGCGCAGCGCATCCACCTGCTACATGTTTGAGCAGACGAACTGACAGGATTCTTTCAAAAGGCACGCGCCGCATTTGCGGCGTGTGCCTTTTTCCCCGTTTCCCGGGAAAATCCGTCCTTGTAAACGCCGTGGATTTGGGCTATAATACATATATCTATGTTCAAACTACTTTCAGATACAGAAAAGGTGAAATGTATATGGAACGCACAAGAATCGCAGCGATTTTTGCCGACAGCGAAACGCTCTCCGGCAAGGAGGTTGTCGTCGGCGGCTGGGCCCGCACGATCCGCGACCTCAAGACCTTCGGCTTTATCGAGCTGAACGACGGCTCCTGCTTCAGGAATCTGCAGGTGGTCATGTCCGCCGACGAGCTGGAGAATTATAAGGAGATTGCCGCGCAGAATGTCGGCGCCGCCCTCATCGTGAAGGGCACCGTCGTGCTGACGCCCGAGGCCAAGCAGCCGCTCGAGGTCAAGGCCGTCTCCATCGAGGTGCCTGTTCGAGTTTGTTATACTCGTCATCTGT
>OGYW01003301.1_pt1 | contig 10893 bp, 9 predicted proteins | sample 1576621 | NCBI WGS metagenome assembly OGYW01 (sample SAMEA3541528, study PRJEB24748) | human gut metagenome | biome: human gut; feature: human-associated habitat; material: faeces | place: China | collected 2012 | reverse complement strand
CCTGTCCGCATGGACAGGCTCGACTGCCGCTTGAAAGGGAAAATCCATCCCCTCAATCAGGCGAAAAAATGATTCCGACAGGGAGACGAAAATTCTTCTCGGCAAGCAGAGCCAAACATTTTTTCATCAGACAGCCGAAAAAATCACTTGGTCAGGCAGGCCAAAATATCCCCCTAAAAAACGGACGCAAAAAGTTCCCCGACAAGCAGGGAAAATCTTTCCTGAAACAGAAAAACCTCTCCTTGAACAGAAAAGCCTCTCCTTGAACAGAAAAATATTTTCTTGCAGGAGAGACGCAAAAACGCCAGCCCTTGGGGCTGGCGTTTTTGCTGTGTGTTTGTTAGGAGAGAGAGAAAATCACATAAGGAATGGTTCCTTTGTACGAGTAAGATAATACCCTGTAAAGATGGCAGAATCATGAAATCCACATGAACTTTCTGTGAATTTCTCAGAACCTCTTACTCTCCGCCACAGCCAGCTGGTCGCAGCGGTTGTTTTTCTCATTGCTGGCGTGGCCCTTTACCCAGTGGTAGTGTACCTGATGAGTCTGGATCAGGGGCAGCAGCTGCTCCCACAGATCCACGTTCAAAGCGGGCTTTTTGTCGCTTTTCACCCAGCCCCGCTTCTTCCAGCCCCAGACCCAGCCCTTCTCCAGTGCGTCAATAACGTACTTGGAGTCGGAGTACAGCTCCACGATGCACGGCTCCTTCAGCAGAGCCAGCGACCGGATCACCGCCGTCAGCTCCATGCGGTTATTGGTGGTCTCCGGCTCGCCGCCGGAGAGTTCCTTCTCGATACCGTTCCACTCCAGAATGGCTCCCCAGCCGCCGGGACCGGGGTTGCCGGAACAGGCCCCGTCGGTGTAGATGGTTACAGTTTTCATAGGCGTTCTTGTGTTGCTCCCAGTGGTTTTATCGGTCATGCCCCCATCCGACGGGGCCTGTCCGCCATGTTCTGCTGCTGCCCAGCAAGGGGCCGGCAGAACGGCATCACCGGTAAAACCGCATAGCGGTTTTACCCCCGTCGGTGCAGATGGTTACAGTTTTCATAATTGTTCTTGTGTCGCTCCCAATGGTTTATCGGGCGGCCTCCGTCCGACGGGGCCTAATCCGCCATGTTCTGCGGTTGCCCCGCAAGGGGCGAGCAGAACGGCATCACCGGTAAAACCGCATAGCGGTTTTTATCCCGTCGGTGCAGATGGTTACAGTTTTCATCGTTGTTCCTTATGCCGTTCTATATTGGCGTTACTTCTCCAGCGGGTCAATGGAATGCACGGTGAGAGTCTCCCCGTCCACGGTGAATCGCACATTCTGCCCCGCAAAGCCCATGCCGTATACCCGCTGGGGGTCCTCCTGATACCGGGGACGGGGATCCCCCGCCAGCACGCCCAGCAGGCCCTCCCGGCTGTCCGCCGGGATGCGCTCCAGAAGCCGGGGCGGACACTCCACCCGCAGACAGCGGCTCTTCAGTCCGTCGGTGAAGCCCCCCACGGCGTCGGGATGGCTGTCGGTATAGGGAAGATAGGGCTTGATGTCGAAGATGGGCGTGCCGTCCATCAGATCTGCGCCGCAGACATGGAGCACCGGCCCCAGCGCCTCACTCTGCTCCACCCGCTCCAACCGCACCGAGGACAGGCCCAGATGGTTGGGACGGAAGGGAGAACGGGTGGCAAAGACCCCCATGCGGCGATTGCCCCCCAGACGGGGCGGCCGCACCGTAGGGGACCAGTCCTGCCGGATGGCTTCGGAGAACTGCCAGATGAGCCAGAGATGGGAGAAATCCTCCAGCCCCCGGACGGCGTCCGGGTTCCGGTAGGCCGGTTCAAAGACGATGCGGCCCCGCAGCTGTGGCACCAGCCCGCTCTGGCGCGGCACTCCAAACTTCTCCGGCAGCTCCGTATGGATGCGGGCGATGACCTGCAGAGCGTCCATCACAGCTCCCTCCGTCCGGTGTCGGTAAGGTGGGACAGGATATCCTTGGGCAGACGGCTCAGCCGCAGAGCCTGCCCCGCCACGATCAGCAGGATGCCCGCCGCCAGCGGCATGGCACTGCGGAAATAGGTGGCCAGCACAAAGGCCAGAAACATCAGGCCCACCAGCCCCATCTGGAGCCGGGAGTTTCGGCTCTCCACCGTCTGGAGGGCCTCGCTCTTGCGGTACACCACACCGTCATAGGTGAACTCCCCCGTGGAGGAGGGATCGTGGTACAGGGTCTTGGTGAAGTACTGCCACCGGGTCAGGGGGCAGTACTGCTCCTTTTTCTTCCCCATGGCTTACTCCTCTGCCGGGGCGGTTTCCTTCTCCGTCTCCCGGTCCGCCAGCGCCATGGAGATGACGTGGTCGCCCTCCTCCTTAAAGCGCATGACGATAACGCCCTGCGTGGCCCGGCCGGCGATGCGGATGCTGTCTACCGCCGTGCGGATCAGGATACCCGCCTGCGTCATCAGCAGCAGGTCCTCCTGTCCGTCCACCACCTTGATGCCCACAATGGGGCCGGTCTTTTCCGTGACCATGTAGTTGCGGATGCCGAGACCGCCACGGCTGGTGATGCGGTACTCCTCCACCGGGGTGCGCTTGCCGTAGCCACGCTCCGTGATGGAGAGCACCGTCTTTCCGGCCTCGGCTCTGGCGGCGCCCACCACATAGTCCCCCTCCCGCAGGCGGATGCCCCGGACGCCCACGGCGGTGCGGCCCATGGCACGCACGTCCGTCTCGTCGAAGCACACCGCCTGACCGTCGTGGGTGGCAATGAGGATGCGCTGGCTGCCGTCGGTCTCCTGCACGTTGATAAGCTCGTCGCCCTCGTCCAGCGTCAAGGCCCGGATGCCGTTGTTGCGGAGATTCTTCAGCGTCTCCACCGGCAGACGCTTCACCGTACCGTTGCGGGTGGTCATGAAGAGGTACAGCTGTCCCTCCCCGGCCTCCCGGTAGTGGAGCATGGTCTGGATCCTCTCCCCCTGCTCCACCTGCAGGATGTTGACGATGTTGGTGCCTCTGGCGGTCTTGCCGCTCTCCGGGATCTGGTAGCCCTTCTTGCGGTAGACCTTGCCGGTATCGGTAAAGAACAGGAGATAGTCGTGGGTGGAGGCGGTGAACACATCCACCACGGTGTCCTCGTCACGGGTGGTGATGCCCTTCTTACCCATGCCGCCCTTGCTCTGGGCGGCGTACTCACTGACGGCGGTGCGCTTGATGTAACCGTTCTCCGTCAGGGTAAAGACGCACTCCTCCTCCTCAATGAGGTCCTCGATGTCGATCTCGTCCTCCACGTCCTGAATTTCCGTCTTGCGGTCATCGCCGTACTTCTCGGCAATGGCGGACAGCTCCTCCTTCAGGATGGAGCGCACCAGAGCGTCGTCGGACAGCACCTTCAGGAAGTAGGCGATCTTCTCCTCCAGCTCCTTGTACTCTGCTTGCAGCTTCTCACGATCCAGCCCCTGCAGCGCCTTCAGGCGCATATCCAGAATGGCCTGTGCCTGCACGTCGTCCAGACCGAAGCGGGACATGAGGTTCTCCTTGGCGTTGTCGTAGCTGGTGCGGATGATGTGGATGACCTCGTCGATGTTGTCCTGTGCGATGAGCAGACCCTCCAGCAGGTGGGCACGGGCCTGTGCGTCCTTCAGGTCATAGCGGGTGCGGCGGACGATGATCTCCTCCTGAAAGGCCAGATATTCGTCGATGATGTGCCGCAGGGAGAGAATCTTCGGCTGGGACTGGTTATTCACCAGCGCCAGCATATTGATGGCGAAGGTGGTTTGCAGCTGGGTCTGTGCAAACAGGCGGTTGAGTACCACCTGCGGATTGGCGTCCCGCTTCAGCTCGATGACGATCCGCATACCGTTGCGGTCCGTCTCGTCCCGGATATCAGAGATGCCCTCCAGACGCTTGTCCTCCACCTGATCGGCCATGCTCTTGATGAGCATCCGCTTATTCACCTGATACGGCAGCTCCGTGATGATGATGCGGGTGCGGTCGTGGCCGAACTCCTCGAACTCGTGGCGGGCCCGCATCACCACCCGGCCACGGCCGGTGGCGTAGGCGGCCCGGATGCCGCTGCGTCCCATGATAAGGCCACGGGTGGGGAAGTCGGGACCCTTGATATAGGTCATCAGGTCCGCCAGCGTGGCATCGGGATCATCCAGCACGTGGATGCAGGCTCCGATGACCTCCCGCAGGTTGTGGGGCGGGATATTGGTGGCCATGCCCACGGCGATACCGGAGGAGCCGTTGACCAGCAGATTGGGGAAGCGGCTGGGCAGCACACGGGGTTCCTTGCGGCTCTCGTCAAAGTTGGGGTCCCAGTCCACGGTGTCCTTCCGGATATCCCGCAGCATTTCATTGGAAATTTTAGAAAGACGTGCCTCGGTATAACGGTAGGCAGCGGGGGGATCGCCATCCACGGAGCCAAAGTTGCCGTGGCCGTCCACCAGCATATAACGCATGGAGAAATCCTGCGCCAGACGCACCAGAGCGTCGTAGACGGAGGCGTCGCCGTGGGGGTGATACCGGCCCAGCACGTCGCCCACGCAGGTGGCGGACTTCTTAAAGGGGCGGTCGCTGGTGAGGTTGTCCTCGTACATGGCGTAGAGAATACGCCGGTGGACAGGCTTCAGGCCGTCCCGCACGTCGGGCAGCGCCCGGCCCACGATAACGGACATGGCGTATTCGATGTAGGACTTCTCCATCTCCGGCACCAGCGAGCGCTCGACGATGTGCTGGTCCGGAAAGCGGATCTCCTCGGGATCATATTGGGGCTTCTTACTCATATATTGTTACTCCTTGTCAGAGGATTGGGGATCAATAATCCAGATTCACAGCGTACTTGGCGTTTTTCTCGATGAACTCCTTTCGGGGCTCCACCTTCTCGCCCATGAGGACGGTGAAGGTCTCGTCCGCCTTGACGGCATCGTCCAAGGTGATGCGGCGCAGAGTGCGCTTCTCCGGGTCCATGGTGGTCTCCCACAGCTCGTGGGGGTTCATCTCGCCAAGGCCCTTATAGCGGTTGATGTCGATCTTCACATTGGGGTTGCCGTCCCGCATCTCGGAGGAGATGGCGTCCCGCTCCTCGTCGGTGTAGGCCACCCGCTGCTGCTTGCCTCGGGTCAGCTTATACAGCGGCGGCACGGCGGAATAGACGTAGCCCTCCTCGATGAGGGGCCGCATGAACCGGAAGAAAAAGGTCAGCAGCAGCGTCCGGATATGGGCGCCGTCCACGTCGGCATCGGCCATGATGATGATCTTGTGATACCGCAGCTTATTCAGGTCGAACTCCTCCCCGATGCCGGCGCCCAGCGCCGTGATCACCGGCTGGAGCTTGTCGTTGCCGTATACCTTGTCGGCTCTGGCCTTCTCCACGTTCAGCATCTTGCCCCACAGGGGGAGGATGGCCTGGAACCGGGAGTCACGGCCCTGAGTGGCGGAGCCGCCTGCGGAGTCGCCCTCCACGATATAGATTTCTGTCAGCTCCGGATTGTTCTCATTACAGTCCCGCAGCTTATCCGGCATGGCGGCGCCGCCCAGCGCCGTCTTGCGGCGGATGGACTCTCTGGCCTTGCGGGCGGCCTCTCTGGCCCGGTTGGCCGTCAGCGCCTTATCCAGAATGGTGCGGGCCACCACCGGATGCTCCTCCAGATACACCGACAGCTGGTCGGAGACAAGGCCGTCCACCAGCGTGCGGATATAGGCGTTGCCCAGCTTGGCCTTGGTCTGGCCCTCGAACTGAGCCTCCGTCAGCTTCACGGAGATCACGGCGGTGATGCCCTCCCGGACGTCCTCGCCGGAGACCTTGTCCCCCTCCTTGATCATGCCGTACTTGATGCCGTAGGCGTTGAGCACACGGGTCAAGGCCGCCTTGAAGCCCGTCTCGTGCATACCGCCCTCCGGGGTGTGGATGTCGTTGGCGAAAGAGACCATGGTCTCGGCGTAGCTGTCGTTATACTGCATGGCGATCTCCGCCGTGGAGTCCCCCTTGGCACCGGCCATGTAAATGACCTCCTCGTGCAGCGGGGTCTTGTTGCGGTTGATCCAGGTGACGAACTCCCGGATGCCGCCCTCGTAGCACATGGTGTCCTCCTGCTCCTGACCGCTGCGGCGGTCAGCAATGGAGATCCGCAGACCGGCGTTCAAAAACGCCTGCTCCCGCATCCGGGTGTGGAGGGTCTCATAGTCGTACTCCAGCGTGTCGAACATCTCGCCGTCGGGCTTGAAGCAGACGGTGGTGCCGGTGTGATCGGTGTCACCGATGACGGTCATCTCCTGGGTGATGGCACCACGGGAAAACTTCATCTGATAGATTTTCCCGCCCTTGTGGACCTCCACCTCCAGCCACTCGGAGAGGGCGTTGACCACGCTGGCGCCCACGCCGTGGAGACCGCCGGAGACCTTATAGCCTCCGCCGCCGAACTTGCCGCCGGCGTGCAGCACGGTATATACCACCTCCAGCGCCGGGCGGCCGGTCTGCTTCTGGATATCCACGGGGATACCACGGCCGTTATCGGTGACGGTGATGGTGTTGCCCTCGTTAATGGTGACGGTGATATCCGTACAGTAGCCCGCCAGCGCTTCATCGATGGCGTTGTCCACGATCTCGTAGACCAGATGGTGCAATCCGGAGGCGGAGGTGGAGCCGATATACATACCGGGGCGCTTACGCACCGCCTCCAGTCCCTCCAGCACCTGAATTTCCGAAGCGTCATACTCCGTGGTGACGGCGGTTACTTTTTCCAGTTCAGACATGGGTTCTTTCCTTTCCTTGCCCGCCGGTGACGGCAGGTTGATCGTTTTCCGTGCGCTTCTGAAGCGTCTGTGTGTTCAGCTGGGAGATATAGACCAGCTGCTTATGGTAAGGGTGGTCGCACACCAGAAATGACTTGGGGATATCGTCGCAGGCGTCCAGCACCACGCCGTCCCTCTCCGCCCGGTCCAGAAACTCTCTGGTTCGAGGGGACTGGGAGGTGATGTCCAGATCGAATACGCCGATGATGCGGCGGCGGCTGACCATGACGTTCTTGCCGATGTGCAGATAGCTCATGTCAGCACCTCCCCGCCACGGATATGGAACACCTTGCCGGAGAGCAGGGTGTCCAGCCGGTCGTTTTCGCAGCAGGTGATGAACACCTGCCCCCCGGCGATGCGGTTGAGGACATACTCCTGCCGCCGGGGATCCAACTCCGACAGCACGTCGTCCAGCAGCATGATGGGGTATTCCCCCATGGTGTTTTTATGAATTTCCCGATCCGCCAGCTTCAGGGCCAGCGCCGCCGTGCGGACCTGTCCCTGTGAGCAGAACTGACGGGCGCTGCGGCCGTTGACCAGCACTTCCAGATCGTCCTTATGGGGGCCGGAGAGGCACAGCCGGGAGGCGATCTCCGCCTGCTCATGGCTCTGCTGATGCTCCATCAGGGCCGCAAACAGCTGCTCCTGCGGGAGGAAGGGGTCGTGAACGGTGCTGACCGTCTGATATCGCAGCTCCAACTCCTCCCGCTGGCCGGAGCACTCGTAGTGGGCCTGCGCCGCATACTCCGCCAGCGCCCGGCAGTAACGGGCCCGGTAGTGGATCAGCACCGCTCCCACCTGACACAGCCGCCGGTTGAAGTCCGGCAGGGTGGCCAGCAGCTGGGGATAGTCGCCGCTGTCCCGGAGGATACGGGTCTTGTGCTCATAGAGCCGGTGGTATTCTGCCAGTGCCTCCCCGTACCGGGGCCGCAGCTGGCAGAGGGACAGATCCATGAACCGACGGCGGGCGGCAGCCCCCTCCCGGATGAGCATCAGATCCTCCGGGGAGAAGAACACGGTGTGCAGCACGTCGGAGAGGGCGGCGTTGTTCTTAGCGGGAACGCCGTTGACGCTGGCCTTGCGGCGGCGGCCACGGAACAGCTCCACCTCCGTGCGGAACTCCCGGTCCCGTGTAAACATCTGCCCCAGAATGTATGCCTTGTCCCGGTCGAAGCCGATGAGCTCCCGGTCCGCTCTGGCCCGTGGTGACTTGCCGCAGGAGAGATAGACCATGGCCTCCAGCAGATTCGTCTTGCCCTGAGCATTCTCGCCATAGATCACGTTGCAGCTGTGGTGGAAGGTCAGGTCCTGCCGGTCGTAGTTGCGGAAGCCCTCCAGCGTCAGGGCGTCAATCCGCATAGCGCACGCCGTAGTGCAGGCCCTCGGCCTCCACATCGTCGCCGGGGCGGATTTTCTTGCCCCGCTGGGTGCAGACCTCGCCGTTGACCAGTACCTGGCCCTCCTGAATGAGGATCTTGGCCTCGCCGCCGGTGGCGGTGACGGCCGCCAGCTTCAACAGGTCCTGAAGCTTGATGTATTCTGTGGTGATGGTGATGGTTTCCATAGGTGTCCTCCTGTGAGGTAATGAGGTGGGGTTTCTTTTGTGCCTCCGGCGGGTAATCTTCTTTCAATAGCGGCAGAAAGTTTTCACCGTCGAAACCACCTCGCTTTATCCGCCACCGGCGGCGCTTCGGTGGTTTCCGCCAAAAACCTTTGTTTTTTGGATTTTCTTTCCCTTCAAGAGCCGTGTTCAATATGGGCCTGTCAAGGGAATTGACTCAGCAACAGACCCGCTGCCGCTCCCGCTCAGGTGAAGGGGCGTGTGGGTCTACCGCTGGGGCAATCCGTTTCCCACGGTAGAACAGCACGTTCCTTCAAACTCCCAATGCAGCGGCAGCGTGAGTAGAAATACGTCAATTCCCTGCTTCGGCAGGACTTAGGCAGCAACTCTTGCACCCGCCAAAGGAAGTGCAGAAACCATGGGTTTCTGCTGGCGCTCTTTGGGTACTTTCTGCCGCTATTGGCAGAAAGTACCCCGCCGGAGGCAAAAAAGAAAAAACTACTGGGAAAAGTGGGCCGCCGGAGGCAGCAAAGAAAAACTGCAAAGGGTATTACGGATCGCCACGGGTGCTTCGCACCCTCGCAATGACATTACTAAACGTAAGTAAGTGAAAACAAGCCCCTTACAACAACTATCCGTATAATCTTCTCTCTATATTTCAGTTTGTTATCACGCCTTCAGCCGCACCGGCAGGACCATATAGAGAAAATTCTCCTCCCCTTCCACGGGGGTCATGATGCAGGGAGAGATGCCGGTGTTCAGCTCCATCTTCACCTTCTCCGCCGGGGCATAGCGCAGGGCGTCCATGAAGAAGCGGTTATTAAAGCCGATCTCCAGCCCCTGACCGTCGCCCTCCACGGGGCAGATGTCCTTAGCCTCGCCGTTGCCGGTCTTGGCGGACAGGTACACCCGGCCGGCATCAAAGATGCAGTGGACGGGGCTTTTCAGTTTCTCACTGATGACCACGCTGACACGGTCCAGACTGTTGAGCATGGCCTTGGTATCCACCAGAATGGAGATGGGATTGTTTCGGGGGATAGCGTTGCGGTAATCCAGAAATTCGCCCTCCAGACGGCGGCAGATCAGCTGGGTGGAGCCGGTCTCGAACATCAGGTGGCGCTTGCCCTGAATGATGGTCATGAGATCGTCGCTGTCCTCGCAGATCTTCTCCACCTCGTTGAGGGCGGAGCCGGGGGCCACGAACCGGAAGGCGCCGCCGTCGATGCGCTCCAGCGGCTCCCGCCGCAGGGCCAGACGGAAGCCGTCTACGGACACCATGGTCAGGCCCTGCTCGTTGATCTCAAAGAGGGAGCCGGTGTGGATGGGACGGGTCTCGTTGGTGGAGACGGCGAAGCTGGTCTGGTTGATCATGGCCTTCAGGGTTCCCTGCTGGATGGCCACAGAGTACTCGTCGTCCACCTCCGGCAGCTCCGGGTAGTCCTCGGCGGACAGGCCCATGATCTCGAAGCTGGCGTCACCGCAGGTCAGGCGCACCATATATTTTTCATCCGCCGCAAACACCACCAGATCGTCCGGCAGCTTCCGGATGATCTCACCGAACAGGCGGGCGTTGAGGACGATGCGGCCCTCCTCGTGAACCTCGGCCTCGAAGGCGGTGCGGATGCCGGTCTGCATATTGTAGCCCGACATGGTCAGCCGGTCGCTGCCCTCCACCAAAATGCCCTCCAGCGCGGGGATGGAGCTTTTGGCGGCTACGGCACGGGACACGGTATTGACGGCGCTTTGCAGCAGCGCTTTTTCGCAGGAGAAACGGAGCATATTCTTCTTCCTTTCTTGTCGAACGATTTTTGTCATGCTTCTCAGAAAGAGAACATAAACTAATCTTTTATTCAGTAACAGCCGCAGTAGAGAATTTTCTTGTGGAAAACCGCCGTAAACCCTTGCTGCGACACGGTTTGTTCTCCACCGCTGTTTGTGGACGTACCCTCCCCTTTTTCCACAGGGAACGACGGCATTTTCTTATCCCCAGCTTGTCCCTGTGGAATCCACAGAGCCTTGTGGAAAAGTGGGGTCAGCGTTTGGCGTTGATGTTGGTGGTGATCTCCTTCACCACCTCGGCAAAGGCGGGGTCGGTACGCATCTGCTTCTCTACCTTATCCAGCGAGTGCAGCACCGTGGTGTGGTCCCGGTCACCGAACTCCTTACCGATGTCGTTGAGGGAGAGATTGGTCATGCGGCGGATGAGGTACATGGCGATCTGCCGGGCATTGACCTCGTTGCGGCCCCGGCGCTGGCCACGGAGCACATCCTCCTCCACGCTGAAATACTTGCAGATATAGCTGATGATCACCGACGGCGAGGGGATGTACTCGTTGCTCTTTTGCAGCATATCCCGTACGGCCCGGCCCACGGACTGCTCGTCCACCTGATCCCCCAGCAGGTCCCGGTAGGCCAGCAGCTTATTCAGGGTCCCCTCGATCTGCCGCACGTTGGCGGTGACGTTCTCGGCGATGTAGCCGTAGATCTCGTCGGGGAGCTTTACCCCCAGCATGGCGGCCTTGTTCTTGATGATGGCCAGTCTCGTCTCGAAGTCGGGAG
>OGYW01003296.1_pt1 | contig 10905 bp, 9 predicted proteins | sample 1576621 | NCBI WGS metagenome assembly OGYW01 (sample SAMEA3541528, study PRJEB24748) | human gut metagenome | biome: human gut; feature: human-associated habitat; material: faeces | place: China | collected 2012 | reverse complement strand
TTTAACCAATTGACCTAAAAAATTTACTGTGTCCTTGACATGGGGTCCAGTTTAGCTTTAAATTCTAAACCTAAAAAATCAATCAACAAATCTAATATCTGACTCTCGTAACGCAAAAAGGAGACAGATTCAAAACCTGTCTCCCATCTTCTATCCATTATTCATTAACTATTTATCACTTACGAAAATGAATTTTACGCTTCCGTCCATTCCGTCTGCGATTCCAGAGAAGTTCTTGTATTCTTTGGATGCATCCAGAAGTTCGTTTGCCTTATCCAGAAGTGAATCAACATCTCCATCAAATACACTTACCAGTTTTTCAATTCCTTCTTCGTTGAACTGGATCATACCACTGTTCAGTTCAGCTGCTCCAGAATCAAGCTGTTCTACACCAGATACCAACGCGCCTGTACTGCTCTGGAGAGTGTTCAGACCTGTTGACAGGGTTCCAGCTCCACTGTTGAGCTGGGATGCGCCACTTGCCAGCTGGCTAGCTCCGTTTGCCACTGACTGTGCTCCCGCATTTGCAGTTTTCATATTTGTGCTGAGAGCTGCACTTCCCTCACTCACCTGTCCTGCTCCTGCGCTTAATGTTCCAAGTCCTGAATTAAGGCTCTGTGTTCCTGCAAGTAATGCTCCAGTTCCTTCTGAAAGCTGTTTGGTTCCTGCCGCAAGCTGAGTTGCCATACTTCCAACACCAGACTGCAACTGGTTTGCACCTGTTCCAAGAGTTCCAAGGCCTCCCGCTAATGTTTCAGCTCCTGTCTGTACACTTGCGGCCCCATCTGCCACCTGTGTCGCTCCTGCTCCAAGTGTTCTAAGGCTGTCGGATAAGTTTCCGGCTCCTATTGCAAGATTATTCGCTCCCGTCACAAGATTTCCTGCTCCTGCTGCCGCCTGACTAATTGCCGTCTGCTGTGCCTGTATACCCGCAATAATCTGGTCAATTATCCCTGCCTGTTCCGGCACTGCCTGTTTCAAAGCCTCAAGTCCTGCGATCATAGCATTGCTGTTTTCTGAATTCGCAATAGTATTCAAGCCTGTCTGTAACCCAGAAGCTCCTGCCTGTAACTGATCCGCCCCGTCTTTCAACGAGCCAGCACCTGCCTGTGCCTGTGCAAGTCCATCTCTTACCTGTCCAGCTCCTGTTGCCACCTGTTTTGAACCTTCCGTAAGACTTACCGCACCATCTTTCGCCTGACTGATTCCATCACTCAACTGTCCCACACCATCATTTAATGAACTTACTCCTGCTCCAACCTGGCTCTGCATCTGTGCAACCCCATCGTTTAATGCCTGCGCTCCACTTTCAAGCTGTCCAACTCCGTCTTTTGCACTCTTTGCTCCTGCTGCTACCTGTGCGGATCCTGCATTCAAACTCTCAGCTCCACTTGCCAACTGGCTTGTTCCACTTGCCAGGCTCTTGCTTCCATCAGCCAGTGTATTCGCTCCGCTCAGCAGACTACCAGTTCCACTAACCAATGTATTTCCACCGCTTGCCAACTGATCAATTCCGCTTACTAGTGTTCCAGACGAAGAAAGCAGTGTATCCAAACCGTCTTTAAGCTGTCCGGAACCATCTACAAGCCGATTAGCCGCATCCTGAAGCTCTGTCATAGAATCCTTCAGTTCATCCAGGCTGTCAAATTTATCGGTACCTACTTCATTGAACACTTCGTTTGTTGCAACTGTAACGGCTTCTACTTTTTCGTAATCTGTCACATCTGCTTCTACTGTAAAGGAATCCGGGATATCCAGATCATCCACCTTGCTGCTAACTGATGTAAGCTGTTCTTTCAACTGTGGAAGCCCCATTCCGATCACGATATCTCTGTCACCATCTGAGATTACTTTCCCATTGTCAACAGTTACATTTGAAAACTTCTCACCATCCATCAGAAGACCGGTTGCCATTAAAAATGGAGTGTATTTTCCGCTGTCAGCACTTGTATTCTGATATTCATAATGGATCTTTAAGTGCCCACTCTTTCCTTCCAGATCATCTGCACTGACTTTCTTTCCGTCAAGTTCATAAGTAACCTTCATTCCTACCGGAATCTTCTTAGTTGTTGTTCCCTGATAGCAGATGTCTTTCTTATCTCCCTGCCATACCAGTTTACCGTTATTTTCTGAATAGGTTTCGTCACCTTTTACGTTCTTGATATCTTTCAGATCTGATACATCATCAATGGTTCCAAGACTCGAAATATTTTTCAGCTGATCCGATACCGTAACATCTTTCTGGTTTCCTGCGTCATCTACTTTTACATATACAGTCTCATCTTTTGTAGGTGTTGCTGTACTGCTTGTTTTTGTCTCGCTTGTTTTCTTTGTCTCTGTGCTTTTATCTTTATTATCTGCCGCCTGTACATTTACAGATGTTCCTGCAATATTTCCAACTACAAATGATGCCATAAGTGCAAGTGTAACTAATACTCTGTATTCCCTGTTCTTCATGTTTAAAAACCTCCTGTAAGCCTCTACTGACTTTCCTGTCGGTATGCTTTCTTCTTTTTGACTACTGGTCATTTTCTAGCTCGCACTTACTATAACTCAAAAATGACCACAAGTCAATATTTTTCTGCAAAAAAGTTGACTCTGAGTCATTTTGATTTTATAATAAAGATAATTCAAAGGAAAAGAGGAATGAATCATGGGAAAAGTAGATGAAAACAAGCATCAGAAAATGGATGCTCTCTTTCAAAGCGCATACGATTTATTTCTGAATCAGGGAATTGAGAAAACATCAATCAGCGATATAGCAAAAAAGGCCGGAGTTGCGAAGGGAACATTCTATTTATATTTTGCAGACAAATACGAGATACGCGACCGGCTGATCGCACGGACAGCCAGCCGACTTTTCCAGAGAGCACACAAAGCTCTGGAGACAGCCGACATCCCCGAATTCGAAGATAAGATTATTTTTATTGTAGATTACGTTTTAAATGCCATGCAGAAAAATAAACTGATTCTGAGATTTATCTCTAAGAATCTCAGCTGGGGCATTTTCAGACAGGCTATCACCAATAATATGCAGGATGATGAGGGTGAAATTCTTGCATATTTTAGTAATATCCTTCTGGATCATCCGACAATCAAACTTCGTGCGCCGGAAACTATGCTGTTTCTGATTATAGAACTTGCAAGTTCTACTTCATACAGCACGATCCTGGACAACGATCCGATGTCGTTTGAAGAATTGAAGCCATATCTTAACGAAAGTATCCGCGCGATCATCCGTAACCATATTATCGAAGATACCACAGAAAATTAAACAGCAAAAGTCCTGTCAGAATCCGAATATCGAATCCGGATTCTTAACAGGACTTTTCTATATTTTCTTTCCCTGCCAGCTTTACTTTTGACAGTTTTCTTCAAATTTCAAAACCTTAACGCTTCTCATTTTTCCGCATTTTCAGCTTCAGCATTGCAGTAACCTTTTTCGCATCCAGCTCCGTCACATTATTTTCTCCGAGTACATCTGTCTCAATGCCCTCTTCACTTTTATTGATATCCAGAATTTCTCCTAGATGATCATTTTCTACCACAAACTGGCCAACTGTACCACTGAATTTCAGCCCGGTTACCGGAATTCCTCTGATTTCCATCTGTTCAGCCGTATTTGCGAAATCTACGTCACTGTTTCCCCATCCATCGGACGACAGGATAACTCCGTCTGCCCGCATAGCTTCCGCCCATACTGCCGCACGGGTTCCAACAAGCAATTTATCTGTATTATCATCCGGCGTTCCAACAATTATGATTCCCATCAGATCCAGATCTTCATCCGATGATACCACATCAAGAAGAGGATCCCGGAAATGGTGCAGTGATGTTTCCTTTGTCGATGGTCCAATTCCCATAATCGCACCTCCTACTGCATAGAACGGATAATTCCGTCACGATATTCGTTTGGTGTAACGATCACCGGCATATTTCCCATATCAATGATCGAGCGACCGTCTTCAGTTCCCGAAGGCTCTTTTGCAAATAACGAAGTATCGTACATCGCACCCTGTCCGGCAACCTGTTTTACGATCAAAACACGCTTTTTTCCTGGGCGAACCACATCATGGTACTCATGTCTCTCTGTGCAGAGATCGCCCCTGAACTTCTTCATCTGTTCCCGGAAAATCTGGATAAACTCGTCACAGGCATGGTGGGCTGCAAGTACACCTTCTCTTTCCTGTCCCATTCCAGGTTTCAGAACAACATCAAATGACACAATATAATCATCATCCCCCGGAGTACCCGCACGGTTCAGATACAGCTTCTCTTTCAGATTGCCTTCACTGGACCCAAATTCGTGTGCCTGTTTTCCGTTTTCATCTACACCGGTAAGGATTACATAAACGCCGGTGAGCGTATGCGTAATCCCGTCCCCAATCTTTCCGAGTACTTTGGTCGATATCGGAATGATATCCATCATCGTATTGGTATAACGGTCATGTTCTCCCGGTCTTATAATCTGTACATCTAATTTGGAAAGCTGTGGATATTTCGGTAAAATTTCATCCAGTATTTTCTTCTCGATCGTCATCTTTCCAGATGCTGTCACTTTATTTTCTCCGCCTTCTTCCACCTCAGTAATATGGAAAGCTTTGATTACAAGCCGGCGCAGATCTATTTCTTTCTCCATATAATCATCCTCAATTCTAAATTGAACCCAAATGCGTCCTGGCACATTTGAGGCACGTAGCACCTTTTATCTAACAGAAAATTTCATCAAAATATCCAGTTAAATAAAAAGGACATCTCCGGCAAACCAGAGCTTTCGCCCCAATCCTGCCGGGGATGTCCCCTTTTTACTATTTGATTATACTTTCGCTACATATTCAAACGGCAGCGGAACAACTTTTCCTGGAGTATCCAGCTTCACGAGCTGTTCCAGAGTTGCTTTTACGATGCCTGTCTGCATCTCAACGTTGTGTGGTTCACCAGCGTTAGCTCCCATAGGAACACGCGGAGCAACCGCACGTGGGGTACCGGTCTGACGAACAACCGGCGGAAGCGCAGCAATAATAATTGTAGGAATTCCTGCGGCTTCAATCGCTCTCTGCACCAGAACTGCAGAGCGGTGGCAGGTACCTCAACCAGCGGTGAGGATAACTGCGTCTACGCCTTCCTCTACAAACATCTTTGCAATGGCAGGACCAGTTTCATGTTTGAATTTTTCCTGGTTTCCGCCACCACCCATGAATCCGGCATGTACCGGTGCACATGCTTTGATAAATCCTTCTTTAGCAAGCTCATGGATACGGTCAATCGGGAACATACAGTTGATGTCTTTGTTTACATCACTGTTGTCATATCCACCGTGAGATACCATTAATTCATCTGACGGCATTTTATCTGTTATTTTTCTCCAGGTAAAGTCACCGGCAAGGTTGAATCTCTTCTGATCCTTGTGGTGCACACCTGCTGCTGTGGCGAGGGCAATTGTCATATCCTTCAGTTCTTTTTTCACCGGAGCCCATACTGGCGGCGGAGTTACCGGAACAAAGATTTCTGACTGAAGTCCTTTAACAACGGTCAAACTCATGTCTATTTCCTCCTGATATAATTACACTTCATCATTCTTCTTATGAGACTTCATTTCTTCCTGACGTCTCTGATACGTCTGCAGGTTACTAACATATTTTTCATTGGCGTCCGGTCCAAGCTGTTCGACAAAACTCATATTCCATCCAACTTCCTGTCCTACCACTAATGGATAATCCGTAATCAGCATTCTCATCGGGATTTTCAGATAACCTAATCGTCCCTTCAAATCGATTCCAACACATCCATCATGGATCTCTACGATTACGCCTTCCATATAGATGATCTTATCGCCATATTTCATAGTCATTCACCTTAATCGTATTTTTCTTTTCTCTTCTGGCTCATCGGCAGTGACTGCTCGTTCTTAACCAATTCAATTGTTCTGTCCATAGTCTTTGAAATCAGTTCGATGTTATTTGCTTTTACATTCGGATTCCATTTTCTTTCTGCCTTCTTCACTTCTTCTCCAGCCATTCCAGCTTTCAACATAGCAAGTGCACGGATTGCTTCTTCCTGGCAAAGTGTGTTGCAGGCAAGAACTTCGTTCTCGATTCCTGATTCAGATTTGTTGTTATCTACCATGTACTGCATGTATTTGTTTCCAACTACAAGTGCTCCCTGTACTGCGCAGAATGAAAGTCCAACAACCGGAATTCCTCTCATACCAATCTGTTCGATATGGCTTGCGAAATCGATGTGGTTGTTACCAAATCCTTCTGTTGTAACAAATGCGCCATCAACATCAAGAGCTTCTACCATCATACCAACACGTTTTGATACATAGAATTTCTCTGTATTGATCTGTGGGCTACCTACAAAGATAACACCGCAAAGGTCAACTTCTTCATCATGGAGAGTTTCAAGAACCAGTGGTTCTCTCCAGTAATGTCTTGACATTTCTTTTGATGCAGGTCCGATACAGGTAAGTGCATGGATACATCCATCAAGTACTTCCAGTGGAGATGCCATGATCGGTACGTTTCCAAGGTCAACGTTTGGTCTTGCGCCAAGTACTCCGACTGGTTCCACAGGAAGGATCAGGTTGTCATGCATAGCACCCTGTCCCATGATTTCTTTTACAATAACGACTTTCTTCTTATCTGGTCTTCTTACCTGATTGAATGTCTCTGTATCTACTACAAGGCTTTCGTCTTCTACTTTCTTCAGAGCTTCACGGATTTCCTGTGTGATCACGTCTGTTGCAGAATGTGCAGCAAGCGGGCCAGGTCTTTCCATATTGGTTCCTTCTTTGATGATAACTTCTGTCTTGATGAAGATTTCACCTTTATCAGGAGCTCCCGGACGTCCCCACATGATATTTTCATCCAGGTATCCTTCGGAAGAACCGAATTCACCAATCTGAACACCATTGTCGTCTGTTCCGGTAACCATCATGATAACGCCATCAAGTACTCTTGTTGTACCTGTACCGATTTCGTCTTCGCCCTCTTTTGTAGCGATCGGCTGTACGTCCATGATTGTATTAGAATAAGTATGGTACTGATCCGGTGTAATGATATCAATCTTTAACTGATGAACCAGTTCCTGTGAAGCAACTGCTTCTTCTTCAATTCCTTCTCGGATGTAAAGAGTTGTTCCTTCGATCTTTGTCTCCGGTCCACGCTTTACTTCTGTAATTTTATAATGCTTTCTGGTAACGCTTCTTACGACTTTCGGTTCCAGCTCTTTTGTCGGTGCTGCGCCTGAAACCACGCCTGCCGGTAATTCTACCTCTGCCGGTACTTCCGCTACTGCAACACCGTTATTAAAACCCATCGGCATTTCGATATCGATATCTTTGCCTTCTCCAATGTGGATTTTTAACACGCCGCCAACTTTCTGTACACTTGCTGTAGGATTTGCAGTAACTGCTGGTGCTTCTTCTTTCACTTCTTCTTTTGCTTCTTCAGCTGGTGCTTCCTCTGCTGTAGGTGCTTTTGCGCCTTCAACAAGATCAGCTGTAAGTGGTGTAAGAGAATCGCAGGTCTTAACAAGCTTTGCTCCAAGTACCTGTTCGATTGTAAGAGTTCCATCAAGTTTCAGAAGTCCTGAATCTACCAGATCATCAAAGATAGCCGGATCTTCAAGGTTTGCAGCCTGGATTGTAATGCCGCCTTCTGCTCTACAGCATAATACTGCAGGATCTTTTGCATGTTCTTTTGCGGTTTCCGCTGTAATTGACATAATAATTTCCTCCTTGTTAATTTAACAATAACTCAATTAACTATTTATACACTCACCGAAGTGAGGTATCAACTTATCTATTTACCTTCCGGTAACTGTTCTACCTGTTTTGAAACACGTAGATATCTGTAAAGTGGATGTCCGATTGTACGCATTACATGGTCTGTCTGGTGGAATACCTTAAGTCCCATCTTCGGTGCTGATCCCATTACTGTATTTGAACAGTCTGAGCAGTTACCAATAATAATGTACTCGCATCCATCCTTCTTGAACTGAATATTATTCTTAGCCTGTCCAGGACAGTTTCCAGGTCTTTCGCATTTAAGCGGAGCTCCCGGTTTGTTTTCAATTGCCTGTTTACATCTGGCTACTGATTTCACTACACCATTCATCTTCTGACAAATATCTCTCATACGTTCTTCGCTACCACCGCAGGCACATACCAAAAGACCTACACTTGCACCATGAAGATCCGGGAAATCAATTGTAACAATGATTCCACCAGTTGTCTTTGTGATCGGTGCATCCTCTGTAGTAGCATGTCCGGTAAATGGACCACCCATGATGATTTCCCCATATACACCATCAATACCACCGGCACGTTCGATCATTTCCCCAACGCTTGTGCCGACCGGTACATCCATAAATACATGTGGCTCATTACCGCCATTGATCTTACCGATAACAGTAAGGTTCTTAGAAAAGCATGGCTTTCTCTCTTCAATTGCTTCCGCAACTCTTGCAAGAGTTTCTACATTACAGACAATTGCATTCGCTGCTGACGGAAGCTGTGTTGTATTCAGTTCGATTCCAAGACATTCTCTTACAACCGCACGTTCTTCTCCCATCGGATAAATATCCGGAAGTAAGTGGATCGTGATCGCCTCTTCATCTTTTAATGCCTCGCGCAGTGCCTTTACTGCTTTTTCATTTTTCTTCTTAATTGCAAAAATAGCTTTTGATGCATTGGAAATCTCCATGCAGTGTTTTACTCCGCGGATAACTTTCGCACAGTCATCTTCCAGCTGCTGAATGTTATGACGAAGTCCAGGCTCACACTCCGCTGCATTTACAAGGATATATCCTCCCTGCAGATCTGTTCCGAGTTTTACACCTGTCGGGAATCCGGCGCCACCCATTCCGACAACACCTGCCGCTTTTACCATATCAAGCTTGCTGCCTTCCGGAATCTTTACATATTCATCCTTCTGTTCTTCATCCGGCTTGATGATGATACGGTCTTCCAGTACGTCTTCTACCACACCATATGCACTTGAAAAAATATTAGCTCCAAGGCCTGTCGGTGTTGCAATCAGAGTCCCTTTTTCTACTCTGTCTCCGGCTTTTACAACCGGTGCACAAGGAGCTCCTACATGCTGACGCAGCAAAATCTGTAAGTTTGCCATGTCTCTTCTCTTCCTTTCTCCTCTACGTCGAAATCTATATCTTATCTTGTCCTACGCGTATTTGACTATAGTTTAACAAATAGATATATTTTTTTCAATAGCATTTATAGATTTTCACTTTTCATGTTGGACTCAATACTAGAATCTAGTCTAGTGATTGATCTGTACTATAGTCTATATGATTTTACTTGAAAATTCAATATCTTTTTATATATAATCTATTTATTTTTTTCATCGGTTCTGTCTGATTTTTACAGATTGTCTATTTTTCCTCATTTTACTTATCCGCATTATCTATAAGTATTCTGGCCAAGAGGATTTACGTCAAAAAAGAAAAGCCACCGTACTGTTTCCCCTAAAACAATACAGCAGCTTTTCTCTTTATCTTTTTAATTTAAGGCTTTTCGCCCAAAAACCTCTCTTTTTGGCGAGGGCATGTGGGAATCGAACCCACCCAGGACGCTCCTAACGCCCCACACTGGTTTTGAAGACCAGGAGACACACCAGTTATCCATCTACCCCCATATATTGATTATTCCAATCAAGCTTATTTATTATAGCAAATTACCATTGACTTTTCAAGTGTTTTCGTACATAATATTTTTAAAGAAAACTGAACTGCATACTAGACTCTGGTCTGGTCTTTCAACTAAGGAGGAATATTAAAAATGGAAATCAATCCAAAACTGAATCTTGACGCATTTGAGGCATCTTTCCATGCGATTGACACACATACAGTTGGGGAATTTACAAGAATCATTACATCAGGTTTCCCGAAGCTTGAAGGGGATACCATGATCGAACGTAAGAACTTTCTTGCAAAGCATTACGACAAATATCGTCAGGCTCTGATGTTTGAGCCACGTGGACATCATGATATGTTTGGTGCTCTTCTGACAGATCCGATCCACCCAGAAGCTGATTTTGGTGTGATCTTCATGGACACTGGAGAATATCTGAATATGTGCGGCCACGGAACAATCGGTTCGGTCACAGCAATCATCGAAACAGGACTTGTTCCTGCCGTAGAACCTTATACAGAAGTTGTTCTGGATGCTCCTGCAGGAATTATCCGTACCAAAGCAGAAGTCAAAAATGGAAAGGTACTTAATGTAACACTTACTAATGTACCGGCTTTCCTTTACAAAGAAAACCTCACCACAGAAGTTGATGGCAGAGAAGTTCACTATGATATTTCTTTCGGCGGAAGCTTCTTCGCACTTGTTGATATCGAACAGTTCGGATGGCACGTAGATCCACAGTCAATCCCACAGCTTACCGATTTCGGTATGAAGCTGATTGAAAAGGTCAATGCTGAAGTAGAGATCCGGCATCCGGAACTTGATATCACAACTGTCGACCTTGCAGAGCTTTATTGCTCTACCGATACTCCTGGATGTGACAAACGTAATGTCGTTATCTTCGGAGATCATATGGCTGACCGTTCTCCTTGCGGAACCGGAACCAGCGCAAAGCTCGCCACCCTTTACAAAAAAGGTGAAATCAAAGTTGGACAGCCTTTCGTATATGAAAGCTTCATCGGCTCTCAGTTCAAAGGCGTAATCTTAGATACTACAAAGGTTGCCGACTATGATGCCGTTATTCCGCAGATTACCGGAAGTGCTTATCTGACAGGAGAAGCTACTTATGTGATCGATCCAGATGATCCGTTAAAATATGGCTTCAAAGTAGGCCGTTAAGTCAAAATCTTTCAGGAGGGGCTGTGAAATAAGTCCCTAAAAGAAATAGGACCATTCGTTCATGCGAAAGG
>OGYW01003295.1_pt1 | contig 10910 bp, 10 predicted proteins | sample 1576621 | NCBI WGS metagenome assembly OGYW01 (sample SAMEA3541528, study PRJEB24748) | human gut metagenome | biome: human gut; feature: human-associated habitat; material: faeces | place: China | collected 2012 | reverse complement strand
GAGCGCTTGCATGGCATGCAAGAGGTCACCGGTTCGATCCCGGTATTCTCCACCAGAAGGAAAAGCACCGCACGGAAACGTGTGGTGTTTTTTGTTGTTACCGACCAAAGGAGAAACTATGAGCTACGCGATCGTATTCAGCAGTAAAACAGGCAACACAAAATTATTGGCAGACACGCTGCACGCCTGTCTGCCACAGGAAAACTGCTGCTATTTTGGCACCCCGGACCCTGCTGCCATGGAAGCGGACGACCTCTATGTGGGCTTCTGGACAGACAAGGGAAACGCTGACGAAAGCACTTTGGACTTTTTGAAGCAGCTGCACGGCAAAAATATCTTCCTTTTTGGCACCGCCGGCTTTGGCGGCAGTGAGGAGTATTTCAACAAGATCCTGAAAAAGGTGGAGCGTTCACTGGACAGGAGCAACACGGTCTTCGGCCGTTATATGTGTCAGGGCAAGATGCCGCTTTCGGTACGCCAGCGGTATGAGGGCATGAAAAAGCAGCCGATTCATCTGCCCAATCTGGATGCACTGATCGAGAATTTTGACAACGCCCTTTCTCACCCGGATGCAGAAGATCTGGAACGGTTAAAGCAGGCGGTAAAATGATAAAAAGGCAGCGGTTTTCCTCAAACAGAGGAAGCCGTTGCCTTTTTTGCTTAGCGGATGATCCTACGCTCCTGCCTGCGGCTCCGCGGTTCTTATCCCACGCTTCTTTTATAAAAGAACAGGTACTGCTGCACGATGCCTGCTTCCAGCCCGAACTGCGGGAACGGGTCCTGCCCGGCAAACTCGTCCCGGATGAGCCGTTCGATCCAGACATCCACCGGCACACGGCCCACACGGCCATAGCCGAACAGACACACGCAGTTTGCCACCTTTTTGCCCACACCGTCCAGTTCCATCAAACGGGCAAAAAGTGCTTCATCGGGCAGGGAAGCCAGCTTCTTCAGGTCCAGTGTGCCCTCTGCCGCCTGCTGCGCCGCATGCAGCACGTAGCGGGTGCGGTAGCCAAGACCGCACTCCTGCAGCGCCTGCTCCCCGGCACAGCAGAGCGCTTCTGCTGTCGGGAACGCATACACCGGCCCTTCGCTATCGCTGCCCAGCCGCTCGCCAAACCGCTCCGAAAGCAGCTCTACCGCCCTGCGGATAGCCGGGATGCTCTTTCGCTGCGAGATGATGAAGCTGACCAGCATCTCCCACTCATCCTGACGCAGCACCCGGATGCCCCGACCATATTCCATGGCACGCTGCAGAAAGTCGTCCCGGCTGTCCAGCTTTCCGCGCAGGGCGGCATAGCTGCGGCCAAGGTCGAAGTAACCGTGCCAGAAGGTATCCCATGCGCCCGGCTCACACCGCACCGTGTAGGTTCCGCTGCGCAGTGGTCTGAGGTAAAGCAGCTGTCTCCCGGAAACAAACCGATACCAGCCCTCCGCCTGCTTCCGGGGGCGAAAGCACTGGCCGCTTTCCAGAATTTTGTCCGGGTCGAAATCATCCCGGATCTGAACCGTTTTCTCTTCCAGCTCCATTGCCCCCATCACAGCTCCAGCTCCCGGTACACTTCGCCTTCCAGCGTTTTCCAAAGGAAAGTCTCCCCTTCCAGTGTCATATAGCTATGTGCACTCCCCTCCTTCGGGATGCTCACAGAACCGGGGTTCAGGTAGAGATTGCCTTCGCCGAACTCTGTCCACGCCGGAATGTGGGTGTGGCCATGCAGCAGGACATCCCCCGGAGCCAGCGGCGGCAGGTTTTTCAGGTTGTGCACATGACCGTGGGTAGCGTAAACGAGCCGCCTGCCCACCGGCAGCACCGCATAGTCGGCCAGAATGGGAAAATCCAGCACCATCTGATCCACCTCAGCGTCACAGTTGCCCCGCACGCACAAAAGCGCCGGCTTCAGCCCGTTCAGGAGCGGGATGACCTCCTTCGGGGCATAACCCTCCGGCAGGTCGTTGCGGGGGCCGTGATACAAAAGATCCCCCAGCAAAAGCAGCCGATCTGCTCTCTCCCGCTCAAACGCTTTGATCATTTTTTTGCAATAAAACGCCGACCCGTGCAGGTCGGATGCGATCATCCATTTCATGGCAGGATTCTCCTTATTTTATAAAGTATCTATTTTTATTTTAGCCTCCCGGTGAAAAATGGTCAAGTCTATAAAAGTCATACTTTATCTGTTTGACCTCTTGACATCTGCCGGAAGCCGTGTTATCCTACAGTTAATAAAATTCGTGTGGATTTTTACAGCAGTATGCTACTTTTCGCCACACAATGACTTCAAAAAAGCCATTGTGTGGCTTTTTTGCGTCTGCTTTTATCTTCGAGCAGTCTCGCCCTGACGATTCCGCGGCTGCAGTAATTCATTCCTTTTCTCTACAGGAGCAATGCAAACACTATGAACGAGACCTTTATGAAAGAAAAACCGGTGCTGCCGCTGTTGGTATCCATGGCGCTGCCCAATGTTATTTCCATGCTGGTGAACAGTCTGTACAACATCGTGGACAGCCTGTTCGTGGCCCGCATCAGCGAAGACGCCATGACTGCGTTGTCGCTGGTGTTCCCGATCCAGAATTTTGCCAACGCCATCGCCATCGGCTTCGGTATCGGCATCAATGCCATGATCGCACTGTACCTTGGCGCGGGCGACCACAAAAAGGCCGAGACTGCCGCCACCCACGGTATGGCGCTGAGCCTGATGCACGGCATTCTCATCACCATTGTCAGCATTGTCATCATGCCGGGCTTTTTGCGCCGGTTCACCAGCGACGCAGGCCTGATCGCATCCGGCATCACCTACTCCACCATCGTATTCCTGTTTGCCACCATCAACATGGCGGCACTGGCCTTTGAAAAGATGTTTCAGGCCGTGGGCCGCATGAAGGTGACTATGGCGGCGCTGATCTTTGGCTGTGTGTGCAATATCCTTCTGGACCCCATCCTGATCTTCGGCCTTGGCCCGGTGCCTGCCATGGGCATTGCGGGTGCGGCCCTTGCCACCGGCATCGGCCAGCTGCTGAGCCTGTGCGTTTACCTTTTCGTTTACGTCCGTACTGAGCTGCCTATCCGACTGCGCCGCAGCTGCCTGCGCCCGGATGCTGCACTGGACGGCAAACTGTATGCCATCGGCGTGCCGGCCATCCTCAATCTGGCCCTGCCCTCTCTGCTGGTTACCTTCCTGAACGGCCTGCTGGCGGGCTTTTCCCAGAGCTACGTGGTGGTGCTGGGCATTTACTACAAGCTGCAGACCTTCCTGTATCTGCCCGCCAATGGCATCGTGCAGGGTATGCGCCCGCTCATTGGCTACAATTACGGTGCCAAACAGCACGCCCGCGTGAAAAAGCTCTACGAACTCACCCTCATCATGAGTGCTGCCATCATGGCTGCGGGCACGGTCATCTGCCTGTTCGCTTCCCGCCCGCTGATGCAGCTGTTCACTTCCAACCCCGAAACCGTCGCCATCGGCCAGACTGCCCTGCGCATCATCTGTCTGGGCTTTGTGGTTTCTGCCGTATCCACCACCTCTTCCGGTGCACTGGAAGGCCTTGGCAAGGGCGCAGAATCGCTGGTCATCTCGCTGTGCCGCTACATCGTATTCATCATGCCGCTGGCCGCTGTGCTGTGCCATTTCCTTGGTGCCAACGGCGTGTGGCATGCATTCTGGATCACCGAAGTGCTGTCCGCCATCGTGGCTTACCCGGTGTACCGCAAGGCAGTTGGAAAGTGCTGAGCCTTCTTGAAAGCGCTGGACGGCGAAGACCGAGTAAAATAAAATAGTTTCAAGCAGTTGAGGGAGAGTTTGCCAAAAATCCTCCCTCTTTTTTGTGCATTTTATTTGACAGTACGCAAAAACTGCGGTAAAATAAGGTGTTTGTTTTCCGGCATTTCGGCTGGAAAAGCGCAATTTAACAGAGGATGTGGGAAAAATATGATCGAGACGATCACGGCCGTCAATCAGGCGGTCAACCAATTCATCTGGGGCGTGCCCGCCATGGTGTGCATCATCGGCGTAGGCCTGCTCCTGAGCGTTCGCACGGGCTTTTTGCAGATCCGCAAATTTCCCTACGCCATCAAGATCACCATTGGACGCATGTTCCGCAAAAAAGACGCTTCCGATGGCGCCATGACTCCCTTTCAGGCAGTGTGCACCGCGCTGGCCGGCACCGTGGGCACCGGCAACATTGCCGGTGTGGCAGGCGCGATCGCCATCGGCGGACCGGGTGCCGTGTTCTGGATGTGGTGTTCTGCCCTGCTTGGCATGTGCACCAAGTTTGCCGAGGTCACGCTGGCGGTGCACTACCGTGAGCGCAGCGAGGCGGGCGAATGGGTAGGCGGCCCCATGTACTACATTAAAAACGGCCTGAGCAAGCATTGGCAGTTTCTTGCTGCGCTGTATTCCCTGTTTGGCGTGCTGACCGTGTTTGGCACCGGCAATGCCACACAGGTAAATACCATCGTTGCCGCTATCGATACCGCTCTGCTGGAGTACGGCGTGGTGGGCGGCGGTGCGCTTTCTACCCTGAACCTCGTGGTTGGCATCGCAGTGGCCATGCTGGTGGCCATGGTGCTGCTGGGCGGCATCAAGCGCATTGGCAGCGTGAGCGAAAAGCTGGTGCCCTTTATGGCTCTGTTCTACATCGTGCTGTCCGTGGGCGTTATGGTGCTGAACTTTGAGCGCCTGCCCTATGTGTTCGAGTCCATCATTGCGGGTGCGTTCAACCCGGCAGCGTTCACCGGCGGCACCATCGGCAGCCTGTTCGTCAGTATGCAGAAGGGTGTGTCCCGCGGCATTTTCTCCAACGAGGCCGGCCTTGGCACCGGCTCCATTGCCCACGCCTGCGCCGACACCAAAAAGCCGGTCAAGCAAGGCATGTTCGGCATCTTTGAAGTGTTTGCCGATACCATCGTCATCTGCACCCTGACTGCCATGGTCATTCTGTGCAGCGGTACCACCGTGAACTACGGCACCGCCGCCGGTGCAGAGCTGACCATCAGCGGCTTTACCACCACCTACGGCGGCTGGGCTTCCATCTTTACCGCCGTGGCCCTGTGCTGCTTTGCTTTTTCCACCATCATCGGCTGGGGCCTGTATGGTTCCCGGTTCCTGGTGTTCCTGTGCCGCAGCGATAAGGTGGCAAAGCCCTTCTTTCTGGTCTACTCCTTTGTGTCCATTCTGGGCGCAACGATGGATCTGGGCCTGCTGTGGAGCATTGCCGATACCTTCAACGGCCTGATGAGCATTCCGAACCTGCTCGCGTTGCTGCTGCTTTCCGGCACGGTGGTCAGGCTGACCAAAGAATTTTTTGCATCGGAGGGCTGATTGCCCACAACAAAAAGAGGCTGCTGCAAGACAGCTCTCCAAAAACATTGTACGAAACCCGGAACTTTTTCAGGGCCAAAACGGCTCCAAAAGGTTCCGGGTCTTTGATTTTTCGCAATTTCCCCGCGCAGGCTGCTACCGCTTTTTTTCAATCCCCTTATTCTGCCCGCGTCCGGCTCTTTTCAACCCGGACAGTTCATGTTACAATATATATTAGAAAAAAAAAATGAATCGAGGGAATGAACCTTGGATTTTTATGGTACCATCGGCCCGGCCTGCGCACAGCCGGCGATCTTGCAGCACATGGTGGAAGCCGGCATGACCGGCATCCGCATGAATCTTTCCCACGGGCCGCTAGCGGCGCACACCGACTGGCTGGCCATGATCCGAGCAGCCGGCATCCGCCAGCTGCTGATCGACCTGCAGGGGCCGGAACTGCGCATCGGCACGCTGGCAGAGCCTGTTGCTCTGGTTGAGGGCAGCTCTGTACGCCTTGGCGCAGACGGCGTACCTTGCCCGGCAGCTCTGGTACAGGCGGCTGCGCCCGGGCAGCAGCTTCTGCTGGACGACGGCAAGCTTCTGGTGCAGGTCACACAGGCATTGCCGGAAGCCCTTGTGTGCACCGTGGTGCGCGGCGGCACCCTGCAGAGCCGCAAAAGCATTGCTGCACCGGGCCTTGCGGTGCCCTCGCCTACCCTGACGGAGGAAGACCTGCAGAACCTGAAAATTGCAAAGCAGTGCGGTGTTACCGGTGTGATGCTGCCTTTTGTGCGCGGCAAAGCAGATATTCTGGCCCTGCGCCATGCGCTGGAAGAAGCCGGGGCTGCGGATATCCGTATCTTTGCCAAAATTGAAAACATGACCGGTGTGCGTGCCCTGCCGGAATTCATCCACCTTGTGGATGAGGTGGTGATCGCCCGCGGAGACCTTGGCAATGCCATGCCGCTGTGGGAGCTGCCCCGCTGCCAGAAGCAGCTTTCCGCCGCCTGCCGGGCTGCAGGCGTGCCCTTTATGGTAGTGACCCAGATGCTGGACAGCATGTGCACCCGCGCCGTGCCCACCCGTGCCGAGGTGAGTGACATTTACAACGCCGTGCTGGACGGCGCGGCCAGCGTGATGCTGACCGGTGAGACTGCTGCCGGACAGTACCCGATGCAGGCCATGGAATATCTGGTGCGCACAGCGCAGACAGCCCTTGCCTGACCTTTGCGGAGTTTTTGCGCAAAAGGGATGGCGCATTGTGTCAGAATACGGTATAATAGACGTAAATATTTCTTGTTCAGAAAGGTTTTTTGCTATGGGAATCGTTGTGCTCGGTGCTGTTTTTGTGGATATCAAAGGCTATCCCCTTTCCGCCTATATTCCGGGCGGGCGCAATGCCGGCCGCATTGAGCAGGTACACGGCGGGGTGAGCCGCAATGTGGTGGAGGATATCGCCAATGTAGAGCTGCGCCCTACCTTTGTCAGTCTGGTGGACGACACCGGCATGGGACAGGATGTGATCAACAAGCTGGAGAACCACAAGGTGAACACCAAGTACATCCAGCGCGTGCCGGACGGCATGGGCACCTGGCTGGCCATCTTTGACAACGACGGCGATGTGCATGCAGCCATTTCCAAGCGGCCGGACACCACTCCCCTCACCGGCCTTTTAAAGGAAAAGGGCGACGAGATCTTTGCCGACTGCGATGCCATTGCGCTGGAGCTGGATCTGGAAAAAGATACTGTAAAACAGGTGCTGCACTACGCCAAAAAGTACAACAAAAAGGTTTTTGCGGCCATTTCCAACATGAGTATTGCCATGGAGCGCCGGGATTTCCTGCAGCAGATCGATTGCTTTGTGTGCAACCAGCAGGAAGCCGGGCTGCTGTTCTCCGATGATTACGGCCATCTGGCCCCGGACGAGATGTGCAGGGTTCTGGCCGCCAATGTGCACAGCGCCAACATTCCCAGTATGGTGATCACCATGGGCGGTCAGGGTGCCGTATATGCCCGCGCCAACGGCGAGTGCGGCGTGGTGCCTGCCAAGAAGGTGGATGTGATCGACACCACCGGCGCAGGCGATGCCTTCTTTGCCGGCACCACCATCGGCCTGACCTACGGCAAAACGCTGGCCGAGTCCTGCGAGATCGGCAGCCGGCTGGCCGCATCGGTCATCTGCATCACCGAGAACGTCTGCCCCCGCTTCCGCCCGCTGGAATTCGGGCTGAACATTCCGGTGGTGGATTAAAGTAATATCAGAAAGCCGGGCAGACTGCGGTCTGCCCGGCTTTCTTTTTAGGATTCGGGGAAGAGGTTTATATCATGCTTCCAGCACCTTTTTGCCGGTAACTGGATCAGGGATATCAAGCAACGCCAGAATGATGGCCATGCGGATATACACACCATTGTGCACTTGATCAAAGTAGGCGGCACGCGGGTCGTCATCCACATCCTTTTTGATCTCGTCGATGCGGGGCAGCGGATGCAGCACCGGCATATCCTGCGGTGCCTTCTGCAGCAGCGCTTCGTCCAGCTGGTAGCAGCCTTTCAGGCGCAGGTATTCTTCCTCGTTGAAAAAGCGCTCCTGCTGGATACGAGTCATGTACAGCACATCCAGATGCGGCAGCTCGGCTTCAAGGTCAGCCGTTTCCTTATAGATCTGATGGGTCGGCTCCAGCGATTCATTCTTCACATACTGCGGCAGGCGCAGATCTTCCGGCGAGATGAACACGAACCGGTTGCCCTCAAACTGGCTCAGCGCAGCGGTCAGGGAGTGGACCGTGCGGCCAAACTTGAGGTCGCCGCAGAAGCCGATAGTCAAATGATCCAGCCGCCCCTTGCGCTGGCGGATCGTCATGAGGTCGATCATCGTCTGGCTGGGATGCGCGTGCCCACCGTCGCCTGCATTGATCACCGGCACACGTGCAGAAAGGGATGCCCGCAGCGGTGCGCCCTCTTTGGGGTGGCGCATGGCAATCACATCGGCGTAATTGCTCACCACGCGGGCGGTGTCCTCCACCGTCTCGCCCTTGCTGGCGGAAGAAAGCTGTGCCCCTGCAAAGCCCAGTGTCTTGCCGCCCAGCCGCAGCATGGCCGATTCAAACGAAAGGCGGGTGCGGGTGGAAGGCTCGTAGAACAGGGTGGCCAGAATGCGCCCATCGCACAGGTGGGCATAGGGTGCCGGGTCGGCCTCCATCCGGTCGGCAAGATCCAGAAGGGCCAGCTGCTCTTCCAGAGAAAAGCTGTTGGGCTCAATAAAGTGTCTCACAGCCATTCTCCTTTCAGCACGAACTTCTCGCGCTCGGCTCCGGTGGAGACGAACTGGATCTCATGGCCCAGCTGCTTTTCCAGAAATTCCACGTAAGCCTTGGCCTCTTTGGGCAGCTCATCCCAGCTCTTGCAGCCGGAGATATCCTTGTTCCAGCCTGGCAGCATAGTGACCACCGGCTCTACACGGTCAAGGTCGGACAGCGGGTCGAAGCTGGGGACTTGCACGCCATCCAATGTGTAACCGGTGATCACCGGGATCTCTTTCATGCTGCTGAGCACATCCAGCTTCGTCAGGGCGATCTTGTCCGCGCCCTGACAGGTGAGGCCGTAGCGGCTGGCCACACAGTCGAAGGGGCCGACACGGCGCGGACGGCCGGTGGCCGCACCATACTCGCCGCCTGCCTTGCGCAGCTGTTCATTCCAATCCTCGCTCATGGCGTTCTCGGCGGCAAAGGGGCCTGCACCCACGCAGGTGGAGTAGGCTTTCAGCACGCCCACCACATGGTCAAGACGGCAGTTCGGAATGCCTGCGCCCAGCGGCGCATAGGCTGCCAGCGTGTTGGAGCTGGAAGTGAACGGGAAGATACCGTAATCGATATCGCGCATGGCACCCAGCTGTGCTTCCAGCACGATGCGCTTGCCGCTGTCGTGAGCCTGCTTCAAAAATGCACCCACATCACAGATATACGGTGCAAACTGTCCGGCCTGCATCCGGCACCATTCCAGCAGAGCATCGTAGCTCATGGGTTCCTGATGATAGCAGCCACCCAGCTCCAGATTCTTGGATTCCAGGATCATGTGCAGGCGGTCCTGCACGCGCTTTTCATCCAGATGCAGCAGATCGCCCAGACGCAGGGTCTTTTTGCGGTATTTGTCGCTGTAGGCGTAGGCAATGCCGCGGCGGGTAGAACCAAAGGCCGCACCCTTCTGGGCAAGGCGGTCCTCTTCCAAGCCGTCCTGCACCTTGTGCCACGGCATGGAGATGGTGGCCTTATCTGAAAGTTTCAGGTTTTCTGAGCCTACCTTTACGCCGCGCTCCTCAATGGCATCCATTTCTCCGGCCAGATGGTCGAGGTCGATCACCATGCCCGCACCTAGTACACAGACAACGTCCGGGTGCAGGATGCCGGAGGGCAGCAGGTTCAGGATGAACTTGCCCTGCTCCGTTACAACGGTGTGGCCGGCATTGTTGCCGCCCTGATAGCGGGCAACAACATCGGCATGTTCGGCTAACAGATCGATGACGCGGCCCTTGCCCTCATCGCCCCAATTGATACCAGTAACTGCGGTAAGCATAACTTCTTATTTACCTTCTTTTTCGTTGTTTACAATAGCCTGTACCTTGGTAGGCAGACCATACTTTTGAATTCCCTCTTGCAATTTTTGATTGCGGTGTTATTATACTAGCAAGCAGAGAATGTGTAAAAAGTATCCTGCACATGATCACGATACAAAATTGACATGAAAGAGGGCACGCCGCCATGTATGTGGACTGGGAATATTACAAAATCTTTTATTATGTCGCGAAATATCAGAATTTCACCAAAGCCGCGCGGGTGCTGGGCATGCAGCTGCACGCTCTGTGTGTGCGCGCGGGCGGGAATGCGCCCTGGGCGGTGCTGTGCCACGGCTATACCGGGCAGGCATCGGGCATGGCGGAATACGCGCGCCGGTTTTATGACGCGGGCTTCAGCCTGCTGCTGCCGGACGCACGCGGCCACGGCCAAAGCGAGGGCGGGTATATCGGGATGGGCTGGCCCGAGCGGCGGGACATTGCCGCATGGGTGCAGCGTGTTACCGCAGAGAACGGCGCGCCGGATATCGTGCTCATGGGTGTGTCCATGGGGGCCGCCACCGTAATGATGACGGCGGGAGAGCCTCTGCCGCCCAACGTGCGGGCTATCGTGGAGGATTGCGGCTATACCACTGCATGGGAGGAGTTCCGTTATCAGCTGAAAAAAACCTATGGCCTGCCGCCGTTTCCCGTGCTGTACACGGCAGACGCGCTGCTGCGCCGCCGGGCGGGCTTTTCTTTGCGGGAGGCCAGCGCTGCGGCACAGGTGGCGCACTCCCGCACGCCGATGCTGTTCATCCACGGCGGGAAGGATGCCTTCGTTCCCTTTGCCATGCTGGATGAGGTGTATGCGGCGGCGCGGTGTCCCAAGGAAAAATATGTGGAGCCGGATGCAGGCCATGCGGAGTCCCTGCGCATGGCGCCCGCGCGCTATTGGGCAAAGGTGTTCGGATTCATCGGCCGCTGGATGCCGCTGCCCGGCGCGGAGCGGACAGTGGCTGCGGTGCGGCCCTGATTCTCGATGAAGCCCACCACATCGGTGAGCGGGT
>OGYW01003294.1_pt1 | contig 10912 bp, 10 predicted proteins | sample 1576621 | NCBI WGS metagenome assembly OGYW01 (sample SAMEA3541528, study PRJEB24748) | human gut metagenome | biome: human gut; feature: human-associated habitat; material: faeces | place: China | collected 2012 | reverse complement strand
TGCGGGAGCTGCAGTTCTACCTCTACCTCATGAGCGCCTACGAGAGCAGCATCCCGGCCATTGGCATCGACGGACAGTTCGGTGCTTCCACCGAAGCTGCCGTGCGGGCCTACCAGCGCTTTGCGAGGCTGATTGTAGATGGCATCGTGGGACGTACCACATGGAACAGCCTGTACGACAAGGCGTCCACTCTGCGGACATCCGGGCCGGTGGTCACCCTGAAACGCCTGCCCTACCCCGGTACCCCGCTCACAGTGGGGTCTTCCGGCAGTGCAGTGCTCTACTACAGCCTGCTTTTGCAGCGCATTGCCTACTACTTTACCAGCGTGGAGGCCCCGCCCCTCTCCGACCAGTACACCGACGAGACTGCCGTCGCCACCCGCAGCGCACAGGAGCTGCTGGGCCTGCCCGAGACCGGCATTGCGGATGCCGACACATGGACAGCTGTGGAAGCGCTGAGCCTGCAGCTCGCCGCCGAAATGCCCAACCCCGACCGCAGCATCGGGCATGGCCCGGTCTACCCGGGCCGGGCCATCGGCGCGGGCAGCGTGGGGCCGGACGTGGCGCAGGTGGAGACATGGCTGAACGGACGTTCCTGCCTGTACTGCACCGAGGGCTATGTGACCGAGAACCGCTGCTTCGGCCCGGAAGAGACTGCCGCCGTCCGGCTGGCACAGCAGCGGGCCGGGCTGCTGGTGACCGGCACCGTGGACCGCGGAACATGGGCTGCGCTGCAGGCCCAGAGCTGCCCACACTGCAGCAAGGAGGAATGAGCGATGGCACGACTTCTGATCTACGATGCCTACGAGAACAAGGTATACACCTATGCAAACCTAAACGAGAACGACCCCATGCCCTACAGCACCGGCACCACCCTGCGGGTGCGGGAATTCCGTGGCAAATCCGCCAGCCCCACCCTGTGGACCACCATTGCGGCCATGGAAGCGTGGAACCTGACCCGCCGCAAGTACGGCAAGGGCATCCCGGTGGGGTATGCCTTCCGCCGCATCTGGGAGGGCGGCCACGGCACCCGCAGCCAGCACTACGCGGGCGTATCCTTTGACGTGGGCCAAAGCCTGACCCAGACCGCCCGCACGGCCATCTACAACGCAGCCCGGGGCACCGGGGCATGGGGCTATGTGGAGCCGCTGAGCCAGACCCCCACATGGGTGCACATGGACCGCCGCTACGGCACGCCCGCCTGCAGCGGCACCACAGCAGGCTACCCCACCCTGCGGCGCGGAAGCCGCGGCTGCTATGTGATGATTCTGCAGGACGCGCTTTCCACGCTGGGCTACCAGACCGGGAGCCGCATCGACGGCATCTTTGGTGCCCGGACGGAGGAAGCGCTGAAAGGCTTCCAGCGGCGCACGAGCCTGCGTGTGGACGGTGTGTGCGGCTGCAGCAGCTGGAAAAAGATCAGCACCGCCGTCATCGGCGTGGGACGGACAAAAACGACGATCGATTGATAAACCCTCTCAGTCTCGCTTCGCTCGCCAGCTCCCCCGAAAGGGGGAGCTCTTTTGCATCTGATGGTTTGCACTCATAAAGCTCGCCCTTCGGGAGAGCTGGCACGGCGTCAGCCGTGACTGAGAGGGTTTTCTTCCCGTGAAACATCCTTCGCTTCCCATCACCGAAAGTTGAAACTTTCTCCCGCATCTGCCCTTTTCGTTGCGCGGTTTGGAAAAACGTGCTAAAATAGCTCTATTATTAAAATGGTTCATGTTGAAAACAAGAGGATTTGAGGGGTATTGTATCATGGAATTTTCCAAACGACTGGACTTGTTCGGCGACGAGATCTTCGCCGCACTGAACGAACGCAAGGTAGCTCTGGAAGCACAGGGCCGCACCATTTATAATCTGAGCGTCGGCACGCCGGACTTCGCGCCTGCCGAGCACATCCGCAAGGCCATGATGGATGCCGCTGCCGACCCGCAGAACTGGAAGTACAGCCTGCGCGACCTGCCTGAGCTGCTGGATGCTGTGTGCGGCTACTACAAGCGCCGCTTCGGCATAGAGATCACGCCGGATCAGGTGGCCAGCTGTGCGGGCAGTCAGGAGGGCGTGGGCCACATTGGTATGGTGCTGTGCGACGAGGGCGACACCGTGCTGCTGCCCACTCCCTGCTACCCGGTGTTCATTGCGGGCAGTCTGCTGGGCGGCGCAAAGCCGTGGTATTACCCGCTGACCAAGGAGCACGGCTTCCTGCCTTATGTGAAGGACATCCCGGAGGATGTGGCCCGCAAGGCAAAGTATATGATCGTCTCCCTGCCCGCAAACCCAGTGGGCAGCGTCGGCTCCCCGGAGCTGTACGCCGAGCTGGTGGCCTTTGCCAAAAAGTATGACATTCTCATCATCCACGACAACGCCTACAGCGACATTATCTTTGACGGGGCCGTGGGCAACAGCTTCTTCAATACGCCGGGTGCCATGGATGTGGGCGTGGAGTTCTTCAGCCTGTCCAAAAGCTTCAACGTCACCGGTGCCCGCATCAGCTTTCTTGTGGGCCGGAGGGACGTGGTGGCTGCCTTCAAGAAACTGCGCGGCCAGATCGATTTCGGCATGTTCCTGCCGGTGCAGAAAGCGGCCATCGCCGCCCTGACCGGCCCGCTGGACATGGTAAAAACGCAGTGCGGCCTGTACCAGCAGCGCCGCGACGCTCTGTGCGGCGGCCTGCGTTCCATTGGCTGGAATGTGCCGGACAGTCACGGCAGCATGTTCGTGTGGGCACCCATCCCGGCAAAGTACGCAAAGAGCATGGACTTCTGTCTTGACCTTGTGGAAAAGAGCGGTGTGCTGTGCACGCCGGGTTCCAGCTTTGGCCCCTTGGGCGAAGGCTACGTGCGCTTTGCCCTCACCCTGCCGCCGGAGCGCATTGCCGAGGCGGTGCAGTCCATCAAGGCAAGCGGTATCCTGAACTAAAAAATAACGGGAACGTCCATGCGGCGTTCCCGTTATTTTTATGCGTTCACAATATTCTCTCCCGCGCCATCCAGCCATGTGCGCAGGTTGTTGGCAGTAATATCCATCAGCCGCTGCAGGGCTTCGTTGGTGGCCCACGCGATGTGCGGTGTCAGCAGGGCATTCGGCAGGCCGCGCAAAGGGCTTGCCTGCGGCAGCGGTTCAGTGCCAAAGGCATCGGCACCGTAAAAGCCAAGCTTCCCGTTTTTCAGCGCATCGGCCACGGCCTGCTCGTCCACCAGCGCACCGCGGGCGGTGTTCAGCAAGATCATGCCGGGCTTTGCCTTTGCAAGGGTGGCCGCGTTGATCAGCCCCCGTGTTGCAGGTGTTGCCGGGCAGTGCAGGCTGAGCACATCGCTGCGGGCAAGCAGGGTGTCAAGATCCACGAACTCCACACCGTCGGCTTCATACTCCGGCCGAACGGTGCGGGTGCACACCAACACCTCCATGCCAAAGGCCTTGGCAATGCGGGCGGTCTGCCGGCCAATGCTGCCGTAGCCATAGATGCCAAAGGTCTTGCCCAGCAGTTCCACCTGCGGCAGCAGACCGTAGGCCGCAGGCTCCTTGGTGCGCCAATGGCCGTCCTGCACAAGGCGATGGTAACGGTCGGCGCACTGGCAGATGGCCAGCAGCAGGCTGAAGGTCATCTGTGCCACACTGTAAGTAGAATAGCCCGGCACGTTGGCTACCGGCACGCCATGGCGGCGGCAGGCCTTCAGATCAAGGTTATCCGTTCCGGTGGCAATGATGCCCACCCACCTGAGCTTCGGGCACTGGGCCAGAACGGCTTCGTCGATGCGGCACTTATTCAGGAACACGATCTCCGCATCCCCGATGCGCGGCACCACCTCTTCCTGCGCGGTGCGCCCATAGCGGGTGATGTCCGGCACAAGCGCCTTCACACCCGACCAGTCCAGATCTCCCTGCTGTATGGCATAATCTTCCAGAACAACTGCTTTCATTTCAACTTCCTCACTTTCACATCATACGGGATACAGTGCCAGCACGGTGCCCTGCGGGCTTTCGCGGCTTTCCAGCGCGGCATAGCCTCGAGCCAGCAGGATGGCAATGTGCACCCGGTCGGCCAGCGGGAGCCATACCGGCGGCACATTCTGCGCAAGGCACCCGGCCTGCAGCAGAAAACACGGTGCCAGACTGTCCAGCGGGCGGATAGCCCGCAAAGCAAACCCCTGACGCAGATACAGCGGGATCAGCTCTTCTGCCGCACATTCCACCACGGCCCACCGTGCCCGCTGCCGGGCAAGAAACTCCTGCCGGGCAGCAGCCGCAGCCAGCAGCGGCGCAAGAGTCTCGGCGGCATGGCCGTCCGGCCCGGCTGCCGGGGTCAAAAAATATCCGCCTGACGTGCGGTTCCAGCCCAGAAATCGGCGCAGCGCAGCCGCCGCTGCCACATCGGCATCCATGGGCAGCAGGATGCACCCGGCTCCCGGCACACCGCGTGTACTGTACACGCCCCACACCTCGCCTACCGTCAGCATCCGCAGCACCTCGCTGCGCGGACGGTACACACTGCTCACTTCGCTCTGCGCCAGCTGGCAGAATTCCTCCGCCGAAAGCCGCCTTACCTGCCGCGTGCGCGGCGGGTCACAAACCTGGATCATTTGGTTTCCCCCATTCTTTTTCAGTATGCATCCAGCATACCGGACCGGGGGCGAGAATCGGCGCGAAACAGGGCCGCTCTTTTTGTTTTACAGATCCAGCGTTACATCCTCGCTCAGCACCTGACCAATGGGCTTTGCAATGCACAGGTCGGCTTCCGCATCTGCCCCGGTGGGCTGCATATTGATGACCACCAGATGGTCGCCCCGGAAGTACCGGGTCAGTCCTGCCGCCGGGTACACCACAAGGCTTGTGCCGCCGATGATCAGGGTATCCGCATGGCGGATGGCGTTCACCGCGCCGGACAGCACCTCCTCGTCCAGCCCTTCTTCATACAGCACCACATCCGGCTTGACGATGCCGCCGCACTCGGTGCAGCGGGGCACACCGGTGCTGTTGGCAATGAAATCCACATCATAGAACTTACCGCAGCGGGTGCAGTAGTTGCGCAGGGTGCTGCCGTGCAGCTCGTACACCGTGCGGCTGCCCGCCGCCTGATGCAGGCCGTCGATGTTCTGGGTGACGACCGCTTTCAGCCTGCCCTCCCCTTCCAGCTTTGCCAGCCGCAGGTGGGCCGCGTTGGGCTTTGCCCCCTTCACGATGAGCTTATCGCGGTAAAAACGGTAAAACTCCTCCGGATTCTCCTCCCAGAAGGTATGGCTCAGGATCGTTTCCGGCGGGTAGGCGTACTTCTGATGGTAAAGTCCGTCCACACTGCGGAAGTCCGGGATGCCGCTCTCGGTGGAAACGCCCGCCCCGCCAAAGAACACGACGCTGCTGCTTTTGGCAATGATTTCTTCCAATGCCTGTACCATAACAAAAAACGCCCCTTTCGCCGGATGTACATTTGTGTTAAGATAACTTCAGTATAACACAAACTCACAGGAAAGGAAGCGCAACTTTTGAACGTCTGGTATGTGAACAGCATTCTGGGAACCTTCCGGCTGGAAGAGGAAAACGATGCCATCTGCGGGCTGACCCTCTGCCCGGACGGCGTACCGGAACTGGAACCGCTGCCCCGCAAGGTGTGCGAGACACCGCTTTTACAGGAAGCCGAGGAGCAGCTGAACGAATATTTTGCCGGGGCGCGCAGGGAATTCGATCTGCCGCTGGCCCCCAAGGGCACCCCCTTCCAGAAGGCCGTCTGGGCCGAGATGTGCCGCATCCCCTACGGTGAGACCCGCACCTACGGCCAGCTGGCCGCCGCTGTTGGCAAGCCCAAGGCCAGCCGTGCCGTGGGCGGTGCCTGCCACTGCAACCCCATCGCCATCCTTCAGCCCTGCCACCGGGTGGTGGGCAGCACCGGCAGGCTCACCGGCTACGCCTATGGCGTGGAGATGAAGCAATATTTGCTGGAGTTGGAACAGCAGGAGTAATTTTATGATCGGAATGCCCTCCGCGTTCGCTCTGGGCATTTTCAGCGGAAAATTTATTTTTATATTTGTGTTTCAGAAAAGCCTGCGGGCTTTTCTGAAACACTTTTTCACCGTAGGGTCGCTGTGGGAAACTGCATCATACACAAAAGAGCCATTGCACATCCATTTTGTGCAACGGCTCTTTATTTTTCACTCCGTTTTACTGTGCACTGTAAATGCTGCCCATCGTCCAGGAATTATCCGCGCTGTACTTGGCGTGGTTGCGCAGGTAGGTGACCCATGCGCCGTAGCCGTTGCCTGCAGAGAGATGCACGCCATCCGGCGCTGCAAGCATCTCCTTCAGGTTGCCCTCGCCGTCGGCAAGGGTCTCCCACAGGTCAAGGTAAACGCATCCCTTGCTGGCGGCCAGCTGAGCCAGCTGCTCGTTCACACCGCGCAGCACATCCGATGCAAGGCCGGGCTTTTCGGCAGCTGCCGAGGGTCGCACCGGCGGGATAGACTGCACGTAGATCACGCAGTCCTCGCCCAAAGCCTCGCGCAGCATATCCAGCATCTGGCCATAGTAGGCAAGGAAGCGATCCGAAGCGCCCAGCGTGGTGAGGGTGTTAGTGCCCAGCAGGATATACAGCTTCTTGGGCCGGGCAGCGGCCAGCACATCCAGCGCTACCTCCTGCCCGCGGGTGGGGCTTTTGACTGCGCTGCGGTTCACAATGGCATCCGGGCCAACGCCGGTATAGCCGCAGATGAGTGCCCCGTCCAGATTGATCTGGTAATCCGAGAAGCCCACCGTCAGACTGTCACCCAGAAAGGCTGCGTCCGCGAAGTAGCTCAGGTCCACCTGCCCGCAGCTGGGCTGGCGGATGACGCTGGCATCATAGGCTTTGACGGTGTAGGCCCCAGCGCTCTGCTTTGCAGGGCCAAAGTTCTCCAGTGTGACGGCCTGCCCACCGGTGCTGCCATCCTGTGCAGCACTGCTGCTATCCGCTTCGCCCTGCATGGGCAGCGGTGCCAGAATGTTCTCGGCAATGCCGCTGGCGTTGGTAGACGGGGTATCGTCCGCGCCCTCTGCGCCCTTTTCCAGAATGGCCGTGATGGCGTAGGATACCAGCAAAATGGCGACCACTGCGCCCAGAAAGCGCAGCTTGCCGCTGACTGTACCGCGCCGTGCCCGGCGCGGCGCAGAATGATACTCGTGTGAAATGCCCATGGTTTTTCCAGCTTTCTCCATTTTTCCCGCACAGAAGGGGGTTTTATCCGCCCGGGGCTGTGCGTTTTTTATTTTATCATAATTTTTTTGCCTGTGCAACCAATTAGGTCTTGCATACAACAGGCAAAACAGGTACAATAAGGATGTGGTAATTTTGCACATTTTACAAAAAGGGTGTGCACATGCCGCAAACTTTTTTGTATCACTTGCAGCATCCGGTTTGTTTGCCGCACGGTCTGCGGGCAGTGCAGGGCCTTTAGACCAAACCCCACTCTGGCGGCGCGGAAGCCGGAACCTGCAGCGATGTACAAATGATAAGAATGAAATTTGCAAAAGGAGGTACTCATGGCCAAGAATGTGATCATTGGTCAGAGCGGCGGCCCTACCGCCGTGATCAACTCCAGTCTGGCAGGCGTGTACAAAGCCGCCTGCAGCCTGGGTGCAGACAAGGTGTACGGCATGAAATACGGCATCGAAGGTCTGCTCAAGGAAGAAATGCTGGAGCTGAACGTCCTGCTGGACGACCGCATGAGCATTGAACTGCTCAAGCGCACGCCTTCCAGCTACCTTGGCAGCTGCCGTTACAAGCTGCCGGACCCGGATGTGGACTCCGCACCCTTCATCAAACTGTTCACCCTGTTTGACAAGTACGACATCTGCGCGGTGTTCTACATTGGCGGTAACGACTCCATGGACACCATCGCAAAGCTTTCCCGCTACGGTGAGCGCGTGGGCAGCAGCGTGCGGTTCATCGGTGTGCCCAAAACCATCGACAACGACCTGTGCCTGACCGACCACACCCCCGGCTACGGCTCTGCCGCCAAGTACATTGCCACTATTTTAAAGGAAGTCATCCGGGATTCCTCCGTGTATGACATCCGCAGCGTGACCGTGGCCGAGATCATGGGCCGACATGCGGGCTGGCTTGCCGGTGCGGCCTGCCTTGCGGGCGGCGACGACTGCGAAGGCCCGGATCTGATCCTGCTGCCGGAGGTGCCCTTCGATCAGGACAAGTTCCTTGCCAAGGTGGACGAGCTGCAGCGCCGCAAGTCCAATGTGATCATTGCGGCCAGCGAGGGCGTAAAGACCGCCGACGGCACCTATCTGTGCGATCTGGTGTCCACCGCAGGCCAGCTGGATGCCTTTGGCCACAAGGCCGTGCTCAGCGGCACCAGCCGTTATCTCTCCGACCTCATCCACGACAAGCTGAACTGCAAGAGCCGTGCCATCGAGTTTTCCACCCTGCAGCGCTGCGCCAGCCATCTGGCCAGCCGCACGGATGTGAACGAAGCCTACGCTGTGGGCGGTGCCGCAGCAGCAGCAGCCTTTGCGGGCGAGACCGGCCGCATGATCGCGCTCAAGCGCATTTCCGCTTATCCCTACCAGTGCATCACCGAGTCGGTGGATGTGCAGCAGGTGGCAAACCTTGAAAAGAAGGTGCCGCTGGACTGGATCAGCCCCGACGGGATGCAGGTGACTGCTGCCTTTGAGGAGTACGCCCGCCCGCTGATCCTGGACGAGGTAACGCCCGTCTATGTCAACGGCACCCCGCGCCATATCCGTCTGTAACCCCTTTTCCCGCGTCTGTTTTCGTGCATCCTGCACGTAATATTATATTGCCGAAACAGAAAAACAAAAAAGGAGAAATCATCATGGGTAAAAATGCAATCGTTGGTCAGTCTGGCGGCCCTACCTCCGTCATCAATGCAAGTCTGGCAGGCGTATTCGAGAGCTGCAAGAGCCGCGGCGCTGAGATCGTTTACGGCATGTGCAACGGCGTTGCCGGTCTGCTGGAGGAGCGCGTGGTGGATCTTTCCACCGTGCTGACCGACGACCTGGATATCGAGCTGCTCAAGCGCACCCCGTCCAGCTTCCTGGGCAGCTGCCGCTATAAGCTGCCCGATTGGCACGATGACGAGACCGTTTACAAGAAGCTGTTCGCCATCCTGGAAAAGCTGAACATTGGCTACTTCTTCTACATTGGCGGCAACGACTCCATGGATACCATCGGCAAGCTGGCTGAATACGGCAACCGCATCCAGAGCGACATCCGCTTCATGGGCGTTCCCAAGACCATCGATAACGACCTGATGGTGACCGACCACACCCCCGGCTACGGCTCTGCGGCAAAGTACATCGGTGTGGTGATGAAGGAGATCATCCGCGATGCCACCGTTTACGGCACCAATTATGTCACCGTGGTCGAGATCATGGGCCGCAACGCCGGCTGGCTGACCGCTGCTGCTTCTCTGGCCAAGAGCGATGATTGCGAGGGCGTGGATATGATCTGCCTGCCCGAAGTCCCCTTCAACGTGGAGCACTTCATTGAGAAGGTCCGCGCCATGCAGGAGAAGAAGCCCAGCATCGTGATCGCTGTTTCCGAGGGTGTCAAGCTCGAGGACGGTCGTTATGTCTGTGAGCTGGCCGATGATGTGCACGCAGTGGACGCTTTCGGCCACAAGGCACTGACTGGTACCGCACGCTATCTGGCGAATGTGGTCGCCCGCAATCTGGATACCAAGACCCGCTGTATCGAGCTGTCTACCCTGCAGCGCTGCGCTGGTCACCTGACCAGCCGCACCGACATCACCGAGGCTTACCAGGTGGGCGGCGCTGCTGCCAAGGCTGCCTTTGAGGGTGTCACCGGTCAGATGGTCGCCCTGAAGCGCATCTCCAACAGCCCCTATCAGTACATCACCGAGCTGCACCCCATCAGTGAAGTTGCAAACCTCGAGAAGAAGGTTCCCCTGAGCTGGATGAACGAGAATCACACCCAAATGACCGAGGAATTCCTCGAGTATGCCCGCCCGCTGATCCAGGCTGAGCTGACTCCGCTGTACATTGCAGGTCTGCCCCACCACATCTACATGAAAAAGTAATTTCTCCTTTGAATCCTTCTAAGGCATAGCAAAACTCCCGCCCGGATGCGCTCCGGACGGGAGTTTTTTCTGTGTGGCTTATGAATTACTGTTTGCCCAGCTGCCAGAACGCCACGGCGCTGGCGGCGGCAACATTCAGGGAATCGACCCCGTGGGACATGGGGATCTTGACTGTGTAATCGCAGGATGCGATGGTGGTATGGGAAAGGCCGTCTCCCTCCGTGCCCAGCACAATGGCAAGCTTCGGTTCCCGGGCAAGGGCTTCGTCATCAATACTGACCGAACGGTCACTTAAGGCCATGGCAGCCGTCTTGAAGCCCAGGGCATTCAGCTGAGCAAGCCCCTTTTCGGGCCAATCAGCAGGAGTTTCACCGATCTGCGCCCAGGGTACCTGAAACACCGTGCCCATACTCACGCGCACGGCCCGGCGGCAGAGCGGGTCACAGCAGGAGGGGTTGATAAGAACAGCGTCCATGTTCAGCGCTGCCGCACTGCGGAAGATGGCACCCACGTTGGTGGAATCCACAATACCCTCCAGCACGGCCACCCGCCGGGCGTTCCGGCAAAGCTCCTCCACGGTGCGGGGCTTTGGACGTTGAAAGGCGCAGAGCACGCCCCGGGTCAGCTCGTAGCCTGTCAGTGCAGCCAGCAGCTCCCGGTCAGCAGTATAAATGGGTGCATCCCCGCAGCGGGTCAGGATCTCCGCCGCTGGGCCGGTGATCTGCCTGCGCTCCCAACAATATCGCTTTTGTGCACACCTTATGCACTACGAGAAAATAAAAATCAACGTATATTCGTCCATATAAAATGTCCTGCCAGCCCAATGGACTTTCCTGACTGTAAGTACGACCACAAAGACGCTGATTTTC
>OGYW01003287.1_pt1 | contig 10933 bp, 6 predicted proteins | sample 1576621 | NCBI WGS metagenome assembly OGYW01 (sample SAMEA3541528, study PRJEB24748) | human gut metagenome | biome: human gut; feature: human-associated habitat; material: faeces | place: China | collected 2012 | reverse complement strand
CTCTACCAACTGAGCTATTTCCGCGTTTGCGGTTGCAAAGGTAGATATTTTCCTTTAACCTGCAAACATTCTACGCATTTTTTTCACACATAAAATTAAACATTCTGCCCGGAGTGAAAGCATAGTTTTGATTATCAACTCATTCGGTCGCGATAATCTTCGTAAGAAAATTCTCTGAATATCTCAGCTTTTCCCTCTTTTGTCCACATGGCAATGGCAGGATGATGGATTCCGTTGAACATATTCGTCTTCACCATGGTGTAATGTATCATGTCTTCAAAGATGATTCTCTCACCGATTTGCAGTTCGTGGTCGAAGCTCCACAACCCCATATAATCGCCGCTCAGGCAGGAGTTGCCGCCCAACCGGTAGACGTACGCACCGCCGTCACCCATTTCGGCGCCCCGGACGGCAGGCTGGTAGGGCATTTCCAGGCAATCGGGCATGTGACAGGTGAAACTGACATTCAGGATTGCGGTACGGATACCGCGGTTCTCTACAATATCCACAACTTCGGAAGCCAGCACTCCCGTCTGCCAGGTAAATGCCGAACCGGGCTCCAGAATAATGCGCAAATGGGGATAACGCTCTTTCAATCCGCGGAGCAGGCGAATCAGATGCTCCACATCGTAGTCCTTACGGGTCATCAAATGCCCGCCACCCAGATTCAGCCACTTTATTTGCGGAAACCAGCGGGAGAACTTCGCCTCCAGATGCTCCAGCGTACGTTCCAGCTCGTACGAGGACGACTCGCAATGGCAGTGGCAGTGAAACCCGTCGACGCCTTGCGGCAGCACATCGGGAAGCTGTTCGGCCATTACACCGAAACGGGTGCCGGGAGCACAAGGGTTATACAGTTCCGTTTCCACTTCCGAGTACTCCGGATTGACGCGTATGCCGCAGGATATATCCTGCCCGGCCGCCTGAATCATGGGATAAAAACGCCGGAACTGAGCCAGCGAATTGAATGTGATGTGACTGCTGCATCGCATGATTTCCGGAAAGTCGGCTTTCGTATATGCCGGAGAGTATGTATGCGCCTTGCTGCCGAATTCCTCCAACGCCAGGCGTGCCTCGTATACGGAGCTTGCCGTAGAATGCTCCACATACTCACGGAATATGGGAAACGAGCGCCACATGGCAAAGGACTTGAAAGCAAGGATAATCTCTACACCAGCCCGGTCGGCAACGCTCTTTATCAATGTGAGGTTCTTCCTCAACAGTTCTTCCTCCATGATATAACAGGGAGAAGGGAAAAGGTCGAAATCTTTGTCTGTCATTTTTCTTGTTATATAAACTTTTATAGTAAAAACCGGATCTATCCTATCACTTTGAAACGCGCAAAACGCAGAAGAAGTTGCTTGTCGCCCGCATTTTTAAAGTGGATGGTGGCTTTTGCGTTATCGCCCTCACCTTCCACTTTCAGCACTTCGCCCAGGCCGAAACGTTCGTGTTCGATAAACTGCCCCGGCAGCACAGCGTTCCCGCCTGCCGACGAATGGGAAGCGGCAGAAGCTGTTCCCATGGAAGGCGTCACCCGCTTTAAGTTGCGGGGAACGGTCGGGGCAATGATTTCCTGCCGGGGACGAGCTCCTCCATCACGTTTTCCATACATGGCGGAAACGAAGTTCTCCCTGTTCTCCCTGCGGAAAGATGCGGCATGCTCATCTACCTTGCGCACCAATCCGGCATCTTGCGGCAGCTTAAGGAAGCGCACATCTATATCTTTCAAAAAGCGGCTGGGATTTCCAAACTCCATCTTCCCGTAACGGTAACGGCTTTTGGCATAAGTAAGGAAACAATGGTCTTCCGCACGGGTGATGGCTACGTAGAACAAACGGCGCTCCTCTTCCAACGCCCTGGGAGAGTCGCCCGCCATACCGCTCGGAAACAGGTTTTCTTCCATGCCCACCACAAAGACATTTTTAAACTCCAGCCCCTTGGCGGAGTGCACGGTCATCAACGTTATCTTTTCGTCGTCTCCGTCCTTGTCCGAATCCTGGTCGGTAAGCAGGGACACTTCCGAAAGGAAATCACTCAGCGTGGTATTGACATTCCCCTCCTCCAGCCGTTGTGCACAGAAGTCGCTCATACCGTTTGCAAGCTCTTCGATATTCTCCTTGCGGCTGAGGTTCTCGGGCGAGTTGTCCTGGCAGACATCAGCGATAATACCCGACTGACGGATTATCTCCGTACCAAGCTCGTAGGCGTTCTTTTCGGCAACGCTCTCGATAAATCCGGCTATCAAACAGCGAAAATCCTGCAACTTGCCCGCCGTTCCTTTATTGATGTTCACCCCGTAGGTCAGCGGTTCGCAGAGCACGGTCCACAGGCTTACATTGTGGCTGGTGGCGGCAGCCGTGATTTTATTTACGGTAGTGTCGCCTATCCCGCGTGCCGGGTAGTTGATGATACGCTTGAAGGCTTCTTCATCATTCGGATTGACCGTGAGGCGGAAGTAGGCGATTACATCTTTTATTTCCTTGCGCTGATAGAAAGACAGCCCGCCGTAAATGCGATACGGCATGCTGCGCTTGCGCATGGCTTCCTCAAAGACACGGCTCTGCGCGTTGGTGCGATAGAGTATGGCAAAATCGGAATAGGCGTAATTCTCCTGCCGGCGCAGTTCGGCTATCTTGTTGATTACAATATCGCCCTCCTCCACATCGCTGTATGCCTGATACACTCCGATGGGCTCTCCCTTATCCTTCTCCGAAAAGACCTCCTTGCGAATTTGCCGTTGGTTCTTCTCTATCAGGCTGTTGGCGGCAGAAACGATGGTTTGGGTGGAGCGGTAGTTCTGTTCCAGCTTAAAGACCTTCGTATCCGGATATACCTTTGTGAAATTAAGTATGTTATCAATGTCCGCTCCCCGGAAGGAGTAGATGCTTTGCGCGTCATCGCCCACCACACAAATATGTTGTTTTTCTCTATCTTTCATTAATTGACACAATATGCAGTGCTGCGCATAATTTGTGTCTTGATACTCATCAACAAGGACATAACGAAATAGCTCCTGATACCTTGCCAACACTTCAGGATGGTTATGAAATAACAAAAAAGTATAGAAAAGCAAATCATCAAAGTCCATTGCATCAGCCTGCCTGCAGCGCTCCCAATAACGAACATAAATATCACGAATAGCAGGCATTTTAGCAAGGCAATCACTCTCATAAGCCTCTTTATTTTTAGCATAATCTACTGGAGTATTCAAATAATTTTTGGCATTGGATATACGAGATAGTACAGTACTGGGTTTATATTGTTTATCATTCAATCCCAACTCTTTAATAATAGAATGTATCAAACTCCTGCTATCCGTAGTATCATAAATTGTATAGTTACGAGTAAAACCTAAAATATTCGCTTCACGCCGGAGAATACGAGAGAAAATTGAATGAAAAGTCCCCATCCAGATATAATATGACCACGGATAACCTATATCACGATTTACACGTTCTATAATTTCTTTTGCTGCCTTATTTGTAAAAGTCAACGCAAGGATATTACGTGCATCATATTTTTTCTCTCTAATCAGATAAGCTATTTTGTAGGTCAGCACACGGGTTTTTCCCGAACCGGCGCCGGCTATCACCAGTGACGGGCCGTCGTTGTAGAGCACCGCAGCACGCTGTCCCTCATTCAGTTCTTGTATGTAATCGGACATATTCCTAATAATCTAACGGGTAAAGTTCGGGTGCAAAGATAGTGAAAGGCGAGAGCAAAGGCAAGTGAAAACGCAGTTTTCAAACTTGACTATGCCGGGCCGCATCCTATCTTATCAAAAGATAGTGAAAGGTTCGGACACCTGCGAACAATTCCACAGGTTATCGCGTTAGTATAGTAAAGTTTCAAAACTAAATACATTGAACTTATGAATACGTTATTAATGTCTTTAACAATAATGATTATGACACATGAAATGCCTAAACTTCCTTACGCACACAACGCGCTGGAACCTGTAATCAGTCAGCAAACAATAGATTACCATTACGGTAAACACCTGCAAACGTACGTAAACAACCTGAACAACCTTGTTCCAGGCACGGAGTATGAAAACAAAGACCTGGTTACTATCGTAGCCACCGCACCCGACGGCGCCGTATTCAACAATGCCGGACAAGTGCTGAACCATACGTTGTACTTCCTGCAATTCGCACCGAAACCGTCGCAAAGCGAACCTACCGGAAAACTGGCGGAAGCCATCAAACGCGACTTCGGCATTTTAACGGCAAAATACTGATGGTAGCCCGCCAGTATTTTAATGGCCTCTTTTCCGTTATTGGAAAAACAGATAAAGTTTTTAAGAATATCCAGCAGGCGTTGTTTTTGGAACAGTCCCTCGAAGAAGGTGTCAAATTGGGCGAACCTAGTATTTTCATAACTGCCGTCGACCGTTTTCCATTCCATGAAACGGTCTTCTCCGGAGGTAATGGTTCCGGCCTTGGAAGTCATTTGGTCGCTCATCACGCAAATGACATTGTAAACGAATATGGAAGGGATTTCCTTCATGTAATTGCGGAGCTGCCGGTAGGCTTCGGAAGCGTCCGTCTCTTCCCGGGAAGGAGATTTCAACTCAACAAGCACGACAGGCAAGCCGTTCAGGAACAGAATCATGTCCGGCCTCTTGCAGCTGTTTTCCATGAATGTCCATTGATTGGCCACGACAAAGGAATTATTGGCCGGATTGTTGTAATCCGCCAGGTAGACAATGTCGGAACGGAGTTCGCCCTTGTCGCGGTATTGTACGGAAATTCCATTTTGCAGATAGTTCATAAACACGGCATTTCGCTGTACAAGCTCTCCATTATCAATGTTTTTTAATTTGTTGAGCGCTTCCGTCACAGCCTCTTTCGGCAAAGCGGGGTTTAAGTGGAAAATGGCGCTTTTCAATTCATCTTCATAAAAGGGAAGGTGATAGTCGCGCTCCACGTCGGGGCCGTAAACGTGGGTGTAGCCCATGTTCTGGAATAGTTCCACTACAGACTTTTCATAGCTGTCTTCCGTGTATGCTCCTGCCATCTGAATGCGTGCTTCAAGGTTGATGATGAATGTAATTATACAACCCTCTGTTGAAAATCAATCATTTTGTGATGGGAAGGGATATTGAAATATCGGTTGTTATGATGTTGATATGTTGTTAAACAAATTGAGACGAGAATAGGCTAAATAGGCAATCATTGATCCGGCTAAATGATAATTTAGTAGCTTAGATCTTGATGGAGGAAACATTAATCTCGCCGGACATCAAACGGGGCAGGAGATAATCTCTAAGGGCTTGCAGGCGATAGTTTTCTTGGACGCGTTGCTCTATTGCGTGGTTTATTGTAGAAAAGGTGTCGATGATTTCACATTTATCAAGTTCTCTCGGAGCCAAAAATGAGAAATTCTCAAGATTCCCTTTCGTAATAAACCTAATTACAGAACCTCTTGCCGCACTCGTAATCTCAGCGAGATTGTATTTGACGGCATAGTAGAGCCAACTGGTATACCTTGGATTATACGGAATAAGAACATATGTCCTTTGATACGCTTCAAATTTACCGTTATACCATTTGACATTAAAGTCACCATTCCCGGCAACCAATATGGCATTTCCTTCAAAGGAGTAATTATCAGTCCACGCTATGTTTTGAGAGCAACTGAAGAACGGGTATTGGCCTTTATCCGATGATACATTGGCATTTTTCTTACCCGTAATTACAGGCAAGAAATCTACCAAACGATATTCCTTCCATGTTGATGGAACCATGCCATTGAATGGCTCATAGTCGATAAACCAGGATTTGAATATAGCCTGCGCTTGCTTCTCTAAATTATCATTTATGCGGTTGTTTAATTCGATTTTATCATCCAATGCCCGAAGGATGCTTCCTATTTTCTGTTGTTCTTCCAATGGAGGAACTGCAACTTCGATCCTTTCAATAACATTGATTTGTGCTCTTTGTCGGCCAGACGAACCAACCATTGACTTAACAGCAGGTTCTCTTACCATTGGACTGCAAACCAAATAATAAAGAAAGTCTGCATTGGTCATATTCTTTTTTGCTCTGAAAACGATGTATTCTGTTGATCCAAAGCCCACTTCGTCATCATCCAAAATTGAGACTTGAGCCCGTTTCCCGTTTTCAAGGCAAGGTGTAATTCGAGCCATGATAGTATCTCCATTGCGAAATTTTGTACCACCAGTGAAGGCCGCTATCTCATATCCCGGAATATCACGACAAAATGGCTGTAACTTTTCCATACTGATTTTCTTAGCCATCCTGTCTTTTTTTATACTCTCTTTGGGATTGAATTCGGCAATATCAGAGAGCTTTTTTAATGTCCATTTATATTTCATACCCGATAGCCTTCAATCGTTCCTTAATTTCTGTTTCCAGTTTGTGGGATTTCTTGAACAGTCCGGACAGTTCGGAAGTCAAATGGGCCATTTTTTCTTCAAATGGTTCTCCGTCGTCTTCCTGTTCCTCAATTCCGACGTAGCGGCCGGGGGTGAGAACGTAGTCCTGTCGTTTGATGGTTTCCAGATCTGCGATGGCGCAGAATCCCCTGACCTCCGCCAGGGCTCCTTTCTGGAAGGATTCAAAGGCATCGGCCAGTTTCCGGATATCTTCCTCTGAAAAGTCGCGGTGCTTGCGGGTGACCATGGTTCCCATTTTCCGGGCGTCAATGAACAGCGTTTTGCCTTTTTGCCGCTTGTTCTTGCTGATGAACCAGAGGGTTACGGGAATGGTTACGCTGTAGAAGAGGTTGGGGGGCAGGGCGACGATGCCTTCCACCAAATCCGCCTCAATGATGTTTTTGCGGATTTCCCCCTCGCCGGAAGACTGGGTGGACAGGGAACCGTTGGCCAGCACCAGCCCGATTTTCCCATCCGGGGCAAGGTGGTGGATCATGTGCTGGATCCAGGCGTAGTTGGCGTTGCCCGCGGGGGGGATGCCGTATTTCCAGCGGACATCATTCCGCAGCTGGGATTGTCCCCAGTTGGAGAGGTTGAAGGGAGGGTTGGCCATGATGAAGTCCGCCTTAAGGGAAGGATGCAGGTCTTTGAAGAAGGTGTCCGCCTGGTGGGGGCCGAAGTCGGCTTCAATCCCCCGGATGGCCATGTTGATTTTTGCCATTTTCCAGGTATCCGCATTGCTTTCCTGCCCGTAAACAGCGATGCCGTCTTTCCGCCCGCTGTGCGCCTGAAGGAATTTGACGCTCTGCACGAACATGCCTCCGGAGCCGCAGCACGGGTCGTAAATCCGGCAGTTGTCAAAGGGTTTCAAGATGGCGACGATGGTTTTGACGATGCTAGCGGGGGTATAGAATTCGCCGCCTTTCACGCCTTCATAGGCGGCGAACTGAGCGATGCAGTATTCATAGGTCCTGCCTAGCAGGTCTTTCCCCACCTCAGCATCCCCCATGTCCATATTGGTGAAGATGTCCACGACGTTGCCCAGCACCCGTTTGTCCATATCCGGGCTGGCGTAGTTTTTGGGAAGGACATTTTTCAGGCTCCTGTTTTCGGTTTCGATGGCAAGCATGGCTTCATCAATGACCTTGCCGATTTCTTCCGTGTGCGCTGCCGCGGCCACGGCGGACCAGCGCGCTTTTTCCGGGACAAAGAAGATGTTTTCCGCTAGATATTCGTCACGGTCGTTTTCAAAGCCTTCCCCTTCCGCCAGGAGCGCCTGGAATTTCCGTTCAAAGGCGCAGGAGATGTAGCGCAGGAAAATCAGGCCGACGATGACTTTACGATAGTCTGCGGCGGGGATGTGCCCCCACAGTTCGCAGGCGGCGTTCCATATTTGTTTTTCAAAGCCAATGTTGGCGTTATTCTTTTCAGCCATTGCAGTTGTGGTTTACGAAGAGGAAGTTTAGGGAGGATGGCGGAGCACGTCAAGATCAGACCATGGAGCTGATCATGAAGGAAACTCCCGCCAATTTTCAGAATCATCTTGGACAACTTCAAACAGGTGTGAATCAGAAAAAACAAGGTGCTAGTATGGTGCTAGTTGAGCAATTTCGAGAAAGAAAAACGCCCCGAAATGCTTGATTCCGAGGCGTTTATGAAGATGGTACGCGGTACTGGTTTCGAACCAGTGACCCCATGCGTGTGAAGCATGTGCTCTACCACTGAGCTAACCGCGCATTTGCAGTGCGGGTGGGAATATATCGTTCATGCAGGGGATTGGCAAGGAGTTTTTTGAAGGCAGGTGAAAAAGAGGGAATACTTTCCTTCCGTCAAGATTCCCGGATTCATTCCTCCTGACTGATGTGCGGCTTTGTCCGGATTCCGTTCCGGAAAGTGGGAAGGTGGCTCAATTCCGGCTTGTACAGCATCAACCGTCTTCCTACACTCCGGGCATGAGTTGCACAAGCCCTCCCAGAGCATGGGCCCAGGTTGATACCAATGCGTTGAGGCACAATTTGAACGTCGTCCGCCGCGTGATGCCGGACCACGGCCTGATGGCCATTGTGAAGGCGGAGGCCTACGGGCACGGACTGGAAGGGGTAGTGAAGGCTCTGGATGGTGAAGACTGCGCTTTTTTCGGCGTTGCCACGGTGGCGGAGGCTGGCCGGGTGAGGGATGCTGGGGTGAAGACATGCCCGTTCATTCTCGGTCCCTGTTTTGCCGGAGAACGGGAGGAGATTGTGCAGAACGGCTGGCGAGCCGCCCTTTCCAGCGTGGAGGAGGCGGAACATTTCAATTCCCTGGGCGCCCTTTACAACAAGCCCGTCCATGTCCATCTGGGCGTGGATACCGGGATGGGCCGCAGCGGCTTTCTTCCCAGTGAATTGCACGGCCTGACGGAAAAGCTCAAGCAGTTCAGCCATCTGGATCTGGAGGGCGTGTTTTCCCACCTGTCCGCGGCTTCCGACGATATTTCCTTCACGCACGGGCAGATCAGCGGCTTTGCGGAGGCCGTGAACGAACTTTCCCTGGGGCACCAGTACAAGTTCCGGCACCTGTGCAGCAGCGCGGCCGTGTTCAATTACAAGGTTCCCTGCGCCAACATGGTGAGGCTGGGCAGAATCCTGTACGGGTATTCCCCCATGCCGTCCCCGTACAACAAGGAGCTGCGGCCCACGATGACCCTGTACAGCCGCATTACCCTGATACGCACGCTGCCGGGCAACCACGGGGTTTCCTACAACCACTGCTATATGACGAAGGGGAGCACGAAGGTGGCTACCATCGGCATCGGCTATGCGGACGGCTACCTCCAGTATCTTTCCAACCAGGGAGCGCGCGTGTATATCAACGGACAGTACTGCCCGGTTCTGGGCCGTGTGACGATGGACCAGATTATGGTGGACGTCACCTACATGGACCAGGTGGAGACCGGGGACCTGGTAGAGATCATGGGCCCTAATGTAAGCTGGGAGGAGCTGACGCGCCGCGCCAGTACCATCCCCAGCAACGTGCTGACCAGCATCAGTGCCCGCGTGCCGCGGATTTACGTGTAAGGGGACGCGGGCTGTTTCGCGCTCGTTTGTTTTTTTGACGGGATGGCAGGCACCGAAGCCGCAAAGCTGCGGTGAACCGGTGTTTCCGCTATCGCCTTTAAAGGCGGTGACTCTTCCGGGAGTGAGGGAGTTGTTCCCCTCATGGGTGTTTTTCCTAAGCGGAACAGAGGCTTTTTGTTGGGGTATGCTGTCCGCCGGCCGGAGAAAATTTCCTTGGCTGCGCTCTGGATGGATTTTTAGTTATGAAGGGCGGGGAGGCCGTCATCCCCAGGCTGCCGGAACCGTAAATTCATGGTTAATCAGCATTTCCGCCATACCTCTTAGCAGCCGGAATTTTCTTGAAATTGGAGGTTTTACTTCTGGGAGCGCCTTTTCCAATAGGTAACGGATGCGACGTTTTTCCGCGCTTTTACCGCTGGCGCACCTTGTTCCAGTCCTCCGGCTCCAGGGAGCAGGGGTCCGGGGCTACCCAGTGGCCCGGCTCTATTTCCACGGGGGTGAGGTCCGCACCCACTGTTTCCGGATAGGAGGGGTGCTGGATGCGGTGGCCGAAGGCGGAGCCGAGCGGCGGATTGATGGGGGAGGGTACGTCACCGGGCAGGGGCTGGTGCTTGTTGGCCCTGGCGGGGTCCGGTTCCGGGATGGCGTCCAGCAGCGCCTTGGTATAGGCATGCTTGGGAGACCGGTAAATGGTTTCCGCGTCAGACATTTCCACGATTTTACCGAGGTACATGACCGCTACGCGGTCGGAGATGTGCTTGACCACCGCCAGGTCATGGGCAATGAAGAGGTAGGAGAGCTTGCGTTCCTCCTGGAGTTCCAGCAGCAGGTTGAGCACCTGGGACTGGACGGATACGTCCAGCGCGGAGACGGGTTCGTCCAGAATGATGAGGCTGGGGTTCAGCGTGAGGGCGCGCGCGATGCCGATGCGCTGGCGCTGGCCCCCGGAGAATTCAAAGGGGAAGCGGTCAATGGCGCTGTCCGGCATTCCTACGCGGTCCAGCAGGCCACGCACCCATTCCCGGCGCGCGGCGGGTGTGCCCATGCGGTGGATGACGAAGGGTTCCGCCACAATCTGGCCGATGGATTGGCGCTGGTTGAGGGATTCCGCCGGGTCCTGGAAGACCATCTGGATGTGCGGGCGCAGGGGGCGCATTTTCCGCTGGGAGAGTGTGGCGATGTTTTTTCCGTTGAACTGGATGGAGCCACCCGTAGGTTTCAGCAGGCGTACGATGCTTTTCCCGATGGTGGATTTGCCGCAGCCGGATTCTCCCACCAGCCCCAGGGTTTCTCCGGGGTAGATGCTGAAGGAGACGTCGTCCACCGCCTTGACCCAGCCCGCCTGCCGCAGGAATATCCCGGAGCGGACGGGGAAGTACATTTTCAGGTTGTTGACTTGCAAGATTGGTTCCGGCATGGCTTGAAAACGACATTGACAAAAAAGGTAAATTGATTTCAAAGTATTCTGACTTAA
>OGYW01003286.1_pt1 | contig 10944 bp, 14 predicted proteins | sample 1576621 | NCBI WGS metagenome assembly OGYW01 (sample SAMEA3541528, study PRJEB24748) | human gut metagenome | biome: human gut; feature: human-associated habitat; material: faeces | place: China | collected 2012 | reverse complement strand
ACTTGGACAAACAGAACCAAAACCTGTTGTGCTACCATTACACCATAGTCCAAACATAGGGCTTTCTGTTAAAAAGCGGTGCAAAGATAAAAGGAAGCCCCGAAATATCCAAATATTTCGGGGCTATTTTTACTGCCGAAGCATTATTTCCTTAATTACTTCTCTTTAGGATACCGCTATTTGGCGATAATCAGATAGTAATTCTTCTTGCCGCGCTGTACCAGCAGGTATTTTTCGTCCAGCAGGTCGGCTGTCGTAATCACCTGGTCGAAAGCAGCCAGTTTCTCCTTATTCAGAGAAACGCCACCGCCTTGCACCAGCTTACGCATCTCGCCCTTGGAAGCGAATACAGCAGCATTATCCACGAACAAATCCACCGCCTTCACACCGGCAGCCAGTGCATCACGGGATATTTCGAACTGGGGAACACCCTCGAACACAGCCAGCAGCGTATCTTCGTCCAACTTCTTCAGTGCATCGGAAGTTGCATTGCCAAACAAGATGTTGGATGCATCCACAGCAGCGTTATAGTCCTCTTCGGAATGAACCATGATAGTCACTTCCTTGGCCAGGCACTTCTGAAGGACGCGCAAATGGGGAGCAGCCTCGTGCTCGGCCGTCAGAGCGTCAATCTCCTCCTTGGACAGTGCAGTGAATATCTTTATGTAGCGTTTGGCATCCTCGTCGCTCACGTTCAGCCAGAACTGGTAGAACTTATATGGAGAAGTGTAGCGCGGGTCGAGCCAGATGTTTCCGGACTCTGTCTTGCCGAACTTGCCACCGTCGGCCTTCGTAATCAGCGGGCTGGTCAGTGCAAATACCTCCCCACCGTTCGTACGGCGAATCAGTTCGGCACCGGTGGTGATGTTACCCCACTGGTCGCTGCCACCCATCTGGAGCTTGCAGCCTTTGGTTTCATACAGATGAAGGAAGTCGTACCCCTGCAACAGCTGGTAGGTGAATTCCGTGAAGGAAAGACCGTCACGTGCCTCACCGTTCAGACGCTTCTTTACAGAATCTTTCGCCATCATATAGTTCACGGTGATGTGCTTACCCACTTCACGGGCAAAATCGAGGAAAGTGAAGTTCTTCATCCAATCGTAGTTGTTCACCAACTCGGCACGGTTGGGGACATCCGAATCAAAATCCAGGAACTTGGAGAGCTGGGCCTTCATACCGGCCAGGTTGCGCTGCAACGTCTCTTCCGTAAGCAGATTGCGTTCGGCAGACTTTCCGGAAGGGTCACCAATCATACCCGTAGCACCGCCAATCAGTGCCAACGGCTTGTGTCCGCAACGCTGGAAGTGACGCAAAATCATCACACTGCAAAGGTGCCCGATGTGCAAAGAGTCCGCAGTAGGGTCGAAACCAATGTATGCAGTCACTTGTTCCTTAGCCAGAAGTTCTTCCGTACCCGGCATCATATCGTGGAGCATGCCACGCCATCTTAATTCTTCTACAAAATTCATCGAATGATTAAGTTATCTGATTAATTATTTAAGTGATTATCTATGAATTGTTTGATTCCTATTTTAATCTGCGCAAAAATACGACTCTTTATTCGAAGAAACAACTCTTAGGGTTTAAAAAAGACTTTGCAGACATTTCTCCGGAGTGTTTCTCCAAGCTCCTCGGGAGAGATGCCGCGCACTTCGGCAGCGCGTGCATACAATTCCCCGATGGAAACTTCGCTTTCATCCGTTTCGATGAACAGCCGGTCGGCAGGTACCCGGCACAAGGCTGCTTCCTGGTATTTCTCCCCGAATGAAAGGTAAAAGCCATGTTTCAGATATTCCTCCACCAGCGCCGCCTTGCCACGGAAACCATGTATTATCCACGGATTCGACGGGCGCAAGTCCCGCTTCACCTTCAGCAGTTCATCAACCGCCTTCACCAGATGAATCACCAGCGGCTTTCCCACTTCCTCTGCCAAACATGCCTGGCACCTGAACACTTCCACCTGCAAATCCATCGGAGCATCTGCCAGCTTGTCCAGCCCGGCTTCGCCCACGGCAAGTACTTGGGGATGGCGCACTAACTCCTCCAGGCCGCACACCCTGCTAGCCACAGCACCTTCGGCTCCGGAGTGTTCACCTCCACTCCGACCTATATGCCAGGGATGTATCCCCACCGAATACCATCCGCCGCTCTGTGGAGAGAACGTTTCGGGATAGCAATTTGCAATGGCAGTTCCGGGTACTTGCGGAAGCCGGTGTGTATGTATGTCTACTGGAATATTCATGGAACGGGATCATATCCGGAACCTCCCCAGGGATGGCAGCGCAGAATGCGCCTGACTGCCAGACAAAACCCCTTGAAAGGTCCGTGTTTCTTGATGGCCTCCACCGCATATTGCGAACAAGTGGGGGTAAAACGACATGAAGGCCCTATCATGGGCGATATGCACTTCTGATAGAAATAGATGGGAAGCAGCAGCAGATATGAAAGCAGACGCTTCATGACACCTGCGGAGTTTGCTCGGCTTCAGCATTTGCCGCTACCTTCTCGGCAATGCGTGCCAAAGCTGTCTTCATACGGTCCTCAATGACAGAAGAGTCTACCAACTGGTCCGAAAGATAGATGAAGGCCACGGCCAGACGGCACTTTTTTTCCGTCAGCACGGCCAGCAGTCCGTGTTTGTTCATGCGGTAGGCTTCACGTATCTGGCGTTTCACGCGGTTGCGCTTCACCGCCCGCTTGAAACGGCGTTTCGAAACACTTACAAGAATGGAAACGGGTGCCTCCAGCTCCTCCACCGGCAGATACACCACACGCAAAGGGAAAACCGAAAACGAGCGTGAGCCGCCCGCAAACATCTTCTCTATCACTTTCTTCTTGTCCAACCGTTCGGACTTACGCAAGGTATTTGGCATGAGAAACAAGGATTAGGGATTAGGGATTAGGGATTAGGGATAAAGGATTAGGGATAAAGAATAAAGGAGGTGGAGGTGAATAGGTTCTTTCATCCTTTATCCTTAATCCCTAATCCTTATTTCTCTCTTTATTTCTCTCTTTTTACTTTCCTTTATTATTCTCCTTGATAAACATGTCAAGCGCCGCCGTCATTGAGGGTGCCTGCACGCTGGGAGCTTCCAGGTCAAGACGAAGTCCGGCATCACGGACTGCCTGGGCAGTGGTAGAGCCGAATGTTCCGATCTTGATTTCCTTCTGGTCAAAATCAGGGAAATTCTTCTTCAAGGCACTGATGCCTGCCGGACTGAAGAACACCAGCATGTCATAATCAAAAGCCTCATCTGCAGCAAAGTCATTGCTGACAGTACGGTACATGACAGCTTCCGTGTGCTGAATCTTATTCTTATCCAGCAGATTCTTCACGTCATCATTGTGTACATCCGACATTGGTACCAAGTACTTTTCAGTCTTATGCTTAACAATGGAAGGTATCAAATCGTCAATCTTCCCGGTGTTTCCGAAGAAAATCTTACGCTTACGATACTGCACATACTTTTGGATATACAGAGCAACGGCCTCCGTCACGCAGAAATACTTCATTGTTTCGGGAATTGTCACACGCAATTCTGTACACAAGTGGAAGAAATGATCAATAGCATGACGCGAAGTAAAAATAACGGCAGTATGATCCAAGACCGAAATTTTCTGTTGTCTGAACTCTTTCGCTGAAAGGCTCTCCACTTTGATAAATGGGCGAAAATCTATTTTCACACCATACTTCTCGGCGATGTCGTAGTAAGGAGATTTCTCTGATGCCGGTTTCGGCTGCGACACAAGTACTTTCTTAATTTTCAACGTCCTAAAATTTTATTATCAAATAATCGTTTAGTTGTATCACTCCTTGATATAACATCAAACAAGGCATGATTTCAAGGGCACAAAAGTACAAAATTAAAAGTAAACCGCCATATAAATTGTTACAAAAAAGCTTTAACCACTTGTATAACATCAATATTTTAGCAAAAAAGGCTAAAATCAATCCGATTATTATCGTCAGCTGCAAACTCAAATCAAAATAGACTATGAACAGAGCAAACGGGAAAAGGGCGAATCCCAAGTAATAAAGTAGCGTAGAATAGGACTCAAGCCATAGCGTTGTAACACTTTCGTCAAAAAAAATCCAACCCAGAAAAGAGTAAAGCATCCACTTCAAGCACAAATAGAGAAGACACATACCGATGTAAATCCCCAATAGAAGTCCCGGCGGCACATGGTGTACCAGTTCCGGCTGTATATCATTGAAGTAGTTGAAGATACAGACGCCTGCTAGGATGCAGGTCTGCAGGATGAGCAGCAGCAGATAGCGCATATCGGCGGCTGTGGAAGTGGCAAATATGCTGGTACGTTCGCGATGAAGCAGGAAATCCTTCACCAGTTGCAGCAGGAACTTGCGGCTGCGTGACAAGACATAGGCCGACAGAAAGAAACAGCACAAAAGGACCACGGTGATGCCATCGTCCATTCTCGGAGAATATGGAATAGGAATCCCCTCCGTCCCCACTACTGCCCAAGCCATCAACAGCCCTATCATATTGCAGCGAATTTACGGATGGAGGCGTCCCACAAGGGAGTGGTATATATCAGTTCCACGGCTTCCTGCGGTGTCTGCGCCACATGCCAGATGGCACCGTGCTGCACGCGCATGAAGTTTTCGTCCACCGCCTGCCGGAGCATATCGAGCAGAGGGTCGAAATAGTTCTTGACATTCAGTATCACAATCGGGTTCAGATACAGTCCGAGTTGCTTCCAAGTGATGATTTCCAGCAGTTCTTCCAGGGTGCCGCAACCACCGGGCAGGGCGATGACGGCATCGCTCAAGTCGGCCATTGTCTTTTTCCGTTCGTGCATGCTTTCCACTTCCACGAGTTGGGTAAGTCCGGTGTGATGCCATCCCTGCTCCACCATGAAGCGGGGAATGACGCCCGTCACCTCTCCCCCTGCCCGGAGTGCCGCATCGGACACAGCGGACATCAGTCCCATATTTCCCGCACCATTAATCAAGCGAATTTGCCGCTGCCCCAGCAGAGTGCCCAACTCACGGGCTGCATCGAAATAAACGGAATCTATCTTTGTGCTCGAAGCACAATATACGCATACGGAATTTATCTTGTTCATCATCTTGCCACACCCTTTTTTAGGTATCGCCACAAAGGTACATGATTTCGGGGAGATTTGAAACAAGAGAGTCTTATTTCCAAAGTTCTTCCGGATTTGTGGTGCGGACGCTGTTCTCGAACAGCCATTGGGTGCCACCGCTCCGAACGGTAAATCCGACGGGAATAGGTGCAAGTCTCCGGTCACCCGGCAAGGGGTCGCCTGTTTCATCGTCCATGCGGCTCAGTTCATGCATGCTGTACCAATAGTTATTTTTGGCCATATACGTGTCATAGTATTGCCCTTCATTTGCTTTTCTGTTTATAGCCTTACACAGACCGTTCGATAGGAAAAAATACGAAAAAGCTCTTCCTTCTCACTCATATCTGTCAATTTTCCATAAATTTGCAATGGACCTAAAACATCATGATGTGAAATACAAACGTTGGATTTACTTAACCGTCACTTTCGTCATCATATTGGCAGGACTTGCTTCCCGGAAATATGGCAATGCATTGCCTAAATTTATTGCAGAGTATATTGGCGATACACTTTGGGCAGCTATGGTCTATTGGGGATTACGCTTTCTCTTCCCTTCGGCATCCATACTCAAAGTGGCCGCAATCTCCTTACTGTTTTCTTATTGCATAGAAATCAGCCAATTATACCAGGTCGATTGGGCGAATGCCATACGAAACACCACGCTCGGAGCATTGGTCTTCGGGCATGGATTTTTATGGTCGGATATGATATGTTATACTGTCGGGGTAATGTTATCTGCCACCGTAGATTCTTGCGCTTCCTTTTCTTCTTCGGATGAAGCAGTATAAAAACAAGACGCGGACAAAGGAACACAGATTCTATGCAAGCCGCTATTATCCCCGCCAAAAGCATTCGTAGGACACATTTCACGAGGCTACACCTTTTACTCCGGATGGCTACACCCTTTCTATGCGATGGTATAGCCATCTGCAAAAAAGGGTGTAGCCCGGCACGGAGGATAGTTACAACATTAGAAATGGTATGACTGTTATATGACAAAAAAATATCCTAACATGCAAGATATGGGATATCTGATGTTAGGATAACGATAAAAATAGTCAATTCATATCAAGGCAAGACGGCCTAATTATCAATACAAAAGAGACTGCGTTTGTTTATGATAAACTGCATTTTTCTTTTGAAGATTTACGGCTATTGACAAGAGAAGCTACTAAATAAAAGATATTAATGATTACATAGCATAGAAAAAACTTCCACACTTTAATCGTTTCTTTTAGCCACTCCTCAACCCATAAGATATCAATCTTATCCCCACATCGATTTTCAATCTCATATTTATAACTAATTTCACAATTAATAATTGCGTATATAATTAATAATGAAAGAATTATTAATGTGGCAACAAACACAATTCTAAGCCATTTCATAATCTATCTTGTTTTATAAACTACACCTCCTGGTTTGGATATTCTCATTAAATGATTCTGCATTGATATTGGAAGAACAAATCTGTTGACAATAGGAATAGTAGTCCATGTTCCCAAATTACTTGTTTGTTGTAGCCTTGTCCCTTTCAGAGCATTTGACCCACTTTTATTCAACACGTCAGATACCATTGTTGTACAATTATTACTTGTCAGCTTATATTCATCAATAATACGAGCAGAAGAACTGTTATAATAATCACTTTTAGGATTATCTGGCATTGTAGTTGACATATTAATTAAACTTTTCGTCTAAAATATTAGCAACTTTTTCATCTGCCACATCTGTTACTACAAATACAGACATTCCACCAGCTGCTTTTTTTGTCATTGTAAGCTTTTGCTTCATCCCCCATTAACTTTAAAAGAACACCGGAACCATTTCCTAAAGAATTAGAGCTTCTATCTGGCCCTTTATTAGTTCCATTGTATCGTCCGTAGCTATAAACAGTCATATTAGATCCTTCACCAACACTAATCCATGTGTGACCAAAGGACTGAGTTTCAGTGCAAATTCTAATACTATCTCCATTCACATCAATATTAACAACCGGACTATTCGCCCCGTACTGATACGGAGACATCGAATAATACTTCTCGGCAAATCTGTCATTAGTCGTAAACCTTCCTAACGCCGTATCATAATGTCTCGCCCCATAATCATACCAATTCAAACCCTTCTTCGTATCAAACTCCTTACCGTTATACTTGTAAGGCTGGGTATTGCCTGCAGTGGCAAATACACCACCGAAAGGGTAGTAATGGTTAGTTTCCTCCACAGTGCCAGACTGGTTGATCACTACACGGTTGTTACCCTAATAGTCCTTCAGATAGTAATGATACTGCTGGGTACCGGCCAGGTTGATGTAACCCTCTTCTGTGAGTAACAACTTCTGAGTACCGTTTTCATAGATCACATTACCGCAATAGTCAGTCGTTGTGGTTGTACTGCCTATCTTATGGACTGTTCTCAGTTTCGTGCCGTCAGCACCATAAGTATAGGTGATTGTGCTACCATCACTGAACGATACCGTACTGGGCAAATTTAATACATTATATTGAATATCGGCAATTCCCTTATTCAAATCTTTCGTTAAATTACCATTGACATCGTAGGCATACTCCCCTGCGGCGCTTGCACCGTTCACAAAGGCAGTGTTTGTACCGTATGCAGCGGTACTCACCGCATCCTCCACACAGCTCAACTGATTACCGGTCAATGTGTAAGTCAGGTTATCAAGCAGGCCGTAGGCACTGGCACCAGTCTGGCCATAACGTTGCAAACTCTTGATGTTACCGTTCTTGTCATAACCCGTAACGTTCTCCGAGAAGCGGTTCGCATTCGTGCTGATACTTGCTGTCTCGCCATAGGTAGCGTTCAGCATCCGGTCAAGACCGTCATAAGTGAATTTGTAACCACGGACTGTACTTTCGTTCCCGGACTTCCAGGTCATGCTGCTGATGCTGCCGTTGTACTTCGCAGTACCCACACCCGTGTTGTAGTACAGGTTCTGCGTGAAGCGTGTGCCGCTGATTCCCGTCAGCCAGCTACGCAGGTTGTAGGTATAAGTCAGCTTGTTGGTGCTCGTACCGTGATACTGCTTGGTCAGTAAACGACCGAAGTTGTCATAAGTCGCATCGTACAGAGTAATCGCAGTGCTGCCAAGACTATGCTGCACTTTGCTTATTCTGTCCGCATGGTCGTAGGTATAGGTATATACTTCCGTGCGCGTGGTCTTTCCGCTGGCAGTATGTGTATGTGTCACACCAGACGGCTTGTTGGAGAAAGTATAAACCGTACTTGTGATGTCGTAGCCACTGAGCAAGTTGTTCTGCACAAGCACGGTAGGACTGGAAGAAGGATTCCCCCCTGCAGGGTCAGCCGTCCCAGACTGTCGTACAAATAATACATATAGGAAATGTTATCCAGATAGGAAGTGCCCGTGCTGTTAAGCATCCGGAGAGTACGGATGTAGTCCTGCATGACCTACATCATTTGATAGACCTAAAAAACTATCCTAACATACAAGATATAGCATATCTGATGTTAGGATAGTAATTAAATAAATCTCATTGAAAAAAGGCAACTTATATTAGAGTAATATTTTTTATTTAGTATGCAAAAGCTTTATAATCTCACCATTACTTTTTCTTATTTCCACATAAGATTGTCCACAGAAAGTCAGCGCACTATCATTTCCATTAGGAATATGCCCTTCTATTACCCATATTCCATTTACCAAGTTAACAGAAAAAGGTTTTTCTTTCTCTATACTTTCCTTTCCATAAATTTCCAATAGTACGCATTCCGCTATCTTTACTGCAATATCCGCTGTAGGTATAAATCCCTCTGCAGGAACATAGCTTTTCATATCAGTATAAAAATCTGTTGAGAGACTATCATTCATTACATACTCAATCTGTTGAGATGATTGTTGATCTTCTCCGACCTTCGATGTACTGTTTGTACATGACATCGCAAATAGCATTAAAGCAAAAAAATAAGTCCTATACATATTGCTATCTTTTTAAAATACCCAATGAATATGTTCTCTCTGGCTAACAGGAATGTTTAAATCTGGCTTTTGTAGCAATTCTTTCATTCTTTGTTTACCCTTTTCAGCAGGAATATCTTTCGGATTAATATTATTCTTTCGTTTAGGATCTTTGGGATCACTAGGAAGATCACTAGTCACTATTGATGTTTTCTTACTATAAGGATTATATTCTAACAAATCGCCACTCGGCGTAGCCAAATAACCATTTTCTTTTGTTTTCTCAATATATTTTATATCAGCTTTTGAGAATTTATTATTTATATGCTCTGCGTCCGCGTCTCCATGCGAATGAATCGATCCTACAAATCTCTCACCGTTAGGAGGTAAGCTTATAGATACGCTGTGCTCTCCTTCATTGGCTGCACTATAAGAATATCCCTTTAGCTTTCCCTTTTGCTTAACTTCATAAATAGAAGAGCCCATTTCACGTTTACGTATAATAGATGCACCATTATAATACATACCCCAATCTTTAGCTGCTGCTCTTTTAGTCTTAAACAGATCACCAGGAGCATATTCCATACCATTTGGGTCTATGAACTTTACCGGATTATCGGCACAATAAGTATACGGACTCATCGAATAATATTTCTCCGCCAACGGGTCATTCGTCGTAAACCTTCCCAACGCAGCATCATAATGTCTCGCCCCATAATCATACCAATTCAAACCCTTCTTATTGTCAAACTCCTTGCCGTTGTACTTATAAGGCTGAATACTGCCTGCACTTGCAAACACTCCTCCAAAAGGATAGTAATGGTTCGTTTCCTCTACCGTGCCGCTCTGGTTGATGACTACCCGGTTATTACCCTGATGGTCTTTCAAGTAATAGTGATACTTGCTGTCGCTCAAAGTAACATAGCCTTCTTCCGTCAGCAAAAGCTTCTGCACTCCGTTTTCATAGATCACATTTCCGCAGTAATCCGTCGTGGTGGTAGCGCTGCCTATCTTATGGACTGTTCTTAGCTTTGTGCCGTCAGCTCCATAGGTATAGGTAATTGTACTTCCGTCACTGAAGGTTACTGCATTCGGCAAATTTAAACAATTATACGATATTCCGGTGATTCCCTTGTTTAAATCTTTAGTTAAATTGCCGTTCGCATCGTAGGCGTACTCGTTCGCCTGCTTCACGCCGTCCTTGAACTCGAAGCCTCCACCGTAAGTGGAAGCCGTCACCGCATCATCCACACGGTTCAACCGATTACCGTTCAGGGTAAAGGTCAAGTTGTCTATCAAGCCGTAGGCAGAAGCTCCGGTCTGCCCATAACGTTGCAATCCCTTGATGTTGCCGTTCTTGTCATAGTTTGTAACGTTCTCGCTGAAACGGTTGGCATTCGTGCTGATGCCTGCCGTTTCCCCATAAATAGCATTCAGCATCCTATCCAGACCGTCGTAGGTGAACTTATAGCCGCGGACGGTGCTTTCATTGCCTGCCTTCCAAGTCATGCTGCTGATGCTGCCGTTGTACTTCACTACTCCGTTTCCGGTGTTATAATACAGATTCTGCGTGAACTTGCTTCCGCTGACCCCCGTCAGCCAGTTGCGGATGTTGTAAGCATAGGTCTGCTTGTTGACGGCACTGCCATGCAGCGACTTCGACTGTAGACGCCCCAGGTCGTCATAGACATTGTTCACGAGCGTAACCTCTCCCAAAGCATCCAACTTGTGCTTCACCGTCAACAACCTGCCTGCATGGTCATAGGAGTATGTACGGACTTCCGTACGGGCAGCCTTGCCTTGGGCAGTATGAACATGGCGCAACCTGGTAGGCTGGCCGGTAAAGTTATAGGCCGTGTATTCCGTTTCCTTGCCTCCCAGGGAATTGGAACTTT
>OGYW01003282.1_pt1 | contig 10950 bp, 8 predicted proteins | sample 1576621 | NCBI WGS metagenome assembly OGYW01 (sample SAMEA3541528, study PRJEB24748) | human gut metagenome | biome: human gut; feature: human-associated habitat; material: faeces | place: China | collected 2012 | reverse complement strand
GAACCTGACATGACCGAGTGGCGCGCGCTGGTCGACAAGACCTGCGCGAACTGCTCAATACGGAAAAGTCCGCCGACGCCGATGAAGGTCGGATGACGGCACTGCGCCAGAAACTCAACTCACAGTACGACGCCTTTGTCAAAAAATACGGCCATCTCAATTCCCAGACAAACCGGGGACTCATGCGGAGCGACCCGGAACATTCTCTGCTGGAGTCTCTGGAACTGGATTACGACAAGGGCCTGTCGCCGGAGACGGCCCGCAAGCATGGCGGCGAAGCTCGTCCGGCGTCAGCGAAAAAAGCCGCCATTTTCCGGCAACGGGTACTCAGGCCCGCCCAGGTCGTGGAACATGCGGAAACCATCAAGGATGCCCTGCTTATTGCCCTGCGGGAAAACGGCAGGGTGGATTTCAGCCGTATGTCGCGGCTCCTGCATCGTCCGGCTGAGGACATTCAGACGGAGCTGCGTGACCAGGGACAGATTTTCCTGAATCCCTCCACCGAGGAATGGGAAATCCGCGACAGATACCTGACCGGCAATGTCAGGGCCAAGCTGGCGCGGGCGAAAGAAGCCGCGCAAACGGACGCCCGCTTCGCTCCCAATGTGGAGGCACTGTCCGCCGCCATGCCGCCGGACATCGAGGCTGTGGACATCGGCATCAGGTTCGGCTCCTCCTGGGTTCCGGCACAGGTCTTTGCCGACTTCGTGGAGCATCTGCACGGCGGCAAGGGAATGCAGACCATCAATTATCTGCCGACGCTGGGCCGCTGGGAAGCGTCCGTCAGCATATGGGATGCTTCGCTTGCCTCCAGCGTCTGGGGCATTCCCGAATATTCCGCCGGAAAAATTATCGAAGCCCTGCTCATGAACAAGCCCATCAAGGTGCAGAAGGAAAGCGGCCAGCATGACGACCAGGGCAGGCCCATCATGGTCATCGACCAGGAACTGACAGCCGCCGCCATGCAGAAGGCCGATGAAATCAAACAGGCTTTCCTCGATTGGGTGTGGACGGATGACGAGCGGCGGGACATGCTGACCAGGCTCTACAATGAAAAATTCAACACAAACGTCCCTCCGACCTATGACGGTTCCCATCTTGAGCTGGTGGGCGCTTCCGAAGCTGTAAAACTCCGTCCTCATCAAAAAAATGCTGTATGGAGAGCCATTCAGGAAGGAACCTGTCTGTTCGATCATGTAGTTGGCGCGGGCAAGACGCTGGCCTGCGTGGCTACCGTCATGGAATCAAAACGCATGGGCTTTCTTTCCAAACCCATGATTGTCGTCCCTAACCACTTGTTATATCAGTGGAAAGATGAATTTTATAAACTCTATCCCGATGCGAACATTCTGGTAGCCGACAAGACGGACTTCACCAAACAGAACCGGGAACGGCTGTTTGGACGTATCGCCACCGGCGATTGGGATGCCGTTATTGTGGCACACAGTTCCTTCAAAAAAATCGACATGCCCCGCGACGTGCAGGAGGAGATTCTCAGGGAACAGATTGACGCGGTCATCGAGGCCATTGAGGCTTCCAAAGCCGCTGAAGGCGGACGGGCCACCATCAAGCAGCTTGAGAAACAGCGCGAGAAAATGGAGGAACGCTACAATGCCCTGCTTGCCGGAACAGGGCAAAAAGACCGGGCCGTGGATTTCGCGGATTTGGGCGTGGATGCCCTGTTTATCGACGAAAGCCACGAGTTCAAGAATCTCGCCTTCCAGACTACCATGAATGTCTCCGGCCTCGGCAATGTTACCGGCTCCGCCAAGGCGCTCGATCTGTTCATCAAGTGTCGTTATCTGCAACGTCAGAACAACGGGCGCGGTGTGTACTTCATGACAGGGACTCCCATCAGCAATACCATTGCCGAAGTTTATACCCTGCAACGCTATATGCAGTATGATGAACTGAAAAACAAGGATATTGAACACTTTGATGCGTGGGCATCAACTTTCGGGCAGGTCACAAGCGGTTGGGAGTTGGATGCAACTGGCGTGAATTATAAGTTAAAAAGCCGCTTTGCCAAGTTTCAGAACGTGCCTGAGCTGCTCTCCATGTACCGCAGCTTTGCCGATGTCGTGACAAAAAACGATTTGGACGAACAGGCGAAACAGGCAGGAGAACGGCCCCTGACGCCTCCGATTGAGGGTGGCAAACCGTTCAATGACGTGGTGGAACGCTCCCCGGCTCAGGCTGCCTATATGGACAAGATCATCCAGCGAATGGAAAATCTGCCCAAAGACCCGCGCATCGACAATCCTCTCAAAGTCACCAATGACGCCCGCAAGGCCGGGCTGGATTTCCGGCTTATAGCGCCGACCGCCGATGATTTTGAAGGGTCCAAGCTCAATGCGGCTGTCGCGCGGATATACGACATCTGGCGCGATACAACCAATGACAAGGGAACGCAGCTTGTTTTCTGTGATTTGTCCACACCCAAGGGAGGGAAGGCTCCGGCATCCGCTCAGAGCGAACGGCAGGATTTGGAATCCAGAGCGCTTATCGACGTGGACGGCACGCTTGTCCGCGAAACGCCGGAACAGGAAGACATGACCGAAGATGACGGAGACGACGCTCTTGCCGGTGTCGTCAATATGGATGAGGTCATCGCCATGTCGTCCGGCAAGTTCTCCGTGTATGACGACATGAAGCAAAAACTCATGGCAACGGGGATTCCCGCCGAGGAAATTGCCTTCATCCATGACGCCAACACGGATATACGGAAAGCAAAGCTGTTCAGCGATATGAACACAGGTCGTGTTCGTGTTCTTCTTGGCTCAACCGCAAAGATGGGCGCTGGCATGAATGTGCAGAAAAGGCTTGTGGCCGCGCATCATCTTGATGCTCCCTGGAGGCCGAGTGACCTTGAGCAACGAAATGGAAGAATTATACGTCAGGGGAATATGTTTTATGAACGCAATCCTGACACTTTTACAGTGAAGATATTCAATTATGCAACAAAGATGACTTACGACTCGCGGATGTGGCAATGCATAGAGTACAAGTCAGCCGCTATTGAACAGTTTCGCAAGGGCGATCTGCTTCAGCGCGTCATTGATGATGTGGCCTCGGAAGCCGCCAATGCCGCCGAAATGAAAGCCGCAGCATCCGGTAATCCGCTTATCCTCATGCAGGTACAGCTTGCCGCCGACTTGCGCAAGCTCGAAGCTCTGTATTCGCAGCATCAGCGCAGCCAGCACCGGATGCGCGACCGCCTCAAGTATCTTGCTTCCACGGAAACACGGCTTGCCAAAGAGGAAACTCTGTATGCGGAAAACATACGCCGCAGGGATTCCCATACCCGCACGGTCATGGAAAAGGGGAAAGAAAAAATCCTGGTGGAGCTGACGGCTGACGGCAAGACCTTCACGGCTAGGGACAGCGATAAAATACGAGATCGACTGCTTGACGGAATAAAGGAAGTTACCCGTGATTCCAGCGCAAAATTTCTGTTCGGTTCTTATCGCGGTTTTGAGGTCTTTGTTGAACGCTCAAGACGCATCGGCGGCAGAGACGGTTTTCAGCTTTCGCTTCAGGGGGCGGGAGAACGGGAATTCAGACCGGGAAATCTGTTCTACGATTTTGAAGAAAATCTCAGTCTGTCCGGTCTGTTTCAACGCATTGACAACTTCCTGGCCAAAGGGCTGGACGAATCCATCACCATGCAACGCGAGAATGCCCGGCAGGAAAAAGCTGAACTGGAAACCGTCAACTCCGCTCTTGGACAGGACTTTCCTCAGCAGGAAGAATTGACTCTGGCACGGGAAAACCACAGCGCGGTCATCCGGGAATTGCAGAGGATGCAGGATGATTCGAGCTACGTCTCCACCTGGACGCCGAAAACATCTCTGACCGATGAACAGCCGACAACAGCGGAAGCGCCGCAGCCGAAGAAAGAGCGCGGCAAGGAAGACAGTATCGCCGCCCCTCCCGCCGTGCCGCCGGAAGAACAGTACCACAAGATCAAATACGGCGAAGGAGAAGGACGGACGGAATACCTCGTCACCAACCAGCACAACGGTCATACGCTAGAAGGTTATGTTCTGCGCCGTTCCTATTTCAACAGCAGCATCGGTTCCCTGGGGCAGAATCTGTACGAGGACGGTCAGTGGCACAGCACGGCGACCGCGCCGAGCGGTATGAAACTCAAGCAGTTCGAGACGCGGGAAGCGGCCATACAGGTTGCCCGTAATGACGCCGCACAACGCGGGCTTGAAGAAACGCCGCCCGCCGAGAAGATTCCCTCAAGCCCCGACGCCTCCCAATCATACCATGACCGGCTTGTGGGAGCGGGCTTCTCTGCCAGCGGTTTGGATTTCTACGGCAAACACGAACATATATTGAAGCTGGATGCTGAAGACGACGAAATGTATGAACTGCGCGTCTTCCAGACAGGAAACGACAAAATCGGCCTTCGTGTCCAGTACGAGAAAAACCATATCATCAACGGGGCGCGCACCGTTCACGCCTCCTTTGATACCCTTGCGGAAGCCCTGGAGCATGTGGAGGCGTACAGACAGCTCACAGCTCCGCAGGCCAAAGCCGCCCCTCAGACGGCCTCACCCTCCGGCGGCGTACATGGATTTGTGATTTCACGTCCGCGCATGAGATGAACGGCGCGAGTCACTTCTCTCTCTAACTTCGTCAAAACATAAGGGGTCATTATGTCCGGTTTCATGTCTTCAACTACAGCCATAACCATCTGCAAGGTCAACTCCACCGTCAATTTTACCCTGGATGCCCTGCGGGCACATGCCTTTACGCCCAATATTGATGCTGACGGCAGACGCCTCGGCTGGGTGGCGCTTGGCGATCCGCTGGATACGGACGGTTTTGAACTGGCCGCCGTGGATGGTCGCTATTCCGGCTTTTCCTTCCGGCTGGATACCCGCAAGGCTTCCGGGGCCGTTATCCGGCTCCAGCTTGCCGAAGCCGTTCGGGAGGAAATCGCCTCCGGCAAGCAGGTTGGAAGCAAGCGCAGAAAAGAACTGAAAGAGGCCATCACTGCCAAGCTGACCGCCAGGGCGGAATTTGTGCCGTCCGTGATCGACTGCATCTGGGATGCGGAAAAGGGACGCCTGCTTGTAGGCTCGGCTTCCGCCAAAGCCGTTCAGCCGGTGCTGGAATTGTTCAAGACCACGTTCGGCATTGATGCCGCGCCCATCACGCCTGCGGGCGACATGCCGAAGCTCTTTGCCACTATCCTGCGCGGTGAAGGCTACCCCTGTGAAGACTACACCCTGCATCCGATGGGTTCCGCCAGTCTGGCCGCTTCCGAACAGGCGGAGGAAAAGGCCGCCGTGGCTGTGCAGAACAGCCTGAATGCCGTTGCCCAGGCGCTTGAGGAAGGGATGGCTATTCAGAAGCTGCATCTGGTGGCCACATCCGCCAGCGAACCGGACTGGCAGGGGGATTTCACGCTGGACGCTTCCCTGACCGTTTCCGGCCTGCGGTTTCCCAAGGCTGAAAAAGGTATGGAAGAAGATGCCACATTCCTTCTAAATGCTGACATCTGCTCGCGGGTGGCGGATATGATAGAAATTCTGGCTACAACTGCATAAATGAGATATAAAATCAATATAATCAGCATATTACAGCAGCATGAGAAACTCTCTCTTTACTCTTGACAACTCTCTCAAAAAGTCTATTTTTAAAGCGACGGCATGATATACCCCTAGGTTGGGATATCCTGCTATCAATTCCGAGGCCCACTTCATGTGGGCTTTCGTGTTTTTGGAGCCAATATGCACTACTTTGTTTATTTAGACGAATTTGGACACATCGGTCCATTTATCGCACGGAATGACCCCCGACATAATACAAGTCCTGTATTTGGCTTTGCAGGAATTGTTCTTCCTGTAGATGAAGTCCGAAAATTTTCTACTTTTTTCTATAAATTAAAATGTAATCTCTTAGAATGGGAAATCACAAATGATCCCAAACAGCGGCCTGCATATCAATGGGAAAAAAAGGGGTCTGCTCTCTACTCTATAAAAAATATCGAAACATACGCCGAACTTCGGCAAGCAACCTTTCGACTTATTAACAAGATTAAATCAATTGGTGGCTTTGTCTTTTATAGTGGGATTGAAAAAGAACTACCACATAATGAACATACACCAGAAGCATTATATATTTCTGTGTTAAGAGATTGCATTAGGCGTATTGATCGATATTGTAATAATAATAAAGCTACATTTAGCATGTTATTAGATGCTATAGATAGTGATGAACCTGGTGCGAAGCGTAAATTTAGGTTAGCAGGAATTAGTGCTGCAAGTAGTGAAATGTTTGGGTATCATCATGGAAATATTTGTACTTCACTTCTTGAACCACCATATCAATTAGAAAGTCATCTCTATCAAAATCTTCAATGTACTGATTGGTTTTGCGGTTTACTGAGCAAGTATCTTATATATAATTTGCTTCCTGAACAATATGAAGATTATAAAATTATAGATACTTATTTTGGAATACGTTTGCAAAGTGTTCTAAAAGCTCATAGCCTTCGCCCCAAAAAATCTTTAATACTATAAATTTTATTGGCTCTGTCACAGAAGCGTAGCGGGCGAGCCTGAAGCCACGCCCCCCGTCGCTGGTCATGCGGCATGGAGGGGGGCGAGGAGCGGAAGCGCGGCAAAGCCGCACAAAGACGCAAGCAAGCCAGCCGTGGACACATGTTGCCTTTCGCCCTTGTGGAACACGGACTGCTTTGCGGCAATGAATATTGCCGCCTGTGCCGGAGTAAAACGATACGCCCCGCGCAACGCTATCAACATGGTTCTACGACAGAGCCATTTTATTCAATAAAGGGTAAGTTGTAAGTCTGGATCATAAAAAAATTTTGGCCTTTACAATATAAAGATAACTATTTTATTTTTTATATTTTTTTATTATTGAAAAAGAAATTCATTCTCTATAAAATTTGTTTTTACCTTTTGGCTCTGTCACAACAAATGGTTGATTTTTGACGAGAAATAGCGTATAATAATAGTAAGAAACAGTACCACCGAAGGAGGTAATTGGATATGCCTACTATCAAAGACGCATTAGATATTATCGGTAAGTTGACTGTCGCAGAGCAGGAAAGCCTTAAAACAATGCTTTTAAGTCCTGCCTTTGTAAAGTCTTTGAATATTGAAGATTTCGTAGCAAAGGAACGCTTTGCAAATGGTCGTGTATGCCCTCTTTGTGGCTGTATCCATGTGGTTCGCAATGGTCATCGTAAAGATGGCACACAGCGATATGTATGTAAGGATTGTGGCAAGTCCTTCGTGATTGCTACGAACTCCATTGTGTCTGGTACAAGAAAAGACTTGTCCGTGTGGGAGCAGTACATTGATTGTATGATGAATGGCTTATCCATTCGTAAGACTGCTGTTGCTTGTGGGATTCACAGAAACACCGCATTCCTTTGGAGACACAAGATTTTGGATGCACTTCAGAATATGGCAGACGATGTTACCCTTGACGGCATTATTGAGGCTGACGAAACTTTTTTCGCCATCTCGTACAAGGGCAATCATAGCAAGAGTAAGACATTTGCTATGCCACGCAAGGCTCATAAGCGTGGTCATTCTACACATATCAGAGGCTTGTCCCAAGAAAAGGTATGTGTTCCTTGTGCGGTTAATAGGAATGGCTTGTCTATCTCCAAGATTACGAATACTGGTAGAGTTTCTACAAGAGATTTACATCATATTTATGATGGTAGGATTAAGACCAATTCCACTCTTGTTACGGACAAGATGAACTCCTATGTGAGATTTACAAATGCCAATGGCATTGACCTTGTGCAGTTAAAGACTGGCAAAGCCAAGAAAGGCATTTATAATATCCAACATATCAATAGCTACCATAGCCAGCTAAAGAGGTTTATGCGTGGCTTTAACGGTGTTTCTACCAAGTATCTGAACAACTATCTTGTGTGGAATAACCTTGTAAATTACGCCAAAGAAAGCGACATGGAGAAAAGGAACATCTTCTTAACTTTTGTTTTGGCAACATTGAAAACTGCTAAATGCAGAGATTTATCAAACAGACCAGCAGTTCCTCTGGTCGCCTAATTAGAATTTGTGGAGATGATAAGATGGTCAATATAACAGATGTAAAACAGATTCTTCAATTTGCAATAGATGCGGAGATTAAAGTCTTTCTTGATGGTGGCTGGGGTGTAGATGCTCTTCTTGGATATCAGTCAAGAGCCCATAATGATATTGACATTTTTGTAGAAAAGAACGATTATCAGAACTTTATAGAAATAATGAAAGCTAATGGCTTTTATGAGATTAAGATGGAATATACAACATTGAACCATACTGTATGGGAAGATTTGAAAAACAGAATTATTGATTTGCATTGTTTTGAATATACGGACGAAGGTGAAATTCTTTATGATGGGGATTGTTTTCCGGTAGAAACTTTTTCGGGTAAAGGAAGAATTGAGGAAATAGAGGTTTCCTGTATTGAACCATATAGTCAAGTAATGTTCCATCTGGGATACGAGTTTGATGAAAATGATGCACATGATGTGAAGTTATTGTGTGAGACACTTCATATCGAAATTCCAAATGAGTATAGATAACTGCAAATAACAGTTTGTAGGGGAGTTCTGATACTCCCCTATAAAAATGGCTATTTATCAACTGTTTGTTGTGACATAGCCTACCTTTTTTACTATTTGGAGGACACCATGAATACTCCTACATCTCCCTTTGAAAAGCAGTCAGCTATAACCCTGCAAAATCTAGGAAGTTTCTTTTTTGGAGGTTCCGTTACCACCGACCAAACAGGTGACTCATTCCATGTCGATCATGGTTATGCCCAATTCGTTATTCCCCAAAATCCACGCAAATATCCACTGGTAATGTGGCATGGTTTTGACCAGTCAGGTAAAACTTGGGAATCAACTCCTGATGGTCGAGAGGGCTTTCTGCAGATTTTTGTGCGAAGGGAATGGTCCGTCTATCTCATCGATCAACCCCGTCGGGGACGTGCTGGCCGTACAGCTCAACCTGTCGCGGCAACGCCATTAACCGATAGTTTTTATTGGAATTTTTTTCGTTTTGGCACATGGCAACCCCCTGCAGAAAAAACATTTTTCCCAGGTATTCAGTTTCCAACAAATGAAGAAGCAGTCGAGCAAATGCTCCGGCAAGCGACTCCCAATACTGGAGAAGAAGCATTTCCAAGTATCGAAGAAAGAAATTTTTTAGCAAAAACAGTCTCGGAACTTTTTACAAAGATTAATGCAGGAATATTGCTCACACATTCTCATAGTGGGCAATATGGATGGGCAACGGCGATGGAAGTACCTGAAAGGGTTAAGGCTGTTGTTGCATATGAACCTGCCGGATTTCCTTTCCCTGATACAGGAGTTCCAGAAGATATTCCCTCTGAAGTTGCTATTGTAAACGAACAAACAGCACCTCAACTTTATCCACTGGAAGATTTTCTTAATCTGACTAAAATGCCCATTCTTATTGTTTTTGGTGATAACATCAAGGAAAACGAAACCATAAGCTATCCAGATGAGTTTTGGCGAGTTTTACGCAATCGAGCATATCAATTTGTCGATGCAGTTAACCGGCACGGAGGAGATGCTCAAGTTGTTGAACTACCTCAAATTGGTATTACTGGTAATACCCATTTCATGTTTGCAGACCTTAACAATATAGATATTGCAAATCATCTTTCAAATTTTCTAAATGAAAAATCATTAGATATTATTGAATAATATAAAAAATAAAGGCCCTATCACTTTTAGATAGGGCCTTATTTATCATTTAATACTAAATGAAAATGGAATAATAACTAATGTATTTACAGTCTTCCCTTTTAATTTTCCAGGAATAAATTTCATTTTCTTAGCTGCTGTCAAAGCGGAATCTTCAAAGTAACCTTGGGGGGAAGCTCGAACAACTTTACAATCTCTGGGCAGTCCCGAAGTGTCTACTATTAGTTGTACAAGAACTTTACCATGAATATTCATTCGTCTAGCTTTTATCGGATATTCCGGCGTAACCCTCCGTGCAATTGATGGACGTTGGTCTATTTGGTCTTGTTTATAAGTTGGTATTCCTCCAATTACTGTAGGAGCCACAACTTGTCCCCCCCCCGAAACTTTCTCAGCAGACTCAGTCTTTGAAAAAGTTTTCTCAGGTGGAGATTTTGGGGTTGGCTTTGGTGTAGGCTTCGGCCGAACTTTTGAAGGCTCCTTCTTTTTAGGACTGATTCTCTTCACCTCTTCACGGGGGGGAGGGGTTTCCTTTACAGGTTCAACTTGAGGAAGCCCAAAAGCGCAATTCAGGAAATCAAATTGAATATCGTATTAGCGGATTAGAGGAATATGACTATCCAGAAAATGAATGGGATTGTGTTATATCTAATTTAGCTCTGCACTATATAGAGGACATAGTGGAAATATTTCAAAAAGTGTATAGGACATTAAAACCAGGTGGAATTTTTCTTTTTAATATCGAACACCCTGTTTTTACCGCAGGAGTTGGGCAGGATTGGATTTATACAGATGATGGGAAACCGCAATATTGGGCGATTGATAATTACTTTATAACAGGAGAACGAAATACACATTTTTTAGGATGTGATGTAGTAAAACAACATCACACACTTACACAGATTATAATGGGATTGCTGAACAATGGGTTTGAGCTTAAAGTTGTAGAGGAAGCAGACTTTTTAGAAGAATTTGATCCACGCTATAACGAAGAAGGTGTATCAGAACTTGATGAACAATTTGAGCGGTTGCCAGACGGACACGAAGCAAAACGCAGTTACTATTTAGGCTTCCGACAAGCACAAAGTGAAGCAAGACCAAACATTGTTATTAGTCTATTGAAGTTAAATTAGATGCTAAAAATTTGTAATTAAGAAGGAGTGATTACATGAACAAAAATATAAAATATTCTCAAAACTTTTTAACGAGTG
>OGYW01003280.1_pt1 | contig 10953 bp, 9 predicted proteins | sample 1576621 | NCBI WGS metagenome assembly OGYW01 (sample SAMEA3541528, study PRJEB24748) | human gut metagenome | biome: human gut; feature: human-associated habitat; material: faeces | place: China | collected 2012 | reverse complement strand
TTTTCTTCGGCGACATGTGCGGCGAAGAAAATACTTCTCGGCCTGCAAACGTGCGCGCCGTTTGCCTCCGGCGGACGGCGCGTGCGCTGCAGTCAGGCCGCAAATCCTTTGTCAAAAAGTATTCCTTTTTGACAGACGCAACACCCCCTGTGCGCAGCACAGGGGGTGTCCGCTATGGTGTTTTTCTAACCGTCAGCGCAGCGCGCTTACCGGTCGGGATACTTCTGCGACAGCTCTGCCTCCAGCGCATCCCAGTCACGCGGCGGTCTGAGCTCCGTCCACGTCTCGGGCGAGGTGTTGTCCACGCGCTCGTACTCGTGGCCGTTGGTGGCCTCCTGCACGGCTGCGTAGTACCACGCCGCCTTGTTGCTGTTGTCCGGCCAGACGATCATGTCCGGCAGCAGATGATCCTTGTCCGGAGTACGGAAGAGGACGTTGTTGATGATCTCCATGACCTCGGCACGGGTGATCTGGTTCTGCGGGCGGAACGTGCCGTCCTTATAGCCGCTGATCAGGCCGAGCTTCGCCGCGCGGTTGATGTAGTCGCGCGCCCAGCTGTCGGAGATATCGGTGAAGGCATCGTCCTCGACCTCCGGCGCATGGAAGAACAGCGCCGCGATCGTCGCGAACTCTGCGCGGGTGATGTACTGCTGCGGGCGGAATGTGCCGTCCTTGTAGCCGGCGAGGATGCCGCCGTTGGTGAGCGTGGCGACCTGACTGGTGTACCAGCTCTGAGCCGGGACATCCGAGTACGAGCACTTGGTGGTCCAGATCTCCTCACGGCCGTCATCTCTCAGGATGCGGTAGAAGATCGCGGCGACCTCGGCGCGCGTGATCGGTCTGTTCGGTGCGACCGTACCGTCCGGATAACCGGCGATGTACGAGTCGTGGTTATCGCGCTCCAGCGGCGGAGGCGGCAGCTCGTTGTCCTCTGCGGAGAAGACGAACTTGATGTGCGCGGCCGCTTCCTGGAAGGCGTTGCCCATCGCGGGATCGATCTCAACGGTCACGTCCAGCTTGATCGGGTCTGCCTTCGGGAAGACCTCGGCAACGAGGACGTCGCTCTTGAGTCCGTCGGCCGCGTCGAGCTGGTCGAAGAGGCTCGCGTTCTTATTGGTCGCGAGCACCTTGCCGTCCTGCGACACGGTCATGTTGATGTGGCTGAGCACATCGTCGTACTTGATGGCGGTGCCCTCCTTGGCGGAGGTGTCGCCGTCGATCTCGGCGCGGAGGTAGACCTTCGCGCCCTGCGCGCCGTTGGCGCTGTCGGCCTTGACGCAGATGGTCTGCGTGAGGCTGTCGCCGGGCATGCAGTTGGAGAAGTTGGCAAACAGGTCCGTCGCCGAGCCCTTGCCGGTGTTGGTAAAGGCAAAGCGCGCGTTGTTGCCGTCGTTGCCGTCATAGTAGGTGACGGTGGGGAGCTTTTCCTCGCCCGTCGCCCAGATGCCCAGCCCCGCGGCCAGCGCGACCACCAGCACGAGGGCGACGATCATGGTAAACTTTTTGTGTTTCATACCGCTGCCCTCCTTATGGTGTCGTGGTCGGCTGCGTCAGATAGCCGTTGCCGTCAACGCCCACGCCCCAGCTATCTGTCACGGCCTTGCTCGGCGCGGCCTGAATGCTCTCGGCCAGCACCGTCACCTCGAGGTGGTAACCCTCGGGCGCGGTGCCCTGCGTGATGGGCGTTTTCAGCAGGTTGGTCGTTACACCGTCGTTCGCCGCGACCGGCATCTTGTAGTAGTAGATGCCGCCCTGCTCGAACCAGTCGTCCGTGATGCTCGGCGTGATGTTCACCGGCTCGGCGGAGACATTGCCGTTATCGTCCACCCAGTTCATGACCAGCTTGACGCGGACATAGGACACGGCCGTGCCGGTGTTTTTGACGATGATGCTCTTTTTCTGGCTGCCATCCAATTTCTCGACGATGTCCGTTCCGGATTTGGCCGCCGTGAAGGTGTTCTCCACGGGGTCGGTGCTCGCCTTGAGCAGGGCGAACGTCGTGCCGACGGCCAGTGCGAAGATCAGGCACAGGGAGAGGATGAGCGCGGTCTTTCTCCCGCCTGAACCGTTAAAGATACGTTTCATATGTCATCCCTCCTGTTCAGTTTGTTTCCGGAGCCGGAATCTGCTGGATCTCGGTTGCGCTGACCCACTTGTTGATCACGTCGGCAATGCTCGTGAGCCAGTTGGTAGGCGTTTTTTCGTTTTCAAACGTCACGGTCCGCGAAGTCTCACTGACGGTGATCGTCTGGGTGTCTGCGGTCGGGTGATACTGCCACGACCAGCCGGTGTCCTCGGTGATGGTGTAGCTGCCCATCGGGAGGCTCTTGATCGTCTGCTGACCCTCGCCGGTGATCACGATCTCCATCGTTTTACCGTTGTCGTTGTTCTTCACTTTGAACACGAACGTCTGGTTCGGGTCGATCGTTGTGCCGGCTTTCGCGGTCTTCTGGATCGTCAGGTCGAACACATTGATGTGCACGATGAACTGCCCCTGCGCAGGATCAAAGCTACAGCCCGGGAAGACTGTGTCCTTTGTATGCACGAATGTAACAGCGTCGCTAATTTTTGTGGTGGCAGTGTCCTTGTCGCTGGTGACCGTCACCTTGACGTAGGTGTCCTTCGTGAACGCAGCCGCCGCCGGATCATAGGCATATGTCAGCGCAGGCGCGGTGCCGGTCATGCTCGCGGACTCGGCAGCAGTGCCCTCGTGCTTCCACACGACTGTGCCGCCGTTGCTGCTATAGTCAGCAGTTTCGCCGTAGTTGATGCGCGAGTCGTTAAATGTGATTTCCGGCTTGTAGACATTGACGACAGAGTTAACCGTCGTAGTCTGCGCAATGGCGGGAGCGCCTGCCGAAGTCTCCTTTGCCGCTTCCGGGGTGACCGTAACCGTCACAGCGTACTCGCCGTCAGTTGTATTGCTGACATCAGTATTGCTCGTGCGAGTAATCGTGACATACCGCGTCTGCCAGGCCTCCAGCGGCGTTGCTGTGCTCAGCTCCGGCAGCGTCGGCGCTGCATTGCCATAGTAGATGTTGCGTGTCTGGGCCTCAAACGCGCCCATCTTAATCGGAACGTTCACTTCCGGCTGCGGGAACGGCTTGATCTGGTTGCCAGCCGCCGTATAGACGCCGGACTCGCTGCCGTTCGTCGGGACATTGTTGCCGCCGAGGAAACCGTCCCGCGGCTTGACATACAGTGTACTCTGGAAGGTTTCTGCCGGTTTCGTCACCACTTTGTTGCTGTCAATCTGCTCCGGCGTCAGCGTGACGTTTGTCCACTCAATGTAGTAATTACCGTTGGCGTCCTGCCGCACCGTCCCGGTCTTGCCGTTCGATGTAATCTTGTCGCCAACATTATACGCGTTTCCTGCTGCGTCGCAGGGGACAAAGGACTCCGAGATCTCATCACGGATGGTGACGTCCTTGACGGCCTCACCAGTCTGCTGCGCAATCTGTGTAAAGATCCTTTGAAGTTCGGCAGCATTATCCGTTGTCAGGTAATAGCCGTTTTCATGGTTACGGGTTCTGGTATCCGTGTACAGCCCGGTCCAAGAATCCGATCCCTGCTCCCATTCGTTGACACGGTTGTTATCCACATGCGATCCATCCGGGCGATGGCTGGAGACACGGTACATATACTCGTTGACCTTACAACCATCCGAATCCTTCCCTTCCGAGGCCTTCAAGCCCAAACCGACGCAGTACACCGTAGAGCCGCAGCCCGTCCAATTCCAGTCGTCTTTATTGGCACTGCCCTTCTGGAAGTCCTCATAGTTGGAAACGCCATATTTAGTGGACCAGAGCCACTCCTGAAAGCGCTGACCGAAGAAGTTCTGATCTTCGACGTTCGTCTGCATGTTGACGGTGTCACCCTTCGCGTGCTTGAGGATCACAGACCAGTGCACCGACTGCTGCGCTACATCATAACCCTCATTTTTGCCCTTCCATCCACCGTAAGTGCCGGGCTCACCATCCGTGAACAGCACTGTTACGCGCGTGTTGTCATAGTTGGAATCGCTTGCTGAGACACTGTTGAAGATGTTCACAGCCTGCTGCAGGCCCTTGCCGGACTGCGTACCGCCGTTGCAGCGCGTAGACAGGTCGCTGACAATCTGCGTCAGAGCGCTGTTGACCGTATTGTCCGCCGTGACGGGAATAAGCGCGCCGCTCGCCGTCTTTGTACCGCTGTCGATGGTAACGTCAGATGCATACGACACAATTGCCACACGGCTGTCGGGAGAGCTCTTCTGAATCGTTGTAAGGAAAGCATTCACGGCTGTTTGCAATGCCGCGACGCGCTCCTTGCTGTTGTTGTCGCTGCCGGTCAGGGAAAAATTCATACTACCGGAGCGGTCAAGGACGAGCACAATGTCGCACGCTTTCGTGTGGGTTACGATGTTCGACTTGGCAGCTGCGGTCAGATCGATCTGATAGACCGGATTTCCGGCTGCATCTTTTACGTTGGTAGCCGTCGCAGTCTTGGTGACATCCACAGCATTGCTCGCCCCGTCCGATGTATCCTTTGCCGCCGCGCGGAGCACCGGCGCTTTCCTCACCGTACTGCTGCCGGGGAAATACGTCATGAACGGGCCAACGCTCTGAAACTCAGGAGCGCCGCTCGTGCTCACGACCGTCTCCGTGGTCTCCGCACTGCCGTCGGCAGTCGTATCGTCGACCGCGCCGGCGCCCATGAACAGGCACAGGCTCAGGAGCAGGGCTGCACAGAGGACGAGCGAGAGAATGCGTTTTTTCATGGTTTCGTCCTCCTTTCTCAGGGCGTCGGGATCGGGTCGATCTGCGTGCTCGAGGTGCTCGCCTCGACCGCTCCGACGTGCTTCCATACATCTCTGACATCATTGGCGGCGTACTGCTCAAGGTTCGCCGTCTGCACGGCCTCCGCCGTTACATAGATGTGCACCGTGGAATTCTGGTATTCGTTGCCCATTTTGGTGCTGAACGTGACGCGGCTGAACAGCTTCGTCGTGGCCGCCTTCGGATCGAGCGCACCCTTATAATAATAGTACCCGTCCGCGCCGGCGATCCAGTCGGTATCGTTCAGATCCAGCACCAGCAGGTGCTCGCTCGGGTCGAGCGGCACGCTCTCGTTGGCGGCGTTGAGGATCTCGGGCGTGATCTTCACGCGGGTGTAAAACGCGCCCGTGCCGACATTTTCCACATACACCACTTTGTTCACGACACTGCCGGGCATAACACGCACCGTCGTGAACGGATTGCCGTTACCGTCCTCGTCGTGCAGTGCGAGCTTGACCGAGCCCATCGTGATGACGTTGTCCGCCGTGCCGACGGCCGAAAAGTACGCCCACGTACCGACCGCCAGCAGTGCCACTGCCAGGAGGAGCACCGTCGCGATGGTCCACTTCTTCTTCATGCACAAACCACCTTTCTCCTTGCCGGGGGTTATTCTGCGCTGTGCGCAGAGATTCTCTTCCGCGCCCGGATGGGCGCGCCGGGACTGTTTTTGCGGGATTCTCTCTTTCAGTCTGCGCGCGGACAGCGGCAGTACCGCCGCCCGCGCCCGGATTGAAGCCGAGCCAAAGTCCCCGATGGGGGCGGCGATTTCGCCGCCCCTTTGGGGTCAAAATGTTGGGGAATTACTGCCAGTTGCTAGCAGCGCCACCCCACGGGTTGTAGTTCGCGCCAAAAGCAGCATCCATAGCGGCAGAAGCGCTGTCAAAGCCCGCAGCCTGAACCGCGACCGCAAACACCGGGCAGGAGACCTTGCTCCAGTCCCAGCCGCTGTCAACGGCGAATTCTTTGCCGAACGCATAGGGAGTGCCGTTCTTCAAGTCAAAGGTCTTGTCCAGATACACGCCCTGCACGAGCTGCTCGGTGGTAGCACCTGCGTCGAGCGCCTGATAGTAGTCAGCATAGTAGACGTTGTACTTGATGCCATCAATGGTGGTCTCAAAGTAATTCCACTTGTTGCCGTGCATCCACTGCCACTCATTGCCCTCGGTAGAGGTGACAGCACCGTTTTCAGCAACCTTATTGCCAAAGTTGAAGTGCAGGACGTTCATGCCGGCATTGAAGGTCTCATAGCCGTCGTCCAGCGCGGAGGGAATGGCGAAGTAAGCGCGGATGTAAGCCTTTTCAGAACCGGTGTTCTTGATGGTGACCATCTTGTCCACATAGTTCTTAGCGGTCGGCATGCCGAGCGTATCCTTCTCGCCCTGCGCAGAGCCGACGATCGGGTAGAGCTGCTGACCCTGCTTGAAGGCTTCGAGCTCCGTGGTCTTGTTGCCGGCCGCATCCAGCTTGCGCTGCTGCTCAAGCAGGTCGATCTTCACATTGCCGACGGTGAAGGTGTTGTCCGCCGACTTCGTATCGGTGAAGTACGCCAGCGTACCGCCGACGACCAGCACCGCGACGAGCATGACTGCGATCGCAGCCATCAGAATGGATTTCTTTTTCATAAGTAGCGTTCTCCTTTTCTATTTTTTTGTACAGCTCTCTGCACAAGGTGTTCAAGGGATCGGCTCAGGGAAAGCCGCGAGGGAGTCAGGCTGCGGTAAGGCCGGGAACGAGGTTTGCAGTGTTCCAAGCAGCAACAGCGTTTTCAAAGCCACCCGCCTGCACCAGGTAAGCATTGAAGGTAAGCGTACCAAGGTCGGCAGAAGTAATCTTGTCAGCAACTTTGACTGTGTCATTGCCCAGAATGTGCCAAGCAAGATCAGTCGTGTTGCCCGCAGTCAGCTTACCTGCTGCAATGGTATACAGAGCCTTGGTGGAATCCTCACCGATCTTTGTCCAAGCGCTATTAACGTCAAAAGTAAGCTCGCTCGCCAGCTGATTGTCAACAACAACAAACAGATACGCATCGCCCTTCAGAGCGTTCGCCTTAATGGTGACGGTCGGGTCTTTCGGCAGATTCACGCCCGGCATAACAGCACTATACGTAACCGCTTGAACCGGGGTAGCATTCATGTCCAGCTGATACACGCCGTCTGTCGTGTTCGCATTTTTCAGCGGATGCTCGTTCAGCGTGAGATTGTTATCATTATCCAGAATCTTACCGACAGTGAAGGTGTTCACAACCGGGCCGCTCTCCGCTTTCAGATACGCCCACGTCGCGCCGACCGCAAGCGCCACGACGAGCACGAGCGCGATGGCGATCGTCAAAGTTTTCTTCTTCATTTCATGTTTTCCTCCCTTATAAAAGTATCATGCTCCGAACTTACCATGTCTCAACAGCGTCCAACGTGCGCTGTCAGCGTTCATAGGGTTAATGCATCGGGATGTGAAAATATTTCACGCCATCGGAAAAATATTTCAAAAATATTTAAATCTTACGATTCTTACGATTTTTGTCATCCTTTTCCGTGCACTTTGCTGCATTCGCTGCCTCTGCTCGGCGCGCCGCATCGCGCGCGTCCGCCTCAGCCGCCTTGCGCAGCATGTCCGGCAGGAACGCCAGAACCACCAGCACGATCGCGATCGCAATGGCCAGATACATCCCCGGCGGGTTCGAGACCCAGTGCGAGACAAAGCCGAGATACGGGATGGTGAACACCGGGCGGCCGATGAGGTTCTTGAAATAGACCGGTGCGCCGTCGGGCGCGTCGTTCGCGTCTCCCTGCGTGTAGAAATGCTCGTTTTCCGCATCGATGGAGATCACGCGGTGCGTGACGACATCCAAGTCCTCATTGAGTACGAACGTGATCGCGTCGCCCACCTGCACGTCCTCGGGCGCACAGGGCTTGACATAGATCAGCGAGCCGGTGTGATACGTCGGCTCCATGCTGCCGGACAGGACGCACATCGGCCGCAGACCGACCAGCCGCACGCCCACCAGAAGCAGCGCCAGAATGACCACCAGCACCACCAGCACGGTGGAAATGACATTGCACACTTTTTGAACCTGTTTTGACATCTTCGTTCTTCCTTTCCCTTCGCGGGCATCCCTCCTGTTGATCCCGGCCGGAGGGCAGACCTCCGAAGCGCAGCCTGTCCGAACCGGAAACGCGCACGGCGGGGCGGGGCGGGAACGCTTCGGAGTTTCCCGTCCTACTTCAGCCGTCACGCTTACTAACCAAAAGGATACCACGATTTTCTAAACACCGATAGGGGTAATGTACACAAACTTCCAGTTGAGATTTTGTAAGAAACAAACAGTTTTGCCTTTTGCTGTCCAACATTCTGTACAGTTATCCCACGCCCATTGTACGTTTCGGCCGCGGGCGCGTCAAGTGCGGAGCGCGGGCGCGCGGGAATCTTACCTTTTTCTTAAAACTGTCCCGATTTTGCTTGTTTTTAGTGGGGAAACATGATAGGATAATTGCCGATTATGGATAGATAACAGGAAGGAGCTGCACGCATGGATACAAACGTGCTCGACTGGCTGGAAGTCACCGCCGCAGCCTGTCCGGACAAACCCGCCTTTCTTGACGAGGACGGCGCGGTGACCTTTGCCGACGTGCGGCGCGAGGCGCGCATCATCGGCACGGCGGCGGCAAGGCTGCGCAGCGGACGCAAGGCGCCCATCGCCGTGATGAGCGGGCGCAACGCACACACCCCGGCCGTATTTCTCGGCGCGGTGTACGCCGGCTGCTGCTACGCACCGATGGACGGGACGATGCCCGTGCACCGGCTCAATTCGATCCTGCACACGCTCGACACCGATCTTATGATCGTGCAGCGCGCGTTTTACGACAAGGCCAGGACGCTGGAATTCGGCGGCGAGATCCTCGTCGCGGAGGATCTGCTCGATGGCTGCGAGGACGCGGCGCTGCTGGCGGACTGCCGCGCGCGCGCGCGTGAGCTCGACCCGCTGTACATCATCTTCACCTCCGGCTCGACCGGTACGCCCAAGGGCGTCATCACGGCGCAGCACTCGCTCATGTGCTACATCGAGGACTACGCCGGCGTGATGGGCATCGCGCGCGAGGACGTGCTCGGCAACCAGTCGCCGCTGGACTACATCGCCGCCGTGCGCGACATTTATCTGCCGCTGCGCTTCGGCGCGACGACGGCCATCATCCCGAAGGAACTTTTCATGTCGCCGGAGCGTCTGTTTGCGTACATGAACGACAAGGGCGTGACGGCCGTGGGCTGGAGCGTCTCGGCGCTGACGGTGCCGGCCGCGCTGGGCGCGTTCGAGTGCAGCGTGCCGCAGCACCTGCGCAAGGTGTGCTTCTCCGGCTCGGTGATGCCGTGCAGTTGCCTGCGCCAGTGGCAGCTCGCGCTGCCGGAGGCGCGCTTCGTCAACCAGTACGGCCCGACGGAGGCGACCGCCTCGTGCACGTATTACGTCGTGCCCGGTCTGGTGGAGGACAGCGACGTGCTGCCGATCGGCAAACCGTACCCGCACTACGAGGTGTTTCTGCTCTCGGAGCAAAACGAGGCCGTGCCCGACGGCGAGATCGGCGAGATCTGCGTCAAGGGGCCCATCCTCGCGCTCGGCTACTACAACAGCCGCGAAAAGACCGCCGAGAGCTTCCTGCAAAACCCGCTCAACCGCGCGTATGACGAGCGCATCTACAAGACCGGCGACCTCGGGCACTTCGCGCCCGACGGCAACCTCATGTTCCACGGCCGCAAGGACCGGCAGGTCAAGCACCTCGGTCACCGCGTGGAGCTCGGCGAGATCGATCTCGCCGCGGCGAAGGTGCCCGGCGTGGAGGAGGCGTGCGCGCTCTACGATCAGGAGCACGAGCAGATCTGGCTGTTTTACACCGGCGCGGACGTGACCAAGCGCGACATCGCCGTGGCGCTGCGCGCCGACCTGCCGGGCTTTATGGTGCCGCGCAGGATCGAGCAGCTTGAGGCCATGCCCCGGCTCGACAACGGCAAGACGGATATGCGCGCGCTGGCCGGGCGCATCGCTGACGCCCACCGATAATCGCTTACATTACTCACATTTCAGGAGGTATTTTATTATGGAACAGGAACTGATGGACATTCTGACCGATCTGCGCCCGGACGTGGATTTTGAGACCGAGACCGCGCTCATCGACGACCACATTCTCGAATCGTTCGACATCGTGTCGCTCGTCGCGGCGCTCAACGACGCGTTCGACATCGAGATCGGCGCAAAGGATCTCGTGCCGGAGAACTTCAACTCCGCCCAGAGTCTGCTGGCCATGGTGCAGCGCCTGCAGGACGAGGACTGATGGACAGGACTGCTCTGAAAACGGCGGCCGCGAAATACGGCACGCCGCTGTATCTGTTTGATCTGGATGCTTTCACGGCGCGCGCTGAAAAAGTGCGCGCCGCGTTCGGCTCTCACGTGCAGCTTTGCTACTCCATGAAGGCAAACCCCTTCGTGCTGCGCGGCCTGCCGGACGTGTTCCGCTGGGTGGAGGTGTGCTCCCCGGGCGAGCTGACGATCTGCGAAAAGCTCGGCATCGCGCCCGAGCGCATCCTCTACTCCGGCGTGAACAAGGGCGCGGACGATGTCGCGCGCGCCGTCGCGCTGGGGGCAGACCTGCTCACGGCCGAGAGCACGCTGCATTTTGCGCTCATCTGCGCCGCCGCGGCCGCGCAGGGAAAGCACGTGCGCGTGCTGCCGCGGCTGACCGCCGGCAGCCAGTTCGGCATGGATCCCGCCGCGCTGGAGGATCTCGTTGCGCGCCGCGCGGAGTTCCCGAATGTGACGATCGTGGGCATCCACTACTTTTCCGGCACGCAAAAGCGCAAGGACGCCGTGATCGCAAAGGAGCTTGCGCATCTGGACGAATACCTCACGATGCTGCACGACAAGTACGGCTTCACGGCGCAGCACGTGGAATACGGTCCGGGGCTGAACGCCGAGTGCCTGCGCGACGATGCCGAGGCGCGCGACGGCGCGCTGCTAGACGCGGCGGCGGAGCACATCCGCGCCTTCGGCGAGAAGTATCCGCTCACGATCGAGATGGGACGCTTTTTTGCCGCCCCCTGCGGCACGTTTCTCACCGGCGTGGCCGACGCCAAGTGCAACCTCGGCGTGAAC
>OGYW01003278.1_pt1 | contig 10956 bp, 11 predicted proteins | sample 1576621 | NCBI WGS metagenome assembly OGYW01 (sample SAMEA3541528, study PRJEB24748) | human gut metagenome | biome: human gut; feature: human-associated habitat; material: faeces | place: China | collected 2012 | reverse complement strand
GTTCAACCGCGCATGCTACCCGTGGGGACACGAAGACGAGAACCTTATCGCATGGTACCGCTACCTCGGCCTGCTGCGGCAGGAGCACGGCGACATTTTAAAAGACGGCGGCCTGCGCAGTGTTTATGCACACGACAACGTGCTTTCATTTGAGCGCTATGTGGAAACGGAAGGCGGCGAGGACGCGCTGTTCGTTGCCGTGAACCGCAGCATGGAAAACGCGGTCATTCCGGGGCTGCATCTTGACAATGCAGCGTTTATTTTCGGCGCGCCGTACCCGAACCCCGCAGGCGGCGATTTCAAGCTGCCGCCGTTCGGCTTCACTTTGCTGCGCATCCACCGCGAAAAAGCGGAGAATGGTGAAAGCTAAATTTTCCCTTTCTGCAAAATTTTTGCAAAATTGAATTTACACACCGTTACCGGCGGGCTTCTTTCCTTGAAGCCCGCTTTTTTCTATGCTACAATAGGGTTAACATAATCGTCGGATGGGTGCCGGCGAAAAGGGGAAAAGAGGAAGACTGTATGATCCGCATTCTGATTGTGGAAGACGATGAAAATATCTCGAAAATGCTGGCCGCCACGCTCTCGATCGGCGACTACGAATACGACCGCTGCGCAGACGGCGAAGAGGCCGTACAAACCATCCTAAACGGCACGTATGACCTCATTTTGCTCGACGTGATGCTGCCCGGCATGGACGGCTTTGCCGTTTTGGAGCACATCCGCGGGGAAAGCTGCGAAACGCCGGTGATTTTCCTGACGGCGCTCGGCGCGGTGGCGGACAAGGTAAAGGGTCTGCGCGGCGGCGCAGAGGATTACATTGTAAAGCCGTTTGAGCCCGTGGAGCTTTTGGCGCGCATTGAAGTGGTGCTGCGCCGCGCGGGCAAAAGCGAAATGCACCTGCGTTACGGCGATATTCAGGTGGACATTGAAAAGCACACGGCGCTGAAAAACGGCATGCCCGTGGCGCTGACACCGAAGGAGTTTGACGTACTCGTCTTTTTCATGCGCAACCCGGACGTTGCCATCACGCGCGAGCAGCTGCTCTCGAACATTTGGGGCTTTGATTTCACCGGTGAATCGCGCAGTGTGGACATTCACGTGCAGCAGGTGCGCCGCAAAATGGGATTGCAGGGCAAGCTCATCACCATTCCGAAGCTCGGCTACCGCTTAGAGCGCCGATAAGCGTAAAGGGAGTCTTTTATGAAGCTATGGCAAAAAATATCGCTCATTGCGCTCGTGTTCGTCACGCTCGCCGTGCAGCTCACGCAGTTTTACATACTGGATAGTCACTTTCGCAGTGCCATAGCCCGCGAGGTCAATTCCGCCGCTTCCGCACATTCGGCCCTGGCGGCTTCGCTTTCCAACCACGCGGCGTATGAGCGTTTAAAGGCGAACACGCTGTTTTTGAGCACCGATCAGCTGACAGACATGCTGAAGGATACCATTACGACAGACATTTCCACCGCAGACGTGATAGAAGTGAAAAAGGGCGGCAAGACCATCACGGCGGTCGGCACCGAGGTCTTGGACGGCGCTTCGTATGATTTAGCTTCCGTCAAGCCGAACGATGCCATTACGGACGGCAAAACGGTAATCTTCGACGCCGGCGAAAAGACGTACCTCATGGTGGTCTCCATCATCAAGCTGGAAGCCATGTCGTATGAGCTGCGCACGGTGTATGACGTTACGAATGTGTATGACGAGCACGACGCCAACCTGAACAACGCGCGCATGTGGGGACTTTGCTGCGGCGGCGGTATTTCCGTACTGCTGCTCATTTCCGTATTGGGGTTTCTGCGCCCGTTAAAGCGCGCCGTAAAGACCATCGGCGCGGCGGCCGCGGGCGACTACACCGTGCGTATGCCGGAAAAGGGCAGCTCGGAGCTGAAAACGCTTGCACACAGCATCAACGAGATGACCGCTTCCATTAACGAGCGCGAGGAAAAGCTGCGCGGTATCGCAGAAAGCCGCAAGCGCTTTGCGGACGCCATGGCGCACGAGATGAAAACGCCGCTGACGAGCATTTTGGGTTTTGCGGATATTCTGCGCATCAAAAGCGTTGTCACGGACGAGCAGCGGCGCGACTTTGCCTCTGCCATTGTGGAGGAAGCCAAGCGCTTGCGCGGGCTTTCCGCAAAGCTTTTGACGCTGGCTTCTACCGATAACACCCCGCTCGATTTTGCGGATATTCCCGCGGCACAGCTTTTCTCTGATGTGCACGCCACCATGGCGCCGGTGCTCGGGCGGCGCGGCATCAAGCTGACAACGCTGCACAAAAACGCCGTGCTGCACATTGACCGCGAGCTGTTTTTATCGCTGCTTTATAACCTCATCGATAACGCCGCGAAGGCTTCCCCGGACAATTCCGAAATCTGGCTCATTCAGTCCGAGCTGGACGGCCACACGGTAGTCTCCGTCATCGACCGCGGCATGGGCATGAAGCCCGATACCGTGCGCCGCGCAACGGAAGCGTTCTACATGGAAGACAAAGCGCGCAGCCGCAAGGCAGGCGGCGCGGGCCTCGGCCTTGCGCTGTGCGACGACATCTGCCGCCGCCACGGGGCGCGGCTTGAAATTCGCTCCACCTACCAGAAGGGCACCACGATTATCATTCACATGAATGTAGCGCCCATTCCGAAAAATCAGGGCGACGAGCTGGAAGCGCTTTTGCAGAAGCGCCCGCCGCGCGAGAAAACACGCGATAAGGCGCGTGAAAAAGAACGCCAGAAGCGAAAAAAGCAGCGCGAAACCCGCTACAAAGGAGGCAGAACGATATGAAACGCAACATTTTTCTCTCTGTTTTTCTGCCTTTGTTCCTTTGCGCCGCCATTTTGACGCTCGGCTATTTCTCCCCCATGCTATTCAGCCGCGTGATGCCGAACTTTAAAAACAAGGAAAGCTCCGCGCAGATTACCGGCGCGGAAAGCCCGCTGTATTTGGAAGACCCCTCCAGTCTTGTCCTGCCGCCGTGGAATGATATTGATGATTCTAAATCACAGATGTACGCCTCCGATAACAACTCTGTTCCGTACTCCATAAAAACGCGCATTACAGACGACCTACAAACATATGCCGAAAGCACCGGCGACAGTCGTTTCTATACCTATAACAACCAACTGCAAGACCCTTATGTTTATATTGATATGTCCGACCTTTACGTGCGCAGCATTATTGAACCTTTTTTAAAGGGATGCACCATCAATGACAACATGCAGTTTTCCGGCTATATGCACACGTATGACCCAGACAATAATTTCTCCACGCTGCCAAAATACATTTATGCGCAGAACGTAACGGTAAAGACCAAAGAAGGCAGGGATTTCCTTGTGGATTTCGTCTTCACCCCCATATCCGGCATTCCGCTGTATGTACATGCTACGGAAATAGATGCCGCAACGGCTGCTTTCCCGGAGGACAGCGAGTTTTTCAATCTTGTCGTTACTGCACTCTTCGTCGCTACGCACGCAGAAGCAGAGGCAGACGAATTCACAAGTCAGGTTGAAAGCTATTATACGTCGGATAAATACACCTCTCTTATCGCCTCTTTCTATGATTTTCCCGCGCATCTATTCTCTTTTCCGTCCGATGCGACCCCGGAAGAAGATTGGCGAGTTGAACTGCTTATGGGTTTACGAGACAACATGTATGACATGCTGTACAACTTTGTATACAGTATTGATTCCGCCTCCTCCATCGATTACCGTGATGAATCTCTGATCGTTCTGCGCAATGATATTGGCTACACCATGACGGTTTTTTACGATGCCATTTCCGAGAGCATCACCGGTTACGGTTTGGATCCTTCAAACCCCGACGTTTACCGTGCGGAGCCCTTTTTATTCGGTGAAACCGCCTATCAAGGAGCTTACGTTTACGACGGCTGACCCCCTCTACTCTTAAAAATCTAAAAGCCAAACACCCGTCCCCCGAAATTTTGCAACTTTTTTGCAGTTTGCGGGGGACTTTTTTGCGTCTTTTTCGGTATAGTTAAAGCAGAAAGAGGAGAGGGGCGAATGCATGACCGATATAAACAGAACCGCGTGCACATTTTCGCGCCCCGCGCTGAACGCAAACACCTTAAAGCTCATTGCGGTCCTCGCCATGGTGCTGGACCACGCCGCCACCGTCTTTTTGGCAGATACCGCGCCCGCCGCGCTGTTTTTCCACGCCGTGGGGCAGATTGCCGCGCCCATCATGTGCTTTTTCGTTGCGGAGGGCTACACGTACACGTCGAATCTGAAAAAGTACCTGCTGCGGCTGTTTATTGCGGCGGTCATCTCCCATGTGCCGTACGCGCTGTGCTTTAAATTCACGGTTTGGGAGTTCTGGTACGTGACGGGCGTTTTGTGGGGGCTCTTTTTGGGGCTCGCGCGGGCGGGATGCTCGATTTCACGACGGATGAACCTGAGAAAGCCGCGGATGCCGTTCTGAAAGCAATTTCCGGGGGTGTTCCCGAAGACCGCATCACGCTCTCCACTGACGGTCATGGCGCTCTGCCGGTTTACGCGGAAGACGGGACGCTGCAGGGACTGCAGACTCTCGACATCCGGAATAATTTCCGAGCCTGGAAGATTCTTGCGCACGAGATAGGTATCCGCCGCGCGCTGCCTTTCCTTACGAGCAATGTGGCTGACAGTCTCCTGATACCGAAGGGCCGGCTGGAAACCGGGCGGGACGCGGATCTCTGTTTCCTTCGCTCGAACGGGGAACTGACGGATGTGATGTCGCGCGGTGTCTTCCTGAAGCGGGAAGGAAAGGTTACGGTACGCGGTACGTATTCCGGAACCGCGCTTTCCTAATTTTCTGTAGTCCATCAGAGGGCATGACGGATATCCGGTATCACCATAAGTGACAGGCGGCATGCCCCTGAGTAGGGATACCGCCTGATACTTCAGTAGCCTTTTGAATACTGTAATTTTCCTTTAAAATCATCATTCTTCAGCACTTCCAGATTAAGGAGAGAATAAGGAATGACTGATTTGAAGAAAGAGGGCACCGCCTCGCAGCCCGTGATTTCGATTGATTCGCTTGCCCCTGCCGCGATTGAACGGAAGTCGGAGTCGATCGGGGTCACGAAAAATGCCCTGACGCTTTCCAGACTGATACCGCTCGCGCTCGCCGCGGGCTTTTTTATTGGTCTCGGCGGACTTTACTTCACGCTCTTCATGGCTGACAGCTCGCTGTCCTTCGCGGTGCAGCGTTTTGCGGGAGCCCTGATGTTCTCGCTTGGCCTTGCTCTCGTGATCATCTGCGGCGCGGAGCTCTTTACGGGAAACTCCTTGATGATTGGGGCTCTTGCCTCGAGGAAGATTCCCGTGGGCGGCATGCTGAGGAACTGGATCTGGGTCTGGATATTCAATTTGGTCGGCGCCGTGATTCTGGTGACACTCGTCTACCTCTCTGATACCCCGAAACTTGGGCAGATGGGAGCCACAATGATGAAGATTGCGGCCGGCAAGGTGTCGCTTGGCTGGGGGACACTCTTCTTCAAAGGCATTCTCTGCAACGTGCTCGTGTGCCTCGCGGTCTGGATGGGATTCGCGGCTCACTCGGTAGCTGACAAGATTCTCGCTGTGCTCCTCCCGGTCTCCGCTTTCGTTGCGCTTGGGTTTGAGCACTGTGTGGCCAATATGTACTTCCTTCCGATGGGATACCTTCTCGCTTCGAGCGGTTTCCCGGCTCCCGCGGGATTCGACCCCTCGGTCATCACGATTCCGGGGATCTTCTATAACCTCTCCGCTGTGACGCTCGGAAACCTCGTCGGAGGGTTCATGGTGGCGCTCGTCTACTGGTGGGCTTTCGCGGAGAAGAAGGCCTGATCACGGGGATAACGTCTGCCTAAAATCAGAAAAAACCGCGGATTTTATTCCGCGGCTTTTTGTTCTGAGCGAGAGGCTCAGCGATTTCTTACCACTTCTGGGTCGCCCATTCCGGCGGCTTCGGGCAGCCATCCGAATGCGTGAGCACCTCGTAACCGGTTTCTGTCACGACGAGGGTGTGTTCCCACTGCGCGGAAAGGGAATGATCTTTCGTCACCACCGTCCATCCGTCTCCGAGATCCAGAATGTGGCGGCGGCCGGCATTCACCATCGGCTCAATCGTGAACATCATGCCAGGCTCAAACACGATGCCCGCGGGCGGGAAATCCTTCGGGGAAAGGGGATAGTGAGACACCCAGGGCTCACCGTGGAAAACACCTTTGCCGATACCGTGGCCGCCGTACTCGCGCACTGTGGAGTAACCGGCATCTGACACCACCTTTTCACAGGCAACAGCGATATCGCGGAAAGTATTGCCGGGTTTCACGGCCTCAATGCCGCGCCACATGCATTCGTAGGTCACCCGGGCGAGACGCTCTCCCGCGATGGTCGGCTTGCCGACAAGGAACATACGGGAAGTATCACCGTAGAAGTCGTTCCAGATGCTCGTGACGTCGATATTCACGATATCGCCTTTCTTCAGCTTCTTTTCCGACGGGATACCGTGGCAGACGACATTATTCACCGAGATGCAGGAAGCGGCCGGGAAAGGGACTCCTTCAGCGTTCGGATACCCAAGGTCCGCCGGGCGGCATTTCTGGACATCGACCGTATAGCGGTGAATGAGGTTATCGAGCTCAAGGGTAGAGATACCCGGTTCGACGTAAGGAGTGATGTAGTCAAGCAGCTCGGAAGCGAGGCGGCAGGCGGTGCGCTGTCCTTCGATTTCTTCCGGCGTGCAGATATGAATGCTAGGGATCTGTTCTTTTGCCATTTTTAAATTGTCCCCGGACGCGGGAAGAGAGGAGGGGGGCGCAGGACGCCCGGCCGCTTCCCGCGGCGCAGGTCATATTGAAAACCAGAGTTAGCCAACATGGTACACCAGAGGCGGGGGCGGGGCAGGGAAGTGCGGCTAAAGCTCAAAGAAAATTCATAAAAAACGCTTGAGCGGGATCTCAATTTATCCTATAATTGCACGCCTGCTCCAACCGGGGCAGACAAACTTAACCTTTTTTCTGGCTGTCCGTCCTCTGGGCGGGAGCCTTAAATAGCGCATCCGGGTTTACCGAGGTGCCCGCTTATGCAAGCAGGCATGAGACCCGGATGTCAGACCAAACCTTGGAGAATCAACATGGTTAGCATGCGTGAAATGCTTGAAGCTGGTTGCCACTTCGGCCATCAGACCCGTTTCTGGAACCCGAAGATGGCTCAGTACATTTTCGGCTCCCGCAACCACATCCACATCATCAACCTCGAGAAGACGGTTGCGAAGCTCGCTGAAGCCGAGAAGTTCGCGCACGACCTCGCTGCCAAGGGCGGCAAGATCCTGTTCGTCGACACGAAGCGCGGCGGCCGCGAGATCATCGCTGCTGAAGCCCAGCGCGCCGGCATGAGCTACGTCGATCGCCGTTGGCTCGGCGGCACCCTCACCAACTTCAAGACGGTGAAGAACACGCTCAAGCACCTCAAGGAAATGGAAGACACCGTCGCTGAAGGCGGCCTTGAGAAGATGACGAAGAAGGAAGCTCTCGACTTCAACCGTGAAATCGAAGCCCTGAACCGTTCCATCGGCGGCATCAAGGACATGGCCTCCCTCCCGGACGCTCTGTTCATCATTGACGTTGGCTATCACAAGATCGCCATTCAGGAAGCCAACAAGCTGGGCATTCCGGTTATCGGCGTTGTCGATACCAACAGCAGCCCCGCTGGCGTTGACTATGTGATCCCGGGTAACGACGACGCCGGCAAGGCTGTCGCTATCTACGCCTCCTGCATCGCTGACGCCGTCATCGCCGGCGCCGCTGAACACCAGGAAGGTGCTGACAAGGATCCGGCTGAAGAGTTCGTGGAAGTCGAAGCCGCTGAAACCGCTGCTGACGCTGCCGCTCAGGCCTAATCAGTCATTCAGCAGGCGTTCCTGCCGAAGCATTTCAGGGGGCGCTCTCAGTCTTGGGTGCGCCCCCTTTCGATTTTCAAACGTATCAAATTTATTAGTATCTGGAGAATTAAATGGCCGCTATTACCGCCGCAATGGTGAAAGACCTTCGCCAGAAGACCGACGCTCCGATGATGGAGTGCAAGAAGGCCCTCGTGGCTGCTGAAGGCGATTTCGCCAAGGCTGAGGAAATCCTCCGCGTGAAGCTGGGCAACAAGGCCAACAAGGCTGCCGCTCGCGTCGCCGCTGAAGGTATTGTCGGTGTTTACGTGTCTGACGACCGCAAGCTCGGCGCTCTCTTCGAAGTCAACTCTGAAACTGACTTCGTTGCGAAGAACCCTGACTTCGTCGCCATGGCTGAAGCTGGTGCCCGCCTCGTCGCGGAAAAGAACCCGGCTGACATCGCTGCCCTCTCCGCCCTGACGGTTGATGGCAAGTCCCTCGAAGAGATCCGCACGGGCCTCGTCGGCAAGATCGGTGAGAACATGTCCTTCCGCCGCTTTATCCGCGTGGAAGCCCAGGGCCGTCTCGACACGTACGTGCACGGTGGTGCCAAGATCGCCGCTATGGTTGACATGATCGGCGGCGACGATGAACTCGCCCACGACGTCGCCATGCACATCGCTGCCTCCAAGCCGAAGGCTCTCGATGAGAACGGCGTTCCCGCTGAGCTGATCGAGTCCGAGCGCCGTATCGCTATCGAAAAGGCCCGCGAGTCCGGCAAGCCCGAGAACCTCGTTGAGCGTATCGCTGAAGGCTCCGTGAAGAAGTTCCTGAAGGAAGTGACGCTGCTCAACCAGCCCTTCGTGAAGGACGACAAGATCACCGTCGGCCAGCTGCTGAAGAGCAAGGGTGCCACCTGCGCTGCCTTCTACCTCTTCGTCGTTGGCGAAGGCATCGAGAAGAAGTCTGACGACTTCGCTGCCGAAGTGGCCGCTCAGGTTGCCGCTTCCAAGCAGGCCTAATGGCCTGTACCGGAATTCCGTTCTTCTGAGGAGCGGAATTCTGGCTGAAAAACCGCCCGGGAGATGTCTCTCCGAGCGGTTTTTTTATGGGAGCCTTCTGCCAAGCCGTAGCGCAAAGGTGCGTCTTTGCAGTATTATCCCCATGCCTTACTAATATGTTATTAGGGCGGCAGTGTGCCTAGCCCGCCTGGAGATACAGCGAATGTCGGATCAGAAAAAAGCAAAACCTATCTATAAGCGTGTTCTACTGAAGCTTTCCGGAGAAGCCCTGATGGGGCACGACCAGTTCGGCATCAACCGCGATACGCTGAACTACATGGTTGGCGAAATCAAGTCGATTCTCGATATCGGGGTTCAGGTGGGCATCGTAGTGGGCGGCGGCAATATTTTCCGCGGCGTTGCGCTTGGTGCGAACGGCATGGACCGCGCGACCGGCGACTACATGGGTATGCTTGCCACGGTGATGAACGCGATGGCGCTTCAGGATGCGCTCACGAAGACGGGTGTTCCGGTCCGTATTCAGTCAGCTCTTCACCTTGAGCAGGTCGTCCAGCCCTATATCCGCGGCAAGGCGCTGCGTTATCTCGATCAGAACCGTGTCGTGATCTTTGCTGCCGGTACCGGCAACCCCTTCTTCACGACGGATACGACTGCGGCGCTCCGCGGCGCGGAAATGGGCGCCGAGGTGGTGCTGAAGGCGACGAAGGTGGACGGCATCTATACGGCCGATCCCATGAAGGATCCGACCGCCACGAAGTTCGCTGATATCACGTTCGATGAAGCGATGAAGCGCGACCTTAAGGTGATGGACGGCACGGCTTTTGCCCTCTGCCGCACGAACGATCTGCCGATCCGGGTGTTTAATATTTTCAAGCCGGGCGCCCTGAAGCGCGCCTGCACGGGGCTCGAAGAAGGGACGCTTGTCCACTCCTGAGCACCCGCAACCATTAAAACAAAGCAAAGGATATTTTTATGACGACGATTCAGGAAATCCGTTCCCAGACCGAGCGCAAGATGACGCGCAGCCTTGAAGGCCTCAGGGAAGAGTTCCGCAAGATCCGTACGGGCCGTGCTTCCACGGGTCTGCTTGACTCCATTTATGTTGAGTACTACGGCGCCCGCACGCCGCTCGCGCAGTGCGCCTCCGTGAACGTGGCTGACGCCCGTACGCTCACGATTCAGCCGTATGACCGCACCCTCGTGAAGCCGATCGAAAAGGCCATCATGGAGAGCGATCTCGGTCTTAACCCGGTGACGAGCGATCAGACGCTCCGCGTGCCGCTGCCCCCGCTCACCGAAGAGCGCCGCCGCGAGATCACGAAGGTTGTGAAGCGTCTTGCGGAAGAAGGCAAGGTTGCGATCCGCAATGTCCGCCGTGAAGCGAATGACGCCGTGAAGAAGCTCCTGAAGGATAAGGAGATCTCCGAGGACGAAGCCCGCGGTTCCGATAACGACATTCAGAAGCTCACTGACAAGTTCATCGCTGAAGTTGATACGGTGACTGAAGAGAAAGAAAAGGAAATCATGACCGTCTGATGGCGGCATGACTGGAGAACTGATGGAGGAAGCTAAACCGGTGAAAACTCTCCCGAGGCATGTTGCCGTCATCATGGACGGAAACGGCAGATGGGCGAAAAACCGCCATATGCCGCGAGTCGAAGGCCACAGGAGAGGAGTTTCCGCGGTGGAAAGCTGTACCGAAGCCGCGAGACGCGCCGGAATCAAGGCGCTGACGCTTTTCGCTTTCAGCAGCGAAAACTGGAAGCGCCCTGAGGAGGAAGTGAGCGCCCTCATGCGGCTCTTCGGGCTGATGCTGGTGAACCAGCGGGAAAAGCTCGTAAAGAACGATATCCGTCTTCATGTGGCGGGTGACGTCTCGGCCTTCTCTGATCCCCTGAGAAAGGCGATCGAGGAAACCGAGCGGGCGACCGAGCACTGCAGCGCGATGCAGCTCACCATCTGCGCGAATTACGGCGGCCGCTGGGATATCGTGCAGGCAGTGAGATCGATCCTGAAGGAGGAGCCGCTCGCTGCGTCTCACCCCGCCGACATCGCGCTCCCCGATACCCACGAC
>OGYW01003272.1_pt1 | contig 10978 bp, 4 predicted proteins | sample 1576621 | NCBI WGS metagenome assembly OGYW01 (sample SAMEA3541528, study PRJEB24748) | human gut metagenome | biome: human gut; feature: human-associated habitat; material: faeces | place: China | collected 2012 | reverse complement strand
AGTCTGTCCGTTCTGGTTTTTGGGGGTGTGAGGTGTGGTGGTTTGCCGGGAGGTGGTGGGCCATCAGCGCTGCGCTGGATGGCTGCAGGGGCTGAGTTTCCTTGTGATGTGCCGGGAGGTGGTAGGGCATCGGCGCTGCGTTGGATGTGGGTGGGGTGAGTTTTTGGCGATTTGTCGTGAGGGGATTGGGGGATAGAGGCTGTTTTGGATAGGGTGTGGTGTTTTTGTGTAATATTTAAATTTATTTTTGGAGTATTTTGGATTATAATTATGGAAAAATATGGTTGGCCTGATTGGTTGACTGATTGACTGGTTGATTGATATCCGGAGTTTTGGTGACTGTTTTGTGGGACTTGAGAGAAGAGCTTCGGATGTGTGATGATGAGGGTTGTGTGATGAGCTTCGGATGTATGCTGATGTGGCTTGAGAGAAGAGCTTCGGATGTGTGCTGATGAGGGTTGAGAGATGAGCTTCGGATGTGTGCTGATGTGGCTTGAGAGATGGGCTTCGGATGTGTGTTGATGTGGCTTGTGTGAGGGCTTCGGAGGTTTGTTGGTTTGGTTTTGAGGGTGGTCTTTTTGAGGGCTGCCTGGGTTTTGGAGGAGAGTGGGTTGTATGTGTGATTATGTGGTTTTGCCGCTTTTGAATTCGTCTTTTGAGCCTGGGAGGGCTCGGGAGGTTGTTGAGGGGTTTGTGGATGTGGATTTGAGGAATATTGCGCGGGCTGAGCTTTTTTATTTTACGGGGCAGGCGGAGGAGTGTTGTGAGATCACGAGGGGGTATCTGTCCAGCAGGGTTATTGAGCTGAAGCTTTCGGCGTGTATTTTGTATGGGTATTCTAATCTGACGCTGGGGAATGTGGCGGCGGCTAAGCGGGGGATGGAGGGAATCCAGTCCTGTGTGAAGATTGCTATGAAGAAGAAGGTTCCTAAGGATGTTTATGCGTCCTGTCTTCTGGCGGGGTATGTGGGGGCGGTTTTGCTTCATCTGCCTACGGATGGGATGCCTGTTTTGGGGAGTACAGCAGGATGCTTCCTGAGGGGCTGAGGCTTTTTGCCACGTATGTGATGGCGCACCATACTTATCTTAACGGGGAGATATGGAGTGCTTATGGGATGGGGAAGGCTGCTTTGTTTATGGCGGAGAGGTCGTATCCGATCAGTATGACGTATATCCACTGTATGATGGCGGTGTGTGCGATCAACCGAAAGCATAAGCAGGAGGCACAGGAGGAGATGCTCCGGAGCTGGGAGCTGGCGAAGATGGATGGGTTTCTGGAGCCTTTTATTGAGCATCATGGGCTTTTGCGGGGGCTGATCGAGGCCTGTATCCGGAACCGGGATCCGGAGGCGTATCAGCGGATCACGGAGGGTGTGATTTCTTTCAGCAGGGGCTGGATGGCGCTTCATAATCCGGAAAACCGGAGAAAGGTTACGGGGGAGCTGTCGACGATGGAGTTTTCTATTGCCATGCTGGCAAGTGGGGGATGGACCAATAAGGAGATCGGAGAGCATCTGGGGATTTCCATTAATACTGTCAAGCATTACCTTACGGATATCTTTTGCAAGCTGAATGTCAAGAAGCGGGATGAGCTGAAAAAATTCATGTTAAAATAGTGACAGAGGCACTTTTTTTTGAAAAAACGGGCCTTACAAAACAACTGGTAGTGTTGTATAATAAATATCACGAATAGTCAGATTTTATCGGAGAAATCAGGCGAAAAGAACCAGTAAACGAGTAAGTTAAGAAGGAGGAGTTGAAGACTGATTCTCGATAGCATCTGATAATGTCAATATCCTTACCAAAAATGCCTGGTATATTGACACTACAATCACATAAGGGTAAAATACTGAAAAGGTGTAACCTGTTTACTCACCGGCTAAAAACATGAAGCTTTTTTAAGAGAAAGGAATATAAACAGAAGTAAAGTAATAAGAAATACAGTACACGTTAATGCACACATAGGAAAGCGGGAAAGGTATGAAAAAATTAAGGAATAATAAGATCAGAAAACTCCTGGCATTTATGGTGGCTTTGGCGTTGATGGTATCCTGTATGCCGAGTGCATATACGATCTCCGCGAGTGAGGCGTTCGGAGATGGAACGGAGGATATATTTACAGATGGCGAAATTACATCTGAACCAGCGGCCGAAGAATCGACACCGGATGTAAGCAGCGCTGACCAGGAGGAAACGGAACAGGCGCAGCAATCGACGCTTACATATGAAAATGATTCTGTTAAAGTAACAGCAGAGGCACTGGAGGACGGAGCTCTTCCGCAGAATACAGCATTGAAGGCTGACAGCGTAAACGAGAATTCATCCGTATCTTATGATACAGTTTCTCAGAAGCTTTCAGCAGCAGCTACAGACAAGGGCAGCAGCCTGAGAGGTTTTTTTGCGTATGATGTGTATTTTGCTGATGGCGACGGAAACAGAGTCGAGCCGAACGGCAGAGTCAGAGTAACTTTTGAGTACAAGACACCGGCAGCACCGGAGCTTACCGATGCAGCCAGCACGAGTGTAACCGTTGAGAAGCTTCATTATAACAGCAGTACCGGTGATACTGATGTTAACACCTTACAGGCCAACGAGGATCTGAAGGTTCTGAATGTCAACGAGGGCAAACAGATCCAGACACTTCAGGTTGAGACTGGCAACGCAGCTGTTTTTGCCGTTATGTGGGATTCTCCTGAGACAGCAGATGTCGAGGCGGAAGCTGTTTCCGGTAATGAGGACGAGGTGCCTATCGCATCAGAGGAGCTTACGGACGGAATGGATATTTCGGACGAGCCTGAGCAGGATGCAGCTGAGACACCGGCAGCAGAGAATCCGGATGCTGAACCTACCGAAGCGCCGGCAGAGGATCCGGATGTGGTGGAAGAACCGGCAGAGGATATTGCGAGCCCGGAGGAGGTTCCGGCAGCAGATGAGAATGGTGAGACAAGCCTGATCGAGGTTCTGGGAGACGATACGAATCTTCGCGTCAGCCCATCTATCGAGGCAGAGGTTCTGGCAACTGTAAACGCAGGAACACAGTTCACACTTCTGGATACCGTAACAGCAGAGGACGGAGCAACCTGGTACAAGGTTTCCTGGGAAGGAACCGAGGCTTACATAAGAAGTGATATGGCACAGGTTGTTGACAGCAGTGATGAGGCAGAAGAGCCTGAGGATGTTCTGGAAAGCGAAGAAGTTTCTTATTCCCAGGAAGTTGGTAATGTAGTTGTAACTGCAACAGCAGCGAAGGGCGTTATTCCGGAAGGTGCACAGTTTGTTGTGACTCCGATCGAGAAAGGTTCTGACCAGTATGCAGATATCGAGAAACAGCTTCACGAGGGTGCAGAAAATGAGAGTTATACAGTAGCAGGTTTTCTTGCATACGATATTAGTTTTCTGAATGACGATGGAACTAAGATCGAAGCGCAGAACGGAAGTGTCAGGGTATCTATAGCCTACAAAGAAGCAGAAATCCCAGAAGATGTAGCTGAAACAGATACAGCACAGGAAAACATGAATGTATCTCTGGTACATTTTGTGGAGGATGCAAATGGTAATGTCACAGAAGTTGTTAATATGAGCAACGATGGACAGGCTGAAGTAAGTACAACCGACAATGGAGAGATTGAAAGTGCAAACTTTGAAACAGAGAGTTTTTCTACTTTCTCAGTTGTATGGTTGGCAGATGATTTCACTTCTGTACAGACAACTAGTAGTTATGGTGTGGAGGAAACTGTTGATAGTGCTAAAAGAGGTATTACTATCAATATGTTTAATTACGATACTGCTGGAATAAATGAAGGTCATTCTTTGAAGTTTAGTAATGGAAGTGATGGAGGAAACGAGGATTATAATAAGTATAGAGGGCCATCTGATCTCTCTCTTGGCATTATGCAAAAGAGATTGGGAGAAGATTCATATCCGATAGTAGATAAGGGTAAAAAAGAGAGTAGTTCGTATTTATTCTCAACGAAGGAAGGTACGGGCAAGGAGTTTTATTCTGATGCAAATTACTTATTTAAACAAGATGCAGATGGTTACTATGAATATGATAGTACTAAAAATTTTGCACAGTTTAATAAAAATACAAAAGAGTTTACTGTATATAAGGTACCAGGAAGTAGTAAAGATCCAATAGACCTACAACAAGGTTCGAAACATGGAAGTTTCTTTCCATTCAATACATTAGGTGATCATAAATACTGGGGTATTCCTCAAATTTCAGAAAAATCTCCAGATTTCCATTTTGGTATGACAATGTCAGCTAAATTCATTCAGCCAAAAGACGGAAAAATTAATGGTAATAATATGGTATTTGAGTTTTCTGGAGATGATGATGTATGGGTTTACATCGATGGCGTTTTGGTGTTGGATATTGGTGGTATTCATAATTCAGTGTCTGGTTCTATTGATTTTGCTGAGGGTACAGTTAAAGTTGGTAGTAACAATTATACTTTAAAAAATTTATTTAAAGAGGCAGGAGCAGAAAAAGAAGGAGATTTTGTTAGCAGAAAGGATATTTTCAAAGATTACACAGTGCATACAATTAATTTCTATTATCTCGAAAGAGGTAAGGGTGATTCCAACTGTAAGCTTAAGTTCAATCTTCCAACAGTTCCGGATGGGTCTGTTAAGGTTCAGAAACAGTTGAGTAATACAGATAAAGAGAAGTATGCAGATGTAAAGTTTAAATTTCAGTTACTTGTTAAGGATGAAAAAGAAAATTATGTTCCATCAACTCCTAATGGTATTTTAGACGATGGTAGAAAAGTTGAATTCAGTGAGGATAAGGTATTTACATTGAAACCTGGTCAGTACGCAACTTTTTCTGGACTTAAGGCAAATACGAAATATAGGATTAAAGAACTTGGTGTATCAAAGAACGAATATGATAAGGTTTTCATCAATGATGAAGTGACAACAAGTCAGGATGGAAATGTTATTTCTAACGAAGCTACAGTTGGCAGTAGACCATGGGTAATTTTTACTAACAAGTGTAGTGAGAAAAATAGTCGTAAGCTGTGTATTACCAAAAAGATTAAAGGGGATATTCCTGTAAATGATAAATTTGATTTTGAGATAAAGTTGAATGGTCAGAAGTATACAGGAAATTATTATCTGCAAGATTCTGAAGGAAATTATTATACAAGTGAAAATGGACCATTAAAGAAGGCAAAAAATAAGACTGTGTGTGGAAGTGCAGTTAATGGTGTTGTTTCTTCAGTTCCTGCAGGATACACAGTAGTTCTTGAACAAATTTTAGCTGGAACAAGCTTTGAGGTTAACGAGATCAATCTTAATCCAACGGATTATGGAAATCCTGAGTACAGTATTGAGGCGGCAGAGGATGTTAATACAACTGATAAAGCATCAGGAAAAATTGAGTTAGGTAGTGATGCGAAGGTAACGGTTACTAATACACGCAACAATGTAGCCAGTCTCGAAATTACAAAGGTAAATACAAGCAATCAGTCATTACCTGGAGCAAAATTTACTCTTACATTGGATGGTGATTCAGCGAAAACGTATAATGTAACATCTGATGAAAATGGTCTTTTGAAGTTTGAAAATCTTTCAGTCGGAACTTATACATTGACAGAAACAGAGGCACCGTCTGGCTATGTTAAATCTACAGAGAGTTATAAAGTAAAAGTATCAGTTGAAAATAATAAGGCAACTGCTAAGCTTTATAAAGCAGATGGTACGAATGAAATTGAGAACAAACAGATCATTAACTACACTGAGAAGGAAGAAGCCGAAAATAATCTTACCAGTAGCAAAACAGCCAAAGTTGTTGATTATGAGAATAGAATTTATAAGATTAATCTGAATGCAGAAACAACTGGACGCGAAGGAGATGTGGAGGCACAAGGTGCGAGTGTAGTAATGGTATTGGATGCTAGTGATTCTATGAATGATAGCATAGCTAATACTAATACTAGCAAGCTTGTAGCATTACAAAATGCAGCGAACACTTTTATAGATACCTTAAAGTCTAAATCACCGGAGAGTGAAATAGCAATAATCTGGTATAGTGGAAGTGAGGGAGGTAATACTTCAATAACGAATTCGAAATTTAAGCAATTAAACAACAATGAAGATGTGTCAAGTTTAAAGCGTACAATTGATAACAAGGATGCTTCCGGTGGAACACCAATGGGAGTTGCATTGGCGACTGCTAGAAATCAGTTATCAAGTGCAAAGCACGAAAAAAATAAGTATGTAGTGTTTATGACAGATGGTTTGCCAGGACATAATAATAATGATAACTGGAATTGTATGGTTGCCAATAATGCAGTTAATAATGCGAATTCTATAAAAGAACAGGCAACTTTGTATACGGTTGGTGTTGGGCTTAATGATGCGGGTAGTTTTAACTGGAAATTAGGACATTCTTCTACATCAAGTAACAGCGGACACGGATACAAATACGAATACTACCGTCATAAATCAATAACCGGAAGCGAATTTCTGAGCCAATATATAGCAACTAAATCTAGCGATGGTACTAAGAAGTATGCGTATGATACTAGTGGTCTAAACGACTTAGTAAACACATTTAATGTTATTGCTGGTAGTATTGGTGATTTGTTTACAGTGCAGCCTAAAGAAATCGTAGATGTGATTGATGCAAGATTTAAGCTTACGGATGATGGGTTAAATGATTTGGCAACTAACAGTAGGCTGGGAACAGGAAAAATTAAAACCAATAACGACGGATCGAAGGAAATTATCTGGACAGATAGTACTACAGGTTCGGTAGTGGGAAAAGTTACGATTGTTGAACGGGGTGACGGTACAACTAAAATTACCTGGAAAGAACAGGCGGCCAGAATTGGAAATGCAGCCACAGAGAACGAGAATGACAAAGGTTGGAATGCAAGTTTCCGGATTCAGGCGAAAGACGACTTCATTGGTGGAAACATGATTCCTACTAATGGTGCAGATTCAGGTATTTATCTGAATGGCGGTGGTATTAAAGAGTTTGAGCAACCATCTGTTAATGTTAAGCTTCTTAATTTAAATATCGGCAGTAAAAAAATAACAGTATTCAAAGGTGATCCAATAACGGCAAAGAATTTTGGAAATGAACTTGCTGAAACGATAAAAGTTGTACAGCTCAATAAAAAGGAAACTTTAACGGCTGTGGAGCCTATGGATGCTGGTAAGAATAGTGTTAAATTACCTGATTTGGAAGATGCTGATATTAAGAAATTAAATACGGATAAAGAGTTAACCATTGGCAGTGAAGGACGATATCAGTATATATATCCTGGTTCTAAGGATGCAGTAGGATATTTCACTTATACTTATAAAATAGTTAGGGGAAATGCTGATGAGCACCTTGCTAATTCAGTTGGAGAAAAGGTGGAGGAGTATCAGTTAACGGTTACTTATCATCCATATTCAAAAGAAGTAAGAAAACAAAAACTAGCTAAGATTAAGGAGCCGGATGAAGAAGTATATACAGCTGAAAATGCTCCAAAACCTGATTTAGTTGAACAACCAAAGGGTGGAATTAGTGTTGATTCAAGTGTAGCATCAACAGGCACTTATACTGTGAAGGTGATTGCTGGTGAATTGCAGATCGTTAAAAAACTGGATGCACAAGCTGAGAAGGAAGAAACATTTAGATTCACAATTACAGACAAAAATGGAGATGTTGCAACTGCAACTGCAAAGATTGCAAAAGGCGGAAAAGAAGCAACTGCAGTATTTGAGCTTGTAGGTGAAGCCAACGCAAAACTTGAACTTGATAATAAGAAATTAAGTGAACTGTCCCGAGGTGATTATGTAGTTAAAGAGTCTTCAGACAACACTAGTTATGAATTACAGAGTATTGTAACAGGTAAAGGAACCAATTGTGACAGTGCAATTGCTGAAGATTTGTCAAATGGTATTACATTCACTATGGGAACAGACAAAAAGCAAAATAAGGTTCCACAGAATGGAAATACAACAGACGGACGAGTTGGAATTGCCGAATTCACTAATAAAAAAACAGTTGTGAATATTGATTTTGAGAAAGTTGATGCTGAGACCAATACAAAGAAGTTGTCAGGTGCTGAATTTGATTTATATAAAGCTAATACGGACGGAGAACAAACAGGTGATCCGATTAAGCAGTATGTATCTGACAAAAATGGAAAGGTTTCTATAGAGAACCTTCCAATTGGAAATTATGTATTGGTTGAAAGAAAAGCACCAGCTGGATATCAGTTATCTGCAAAACCATGGAAAATCATAGTAGGAAGCGACAGAAATATAACGGTAACACATGGTGATGATACTGTTAGTCCAAAGGGTAATGAAAAGATTTACCAGCTTACCAATGCTAAACTTTATTCATTACCAAACTCCGGTGGTCCGGGAACCTATGGATTTACAATCAGTGGTGTAGCGATTCTTGCAACTGCACTCCTGTTGTTTATAAATAATAAACGAAGGGAGGAAGAAGCAAAGAGATCGTAACACATTAATTGTAAATGGCCGATGAAGGGCGAAAAAGAAAAATGCAGAGAAAGAAAGGAGCAAACCTTATGAAAAATTTATTTAAAAAGATTGGTGCATTATTAGTGGCAGCGGTTATGGTACTGTCTATGTGCACAGCGGTATTTGCAGACAAGGTAGAAGATAAATACACAAATGATATTACTGTTACAAATTTAGCAGCTGATGTAAATACTACATTGAAAGTGTATAATATTATCTATCTTGATTTGACTGGTGGAAATCAGACATGGAAGGTCGTTGATTGGGCTAGTCCTTATGTCTCAGAAGATGATAAAACCGGTGCATTCAAGATTACTAATTCTAATGGATTAAGAGATGCAGCAGATAAACGGGAAAGCGCAGATCGTACAGAGACAGAAACTGGAAAAAGTCATGTATTTTCTGGACTTCCAATCGGTGCATATGTTATTCGTGCATTTGATACCAAAGGTACTTATGGTCTTATGGTAGCAAATACTTACAAAGATAATGATACTTATATGGCTAGTGAATCAGCTAACGTAGCTGCTAAAATGTCAGAATATAGGGTTACAAAAGAGGCAGACGATAAGTTTGTTCACAGAGGACAGGAAGTAAACTTTACAGTAACTACACAGATGGCACCAAAGAAAAATGAAAAAAATGAGGATTTAACAGAATTTAAAATTACAGATACTTCTACAGGATTAGCTGAAAACAGTTTTAAGATTAAAGAAATTACAATTGCTGGTGCTAAGAAAACAATTGCAGGTAATAAAGCAATTGCTACTAAGAATAGCGAAGGCAAGATTGTATACACTGTAGATTTAAGTGACTTTATTGAAAGTACAGCGGCTGGTGCAACGGTTGTAGTAAAATATAGTGCAGTCGTAGAAAATGATCACACATATAACAACAGTGCTACAGCAAGTGCAAATACTGTTGCTTATACTCCGAGTGAAGTAAATGGTTTTATGGGAAATGTTACTTTAAAGAAAGTTGACACAAATAAAAAGCCACTGAATGGTGCAGAGTTCCAGTTATTAAAGGTAACTTCTGCTGGAAAAGAAGGTGCTGAGGCAACAAAAACACCAATTAATGTTGTGAAAGTAACAGATGGTGAGTACAAGGTTGCTCTGGATGAAGAAGATGGTGCTACAACTACATTAGTAGTAGCAACAAACGGTACATTAAAAGTTACAGGTCTTGCTGATGGCAACTATGAATTTAAAGAGACAAAAGCGCCGACAGGTTATAAAGTAAATTCTGATAATAAAGCATTTACAATTACAGCAAATGAGGCGGCTGAAGTAACTGTTGATGCAGGTGAATTTGTCAATACAAAACTCTCCTCCCTTCCATCCACAGGTGGCATGGGAACATACCTCTTCACTATCATCGGTGTTGTAGTTATGGCTGGCGCTGCTGGTGCTTTCTTCATCAGCCGCAGAAAAGGATCTGAGGAGTAATCGTTTGATTGCCGGATCGATTCAATTCAAAAATTATTTATAAGCAACGACAAAGCAAGTATTAAAACAAAGTAGTAAATCTTTTACCGCCCGGCCCTTTCGGGGGCCGGGAGTGGTAAATACAACAGTATGGAGAAACCTATGAGAAAGAATAAGAAGAAAAATTATATTGGACTTGGTTTGCTGTTTCTGATAGGGTTGTCCATACTGCTGTATCCAATGGTCAGTGATGCCTGGAACCGGTACAGGGACAGCCTGCTGATCAGTAATTATAGCAGCAGTGTTTCTTCGGATGATAATTCGGAGAAGATTGACAGTATGTGGAAGGCAGCTCAGGAGTATAACGAACAGATCAAGCAGGAAAGTGTTCCGGATGCTTTTTCCGTGAGGGATGGCCAGACGGACAGTACATACGAGTCTCTTCTGAACCTGAATGGTGATGGAATGATGGGGTATGTGGAGATTCCTGTGATCGATGTGAGCATTCCAATCTATCATTACACGACAGATGAGTCTCTGGAGAAGGGTGCCGGTCATTTGTTCGGCAGCAGTCTTCCGGTTGGCGGCAAGAGTACCCATTGTATTTTGTCGGCACACAGAGGACTTCCAAGTGCGAAACTTTTTACAGATCTGAATCTTGTGGAAGAGGGAGATGTTTTTTACCTGCATGTGCTGGGTAAGACGCTTGCCTACGAGGTGGATCAGATTCTTACCGTTCTTCCGGAGCAGACAGAGTCTCTGGGTATCACGGATGGGGATGATCATGTAACGCTGGTTACGTGTACGCCTTATGCGGTGAATACGCACAGACTTCTGGTGAGGGGACACAGAGTTCCGATGAAGGCTGCGAAGGCGGTTCAGAAAGCAGAGAAGAAGGTTACCGGAATCACCAATCCGACGCTTCCGATGCTTGCTCTCTGTGTTGTGATCGGAATTGTGATCGCGGTGATCCTGGTTGCCGGTATCAATTCTGTTCAGAACATGCATATTTCTCTTCCAATTCCTTTAACGCAGGAAGTTCTCCACGGCAAGGGCCA
>OGYW01003265.1_pt1 | contig 10992 bp, 13 predicted proteins | sample 1576621 | NCBI WGS metagenome assembly OGYW01 (sample SAMEA3541528, study PRJEB24748) | human gut metagenome | biome: human gut; feature: human-associated habitat; material: faeces | place: China | collected 2012 | reverse complement strand
CTTTAACGGGTGCAGGGATTATGTTAACATGGTTCCTGACAAAATCACTTTGGCTACCAGCCAATGTTAAATTCAAGACTAATTTTTTAACAAAACTCAGTTTAGGGCACTGAAAAGTGCCCTTTCGAAGGGGTATGCCCTAAATTGAGTGCTTACTTGTTAGCCAATACTGCTCAATATGTGTTTTTAAGTTCTTCCAGAGTATATGCAGCAAGTGAAACACCTTTAACGGAAGAGTCTCCCCGCTTAGTGGATAAAGTTGCCGATAAAGATTTTATCAGGTCAGATGACTACGCTTTGGCTAAGGCAAGACAGGAAGACTTGTTGAAAATCAGTGGAAAAGATAATTGGACATGTATTCGCCCCTATATGACTTATGATAGTTACAGAATGGATTTGGGATTCTTTCCAAAGGAATTGTGGCTGTATAGAGTTCTTCATGGGAAAAGTGTATTGTTTCCTTTGGATGTGGCATCCAAGAAGACAACGTACACTTTTGGAGATGATGTAGCTTTCTGCATATCATGTTTGATTGGGAATCCGGAGGCGAAAGGAAATGTGTACCAAATCATGCAATCCAAACAACATAGTTGGAACGAAATAATAGAAATATATAAAAAGGCTTTAGCAACAAAAGGCTTTTCCATGAACATAAAATATGTGAAATCAATGCCGCTAAAGGAACCTATTTATATTTACGATCGGATATATAATCGCATATTTGACAATTCCAAAATCAATAATATCAGGAGGATGGAATACAAAGATGTTATGGAAGGTATTCCTAAATGTGTTGATGAATTTTTGTCAAACATTTCTTTTAAAGATATTGATTGGAAACTTCAAGCATATTGGGACAAGATATTGAAAGAAAATACAAGTTTAACTGAAATACCAGGCTTGAAACATAAGCTGGAATATCTGTCTTTCCGCTATATCGTATCGTATGTGGTTTCAAAAAAGGCATTGCATTTTTTGAAAAAGGTAATAAAATCATAATATTATTTTTTAGAACATCATGAATAGCAAATATTATACAGCAGAAAGAAATATCCAAATAGTGATATATCTCTTAAAGGCTCACGGCATAAAACGTGTGATAGCCTCTCCAGGTGCAACAGATGTGTCTTTAGTAGCAAGCATCCAGAATGACCCTTATTTTGAGATGTATTCTTGCGTGGATGAGCGGTCAGCTGCTTATATGGCATGTGGAATGGTGGCCGAAATGAAGGAGCCTGTTGTAATAACATGTACTGGTGCAACATCTTCACGCAATTATATGCCGGGGCTAACAGAAGCTTATTACAGACAACTGCCTATATTAGCCATTACATGCTGTAGAAGCAATGTAAACGTGGGACATTATGTGGATCAGGTGACAGATAGAAGCAATCTTCCAAACGACATCGCGTTGGAGAGTGTGTATGCTCAAACTATACATTCTCCAGAAGACGAATGGGATGTAATGGTAAAAGTAAACAAAGCTATATTGGGGCTAAAATCTAACGGTGGAGGTCCTTGTCACATCAACTTAGCAACTGTTTATGACAAAGACTTTTCCGTAAAGGAAATCGCCCCTATACGAGTGATTCAACGTTACATGTTACAAGATGTCATGCCTTCTATTCCACAAGGAAAGGTAGGGATTTTTGTTGGGGCACATGATAGGATGGATGTTGGTTTGTTGGATGCTATAGATACATTTTGTAGTATTTACAATGGAGCGGTATTTTGTGATCAAACAAGCAATTATAAAGGAGCATACCGTGTGTTGTTTCCACTAATAACTGAACAATGCAGTGTTTCACAGGGTGAAACTGGTTTAGATTTAATTATTCATATAGGACATGTTTCCAATTGCGTTTTGAAAGCCAAAGAAATGTGGAGAGTTAATCCTGATGGCATAATAAGAGATACATTTAGAAAGACTACCAAAGTTTTCCAGATGACAGAATTAGAGTTTTTCTCTGCATACATCCATGGGAAAAAAACTCAATCTAATACAACTTATGCTGAATGGAAAGGCAAATATGAGTCTTTATTGAATGCGATGCCAGAACTCCCGTTCTCAAATATGTGGATAGCTCAAAAATTATCTAAAGAAATTCCTGAAAAAGCGGTCATACACATGGGTATTCGTAACAGTATTCGCTCTTGGAATTATTTTGAAGTGCCGGATTCTGTATTGGGCTATTGCAATACGGGAGGCTTTGGCATAGATGGAGGTGTTTCTTCTATGATTGGAGCGTCTTTAGTTCAACCCAAGAAATTATTCTTTGGTTTTTTCGGAGACTTGTTGTTTTTCTACGACATGAATAGCATTGGTAATAGGGACATTAAAGGCAATGTCAGGATTCTTGTAGTGAATAACGGTCTTGGCCAAGAGTTTAAAAACTATAGTTGTTATAGTTCTATGTTTGGTGATGATACAGATAAGTTTATAGCAGCGAAAGGACATTTTGGAAACCAATCTAAAACATTAGTAAAATCCTATGCGGAGAATCTGGGATTTGAATATTTAACAGCATCCAATAAGGATGAGTTTGAAGCGGTCTACAAAAGGTTTTTGGTAACTGAAAATACGGGCAAGCCAATGTTTTTTGAGGTATTTACCAACACAAAGGAGGAAAGTGAAGCCTTTGAAATGATAACAACACTCACAAAAACATCCAAAATTATGCGTCAGGGAATGAAGCTGGCAGAAGCACCAGCTATGTCAGGTATCAAGAAAATAATCAAAAGCCATTTATAATCCTGTCAATATGAAAATTCTCGTTATTACCTTCTCCCGTGGCTTGAATCCAGGCACCTTTATGCAAGCATACGGAGTGCGAACTGGGCTTTTTAAAATCTTTCCTGATGCGGAAATCAATTACCTTAGTTTTCCTGATTTTAAATGGGATAAAGGGAAACGTGGAAAGAAAGATTTTATTGGACATGTCCTGCTTCAAAAGGCGTTTGCGGCTTATCGTCTGTTGAAATACAGGAAATTAGAGAAAAAGGTGTTTGCCTATACACCAACGATAGATTTATTTGATTATGATGTGAACGAAGCTAAAGCTATCTTGCAGAATTATGATTTAGTGGTGGTAGGGAGTGATACAATATTAGAAAAAGTAACAGGCAATAGTCAGCAATTAGGCCTGAACTGGGGTTCAAGCGAACTGTGCAAGGCTCCGCATCTCTTTTTTGCTGCCAGTGCATCACCTGCCAATTTTTCGGATGACAAACAATTGCTGGAAAGACTGAAAGGTATTGCTGAAAGATTCATTTATATCGGATTAAGAGACGGGTTGACATTGGATTTATTCAATAATAAAATGAAAGTGAATGTTCCGGTCTACAAACAACCTGATCCTTCTTATTATTTGGATATAAACGAATTTCAATTACCCGAATTTTATGTCCGCAAGCTGAAAGGAAAGAAAATAGCCTTTTATAATTTCAGTCCCAATTTCCCTTACCGTAAAGAACTGGCTGATTTAATAAGAAGAAAAGGTTATACAGTTGCATCGTCTGTTTACAATCCATATGCCGATATTCGAATAGACACAATTGGGCCGAAAGAATGGGCGGGTATATTCAGGTATTGCGACATCATCATAACGGAACGTTTTCATGACTCTTTGTTTGCATTGCGTAATTGTAAACCTGTAATCGCTATTGATTGGGAGAAAGACCGATTCTCGTCTACAGGAGATTCTAAGACATATAGAATTTTGAAAGATTATAATCAGCAGAACTATCATTTTATCTTGGAGGATAAGAATCAACTCGCTTCTATTATAGATAAAATACCTCAACTAATGTCGGATTTTGATACGGCACGTATTATTCGGAAAAATGAAGAATATGTAACACTGGCGATGAACCTATTAAAGGTCATCAAACAGAATTATGATGAGTTTTTGAGACTGCATTAATATTTCATTTTTGAATATTATGAATATCTATTTTTTTATCCAAGACATATCCTTAACAGGCGGAACAGAAAGGGTGACTGTCAATTTATCCAATTTGTTTGTCTGTAAGGGACATAAAGTAACTATTATTTCTTTCAACAGAGGGAAAGAAAAGGTTACTTACCAGCCTGTGACAGAAGTCGGAATCGTTTATTTATCGAATGAACCCTATCCTATAGATAGCGGATATATAGCTCGATTACGTTCTTTTTATCATAGCATAAAGGCATTAAAACATTTTTTTAGGTCACAAATAAACAAGAATGAAGAGAATGTCTTTATCAGCCAGAATTTTTTTGCCAATACTTTGTTATGGTTGGCAGGAGAATCTAAAGATGTATTAGGATGTGAACATTTCAAGTATGACTTGTATCCGAAACCAGTCAGGGCTTTAAGATGCTTTGTTTATTCTTTCTTTAAAAAGATAATCGTATTGACAGATAAAGACCAGACGAAATTCTGCAAACATCTTTCGCAAAATAAGGTAGTTACTATCCCTAATATGGCAATCGCTAAAGAAGATTTTAAACTGGATTTAACTAGTAAAACCATCATTGCTGTAGGACGTCTGCATCCTCAAAAAGGATTTGATATGCTGATATCTGCAGCAAAAGACGTGTTTGATAAGTATCCGGATTGGCATTTGAACATATTCGGAGAAGGAGAATTGAAAGATGCATTACAGTCGCAGATTCAAACTCTCGGCCTGCAAAGGAACATATTTTTAAAGGGATATACGGATAATATAAATGGGGAGTTTGCAAAGAGTGCCTTTTTTGTATTATCGTCCAGATATGAAGGTTTCCCCATGGTTTTAGTGGAAGCGATGAGTTTGGGAATGCCTTCTGTAGCATTCGATTGTCCAGAAGGTCCCGCACAATTGTTGGCAGAAGGAGGCGGCATTTTAGTTGAAAAAGAAAATATTTCCAAATTGTCTGAAGCCATGGTTTATATGATAGAACATCACTGACGCGCCTGCACTCGTTTGCAATCATGGAGTCCGACAGCCAGAAGAAGGTTTCTTCATATTGATCTGCCATAGAGCCTTCTACGATTTTGTTGAAGACAACTCGTTTTTCATGTCTGGACAGCAAACCGGGGATCTGGTCGAAAATAGCCAAAACCTTGGAGCGATATTGTGCTTTGATTTTCATGATGTCATTGCGGTAAAGCTCCAGAATATCTCGCTTTTCAACATCCGATTTTCCAAAGTCTTTTTGACCTTCAAGAAAAGCAACAATGCTCATGGGCATACCGCCCACCAGCAGGTATTGCTTGAACAAAAGCATGGCCTTATTGTGCATACTTCGCTCCAGAGGGACTCTCTTCTCGAAACAATCTCTGATATATGGGATCAGCGGCGCTTCGTTAAGTGCCCAGCAGAATTCCTCAAAATCCAGCGGGTACATCTTGAGATGCCGTTCTTCTGAAGGAATCACAATATCCTTTACATTTTCTTTGATTGAGATCAAAGAACCGGTTTCAAGGAAATCATACCGACCATCTGCCACCAAATACTTGATCGCTTCGCGTGCTTTGGGGAAAAGCTGAACCTCATCAAAGATAATCGCACTTTCGCGCGGGTAGAGCTGTACGCCGTATTGAACAGACAGTAGCATATAGAATGTGTCGAGATCATTCAAATGCAGTTGAAAATAGCTCTTGACATTTTCAGGGGCCTTTGCAAAGTCAATGAGGATATAGCTTTTATATTCGTTTTTGGCGAATTCCTCGACTACGGTGGATTTTCCAATTCGACGAGCACCTTCCACCAACAGAGCTTTCTGCCCGTTAGCCTCCTGTTTCCATGCGAGAAACTTGTTATAAATCTTTCGTTTGAAAAGCATGTGCATCACCTCACAGATAGAATAGCACATCTCCCGACAATCCGCAAGTTTAATATAGCAGCATTTTCTGACAATACGCATGTTTATGAAGACTGTAATTTTCGATAACCCGCAAGTTTAAGGGCGTGCAATGTAGTAGTCAAGAAAAGTAGACACGAAAAATATTTATTTTTAGTTTACTTTTTCAAAAGTAGAGATGAAGAACATTTTTGCGGAAGATGCTTTTTCAAAAGTGGACACGGACAACAATTTTTGCTGAAATCCTTTTTCAAAAGTGGACACGACGATTCAATGCCTTGTAAGGCCCTTGTTTGCAAGGGATAGTAGTTTTGGATAGAGTAGAGCGACAAAATCAAAAGTAGACACAGCACAGGGTTATTTTTCTGTATCTTTCCGCTTTTGCACGAATTTGGGTTCTTCGGTCAGGATGCGCTTTGAAAAGGTATCCTTCTTTTCAAGCTCACCTCGATAGAAACGCTTGCAGTAGTTATCCGGTGTGTCATAGCCGATTGCAAAGCAGGGACGCTGCCGGTTATAAAAGTCAACATAGCGGCACAGGACATCTTTCACGGCATCTCTCGTACGGCATTCTTCTAATCGAAAATCGATGAATAGTTCTTCTTTTATCCAACCGTTTAGAGCCTCATTGACAGGATTATCCGTTGGTTTACCTGCCTGCGCCATGGAGCGGACAAGGTTGCTGTCCTGAATCAGTTCGTTGTACGCTTTTGAGGAATACACAGAGCCTTGGTCGGTATGGATAATGGTTGGTTCTTTCTTTCCACGCAGCATCTCAACGATATGGGCAACTTTATATTCACACAGGGATTGCCCATTTTTTACGCCATTTATGATGCGTTTTTTCACACCACTTTTCCCACCTCAAACGGGCTTTACACCACTTTTCCCACCTCAAAAATAGTGGTTAATTTTCGTCAGACCACAACATATTGTGGTCTATTTCCTCAAAAATCAGACCCCACAGATTTAAGTATCCGAACAATAGGTAAAGAAAAACCCCGGAAAACCGAAGTTTTCCGGGGAAAAGAGAACTTTTTTAGCGCTTGGAGAACTGCGGCGCACGGCGGGCGGCCTTCAGACCGTACTTCTTGCGCTCCTTCATACGAGGATCGCGCGTGAGGAAGCCGGCCTTCTTCAGGACGGTGCGGTACTCGGGGTTGACCAGCAGCAGGGCGCGGGCCACGCCGTGACGCAGAGCGCCGGCCTGACCGGACACGCCGCCGCCCTCGACGGTGGCAACGATGTCGACCTTGCCGAGCTCCTCCGTAGCGGCGAGGGGCTGACGGACGACCATCTTCAGGGTCTCGAGACCGAAATACTCGTCGATGTCGCGGCCGTTGATGGTGATAGCGCCGGTGCCGTTCTGGAAGAGGCGAACGCGGGCGACGGAGGACTTTCTACGGCCGGTGCCGTACAGATAAGGCTTCTTGGACTGATACATTCTTCTCTTCCTCCTTAGACTTCGTAGGCTTCGGGCTTCTGGGCCTGCTGCTCGTGGGTGTCACCAGCGTAGATGTGCAGGCGCTTCAGGGAGTCCTTGGTCACGGTGTTGCGGGGCATCATGCCGCGCACAGCCACACGCATCGCAAGCTCGGGCTTCTCCTGCATGAGGATGCGATACTTGGTCTCCTTCAGACCGCCGATCCAGCCGGAGTGCGTACGATAGTACTTCTGCTCCATCTTGTTGCCGGTGAGGATGGCCTTGGAAGCGTTGATGATGATGACGTTGTCGCCGCAGTCGGCGTGCGGGGTGTAGGTGACTTTGCGCTTGCCGCGGAGCAGATCAGCCGCAGCAACGGCGGTCTTGCCCATGGGCTTGCCGGCAGCATCGATGACGTACCACTTACGCTCGATGTTGCCCTTGTTCGCCATAAAAGTGGACATGGTGTGTTTCCTCCATATTGATCTATGAATGAAAGCTTGTGCTTTACATTTTTGTTGTCCCTTGGTAAAATCGGAACGAGTCGGAACGAGTTTATTTATAGCATTTGGGCGCGAGAATGTCAACACCATTTTAATTTAGCGCAAGCAATGCTCGTAAATTCTCTCGTTTTCTTTGATTATCTCTCAATTTCTCAAATCGCAAAATCGAAATTCTTTTATTTTTCGCAAGGAGCTGTACCTATGCAGGAAATCTTGGGCCTCGTGCGCCGCTGCGTTACGGACTACGACATGATCCAGGAGGGCGAGACGGTCGCCGTCGGCGTCTCCGGCGGCAAGGACTCGCTCGTCACGCTCACCGCGCTCGCGCGCCTTTCCAAATTCTACCAGAAGCCGTTCAAGGTCGTGGCCATCACGGTCGAAACGGGTGTGCCGGGCATGAGCTTTGATGCCGTGGCCGACTATTGCGCGGCGCTCGGTGTCGAGTACATCCGCGTGAACGTGCCGATCTACGAGATCGTGTTTTTGGAGCGCAAGGAGAAAAATCCCTGCTCGCTGTGCGCCAAGCTCCGCCGCGGTGCGCTTTCGACCGCGATGAACGAGCACGGCATCAAAACGATCGCGCTCGGCCACCACTACGACGACGCGGTCGAAACACTTTTGATGAATCTCCTCTTTGAGGGCCGCATCGGCTGCTTCCAGCCCGTGACATACCTGAGCCGCTCGGACGTGACGCAGATCCGCCCGCTGCTCTATGTGAAGGAGCAGCAGGTGCGCAATGTCGCGGCAAAGCTCGATCTTCCCATCGTGCACAATCCCTGCCCTGCCAACGGTGAAACGCGCCGTCAGGAGGTCAAAGAGCTCATCGAGTCGCTCTCCGAGCGCTACCCAGACCTCAAGCAGAAGCTCTTTGGCGCGATGCAGCGGTATCCGCTGTACGGCTGGGATGTAAAAAATTCGGAAAAGTGACGTTGTCACTTTTCCGAGAATATTTCACTGCGCTTTGTGCCTCGGTTGGCCGCTGAAAGCGGCCAATTCGACACACGCTTCGCGCAAAGTGTTTTTTGCCACGCACATGTCGCGGCAAAAAACGATTAAAATTTTTTCGTGCCTGCAGGCACGAAACTCTGCGAGGCTTTTGTTCTATGTACATTAAATAAACACCAGCCTCAGCAAGATCAGCAGCGCAAGGCCCGGCACGCCGAGGACGGCGATGACGAGGGCGTTGAAGAGATTCAGCCCCAGCGAAAGCTTGGCGAGCACGCCGAGCGCGCTTAGAATGCCGAGCAACGCAAAGCCGAGCAGCGTGTTGACGAGCAGCTTGCCCGCGAGCTTCAACGGCGCGGCGAACAGCCTGAGCACCGCGAGCAGCGCAAACACGGCAAACAGGACAAGCAGTATTTTTTCCGTTATCCCCATTTTGCGACCCCCTCGCTGCACGTTTTGTACACGGCTTCGCCGCTGCGCTCCTTGATCTGGCGCAGCAGGTAGTCATAGCGTGAGAGCTCGGCGTTGATCTCATACACGCAGGCGTCGACGAGCTCCGGCGCGCAGACCGCGTTGAAGCGCGCGTACGCCTGCGACAGCGCGACACGCGTGTCGCGCAGCTCGCTGAACAAGTCCTGCATGGATGCATCGCGCGCGACGTCACAGCGCAGCAAATTGACCTTTCGCATGTTTTCGCCCTCCCATACCTCTGCAATGTCAGTGTATGGAAAGTGTGGACAAATATTCCTCTTTTCAAACAAGGAGCCAAGTATGGAGCATGAAGATTATATGCGCGAGGCGCTGTCTCTCGCGCGCGAGGCCGCACAGGAGGGCGAGGTGCCCGTCGGCTGTGTCATCGTCAAAGACGGCGAGATCATCGGCCGAGGCCGCAACCGGCGTGAGGAACTGCAGCGCACCTCCTCGCACGCAGAGATGGAAGCCATCGCACAGGCAAATGAACGTCTGCGCTCCTGGCGGCTCGACGGCTGCACGCTCTACGTGACGCTCGAGCCCTGCCCGATGTGCGCGGGCGCGATCGTCAACGCGCGCATCCCGCGCGTCTACTATGGCGCGCGCGACGAGGCGATGGGCGCCTGCGGCGGCGTGCTGAACCTCTTTATGGAGCGCTTTCCCTTCCGCCCCGCGCTCGTGGGCGGCATTCTGAAAGACGAATGCCGCGCCGTGCTGGCCGATTTTTTCCGCACGCTGCGTTCGTAAAGTGATTTCGCTTTCGTGCGTCATTTGACCGCCGGTCAGGAATTGCTACTGCGTCATTACTGCGTCCGAGATATCGACAGTCTGGCACAGTCTCACACAGTCCCGTGCAAGCTGCAAACGACTGTGGCGCAAGGATTTTCCTTGATTTGCAAGGGTTTCCGGATCTTCTTTCTATTTAACACTTTTGTAACACTTTCCCTCGAACTTTGTTAACATGCGTCCTTTATCTTAATCCTTGCAAGAGACAATAGCTTCTTTTCATCCAATCTTCCATCTTATAAGAAAAGGGACGCCGTGAGGCGTCCTTTTTCGTTATATTCTGATGTAGGATGGCGTCACGGATCAAAGTCCGCCGCCGCGCCGATACCGAGCGCGATGCACGCGCCGCCGGCGTAGAAGAGGATCTCGGCAAGCGTCGGGCGCGCGGCCAAGGCCGCCGCGCAAAGGATGACGCTCATCGTGCTCGCGGGCATCAGCAGCCGCGGCGCGCCGCCGCGGAAAGCAAAGGCCGCAAATTCGAGCAGCAGCACCGTCAGCGCCGCGAGCGCCAGCGTTTCGACATAGTAATGGCGCAGAATCGGGTCCGCCGCGTGCTCGCGGTAGAAGAGGATCAGCGCAAGCACCATCGCGCACACAGGCACGAGCAGCGCAACGCCTGGGAACTCCACCTTGCGGCGCAGCGCGGTCGTAGCGTACAGCAGGCATGCCGCGCCGACTGCCAGAAAAACGGACAGGATCATCGTAAGCGTCGTGCGGAGTGAGAACACCAACGAGCACACCGCCGAGCCGATCAGGGCAAAGCTGCCGAGCACCATCAGCAAGACCGCAAGCGTCGAGCGGTCAAAGGCGAAGTAGAGGTCCATGCTGCCGCACAGCTCGCGCTGAGCGGGATAGCGCCGCGCCATAATGACCGCGATGACCGCTGCGACGACGAGCACCGCAGGCAGCACCATCGTGTTTAAGTCCATCGGGACGGGAAGTCCGTCCGCGTCAAAGCCGACTGCCAGCAGGCGGAGGCGTGCCAGCGCCGCTGCCGCAGAAAAAAGCACCAGCAAAAGCCAATGAAGAATTTTCAC
>OGYW01003261.1_pt1 | contig 11015 bp, 10 predicted proteins | sample 1576621 | NCBI WGS metagenome assembly OGYW01 (sample SAMEA3541528, study PRJEB24748) | human gut metagenome | biome: human gut; feature: human-associated habitat; material: faeces | place: China | collected 2012 | reverse complement strand
CCCGCCGTATTGGTGAGGAGGGGATTGTGTTGTTACAAAATAAGGGTGCTTTGTTGCCTATTGACTTGAATAAAGCAAAGAAAATTGCCGTTATCGGCGAGAATGCTGTGAAGATGATGACTGTAGGCGGTGGTAGTTCTTCTTTGAAAGTTCAGCGTGAGTTGTCTCCATTAGATGGTATAAAGAAGCGTGTAGGGGATAAAGTAGAAGTCGTTTATGCTCGTGGTTACGTAGGTGATGCCCGTGGTGAATATAATGGTGTGGTAACAGGTCAGAATTTGAAAGACGACCGTACACCGGAGGAACTGATTGCCGAAGCTGTAAAGGTTGCAGAAGATGCTGATTATGTAATTTTCATCGGTGGACTGAATAAGAGTAATAATCAGGATTGTGAGGATACTGACCGTGCCGGTCTGGATTTACCCTATGGACAGGATCATGTTATTTCGGCTTTGGCAAATGCTAATAAGAATCTTGTAGTTATTAATATCTCCGGTAATGCCGTAGCTATGCCTTGGATTGCGGAAGTTCCTTCTGTGTTGCAAGCCTGGTTTTTGGGTTCGGAAGCAGGGAGTTCCATTGCAGCTATATTGATGGGTGATGTCAATCCTTCCGGTAGACTACCTTTCACTTTCCCTGCACGTTTGGAAGATGTTCCGGCTCATAGTGTAGGTGAGTATTTCGCTGACCGTAGTAAGAAAGTAGTGGATATGAAGTATAATGAAGGCATCTTTGTAGGTTATCGTTGGACGGACAAACAGAAGAAGGTGAAACCATTGTTCCCTTTCGGGTATGGATTGTCTTATACGACATTTGTTTATAGCAGGCCTATTGCTGACAAGAAGATAATATCTGTTAATGATGAGATCAACTTTACTGTAACTGTGAAGAATACAGGTGAACGTGAAGGTCACGAAGTCGTACAGTTATATATCGGCGATCCGGCTGCCAGCATCTCCCGTCCGATGAAAGAGTTGAAGAACTTCCAGAAGATCTCCTTGAAACCGGGTGAGAGCCGAAAAGTCTCTTTTACGATTACGCCGGAAGACTTGAAATTTTATAACAGCGCGTTGGAATACATCTGGGAACCGGGCTTATTCAATATCTACGTAGGTACGAACTCCCGGGACGTGAAATCGGCGCAGGTAACTTGGAACACGCCTGAATGGCAATATCAAACTGCTGCCTTGGAATCAGGTCTTTCAGTTTCTCGCACATCCGGCGTCCCAACTCGTAGGCGTTATCAAAGTGAGTCAAGGTAGAAAGCGCATCCACCGGTTCGCCATTCAACAGAATATCCAGCTTTACCAGTTTGGACGGACGGAATCCGTTTGCATGATAGTCAAAAGAAGCATACCCTTTGGAAATACTTTTCAGCTTATCGTAAAAGTCGATAACGATTTCTCCAAGCGGCATGTCATAGTATATCTCCACACGATTACCGGAAATATATTCCTGTTTCACCAACTCACCGCGCTTACCCAGACATAACGTCATAATCGGTCCGATATAGTCCGTAGTAGTAATCACAGATGCGCGGATGTAGGGCTCTTCAATGCGGTCTATCAACGTTGGATCGGGCATGCTGCCGGGATTATGCACCTCGGTCATGTGTCCCTGCTTGTCATAAATGTTATAAGACACGTTAGGCACAGTAGTGATGACATTCATATCGAACTCGCGGTCCAAACGCTCCTGCACAATCTCCATATGAAGCAGTCCCAGGAACCCGCAACGGAAACCAAAACCCAGCGCCAATGAAGACTCCGGCTGGAAAGTCAATGAAGCATCATTCAGTTGCAATTTCTCCAACGAAGAGCGCAAATCTTCAAAATCTTCCGCCTCAATAGGATATACGCCGGCAAAAACCATTGGTTTCACTTCCTCAAACCCGGCAATAGCTTCCTTGCATGGACGGGCTATGTGGGTAATCGTATCACCTACCTTTACTTCTTTGGAAGTCTTGATGCCCGAAATGATATAACCTACGTCACCCGTACGCAATTCCTGCCGGGCCACCATATCCATTTTCAAAACACCTATTTCGTCCGCATCGTATTCCTTGCCCGTATTGAAGAACTTCACCTTGTCTCCCTTCCGGATGACACCGTTCACAATCTTGAAGTAAGCAATAATGCCCCGGAAAGAGTTGAATACAGAATCGAAGATCAGAGCCTGCAACGGCGCTTCCTCATCACCTTCGGGATGCGGAACACGCTCAACGACTGCCTCAAGAATCTCCTCAACCCCCATTCCCGTCTTACCGGAAGCGCGGATTATCTCCTCACGCTTACAGCCGAGCAACTCTACAATTTCATCCTCTACTTCTTCGGGCATGGCGCTCGCCATATCACACTTATTGATAACCGGAATAATCTCCAAGTCATGCTCGATGGCCATGTAGAGATTGGAAATGGTTTGCGCCTGCACGCCTTGAGACGCATCCACAATGAGCAACGCCCCCTCACAAGCGGCAATAGAGCGAGACACCTCGTATGAGAAGTCCACATGTCCCGGGGTGTCTATCAGGTTCAGAATATACTTCTCCCCCTTGTACATATACTCCATCTGGATAGCATGGCTCTTAATGGTGATACCTCTCTCCTTCTCCAAGTCCATATCATCCAACATCTGTCCTTCAGTCACTTGAATAGTATTGGTGAACTCCAGCAGACGGTCAGCTAAAGTTGATTTACCATGATCGATATGGGCAATGATGCAAAAGTTACGTATATTCTTTTTCATTTGTTTCTAAAATTTTGGTGTGCAAAGATACTAAAAGGAGAAGACAAAAAAAAATGCGTTGATAACATATCAAATGTATCAACGCATTTTTTATAACATTCCAATCTCTTTCTTAGTTCAGTTTTACAAACAGTTCGCCTTCAACTTCTTGAGTAGAAATTTTATCTTCTCTCAACAACCAGCCAAGACCCAGGAACAAATCTTTGTCTACCAATTTCGTAGCTTTCTTGATTTGCTTAGCAGTTAAACCTTCAGTTCCATTCAGTACATTCCAAATTTTTCCTGCAGTTTCACCAGCTTTCTCTTTCAACATTTTCTCTTTATTTTTAGTTAGACATGCTTAAAAATCCGTTTCCCACAAAGAAGAATCAGATTTTATTTCAGCGGCAAAGATAGTTATTTTTATGTTATATAACACGTTAACTGCCTTTTTTTTCGCTTTTCTGTCATAAAAACGGCTAATTTCTGCTTATTCCTGCTGTTTTTCCAAATACTCGGCCCATATTGTCGCCGCCTCTTCCACCATTTTCGCACAAGGACGCTTGGCATAATATTGTTCCGTACGCGCTTCGGGAGTGGAAGAACCTTCCGGTTTCTTCAATCCCAGCAACTCAGCGCAGATCATTGAACCGTTACGCTTCTTGAACTCTTCTGCAAGTTCCTGCACCAACGCATAATTGGCGGCTTTTCCCTCGCGGTCTTTACCGTCGACGGCGCCTTTTTCCAGTCCCGCCAGCAAAAACATACCACAGGCGGCACCACAAGTCTGACGCATCCGTCCGATGCCCCCACCAAAGGAAGCAGACATCCGCAATGCCTGTTCTTCCGTAAAGCCATACATGTCTGCAAAGGCAGCCACTACCGATTGTGAGCAGTTGTACCCGCTTTTAAACAGTCCAACAGCTTTTTCTATTCTGTCATTCGTCATATCTCAATCTGCTATTTCCAACATCATAGGACAATGATCCGAGTGTACTGCATCATTCAGAATACGCGCATCTTTCAGCATCGGACGCACCGACTCATTCACCATACAATAATCTATACGCCAACCTTTATTCTTCGCCCGCGAATTGAAACGATAGCTCCACCATGTATACTCCTGCTTGTCGGGATGAAGCAAGCGGAAAGTATCTATGAAACCTTCATTCAGAAAACGGGTCATCCATTCCCTCTCCTCCGGCAAAAAACCACTATTCGTGGCGTTACGGACGGGATCGTGAATGTCTATTGCTTCATGGCAGATATTATAATCTCCGCAAAGGATTAATTTTGGACGGGTGCGCTGCAACTCCACTACATATTGACGGAACTTTTCCAACCACACCATCTTAAATGCCTGCCGTTCGTCACCGCTTGTTCCCGAAGGATGATAAACACTCACAATGGACAAGTCGCCATAATCGGCACGCATAAAGCGCCCTTCACTATCATATTCCTCCATGCCCATGCCATATTCCACATGGTCCGGTTCACGTTTGGTCAGGATGGCTACTCCACTATACCCTTTCTTCCGGGCCGAATACAAATAATGCTTGTATCCCAATGCGTCCAACGCCTCTGCCGGATACTGCTCCGGCTGCAATTTGGTTTCCTGCAGGCACAACACATCCGGTTGTTCGTTTGCCAGCCATTCGGGAAGTCCCTTAGTTACGGCAGCCCGCAAACCGTTTACATTATAGGTTATAATCTTCATATCTGTATATTGTTGAATCCACTTATTCAGCTTTTTTGTGTTGCTTTTCCCATTCCAGCAATTGTACCTTATGTTCCAATCCCCAATGGTAACCGCCCAACGTCCCGTCGGTACGTAGCACCCGGTGGCAGGGAATCAATACGGCAACCGGATTATCCCCAATTGCCGTACCTACGGCCCGGTACGCCTTCGGATTTTGCAATGCTGCAGCAATCTCTCCGTAAGTAGCTGTTTCACCGAAAGGTATTTTCAGCAATTCGTTCCATACACGTAACTGAAAATCAGTTCCTTTCAGATGCAAAGGCACTGTCTCCATATTTTCCTCATCTGCAGACAAAGCGGCCAGTGCCCTACGTTGATGCTCATCCGTACCTATCTCAAAAAACACTCCGGGAAATCTGTTCATCATCTCGCTCTCTGCCATATCTCTACCCCTCACTACGAAAGCCATATAGCATACGCCTTGAGGTGTTGAAGCAACCAACACTTCTCCCAGAAATGTCTCTGCAAAAGAAAACTTTACTGTCAGCCCCGGAAGTTTATGTGACAGTTCGCCGTCAGCCAACTTTTCTATTGTTATAAATCTTTCATTCAATAAGTTCCGCTCCATTATAAACTAGATATTAATAACATAATATTCAATACAGTAACAACGATAGCAATCGTGTAAAGCACCAATGTGCTCCACCTGCTATTTACGTATTGTCCCATTACTTTGCGGGACGAAGTGAGACTTACTTGCAGGAACACCGTAAATGGTAACTGAATACTCAAAATCATCTGCGAAATCAGCAGTCCTTTAAAAGGGTCCCCAATAAAGAAAATCAACAATAATGCAATACCTAAGGAAAGAATCACCCCCACCTGGGAGTGGCTGTCCTTAATGTGGTATGACTCACCGAAAATACCGGCAAATATGGAACCTGCCGCCATGCCGCTTGTTATTGTGGAAGATATGCCCGCCATCAACAAAGCCAGCGCAAACACTACGGCAGCACTGCTTCCCAGCAAGGGTTCCAACAGTGACTTTGCCTGTTGCAGTTCCTCTACCTGAATCCCACTCTTAAAGAAAGTAGCGGCAGCCAGCAGAATCATCGCACTATTAATGGCCCACCCCACAATCATCGAAAACAGCGTGTCAAACAGTTCATACTTCAAGACCTTACGAATCGAAGCATCATCCTGTTTGTTGTACTCATGGCTCTGTATCACCTCCGAGTGAAGGAACAAATTATGAGGCATCACCACAGCTCCAAGCACGCTCATTATAATAAGCATGCTCCCTTCCGGAAACGAGGGCGTCACCCACCCCTGCACAGCCACCGGCCAGTCAATCTTAACGAGAAACAGTTCATAGATGAACGAAAGCCCTATGACAGACACAAATGCAATGATGGAGCGCTCTATTTTCTTATAAGAATTAGTGAAAAGCATTACTGAAACGAAAACCGCAGTCAGCACCGAACCCCATACAATCGGAATATCCAGCAACATCTGCAATGCAATGGCCCCACCCAAAATCTCGGCCAAAGAGGTGGATATGGAAGCCAGTACAGCCGTCCCCAATACAGGTCGTGACACCCACTTGGGAGTGTACTGTGTAGCTGCTTCCGACAGACATAGCCCGGTTACGATGCCCAAGTGTGCCACATTATGCTGAAGAATAATCAGCATGACCGTAGACAAAGTGACTACCCACAGCAACGAATAACCAAATTCAGAACCTGCCGCAAAATTAGACGCCCAGTTCCCCGGATCAATAAAACCTACCGTAACCAATAATCCCGGACCAATATATTTAAATACATCCAAACCACCCAAATAGCGTTTATGGTCTTTCCGCTTTAAGTCCTTAAAAATATTCTTCATTTCGTTGTTGTTATTTTGAGAGTGTAAAAGTACTCAAATAAAAACAAATACACTATAACTTGGTTCAAAACAGCAAAAGTTATCCTGCCGGCAGAAAAAATCATCCCATGAGATGAATATATTCGTCCCGTAAGACAAATTTATTCATCTCATGGGATGAATATATTCATCTCACGAGATGATTTTTTTCACCTCGTGAGACGTTTTTAAGCCACAATAGTCTAATATCCCATTTCGTGCAATGCTTTACACAGCTGATCCGGGCAGGAAGTGGGACGTCCACCGCACCGTATACCTTCCAGACGGGAGATAACCTCGTTCACCGGCATCCCGGCAACCAAGCGGGACAAGCCTTGCAAATTGCCGTTGCAGCCACCCCAGAAAGCTATGTCCTTTACTATTCCGTCTTCTACTTCAAGCTCGATATTGCTACTGCACGTACCTTTAGTCTTGTAAGTATAAGTCATTATTCTTCGCTTTCTTCAGGCTTCATATTCGTATAAACCGTCTGCACGTCGTCAAATTCTTCCAGACGTTCCACCATCTTATCAATCGTTTCACGATGCGCCGGCTCAACATCTTTCAAGTCATTGGCAATGTAGGTAAACTCACCACCGACATCTTCAAAGCCGCCCTCTTCCAAATGTTTCTGAATAGCGGCGTAGCTCTTCGGATCACCATAAATAGTGATTGTACCTTCTTCTTCATCCTCTTCATAGTCTTCGTCAATATCAAAGTCAATCATGTCAAGAATGAATTCTTCCATGTCCATGCCGTCTTTCTTCTTGAAAGTGAACATACATTTATGATCGAACAAGAAAGCCAGTGACCCCATTGTTCCCAAGTTTCCGCCAAACTTGTTGAATACGCTACGCACATCAGCTACCGTACGGGTAGGATTATCGGTCAGTGTATCAACGAATACGGCTACACCATGAGGACCATATCCCTCATAAGTCATGCTCTTGTAGTCGCTTTGGTCTTTACCCATTGCATTCTTGATGGCACGTTCAATGTTATCCTTCGGCATGTTTTCACGCTTGCAAGTAGCGATAACCGAACGCAATGTAGGGTTGTTTTCCGGCCGGAGAGGCGTCGGGCGGGTTTCGGAGATGACGAATTTCATCCCGGGGAGCTGCCGGGAGGCGGAAATTTCCGGTGTCGGAGTGCGGGCGGTTTCGGTTTCGGTTTTGGCCGGGGGGGTGTTCTTCGGGTTTCGCCGGTTTGGTTTGTTCGGGCGGTCGGTTTTGCCCGTTAATCGGGGACCTTGCCTGTATATAGTACGAAAAAAGACCCCGGCATACGTAACGGACGTTGCGATTTTTTATCCGGGAGTGTTGCATTTGCGCGAAAATTCGTTACATTTGTACGGGCCTTCGGACGATTTCGGTTTTCGTTCGCGGAGATAGGGCCGGGTGGGTGTTCCGCATGGTTTTGCGGAGCGCTGTTTTATGTACCTTATTTAACCCAATTTAAATTTCTAAAAATGAAAAAACTGCTGATCCTTTTCGCCTGCCTTCCCCTGCTCGGGGCCTGCACGCAAACCGAACCGGTTTCCGGAAACCGCGCTGCGGCGATCGTCGCCGAAATCCACAACCCCCGCTCCAAAAACGTCGTCGTGGCTTCGCACCGGGGCGACTGGCGCAACTACCCCGAGAACTCGATCGCCGCCATCGAATCGGTGATCGGCATGGGCGTGGACATCATGGAGCTGGACCTGAAACTCACGAAGGACAGTGTGCTGGTGCTTTGCCACGACCGGACGATCGACCGCACGACTTCGGGCAAGGGCCGCGTCTGCGACATCACCTACGACTCGATCCGGCGGTGCGTGCTGAAGACGGGCCACGGCGTGAAGACGACGCACCGTATGCCGACGCTCCGCGAGGCGCTGGAGGTGTGCAAGGACCGGATCGTGGTCAATGTCGACCAGGGTTACGAGTACTACGACCTGGTGCTGGCCGTCACGGAGGAGCTGGGCGTCACGGATCAGATTCTGATCAAGGGCAAGCGCAGCACGGATGCCGTGGCCGCGAAGTTCGCCGAGCATCCGCGCAACATGATGTACATGCCGATCATCGACATCCTCAAGCCGCAGGGCAGGGCGCTTTTCGCCGAGTATCAGGAAAAGGGCATCGCGCCGCTTGCCTACGAGGTCTGCTGGAACAAATACACCCCCGAGGTGAAGGAGTGCATGGACAAGGTCGTGGCGGGCGGCTCGAAACTGTGGGTCAACTCGCTCTGGGCCTCGCTCTGCGGCGGGCTGGACGACGATGCGGCCTTCGGCGGCGACCCGGCGGAAGTCTACGGGAAGCTGGTCGACATGGGGGCCACGATGATCCAGACGGACCGTCCCGAACTGCTGATATCCTACCTCCGCTCGCGCGGGCTGCATAATTAAGGAGCTGCAATGAACCGCATTTCCCGCTTCTACCGCATCAGCGCCCCCGCTCCCGCCCGGGAGATGGATGAGGCCGCCCGCGACAAATACTACCGCCGCCTGCGCATGCAGGCCTTCATCGCCGCCACGCTCGGTTACAGCCTCTACTACGTCTGCCGGACGAGCCTCAACGTGATGAAGAAACCGATTCTCGACAGCGGCTCGCTGGACGCCTCGCAGCTGGGCGTTATCGGCTCGGCGCTGCTGTTCGCCTATGCCATCGGCAAATTCGTCAACGGATTCATCGCCGACTACTGCAACATCAAACGCTTCATGGCCACCGGCCTGATCGTCTCTGCGGCGGCCAACATGCTGATGGGCGTGCTGGGGCTGATGCACTCGGTCATCCCCACGGCCGTGATCTTCATCGCGTTCGCCGTGATGTGGGGCCTGAACGGCTGGTCGCAGTCGATGGGCGCCGCCCCGGCGATCATCTCGCTCTCGCGCTGGTATCCGCTGAAAGAGCGGGGGACCTACTACGGTTTCTTCTCGGCGAGCCACAACCTCGGGGAGTTCTTCTCGTTCCTGTTCGTGGGTTCGATCGTGACCTTCGCAGGCTGGCAGGCGGGCTTCTTCGGCTCGGCGATAGCCGGGGCCATCGGCGTGGTCGTGATCCTGCTGATGCTGCACGACACCCCGGAATCGAAGGGTCTGCCTCCGGTGGAGGCGCTGGCGCACGAGAAACCGGCGGCCTCGGCCGACAAGTCGGTGAAGGAGATTCAGAAGCAGGTGCTGCGCACCCCCGCGGTATGGATTCTTGCCGCTGCGAGCGCCTTCATGTATATCTCGCGTTACGCGATCAACGGCTGGGGCGTGCTGTTCCTGCAGGAGGCGAAGGGTTTTTCGGACGTCGAGGCGATCTCGGTGGTCTCGATCAACGCGCTGCTGGGCATTCTCGGCACGGTGCTCTCGGGGTGGTTCTCGGACAAGCTTTTCAAGGGCGACCGGAAGGTTCCGGCGCTGATTTTCGGCGTGCTGAACGCCGCGGCGCTGGCGCTGTTTTTCTACGGAGGCAACGCCATGTGGGTCAACGTGCTGTCGATGGTGCTGTTCGGTATCGCCATCGGCGTGCTGATCTGCTTCCTGGGGGGCCTGATGGCCGTCGACATCGTGCCGCGGAAGGCTACGGGCGCCGCGCTGGGCGTCGTGGGGATGACTTCCTATATCGCTGCGGGCATTCAGGACGTGGCGAGCGGCTGGCTGATCGACTCCAACATCACCGTTGCCGCCGACGGGGTGAAACACTACGACTTCGGCCCTGTGGCGATCTTCTGGCTTGCGGCGGCGGTCATCTCGTTCCTGCTGCCGCTGTTGAACCGCGGCAAGGTCAAGGAGTTTTAGAAAACCCGGAACAGATTCGAAAAAAAACGTTGCAGGGCCTTTGCCTGCAACGTTTTTTCGTTTGTGCGGAGCGGGCCGCTTTATCGGTCGACGCCCTGTTTTCCCTGCTCCGCAGGCCGGACGGTGATGATGCTGTCGACGACGAACTTCGTGAAGCCCCGCCAGGGCAGCGCCCCGAAATACTCCTTATAGTGCAGTTCGAGCGTCTTTCCCCCTTGCAGCATCAGCTCGCGCGCCAGCGCTTCGTTCTCGACCGAGAACTCGAATTCGTAGGACTGGATCGCCCCGGCGGCTTTCGAGCGGATGCCGGTCTGGATCAGTTTGCCTTCGTAGGTCTTGAAAAGCACGCCCTTGTAGACGACGTAGTTCAGTTCTCCGCTCTTGACGCCCTCGCCGAAGACGAAGAAGAACCGGAAGTAGGCAGCCGCCGCCAGCACGGCGGCAATCGTTATCGTAATCAGTACCCAATGCTTTCTCATGGTTTTCGTGCGCCGGTTTTATCCGTGCCCTCGCCGCAAAGATAAGCATTAAATCGTGCCGCCGTGCATTTTCCGCACGCGGGTTTCCGGGCTTTTTCGTATATTTGGGCCTGTGAAGGAGTCGAAATTCGTCAAAACGAAGATCGTGGCGGGCTATCTCCTGCTGATTGCGGTCTGTATTCTCTCGGTGGGCTACGTCTACCGGGTGGCGGTCCGTTTCTCGGCGCCCGACCGCAGTTACGCCCTGCTGCATACCAAGCGCAGCGCCGTCAACCGGACCCTCTACCACCTCTACCAGGCCGAAAGCTACGGGCAGCTGATGATCGCCGGATACGCCTCTTACGAGGCGCGTTACAGACGGGAACTGCGTACCGTGCGGGCCTCGATCGACTCGCTCCGGGCGCTGACCGTCGGCGGGGATTCGTTGCAGACGATGCGTCTGGAC
>OGYW01003259.1_pt1 | contig 11022 bp, 10 predicted proteins | sample 1576621 | NCBI WGS metagenome assembly OGYW01 (sample SAMEA3541528, study PRJEB24748) | human gut metagenome | biome: human gut; feature: human-associated habitat; material: faeces | place: China | collected 2012 | reverse complement strand
CTCTGCTGAACACGATTTTCGCCCTAAGAGGTTCATCGGAATGGTTTGCACAACTTGAATTTATCCCATTTATTTCTGCTGCTTTGCCACACTAATTTATTCTACTTGCTTTTTTGTCAGCGACAGTGTAAAATGACAAAACGGATTAGAATAGTGAAACCAAGAAGGGAGATACAAGATGGAACTGTTTATAGATATACTAAAAGATACAACAATTGACACTGTGAAACTGATACCTTTCCTTTTTCTGACATACTTTGCGATGGAATATCTGGAGAATAAAGCCGGTCAGAAGACGGTGCGGATGCTTCTTGGAGCAGGGAAAAAAGGACCTGTGATCGGTGGGATACTGGGCGTTGTTCCGCAGTGCGGATTTTCGGCAGCAGCAGCAAATCTGTATTCCGGCGGAGTCATCACAGTTGGAACGATGATCGCTGTTTTTCTGTCTACATCAGATGAGATGCTTCCGATTCTGATCTCAGAGCAGGCGGATGTCCGTAAGATCATGGCAATTTTAATCGGAAAGATTATCGTTGGTATTGTTGCAGGGATTCTGGTTGATATCGGAGTGCGGGTGCTAGGCAAAGGATACCAGAGAGGGCTGCACATTCATGATATCTGTGAGCATGACCACTGTCACTGTGAAGAAGGAAGCATTGTAAAATCAGCACTCATCCATTCGGTACAGATTCTGGTATTTATATATGTAATTTCTTTTGCGTTAAATGCAGTTGTGGAGTGGATTGGAATGGAAGAGGTCATGAACGTGGTGACGCATTATCCAATTGCCGGAATTTTTCTGGCTGGTCTTGTCGGTCTGATTCCGAACTGCGCAGCTTCTATTACAATTACGAAATTTTATCTTGAGGGAGTCTTAAATGTCGGCAGTATGTTTGCCGGACTTTTGTCATGTGCCGGAATCGGACTGATCGTACTTTTTAAGACGAACCATAGTTGGAAGAAGAATGTGATGATCGTCACAACACTTTACGGAATCAGTGTAGTGTGCGGAATTATAGTGGAAATCCTGTTTGGAATGTAGTACAATATCCTTATATGCCGCAGAAGCCTAAAAGGAACGAAAGAAGTGGATTTGAGATGGCTAAAAAAGGATTTATTGCAGAATTCAAAGAGTTTATTGCAAGGGGAAATGTAATGGATCTTGCAGTCGGCGTTATTATTGGTGGTGCATTCCAGTCGATTGTGAATTCTCTTGTAAATGATATGATCATGCCGGTGATCAGTCTTCTGACTGGTGGGGTCAATTTTTCCAACTGGGTGATCCGGATCGGATCTGGTGAGAATGACACGATCAAATATGGCAATTTTATTACAGCGGTGATCAACTTTCTTCTGATGGCACTTGTTATTTTTTGTTTTGTAAAAGTGATGAACAATCTTGCTTCAAGAACAGAAAAGCTGCTTAAGAAGGAGGAAGAAGCACCGGCAGCACCGGCTACGAAGATCTGCCCGTACTGCATGTCAGAAATCCCGATCGCGGCAACCAGATGTGCATACTGTACATCTGAGCTTCCGGCTGAGGATACGGACAAAGAAGAATAAAGAAAAGACAGGAATAATACGACAGAGAGGAACATAAAAACAATGGAGAAAATTATTTTAACAGGTGACAGACCAACCGGACGGCTTCATGTCGGACATTATGTTGGATCCTTAAAGCGAAGAGTAGAACTGCAGAATTCCGGAGAATATGACAAGATCTTTATCATGATCGCAGATGCACAGGCACTGACTGATAATGCAGATAACCCGGAAAAGGTACGTCAGAATATTATTGAGGTTGCACTGGATTATCTGTCATGCGGACTGGATCCGGAGAAATCCACGATTTTCATCCAGTCACAGGTACCGGAACTGACAGAACTTTCTTTTTATTATATGAATCTGGTTACGGTATCCCGTCTTCAGAGAAACCCAACGGTTAAATCGGAGATCCAGATGCGTAATTTTGAAGCAAGTATTCCGGTAGGATTCTTTACTTATCCGATCAGCCAGGCAGCAGATATCACAGCGTTTAAGGCAACGACTGTACCGGTAGGTGAGGATCAGCTTCCGATGATCGAACAGTGCCGTGAGATCGTACACAAATTCAACAGTGTATATGGAGAAGCATTGGTTATGCCGAAAGCGCTGATTCCGGAGAACGAAAGCTGTTGCCGTCTTCCTGGAACGGATGGAAAAGCAAAGATGAGTAAATCCCTTGGTAACTGTATTTATCTGTCTGATTCCGAGGAAGAAGTAAGACAGAAGATCATGGGAATGTATACAGATCCGAATCATTTGAAGGTATCTGATCCGGGACAGGTAGAAGGGAATTCCGTTTTCACTTATCTGGATGCATTCTGTACAGATGAACATTTTGAAAAATATCTGCCGGATTATAAGAATCTGGATGAATTGAAGGATCATTACAGACGTGGTGGACTTGGTGACGTTAAGGTTAAGAAGTTCCTGAATGCGGTTATGCAGGAAGAGCTTGCACCGATCCGTGCAAGAAGAAAAGAACTGGAGAAGAAGATTCCGGAGATCTACGAGATCCTTCATAAAGGAAGTATTGAAGCTGAAAAAGTGGCAGCACAGACTTTAAAAGAAGTAAAAGATGCGATGAAGATCAACTATTTTGAAGATCAGCAGTTGATCCGGGAACAGACAGCAAGATTTGCAGAATAAAGAAAGGCTTTAAGCCGGAGGAGAGATAATAATTATGGGTAAATATTTCGGAACAGATGGATTCCGTGGAGAAGCCAATGTAGTACTGACGGTAGAGCATGCGTTTAAGGTAGGACGTTATCTTGGCTGGTATTACGGACAGGAACACAAGGCAAGAATCGTGATCGGTAAAGATACCAGAAGAAGCAGCTATATGTTTGAATATGCACTGGCGGCAGGACTTACTGCGTCAGGAGCAGATGCATATCTTCTTCATGTGACGACAACTCCAAGCGTGTCTTACGTGGTAAGAACCGAAGATTTTGACTGCGGAATCATGATTTCTGCAAGCCATAACCCGTACTATGATAATGGAATCAAAGTGATCAACAGTAAAGGTCAGAAGCTGGAAGCAGAAGTAGAAGCCAAAGTGGAAGCTTATATTGATGGGGAATCCGGAGAAATTCCGCTTGCTAAAAAAGAGGCGATCGGAAGAACCGTAGATTATGCAGCAGGAAGAAACCGTTATATCGGACATTTGATCAGTCTGGCAACCCGTTCTTTTAAAGAGGTGAAAGTCGGACTGGATTGTTCCAACGGAAGTTCATCAAGTATTGCCAAAAGCGTATTTGATGCACTTGGAGCAAAAACTTATGTGATCAATAATGAGCCGGATGGAACCAATATCAACACAAATTGTGGTTCTACACATATTAACGTGCTCCAGGAATATGTAAAAGAAAATGGTCTGGATGTCGGATTTGCATACGATGGAGATGCGGACCGCTGCATCGCTGTTGATGAGAATGGAAATGTTGTTGACGGGGATCTGATCCTTTATGTGTGTGGCAAATATATGAAAGAACATGGTCAGTTAAAAGACGATACCATCGTTACTACTATCATGTCGAATCTTGGACTTTATAAAGCATGCGACAAGATTGGCATGAAGTACGAAAAGACACAGGTCGGCGACAAATATGTCTATGAGAACATGGTCAAGAATGGATTCATGCTGGGCGGTGAACAGTCCGGACATATTATTTTCAGTAAGCATGCAACGACAGGAGATGGTATTCTGACTTCTCTGATGCTGATGGAAGTTATCATGGAGACCAAACAGTCCCTCGGACAGCTGACAGAAGAAGTGAAGATCTATCCACAGCTTCTGAAAAATGTGCGTGTGGCAGATAAGAAGACAGCAAGGGAGAATCCGGAAGTGGTCAAAGCAGTCGATGCAGTTGCAGAAGCACTTGGAGATGACGGAAGAATCCTTGTCCGTGAAAGTGGAACGGAACCGGTAATCCGTGTCATGGTTGAAGCGGCGACGGACGAGCTTTGCGAAAAGTATGTGACTCAGGTAATCGATGTGATTGAAAAAGAAGGACTCATCGTAGAATAAAAAATCTGAAATAGAATCGTGCAGAAAAGGATAGCTTGCAGATGAAAGTCTGTGGGCCATCCTTTTTTAGTTTGCGAACCATAGTCTGGATGTTTGAAAAATATTATTTGAATAATAAAGAAAAATGTTCTTCCGGTATAGATTTTCTATATTTTGACATGCTATTAAAAAAACATGGAGGAAAAAGAAATGGAGGAAATGTTTTGTTTTCAATGCCAGCAGACCGCTCATAACACGGGCTGCGAAGGACATACAGGTGTATGTGGGAAAAAGTCGGATACAGCAAATCTTCAAGATGAACTGACTGGTGAACTGATCCGGCTGGCAAGGGCAGTTGCAGAAAATGAAAGAAGCAGATCTTCGGATGAACTGATGTTAAAAGGTCTGTTTACCACGATTACAAATGTAAATTTCAACAGTGATACAGTGAAAAAACTGTCAGATGAGATCAGAGAAGAAGCAGAAAACAGAAAACCAGGAAAAGATGCTTATAATGTACAGAAGATCTGGGAGGCACCGGAAGATATCCGTTCGTTAAAGTCATTGATCTTGTTTGGCTTACGAGGGACTGCAGCATATGCTTATCATGCATGGGCACTGGGATATGTGGATGCGGAGATTATGAATTTCTTTTATAAGGGAATGAGGATTCTGGGAGAAGAAAAAGGGATGGAAGAACTGCTTCCGGTAGTCATAGAAACAGGTAAAATCAACCTGCGCTGCATGGAACTTCTGGATAAAGCAAACACGGAAAGCTATGGAGATCCAATTCCGACAGAAGTTCCGCTTACGATAGAAAAGGGACCGTTTATTGTAGTCAGTGGTCATGATCTGCATGATATGAAGCTGCTTCTGGAGCAGACCAAAGATAAAGGCATCAATATTTATACGCACAGTGAAATGCTTCCGGCACACGGATATCCAAAATTAAAGGAATATCCGCATTTGAAAGGCAATTTCGGAACGGCCTGGCAGAGTCAGCAATTTGAGTTCCATAATATTCCTGCGCCAATTTTATTTACGACAAATTGTCTGATGCCGGTCAGACAGAGCTATGCAGACCGGGTGTTTACAACTTCGGTGGTGTCTTATCCGGAGATGGTTCATATTGGTGCGGACAAAGATTTTACGCCGGTTATTGCAAAAGCATTGAAATGCGGTGGATATCCGGAAGATCATCCGATGACAGGGATTAATGGAGGAACAACCGTGATGACCGGATTTGCACATAACGCAGTTCTGGAAAATGCAGGAAAGATCGTGGATTTGGTAAAGCAGGGGAAAATCAGGCATTTCTTTCTGATCGGAGGCTGTGATGGCGCAGCACCAGGCCGGAGCTACTATACGGAATTTGCGAAAAAGACACCGATGGATACGATCATCCTGACGCTGGCATGTGGAAAATACAGATTGAATGATCTGAGGCTCGGAGAAATTGAGGGGATTCCAAGAATTTTGGATATGGGACAGTGTAATGATGCGTACAGTGCGATTAAAGTTGCAATTGCTCTTGCAGAAGCGTTTGAGTGTGAGGTAAATGAACTTCCACTGTCTATGATCCTGTCATGGTATGAACAGAAAGCGGTTGCGATTCTGCTGACACTTCTGGCGCTCGGAATCAAAAATATTTACCTGGGTCCGACGCTTCCGGCGTTTGTGTCACCGAATGTTCTGAATTACCTGGTACAAGAGTATCAGATTACCCCAATCAGTACAGTAGATGAGGATCTGAAGAAAATTTTAGGTTGAAGAGGTTTGAACGTGAGAGAAAGAAATCGGAAATAAGAAATGAAAAGCATTACTTCTGAAACGGAAAGCACAAAAAAGTGTGAGTAAGAAGAGGTAGTGCTTTTTTACATACTGTTTCCTTTACAAAAAGTGTCGTCTGTGCTAACATAAATATAACAATGGCGATGCCGGTACAATAGAAAAAAGGAGTGCGTTTTATGCTGATTGAAATTGATTTTAACAGTGATGAGGCGATTTATATACAGCTCAGGAATCAGATCATTATGGGAATTGCCACTTCGACGATTCATGAAGGAGATACTTTGCCGTCTGTGAGACAGCTGGCAGATAATATCGGAATCAATATGCATACAGTGAATAAGGCATACAATGTCCTGCGGCAGGAAGGTTTTCTTCAGCTTGACAGACGAAGAGGTGCGGTGATCTGTATTGATGAAGATAAGCTGGAAGCTTTGCAGGATCTGAAAGAGCAGCTTCGGGTACTTCTGGCAAAAGGAAGTTGCAAAAACATTACGAAAGAAGAAGTTCATGAACTGGTAGACGAGATCTATGCAGATTATGAACAGAGATAGATTGAAAAAAGGAGACTAAAATTATATGGCAGAAAAGCAATATACAAGGCAGGCGCAGGAAGCGCTGAATATGGCACGGAAGATTGCAGCCGAACTGAAGCATCCATATGTTGGGACAGAACATCTTCTTTTCGGGCTTAAGAGGGTTTTTACCGGAGTTGCAGGGCAGGTGCTTGATAAGAATAAAGTCGATGAAGAACAGATGGAAAAAGCAATGGATATCCTTGTATCTGCTCCTGAGGCAGCTAAGAAGGAAAGAAAGCATCTGGAGTACAGTCCGAGACTTCGATATATTCTGGAAGAAAGCCAGAATGAGGCAGCGCAGCTTGCATCTGAAAAAGTCGGAACCGAACATCTTCTGCTTACAATGCTCAAAGATGGAGATTGTGTGGCTACCCGTATGTTGATGACCCTGAATGTAAATATTCAAAAACTTTTTCAGGATCTTCTGCTTGCGGCGGGAATCGATCCGAAAGAGTATATGGAAAATCAGAAGGATGGGGAAACTGTTGGCGGAATTATAGACCAGTACAGTACGGATCTGACACAGGAAGCAAGAGAAGGAAAGCTGGATCCGGTTATTGGACGTGAAAAAGAAATTGCACGTATCATGGAGATCCTGAGCAGACGGACCAAGAATAATCCGTGCCTTGTGGGAGAGCCGGGAGTCGGTAAGACAGCAATCGTGGAAGGACTTGCAAGACAGATCGCGGAAGGAATTGTTCCGGAAAGCATGAAAGATAAGCGGATCATGGTGCTGGATCTTCCGGGGATGATTGCAGGCTCCAAGTATCGTGGTGAATTTGAAGAGCGCATGAAAAAACTGATCCGTGAGGTAAAGACGGCGGGCAATATTATCCTTTTCTTAGATGAACTTCATACCATTATCGGTGCCGGTGGTGCAGAGGGCGCGATTGATGCATCCAATATTCTGAAACCATCTCTGGCAAGAGGGGAGATGCAGCTGATCGGTGCAACAACTCTTACGGAATACCGCAAGTATATTGAGAAGGATGCGGCTCTGGAAAGAAGATTCCAGCCGGTTACGGTTGAAGAACCGACAGAAGACGAGTGTATCCGGATCCTGGAAGGTCTGAAAGAAAAATATGAGGCTCATCATGATGTAGAGATCGAAGAGGATGCGTTGAAAGCGGCAGTACATATGTCATGCCGTTATATCAATGACCGTTTCCTTCCGGATAAGGCAATTGATGTGTTGGATGAAAGCTGTTCAAAAGTAAAACTTCGTGGATTTAAAGTGCCGGAGAATATTGTTGGGACAGAAATCCGCTGTGGAAAGCTGGAGCAGGAAAAAGAAGCGGCGCTGAAAGCAGGAGATATCGAAAAAGCATCGGAGCTCCATAGAGAACAGAAGGAAGCAGAAAAGAAATTAGAGCAGGCGAAAAAGCGTTTCAATAAAAAGAATGAAAAGAAAAAAGTTCCGGTAACTGAAGAAGATGTTGCGGATGTAATTTCCATGTGGACACGAATCCCGGTAACAAGACTGAATGAATCTGAGAGCGAACGCCTGAAAAAGCTGGATAAAACACTGGAGAAGCGTGTGATTGGTCAGGAAGAGGCAATCCAGGCACTTTCCAAAGCGGTAAAACGAGGAAGAGTGGGATTGAAAGATCCGGCACGTCCGATTGGTTCATTCTTATTCCTTGGTCCTACAGGTGTCGGAAAGACAGAGCTTTCCAAAGCTCTTGCAGAAGCACTCTTTGGCAATGAAGAGGATATGATCCGGGTAGATATGTCCGAATATATGGAGAAGCACAGTGTATCCAAGATGATCGGATCGCCTCCGGGGTATGTGGGACATGAGGATGGCGGACAGCTCAGCGAAAAAGTACGCAGAAATCCATATTCTGTCATTTTGTTTGATGAGATTGAGAAAGCACATCCGGATGTGTTTAATATTTTACTTCAGGTACTGGATGACGGACATATTACGGATTCGCAGGGAAGAAAAGTAGATTTCCGCAATACGGTTATCATTATGACGTCCAATGCAGGTGCCAAGGCAATCATTGAACCGAAGAAGCTTGGATTCACCCAGCAGGAAGACCAGAAGGCGGATTACAAGCGTATGAAAGCAAATGTGATGGACGAAGTAAAGCAGTTATTCCGTCCGGAGTTCCTGAACCGTATTGATGAGATCATCGTATTTCATCCGCTGAATGAGGACAATATGAAGAAGATCGTAGGGCTGATGTGTAAAGAAGTTGTGCAGAGAGCAAAAGAGCAACTTGAAATTACATTGGTTGTGCGTGATTCTGTGAAGAAGCATATTGTTGAGACCGGAAGTGACAAGAAGTATGGTGCAAGACCGCTGAGAAGGGCAGTGCAGAGCCAGCTGGAAGACAAACTTGCAGAAGCACTTCTGAATGGTGAGATCAAACGTGGAGACCATGTGGAAGCCGGTATTTCTAAAAAGGAAATAAAATTTACAGTCAGAGAGATAAACAGCTAGCAAAAGAAGAAGTTTTATTATATAATAAGAAAAACGGTTCGGATGTGGAAAATTCACAGTCCACAAGTCGAAAGAGAAAGACCATTAGGAGGATTTGAACAATGACAGTAGTCAAAGAGCTTATCAGAAGTGAATTAGACGGAACACTCAGTTTCGGTGATTACACTCTGGATACAAAGACAAAAAAGGATGGATTTGAATTTCAGGGAGATATATATAAAGTAAAGACATTCAAAGAGATTACAAAGCTTGAAAAGAATGGAATGTTCGTATATGAATCTGTTCCGGGAACTGCAGTAGAGCATTTTGAAGTATCAGAAGATGTGATCTCATTCAAGGTATCAGGGACAGGAGATGCACAGATCACACTGGAACTTGAACCGGATACAGATTATATCGTATATATGAATGATATGAATGTTGGTGATATGAAGACAAACTTAAGCGCAAAGCTTAGTGTAAGTGCGGAACTTGGAAAAGAAAGCGTTGAGATCAAGGTTGTAAGAAAGTAGGACAATAATTACAGCAAGAGTTGTTTGAAGTACATAGGTATTTAAGAAAAGTAAAAGAGTCTGCTTCGGCAGGCTCTTTCTTTACCGAAAGTATATAAACTGGGAACAGGCAAGAGAAGCAGTTGGTAATTTTTTAAGATAGATAAGGAGATGGAATATGGCAAAGGCAAAAAAGTCGGTTTTTTTCTGCCAGAATTGTGGGCATGAAGAATCAAAATGGCTGGGGCAGTGTCCAATGTGCAAGGAATGGAACTCTTTCGTGGAAGAGTGTGTGACAACGTCGAATACGGCAGCAGTTAAAGCGGCAAAAGAGATTCGTATTGTACCATTGTCAGAAGTAAAGACAGAGAATGAAGAGCGGGTGACAACCGAGATTAAAGAACTGGATCGTGTACTGGGAGGCGGAATCGTACCGGGTTCCCTGATTCTGGTAGGCGGTGATCCGGGAATCGGTAAGTCAACGCTGCTCCTGCAGGTGTGTCAGAAACTGGCAAAAAAAGAACGAAAGGTTTTGTACATATCAGGGGAAGAATCGCTCCGCCAGATTAAATTGCGTGCACAGAGGATGGGAGAATTTAATGATCATCTGCTTTTGCTTTGTGAGACTAATCTGGAACTGATCCGCAATGTGATTGAAAAGGAAAAACCAGATACCGTGATCATTGATTCGATTCAGACAATGTACAGTGAAGAAGTCGGTTCCGCACCGGGAAGTGTGTCGCAGGTCAGAGAGGCTACAAATACGCTGATGCAGCTTGCAAAAGGGCTTGGGATTTCGATTTTTATTGTCGGACATGTTACAAAAGAAGGAACTGTCGCCGGTCCAAGAGTATTGGAACATATGGTAGATACGGTTCTGTATTTTGAAGGAGACAGGCATGCATCTTACCGGATTCTTCGAGGAGTGAAAAATCGTTTTGGTTCGACGAATGAGATTGGTGTATTTGAAATGCGAAAAGATGGTCTTCGGGAGGTGGAAAATCCATCAGAATTTATGCTGAATGGGCGCCCGGAAAATGCATCTGGATCTGTTGTGGCATGTTCTATGGAAGGAACACGTCCGATTTTGCTGGAAATCCAGGCGCTGGTATGCGAAAGCAATTTTGGAATGCCAAGAAGAACAGCAGCAGGAACAGATTACAACAGGGTGAACCTTCTGATGGCGGTTTTGGAAAAAAGGATTGGATATCATCTTGGAAATTATGATGCCTATGTGAATATTGCCGGAGGTATCAAGATCAATGAACCCGCGATAGACCTTGGAATCGTGATGGCGATCGTATCAAGCTATAAGAACAGACCATTTGATGAACGGACGATTGTGTTTGGAGAAGTTGGATTAAGTGGAGAAGTCCGTGCGGTAAATATGCCGGAACAGCGGGTGGCAGAGGCGAAGAAGCTTGGATTTGAGACGTGTATTGTGCCAGAAGTATCTTTGGATAGCGTGAAGAGTATTGGTGGGATCAAAATCATTGGAGTGAAAAGCATTAACGAGGCAATCGGACTGATTGAGTAGGAGAACATGTAAAGAGGAAACAGAATAGATGTGATAATTTCTGTTCCCTCTTTTACATAGCAATGATGTTGGAGTCAAAAGGTATTTTGCCCCCTTTGATACCAGATTGCTACGTGCTTTGCACTCTC
>OGYW01003256.1_pt1 | contig 11026 bp, 11 predicted proteins | sample 1576621 | NCBI WGS metagenome assembly OGYW01 (sample SAMEA3541528, study PRJEB24748) | human gut metagenome | biome: human gut; feature: human-associated habitat; material: faeces | place: China | collected 2012 | reverse complement strand
TTTGTGCGGTAGGTGATGCAATTGCTAATTTTTTTCCCATCAATGCGTTTAACAGCGTTGATTTTCCTGCACTTGGCCTACCAATTAACGTTACAAAACCCGATTTAAAAGATACAGGACTTGTTTCAGGACCATCTGTAGCGTGCGAATTATCAGTCACAAAAGAGCCTTTCACGATAAGAATCCAAGGAATTGAAGAATACGAGGAAGAAAAATAAGCACTCCAATTACAAACGATGCAATTGAAAAAAGAAAAACTCCTCCTGCAGCAGCATCTTTAGCAATGCGAGCTAGTTCATGATAATCAGGACTTGCGAGATCAACAATTGCTTCAAGTGCGGTATTGAAGCACTCACCACCTAGTACAAGCCCAAAACAAAGCACAACAACAAGCCATTCAACAACAGAAATACTAAACACCATACCGAGAATGATGCAAAGTAGCATGAAGCAGATTTCTATACGAAAATTACGTTCCTTAGCAGTGTCAGCAATACCATGCCAAGCACACAAAAATGCTTGTTGAAGGCTAAAGTGTTTTTGAGTTTGTTTAATAGGAGATGGAGATTTCATGCGTGCCGCTCATCCCATGCTGTTAATAATGATTGTTCTAAGGCTTCCATAATTTCGGCTTCTTCATCTTCAATATGATCATATCCACAAAGATGCAATAGGCCATGAACCGTCAGAAGAGAAACTTCTTCTTCAAAGGTTGTTCCGAATTCTTCTGTTTGAGCTAAGGCAACATCAGTTGCAATAATGACGTCTCCCAATTCATATTCTTCAACATCATCAACATCTTCATCATCAAAAGGAACGTTATCGCATTCAAACGATAAAACATCAGTTGGTTTATCCATGCCTCGGTACTCTTTATTGAGTTCGTGGATACGCTCATTGGAAACAAACGATATTGTTACATCTGTCGATTCAGGACAGTTCATTTCTTGGAGAACGAACAAAGCAAGGTCTTCAATATCAAGACTCTGGACAAGATCTTGGCCATGTTCAATTAATACATTTATTTGCATGGTGATTCCTTACTAAAACGCTCGAAAAAAAAGATAGATAGGGTTACAAACGCATATTCATCTTATCGGCACGAGCATAAGCTGCAACAATTTTTGCTACTAATGAATGACGCACGACGTCAACGTTTTTAAATTCGCAAAATGCAATGTCTTCCAAACCATCTAATACTTGACGAACAGTTTTTAAGCCAGATATGCCCTTTGGTAAATCTGTTTGGGTAATATCTCCTGTTACTACCATCTTAGAACCAAGGCCTAAGCGTGTTAAAAACATTTTCATTTGTTGTGGTGTAGTGTTTTGTGCTTCGTCAAGAATAATGAAGGCATCATTGAGCGTACGACCACGCATGAAAGCTAGAGGTGCAATTTCAATGGTATTGTCATTTATATAGCGAGTTGCACGAGCAGAATCCATTAATTCATACAATGCATCATATAAAGGACGAATATAGGGGTCGATTTTCTCAGTTAACGTACCAGGAAGAAAACCTAAGTTTTCACCAGCTTCTACAACAGGACGAGTTAAAACAATACGACTAACTTGTTTATCGTTGAGCGCTTGTACCGCCATAGCCATAGCAAGGTACGTTTTACCAGTTCCGGCAGGACCAATACCAAAGGTAATAGTATTGTTGCGAATTGCATCAACGTATTCCTTTTGTGTTGGTGTTTTGGGACGAACGCTTCGTCCTCTAAAGGAAAGAATTACATCGTTTTTCATAGGAGCTGGTGCAAATTCTCCCGTTTTGAGCAAAGCAAGAGAGCGTTTTACGTCATCTCTGCCAATAGAATGACCCGATTCAAGGGTTTTAATAAGATCGGAAAACAACGTAGTAAGTGATTGTACCTCTAGGGGTTCTCCGTGAAGGAGAATGCTATCACCTCGAACAGTTATGCGAGCACTAAAAGCATCTTCAATAAGATGAAGATATTCATCTTGAGGACCAACAAGCATTGCAGGCGAAATGTCTGCAGGAATGGGAAGCGTGATATCTATAGCTTCACTCATCTGTTCTCCAATCCTAGGTCAATACAGTGTGCTAATGGTGCTTCAATAACGCACCCAACAGGAATTGATGGATCTATATGCATCTTATAATACGACTCACTCATTCCCCATCCAAGTTGTTCAACAACAACTCTCTCAAAACGATCAGAATGACGCAATGCATAGGCTTTTCTAAGCTTGTCGGCTATTGAAATAAGATAATGGGCGCGATGCTCTTTCACTTGTGGTTCTATCTGATCTTCGCGAATAGCTGCAGGTGTGCCTTGGCGTTTGGAATATCGAAAAACATGGACTTTCGTAAAGCCAACTTTTTCAACAAGGGCGCACGTTTCTTCGAAATCTTTTTCACTCTCCCCTGGAAAACCAACAATTACATCAGTGGTCAAGGAAAGATCTCCCACATGGGTTTGGAGCAATTGAACTAAATCGAAATAATTTTGCGCATTGTAGGGACGATTCATTTCTTTCAAGACTCTGCTTGACCCAGACTGTAGGGGTAAATGCAAATGACGACATATTCTTCCCTGAGATTCAGCTAAGAGAGAAATAAAATCTTTCGAAATTGATCTAGGCTCGATTGAAGAAATACGGAGACGAGTTTCTTGCAAACCTGCTAAATCAAGATCTTTCAATATCAAACGCAGAAGGCCTGCAAGAGTAATACGCTTATTTTGTTTGCCTGAGGTATCCAGGTAGGAATAAGAGCCCAGATCTATACCTGATAAAACTACTTCTTTTACGCCTTGTTTTGCCAGCAAGTAAATTTCATTGCGAATATGTTCAGGCGATCGAGACCAAGCTTTTCCTCGTGCAATATGAACAATGCAATAGGTACAAGAATGGTTGCAACCATCTTGTACTTTTACTCCAACACGCGTAGGAAATTGAGATCCTATACGCAAGAGAGGATGTTCTTCAAGGTGCTCTATGCCGTGAACGCTTTGATCAAGCAACTCGTGCTTGTCAACCACAGTTATACGAGCATCAAGCGATTCATAAAACTCAGGCTCGATTACAGCAGCACAACCAGTTACAAGCACCTTTGCATGAATATTTTCTCGCAGAACTCGTCGGATAGTTTTACGGGTTTTCTTGTCAGCTTCTTCTGTAACCGTACAGGTATTTACAATGATGGTGTCAGCATCAGCTATATCGCACAACGAGTAGCCATTTTGAAGATAAGCGGCAGCTATAGTGTCTGATTCAACACGATTAACTTTACAACCCAGATTTACTACCGATACCTTCATTTACTGCGCTCCAGTTCATATAACACAAGAGCAGGTGCTACAATCCCAGCCGTTTCAGTGCGAAGGATAGTAGGTCCAAGTGTAATAGGATAACAACGAGGGTGCTGATTAATAAGCGTATGAACTTCCGTTTGAGAAAGTCCTCCCTCCGGTCCTACAACTACGATTATGCGAGCATCATGGTAGGGTTGATGCAACTGACCACACGCAAGTTCTATTGCTTGAGATAGCGTTTGGGCGTTTGATGCTTCTTCCCAACAAACAAGAACAGCTGTTGCACCTTGCGTTAAGGTAGCAAGTGATTCTATTGTTTGTGGCTCAGATATTTCCGGGATAAACGCTTGACCACTTTGCATAGCGGCGCTTTTAGCAAGGGAATTCCAACGCTGAAGTCGAGTTGCTACCTTTTTCTTATCAAGCTTTACTATGCTGCGTTGGCATTCAAGAGGAATAAAAGCAGATACTCCTAATTCAGTGGCATGACGAATGATAGTATCCATTTTATCGCCTTTAGCTAGCCCCTGTGCCAGAACAACCGTTGGTCTGTTTGGAGCATCTAGATGCTGCGCTATACGAACCTTCAGAGATTGCTTGTCGAAGCTTTCAACACAACATTCAAAATAATCCTGAGCAGCGTCTAGTACGGCAATGTGCTCCCCTGGCTTAAGACGGAGAGCACGAGCATGTTTGCTATCATCTGAGGAAAGCCGCAACTCAAAAGACGGATTCGATTCGGATGAGAGTATTTGATCATCTAGAAAGAAGTGAGGAAGCGACATACCTATAACTCACTTACCCATTGAAGGCATCACGAAGCTTTTGTAAAGGACTTCGTGCTTCAGAGAAATCTTCACCCATTTCATCGGCAAGCTTTTCTAAGATAGCGCGTTCTGCCTTAGAAAGACGTGAAGGAATACGAACTTCAACATGAACATGAAGATCACCACGAGCTTCACTGCGGAATTTAGGCATACCAAATCCTTTAACGTGGACTACTTGTCCGTATTGACATCCTTCAGGAATGGTAACGGATACTTTTTCGCCTTCGAAAATTCCATCAATTTCAATTTTTGCACCAAGGGCAGCTTGCACCATACTGATAGCAGCTGAGCAATGCAAATCATTACCTTGACGCTCGAAGAAATCATGATCTTCGATACGAACAGTAACAATAAGGTCTCCAGCAGAAGCACCACGAATACCTGCTTCACCATATCCAGAAAGACGAAGCTGCTGTCCATCTTGAATGCCAACAGGAATATCAACAGAAATTCGCTGACGATCAGGAACGCGACCTTGTCCATCGCATTCAGAACAAGGGTTTTCGATGATTTTGCCTGAACCTTGGCAACGAGGACAGGTGGAGGCTGATTGCATATCGCCTAAAATGGTATGCTGAACAGTAACAACACGACCCTGACCGTTACAATCTGGGCAGGTAACTTCACTACCCCCTTCAGCTAAACCACTACCCTTACAATCAGGACAAGGTGCTAGACGATCATAAACGATTTCCTTATGAACGCCAGCAGCTGCTTCTTCTAAAGTAATACGAAGGCCAACGCCCATATCTCGGCCTTCACGTCGCATGGTCTGACGAGCTGCTCCCCCACCAAAAAACGAACTAAATATATCGCCCATGCCAAAGCCACCGAATAAGTCCTCCAGGTCAACCGCCTGAGGACCGCCACCACCCGCAGCACCAGGAATAGTACCGAAGCGATCGTACTGAGCGCGTTTAGCAGGATCACTCAAAACGTCATATGCTTCGTTTAATTCCTTGAAACGATCTTCAGCATCAGGAGCTTTATTTACATCAGGATGAAGCTTGCGAGCTTTTTGACGAAAAGCTTTTTTGATTTCGTCATCTGTTGCAGTTTTGCTTACACCGAGAATCTCATAGAGGTCATTGGCCATTGGAAGTCAGTCTTACCTTTCGAATCTCATAAATCTTTAAGTATGTTTTGAGCGGCACGTACCGCAGTAATTACATTGGAATAATTCATACGTGTAGGTCCAACGATAACGATTAATCCACGATGACTGTCTTGACCAAAGCGATTAGCAATTACTGAGACACTTGAAAGGGCCTCGGAATCGTTTTCATGGCCGATACGAACAACGGGCTTGTCGGATTGAACCGCATCATCGAAAACACGAAGAAGAAGTGTATCACCTTCAAGTTCTTCAATGATAGGTAATAAGCATGTTGGATCACTAAATTCTGGTTTTCCGAGCAAATGAGACATACCTAAAGGATGAGCTTTGATGGCATTTTTATCACGTAAGCATGTCATAATTTCAGCAACAACCATATGGAATAAATCATCGTGGATTTGCTCTAGGTCAAAGGGCAACGTGTCTTGGTTAAAAGTTAAGTTATGACCTACAAGCACTTTGTTAACTAAGTCTTGGGTTGCACGTATAGCTTCCTCACTGCAATCGATCGGTAAATCCATTTGACGATCATATACTTGACCATCTTCAGTAACAATCACAATGAGAAGACGATGGGTAGGAAGCGGAACGAGATTAATAAGACGTATATCAACTGAAAGAAGCCTAGGCGGAACAAGCATAGTCATGCAATCAGTTAATCGAGCAAGCGCTTGAGAAGTTTTATCGAGTAAATCATCTAAATCGCCTGCACAATCGCGCAATTCAGAGAGTGTAGCTTCATCAGCTGTAATATTGTTATCTTGCAAGAGATCATCTACGAAAGCTCTATAACCATAATCAGTAGGAATTCTACCTGCAGAGGTGTGGGGTTGGGTTAGGTATCCCATTTCTTCTAAAAAGGAAAGCTCACTACGAACCGTAGCCGAACTTATTCCTAAATTGTATCGTTCAACTAACGTGCGGGATCCGACAGGAAGTGCACGAGCTATATATTCTTCAATCAATGCACGAAGAACCAGTCGCCTTCTATCTGAAAGCATATTCACACCTCCTTACCATCTTTGACTAAAGTATCATCCTTTCGCATTTTAGCAGCCTCTGCCTTTGAGTGCTAATACCCACACATGAATGTTACTTATTTGGTGATAAAACTAAAAGAAATAAAGTGAGATATTCAAGGCATGTAGTATCAAGGAGCTAAGTTTAGAAGAGCCCCATACAGGTGGTTTCCGAAAAGCCAGCCTTTATGGGTAGGTTTCCAACGGTAATCTTCATGCACCACGTACCCTTCTTTCATTAAAGAACACAGGGTATTTGGGAGTTCGGGAAGAAGGATTTGAGTAATTTCTATATCTTCGTCAGCGATTCCTTTGCTCATACGCATTCCAAGCATCAAATCTTCGGCAGTCATTTGGAAAATATCAAGCTCTTCTTCAATTTCCTTATCGGTGAACCTTTGACGGCACAGCTCGTTTTGGCGCATGCTTACGGCACCAGTGCCAAGCCCCAAATAAGGAATTCCATTCCAATACGCACTATTGTGACGAGATTCATAGCCCTCAAAGGCATAACTTGCTACTTCATAGTGAAGCATTCCTTTAGATGTTAGATAGGAGGAAGCTAAATCCATTAATTGCGCACCGAGATCTTCATCAAAGGTAAGCTTACCTTGGTTACATAACGCATCAAATGGTGTGCCTTCTTCGATAGTCAAAGGGTAAACACTTATATGGGTCACTCCTAGCGATAGTGCTTCTTCAAGATCATTTTGGAAACTTTCTTCTGTTTGACCGGGTAAACCACACATCAAGTCTATACTTACATTGGTGAAACGTTGGTGAGCACGATCTATCGCTACTTTTGCATCATCTGAAGAGTGAATTCTTCCTAATACTGCAAGTAGCCTATCGTCAAAACTTTGAACTCCAAGAGATATGCGATTCACCCCTAATGCGTAGAGGTCTTTAACCATAGCTGAAGTTAAACTATCGGGATTTGCTTCTAGAGTGCACTCTACTTCAGGGGTAAGATGCATAGAAACTGAAAGCGCGTATAACAACGAAGACAAGCGTTTGTTGCCAATATACGATGGGGTTCCTCCACCTAAGTAGACCGTTTGAATGGAGCCTAAAAGACCATTATTCGAATGCATTCTAATTTCAGATATTAAGCGATCAAGATATTCGTCGATTATAGGGCTGTCCTGATAAATGGCTTGTGTAGTAAAGTCACAATAGTTGCAGCGCTGTTTGCAAAAAGGAATATGAATATATAGTGCTTGATAGGGATCCCAGGTGTTCATATGTACTTCATTTCATTGTTTGCAAGATTATGCTAGCACTTTAACTGATAGATCAATAATTGTTATACCAGGCAGATCAATAATTGTTATACCAGGCAGATCAATAATTGATCTATCATGCGTTTAGTCTTGAATTGCTTCTGTAAGAATTCGAGCTTGTTCGAAGATTTCAGCAAAATCTTCGAATGTTACTGCATTATTTATCTTTCTTCGTGTGGCTGCGGCATCTTTAGTCCCCGCCACATACCACATAGCATGTTTTCTCATGCGAACAATATTTCTACCACTTCGTTCTGAAAGCATTTTTGCATGTCGTGTAGCTAATGCCATTTTTTCTGCTGGAGTTGGCCCTGCATATCCAGAACCTCCTGACAACCGCGAAGCAATATCTTTAAAAATCCAAGGATAACCTTGCGCTCCCCGTCCTACCATGATGGCATCGCACTTAGTTTGCTCAATCATGGCAAGAGCACGCTCGCCATTAGTTATATCTCCGTTGCCAATTACCGGTATGGAAAGCGCCTCTTTGCACCGTGCAATGATGTTCCAGTCAGCGTTTCCGCGATAAAACTGTTGTGCATACCGTCCATGAATAGCTACCGCACTTGCTCCTGCGGCTTCCATGCGTTTGCCAAATTCAACGGCAGTTTCATTATCTAGCTCAAAACCCCGACGAAATTTTACCGTTACCGGGCAACTCACCGTTTTATAGATGGCACATACGATAGAACTAGCTAATTCTGGATCGCGCATTAAAGCTGCCCCGTCTCCTTTACCTGCGATTTTTCGAGCAGGACAACCCATATTGATGTCGATAGCAAACAATCGATCACCCAAACTTTGTTCTACCCAGGCAGCTTGGCTTACCATCGTGGATGGTTCATGTCCGAAGAGTTGAACACTCACTTTATCTTCTACATCAGATAGCGTGAGCAAGTTGGCGGTTTTCTTATTGGCATAACTAAGCGCTTTTGCAGATACCATTTCAGTGTAGGTAAGTTGTGCACCAAGTTCGCGACATAGCTCACGAAACACTTCATCCCCTACTCCCGCCATAGGAGCCAAAACGATTTTTCGATTATCGAACAGTGATTCGCTCATAACACCCAATACTACCTAGAAATGCTTACATCCCTGTAATACAAGCACTATTTAATGGTTGTTATCAACTTAGTGCTTAGCGATAATTTTCAGATTATTACTACTAAATAGACAGACCTAATCCGGCTAAAGAACCAACAAAAAATACAACAATACCTAATGCAACAATGAGGGCAACAGCGCATCCACACCCAATGCCTATTTTCCCGCCTGTTGACATACGCGACTCTTCGCGTTCTTTAGCAAGCTTCTTTTCATCAAAGGGATCGTTGAGCCAATCGTATTCTTCTTTTGGATGTTTCGCCATCTAGCTATCCTATTCATCCACCTTCAAGATGGCCATAAATGCTTCTTGAGGTACTTCAACATTACCAATGCTCTTCATGCGTTTTTTGCCCTTTTTCTGCTTCTCTAACAGCTTACGCTTTCGAGAAATGTCTCCACCATAACACTTGGCTAAAACGTCCTTTCGGAGGGCACGAACGGTTTGCCTAGACAATACCCGCGATCCAACCGCAGCCTGAATTGGTACTTCAAACATTTGACGTGGAATTATTTCTTTCAATTTTTCCGTTAAAACACGACCACGATCATATGCTTTATCAGTATGAACAATAAACGATAAAGCGTCGATTGGCTTACCTGATAACAAAATGTCAAGTTTAACCAACTTAGATGGTTTATATTCGTCAAAATCATAGTCAAGGGATGCATAGCCTTTGGTTCTACTTTTGAGCTGATCAAAGTAGTCCATAATGAGTTCTGAAAGTGGAATTTCCCATAACATTTCTACCGTGGTGGTATTGAGATAGTTCATGGTTTTAAACTCACCACGACGAGATACCGTTAGTTCCATAACGGCACCAACGTAATCTGGCGGAATGAGAATCTTTGCTTTTAAATACGGTTCTTCGATATGCTGAATTTCACTTGCATCAGGCATATCTTGTGGCGAATGAAGAGAAATCATAGTTCCATCTGTTTTAAAAACGTGATATTCCACTGAAGGTGCAGTTGCTAATAGATCCAGTCCAAATTCACGTTCAAGACGTTCTTTGATTACCTCCATATGAAGAAGTCCTAAAAATCCTACACGGAAGCCAAAACCAAGTGCATGACTGTTTTCTGCTTCGTACACTAATGCCGGATCGTTTAAGGAAAGTTTTTCTAGAGCGTCTTTTAAATCTTCATATTGGTCGCCCTCTATAGGGAACAAGCCAGTGTATACCATAGGTTTAACGTCACGATAACCTGGAAGCGGTTCGCTACATCCTCCTTTTTCTAAGGTAATCGTGTCACCAACCTTTACCTGAGAGGGATCTTTTAACCCCGTAACCAAATATCCAACTTCGCCAACACCTAATTCGTCTGCCGGAACTTCAGTAGGGCGACGTACACCAACTTCTTCTACAAGAGCAACCGTATTCGTAGCCATCATACGAATTGATTGGCCTTTACGCAAAGAGCCATTAACAATGCGAACAAGCGCTACAACACCCCTGTACGCATCAAAATATGAGTCGAAAATTAAAGCAGAAAGTGGAGCTTCGGGATCGCCTTCAGGATGAGGGATGTTGTACACAATTGATTCAAGTAAATCATGAACCCCTTGCCCTGTTTTACCACTCGCTAAAATAGCATCATCAGCTGGTATAGCAAGCCCTTCTTCGATTTCTTCACGCACTCGTTCAGGCTCTGCCGCAGGAAGGTCAATCTTGTTGATCAAAGGAACAATTTCAAGATTGGCGTTCATAGCCATCATGGCATTAGCGACAGTTTGCGCCTCAATACCTTGTGTTGCATCAACAACCAGTACAGCGCCTTCACAGGCTGCAAGAGAACGAGATACTTCATAGGTAAAGTCAACATGACCTGGCGTATCAATTAAATTGAAATGGTAAAGCTGCCCATCATCTGCACGGTAATCAACACGAACTGCCTGACTTTTGATAGTGATGCCGCGTTCACGTTCAATGTCCATTGAATCAAGGACTTGGTCTTTCATATCACGCTTAGATACCGTTTCGGTCATTTCTAGGATACGGTCAGAAAGCGTAGATTTTCCGTGGTCAATATGAGCGATGATGGAAAAATTTCGTATGTATTGAGGATCGAGCGCCATAATTTCCTATTCACTGGTTAACGGTTATAAATATTGCTTTTACGAGCGAATACATAAATGTATATAATACGGTTTTAGACTAAAGTTAGGGTAGATTCTACCCTACTTATGCGAAAGCTCTGCTAATTTGCGCACAATTTATGATATGCGACTGTGCACATTCCGTATCTTGTGATACGATTCTAAGGCTTTCGTCTACAGAAAAGTAATTATATGGAGGATAAAACGTGGCGAACATTAAAAGTCAAAAGAAGCGAATTATTACTAATGAAAAAGCACGCATGCGTAATCGTGCTGTCCGTTCTGAACTGA
>OGYW01003250.1_pt1 | contig 11040 bp, 10 predicted proteins | sample 1576621 | NCBI WGS metagenome assembly OGYW01 (sample SAMEA3541528, study PRJEB24748) | human gut metagenome | biome: human gut; feature: human-associated habitat; material: faeces | place: China | collected 2012 | reverse complement strand
GACGCATATGTAAAACATGATACAATATTGGCGGAAAAGGTCATCGCCGACGACGCCGGCGGCGGGGACGGCTTATTCTTCGACCTTTCCGGTCAGCGCCTCGGTGAGTGTACGCCAGCCGAGCATGGCGCATTTGACGCGCGCGGGCATGTGCGCGATGTCCTTGAGGGCTGAGGCCTCTTCCAGACTCTCAATCTCCTCCTCGCTCGCCTCACCGTGGATCATGCGCAGGAAGATGCGGCTCATTTCCAGCGCCTTTTCCTTCTTCTGTCCCACGATCATGCCGAGCATGATATCCGCCGATGCCTGCGAGATGGCACATCCGTCGCCGACAAAACCGCCGTCGGTAATGACATCGCCGTCAGTCTTGAGCTTGAGGACGATGTTGTCGCCGCAGCTTGGGTTCACGCCCGCAAGTTCAATGTCTGCGTCCGGAATGTCGTGCTTGAACTCCGGATGGATGTTGTGCTCGGTCAGGATCTCATTATAGAAGCTTCTATTTTCCATATCCCATACGCTCCCTCAGGGTCGAGAGGCTCTCAACGAACCGGTCGACATCCTCATCGGTATTATAAAAGGCAAAGCTGGCGCGCGCCGTCGCATTCAGGCCGAGGTGCGCGAGCAGCGGCTGCGCGCAGTGGTGTCCGGCACGGATGTTCACGCCGTCGGACGCCATGATCTCGCTGATGTCGTGCGGATGCACGCCGTCGACCGTGAAGGTGATGATGCCGTTGTGATCCTCCGGCTTATCGGTGCCGAGCACGTGCACATGCGGTACAGCCAGGACACGTGCGAGGGCATTGGCCGTCAGGTCGTGCTCCCGCTGCCGGATGGTATCAAAGCCGACGCTCTGCACATACCGGATGGCAGCGGCCAGACCGGCCGCACCGGCGGCATTGACTGTGCCGGCTTCAAACTTGTGCGGCAGCTCGGCATAGACGGCACCCGTGCGCGTGACGGATTCGATCATCTCGCCGCCGGAGAGAAACGGCGGCATCTCCTCGAGCAGCTCCTCCCTGCCGTACAGCCCGCCGATCCCCATGGGGCCATAGATCTTGTGGCCGGAGAAGGCAAAGAAATCCGCGCCAAGCTCCTGCACATTTACCGGCATGTGCGGTGTGCTCTGCGCGCCGTCCACGACCATGATCGCGCCCTTTTTGTGCGCCATGGCGGCGACTTCCTGCACGGGGTACTTCCGGCCGAGAACGTTCGACACCTGCGTCATGGCGACGATCTTCGTGCGCTCGGTGATGAGCGATTCGATCTGCCGGAGATCCACACTGCCGTCAGGCGCGCACTCGATGAACTTCAGCTCCGCGCCGGTCTGACGGCAGACCATCTGCCACGGCAGCAGGTCGCTGTGGTGCTCCATGATGGACACAAGCACCTCGTCACCCGCCTTGACGTGCGTCAGGCCGTAGCTGTAGGCGACGAGGTTCAGGCTCTCGGTCGTGTTGCGGGTAAAGACGATCTCACGCGCCGAGCGTGCCCCGATGAAATCGTGCACGGTCTCGCGCGCCTGCTCATAGATATCGGTCGCCTCCACGCTCAGCGGATACAGCCCGCGCAGGGGGTTCGCATTGTGGCAGCGGTAGAAATCCGCCACCGCGTCCAGCACGCACTGCGGGCGCTGCGCCGTGGCCGCGTTATCGATATATGCGACGTCCGTGTGCTGAAAGATCGGAAAATCCTGCTTATAATCATACGTCATCGTTGAGTTCCTCCTCCAGCGTCTGAAGAATCTGTGCGCGCAGCGCTTCATCATCCACCGTGCGCGCAAAGCGCTCGATCGATGCGCGGGCCAGGATGTTTTCGGCCTGAGCGCGGGAGATGCCGCGGCTTTCAAAGTAAAACAGCGTCTCGTCATCGAGCTCGCCGATGGTCGCGCCGTGGTTACCGACGACATTTTCCTCGGCGCAGAGAATGAGCGGCACCGTCTTGTTGACAACATTGTCGCCGAGCATGAGCACGGTCTCCTTCTCGTTTCCGACGGAGTTCGACGAGCCGGTCTTGAAATCGATCGTGCCGCGGAAAACCTTCTTCGCCGCATCCTTGAGCGCGCCGGAGGTGTCGATCTCGCAGGCCGTGTTCTTGCCATAATGGTTGACGACGACGTTGACATCGATCGTCTGGCTGCCGCGGCCGAGATAACCGATCTGCGCCGAATAACGGCTGCCGTCGCCGGCAAGCTCCATGCCGTTATCGGAGTAGAGGTCGCCCTGCCCCATGAGGATCTGCATCATGTCCACGCCGGCGCCGGGCGCACAGTCGGCGTCCGTTTTGGCGCAGAGCAGCGCACCGCTGCGCGCGCCGAGCACCTGCACAAGGCGAAGAGACGCACGGTCATGGAGCTTGAACGCCGTTTCTACGGCGAAGCTGCCCTGCGCATCGAGCACCATATATACCGTTGCCTTCACACCGGCGGCCACATCGACCGCGATGTGCTTGCGGCTGCAGCCCTCAGCGCCGGTCAGGCGGATGTGCAGCGGCTGCGCCTGATTTTCTGCTGAGATTTTATAGGTGTCCGTCCCGAGATTGGCTGTTTCGGCCGCATTCCACGGGATGGTCGCCTCGTTGACATTGAGATGGTTCCACGTTCTGGTCGGCAGTTTGTTGACGACCAGCTGTTGGCTCGTATTCACGATATTCCCTCCTTTCGGAATGTGCGGTCAGCCGATGCTGCCCTTCATCTCCAGACGAATGAGATTGTTCATTTCCACCGCGTACTCCAGCGGCAGCTCCTTGGAGACGTTGTCCGCAAAGCCGCTGACGATCAGCGCGCGGGCGTCCTCCTCGCTCATGCCGCGGCTCATGAGATAAAACACCGCCTCGTTGCTGATGCTGCCGATCTTGGCCTCATGACCGACGGCAGCGTCCTTCGTGCGGATGTCCATGGCCGGGACGGTATCGGAGCGGGACTCGGAATCGAGCATCAACGACTGGCAGGACACGGAGGATTTCGCGTGCTTGGCACCCTTTTGCACCACGACGCTGCTGCGGAATGTGCTGATGCCGCCGCTCTTGCTGATCGAGCGCGTATTCATATACGAGCTCGTGTTCCTGCCGATGTGCACGACCTTCGCGCCGGTGTCGAGGTTTTGTCCCGCGCCGGCAAACGTGACGCCGGTGAATTCCATCTTCGAGTTGTCGCCCTTGAGCACGCTCATCGGATACAGGCAGCCGACATGAGACCCGAACGAGCCGGAAACCCACTCGATCACGCCGCCCTCCTCCACGAGCGCGCGTTTTGTATTGAGGTTATACATATTTTTCGACCAGTTCTCGATGGTCGAATAGCGCAGCCTGGCGTTTTTCTTCACGTACAGCTCCACGCAGCCGGCGTGGAGGTTCGCGACGTTATATTTCGGTGCCGAGCAGCCCTCGATGAAGTGCAGGCTCGCACCCTCGTCGACGATGATGAGCGTGTGCTCAAACTGGCCCGCACCCTTGGCGTTCAGGCGGAAATACGACTGCAGCGGGATGGACACCTGCACGCCCTTTGGAACGTACACGAACGAGCCGCCGGACCAGACCGCACCGTGCAGGGCCGCAAACTTATGATCGTGCGGCGTGACGAGCTTCATAAAATACTTGTGCACCATGTCGGCGTATTCGCCCTTGAGTGCGCTCTCCATATCGGTGTAGACGACGCCCTGTGCAGCTACCTCGTCGCGGACGTTGTGGTACACGAGCTCAGAATCGTACTGTGCGCCGACGCCGGCAAGCGATTTGCGCTCCGCCTGCGGGATACCGAGACGCTCAAAGGTGTCTTTAATATCCTGCGGGACGTCCTTCCAGTCGTTTTTCATGTCGGTCTTGGGGCGAACATAGGTCGCAATGTGGTCCATATCCAGTCCCTCGATGGACGGGCCCCAATCCGGAACCGGCATCTCGTTATAGATCTGCAGCGACTGCAGCCGGAACTGCTGCATCCAGACCGGATCGTCCTTTTCCTTGGAGAGCTTGTCGATGATCTCCGGCGTCAGGCCCTCCTGCATACGATAGGCATCGTCCTCTTTGTCGCGGATGTCATAGACGCTGCGGTCAATGTCCGCGACCTGACTTTTTTCCTTCATTCGGATCGCCTCGCTTTCAGTCTGCCCGGATGCCGCCAAAGCCGTTTTCATTGATGGTATCTACAAGCGATGCATCGCCATTTTTCACAATGACGCCCTGCTCCATGATGTGCGCGGCGTCCACCGTCAGCGCCTCGAGAATGCGGGTGCTGTGCGTGATGATGAGCAGCGAGCCGTGCACGCGCTCACGATAGAGCTGCACGCCCTTGGAGACCGTGCGCACCGCGTCGACGTCCAGACCGGAGTCCGTCTCGTCGAGGATGGCAAGCTTCGGCTCGAGCATGAGCATCTGCAGGATCTCCGCTTTCTTTTTCTCACCGCCGGAAAAGCCCACATTCAGGTCGCGCTCGGCATAGGAAGCGTCCATCGCCAGCAGCTGCATCGTCTCGGCAAGCTTCTTCTTGAACTCCCAGAGGCGGATGCGCTTGCCGGTCTTCTGCTCGAGCGCACTGCGGATAAACGCGCTGAGCGTCACGCCGGGCACCTCGAGCGGATTCTGAAACGACAGAAAAATACCCTTCTTCGCGCGCTCGTTGACCGGCAGCTGTGTGATATCCTCGCCGTCAAAGACGATCTGTCCGGCCGTGACCGTGTACTCCGGATTGCCGGTGATCGCATAGCCGAGCGTGGACTTGCCGGTGCCGTTCGGCCCCATAAGCACATGCGTCTCATCCTTGCCGACGGTCAGGTCCACGCCGTGCAGGATCTCTTTCTCGCCCGCACTCACGTGCAGGCCGCTGACTTCAAGCAGGTTGCTGTTCATATATGTATCCTCCGTTCCCAATGGCAAACCGTGCCTGACGGCACGGCTGCATACGATATACATGAATTCAGAGAGGCTCAGGACGGTCTGACGCAAATCCTACCTCATTGAGGTGAATTATATGCCTATATTCCTATGTTGTCAATAGGAATATAGGATCAAGGCAGCAAAAAAGCACGCACGACGCAATAGCCGTGCGTGCTTTTGATACAGATGCTCAGAATTGGAACAGGTTCAGGCCGATCTCCTCACTGTGAAAACGATCCACTCTTCCGTCGATAACCGTGATGACCATCTCACAGGTGGCGCTGATAACGGCGCGGTTGAGATGTCCGCCGAACACTTCGCCCTTCTCGTTGCCGGCGCTCATATGCAGGTGCGTGTAAAACGCGCCGTCCATCGTGTTGATCGTGCCGGTCAGCGAGACGATCTCAAAATCGCCCGCGAAGGAGTTCGCGTGGTACTGCTTTTCGGCCGTGTGGAACACACCGACCGTAAACTCCCCGACTGCGCCGAGCGCCTGCACGCTCGCAAGCTTGATCTGCTCGGCCTGTGCAATGGCCGCGACCTGCTCGAGCACTTCTTCCCCGCGGTCGATGCGGGCGACGATGGTGTTGTCAAATCTTCTGTACTCCATGGCTCTGCCTCCTGACAAATGAAATGCACTGCGGTCATTATACCGCACGCGTTCTTTGCTTGCAAGACCCGCGTTATTCCAGCTCGAATGCACCGGTATAGAGTTGATAATAGACGCCCTTTTCCGCAATGAGCTTTGCATGATTGCCGCGCTCGATGATGCGGCCATGGTCGAGCACCATGATCACGTCGGCGTTTTTGACCGTTGAGAGCCGGTGCGCGATGACGAACACCGTGCGCCCCTCCATAAGCTTATCCATGCCGCTCTGCACGAGCGCCTCCGTGCGGGTGTCGATGGAGCTTGTCGCCTCGTCGAGGATCATGACCGGCGGATCGGACACGGCCGCGCGCGCGATGCTCAGCAGCTGCCGCTGCCCCTGGCTCAAGCCGCTGCCGTCACCCTTGAGCACGGTGTTGTAGCCGTCGGGCAGCATGCGGATGAAGTGGTCGGCGTTGGCGAGCTTCGCCGCGGCGATACATTCATCATCCGTCGCAGCCGGATTTCCGTAGCGGATATTTTCCATGACCGTACCGGTAAAGAGATTCACATCCTGCAGCACGATGCCGAGGCTGCGGCGCAGATCTGCCTTGCGGATCTTATTGATGTTGATGCCGTCGTAGCGGATCTTGCCGTCGGCAATGTCGTAAAAGCGGTTGATGAGGTTTGTGATCGTCGTCTTGCCGGCGCCGGTCGCACCAACAAAGGCCACCTTCTGGCCCGGTTCGGCGTAGAGCGTGATGTCATGCAGGACCTCTTTGTCCGGCGTATAACCGAAGTCCACGTGATCGAACACGACGCGCCCGGCAAGCTTCGTGTATGTGACCGTACCGTCGCCGTGCGGGTGCTTCCACGCCCAGAGGCCGGTGTGGTGGTCGGCCTCAACGAGCGCGCCGTTTTCCTCTCTGGCGTTGACAAGCGTCACATAGCCGTCGTCCGTCTCCGGCTCGGCATCCATGAACGCGAAGATACGCGATGCGCCGGCCAGCGCCGTGACGATGGAGTTGAACTGGTTGGAGATCTGCGAGATCGGGTTTGTAAACCCGCGCGAGAGCGTGAGGAAGGATGCGATCATACCGAGCGTAAGCGTGTTCATGCCCGTCAGGCCGAGGTTCGGCGTGCCGGCAATCGCCATCGTGCCGCCGATGACGGCGATGATGACATACTGCAGATAACCTACGGCGTTCATCATCGGCATCATGCTGTTGGCCATGCCGCTGGCGCGCGCGGCGTTTTCCGCCCAGACGCGGTTGCGGCTGCGCAGCTCCGCCTTGCTCTGCTCCTCATGGCAGAAGACCTTGACGACCTTCTGACCGTTGACCATCTCCTCAACAAAGCCGTTGAGATCGGCCAAAGCTGTCTGCTGCGCCATGAAGTAGCCGCCGATGCGGCCGGTGAGCTTGCGCACGAACACGAGGATGAGCGCCATGACCGCGCACACGATCAGCGTCAGCCAGACGCTGATGTACAGCATGCAGAAAAACACTGCCGCAAGCGTAAACACCGACGACACAAGCTGCGCCATGGACTGCGCGATCATCTGCCGCAGCGTGTCGGTATCGTTTGTGTACAGACTCATGATATCGCCGTGCGTATGCGTGTCAAAGTAGCGGATGGGCAGGCTCTGCATCTTGGCAAACATCTCGTCACGGATGCGCTTGAGCGTGCCCTGCGCAATCGTGACCATGCGGCGGTTATACAGCCATGTAGCCAGCGTGCCGACAAGATATACGCAGCCGATGGTGATCAGCGCGCGGATCAGGCCGGAATAGTCCGGCGACACCGTGCCGAGCATGGGCACGATATAGGAATCGATCAGCTGTTGCAGGAACATGGACGAGGCGGCGCTCGCAATCGCGCTCAGCAGGATGCAGACCGTCACGAGCACAAGCGTGCCCTTGTAGGCGCGCATATACGACAGCAGGCGTTTGAGCGTCCGGCCGTCAAATTTCGGGCGTTCACGCATCGTCCTCACCTCCCTTCTGCTGGGACTCATAGACCTCACGGTAGATCTCGCACGTGCGCAGCAGCTCATCGTGGCTGCCGACGGCGTCAATGCGCCCGTCGTCGAGCACGACGATGCGGTCTGCGTTCCGCACCGAGCTGATGCGCTGCGCGATGATGATCTTCGTCGTGTCGGGGATGTAGGTCGAGAGCGCCTGCTGGATCTGCGCGTCCGTGCGCGTGTCGACGGCGCTCGTCGAGTCATCGAGAATGAGCACCTTTGGGTTTTTCAGCAGCGCGCGGGCAATGCACAGGCGCTGCTTCTGGCCGCCGGAGACGTTCGTGCCGCCCTGCTCAATATAGGTGTCATACCCGTCCGGCATGGCGGAGATAAAGCCGTCCGCGCACGCAAGCTCGCAGGCATGACGCAGCTGCTCATCCGTGGCGTTTTCATTGCCCCAGCGGAGATTTTCGGCGATCGTGCCGGAAAAGAGTTCGTTTTTTTGCAGCACCATGGCAACGGCATCGCGCAGAGTATCCAGATCATAGTCGCGCACGTCCACGCCGCCAAGCGTCAGCTTGCCGCCGGTCACGTCGTACAGACGCGGGATGAGCTGCACGAGTGAGGATTTCGACGCACCGGTGCCGCCGATAATGCCGATCGTCTCGCCGGAGCGGATATGCAGGTCAATATCGTCGAGCACCTTTTTATCTGCCTTGGAGGCGTAGACAAAACTCACGTGGTCAAAGTCAACCGCACCGTCGCGCACGGTCATGACCGGCTGCTCCGGCTGCGGGATGTCCGACCGCTCCTCGAGCACCTCTGCGATGCGGCGCGCGGATGAGAGCGAGATCGTCAGCATGGCAAAAACCATAGAGAGCATCATCAGGCTCGAGAGGATCTGCATGGTATAGGTGATGAGCGCGGTGAGATTTCCGGTCGTGAGGCCGAGCGCGGGATCGTTGCCGCTGGCGATGATGGCCTTCGCGCCGAGCCACGAGATCACGATCATGCACGTATAGATGCAAAACTGCATCAGCGGCGCGTTGAGCGTGATGAGCCGCTCGCCTTTGGAAAAGTCCTTATAAATGCGCTCGGAGATCGCACCGAACTTACCGATCTCGTGCCGCTCCTGATTGAACGACTTCACGACACGAATGCCGCGGACGTTCTCCTGCACAACGTTGTTAAGCTCGTCATACGTGCGGAAAACGCGCGAAAAGACCGGGAACACGCTGCGGATGATGAAAAAGAGCGCCAGCGCAAGGATCGGCAGAATAACGAGAAACGTCATCGAAATGTCGCGGCTGATGCGAAACGACACGATCATGGAAAAGATCAGCATGACCGGCGCGCGGATCGCCATGCGCATGAGCATCTGGAATGCATTCTGCACATTCGTGGTGTCCGTCGTCAGGCGCGTGACGATGGACGCGGTGGAAAATTTGTCGATATTCGAAAACGCAAAGGTCTGGACGTTATCAAACATATCCTCGCGCAGGTTCGCCGCAAAGCCGACGGATGCGCGCGCGGCAATGCGCGCTGCGAGCACACCGGTCGACAGCTGGAACGCCGCCAGCAGCAGCAAAAATGCGCCGAACTTCCAGACCGCCGCCATACTGCCGCCCTCGATGCCGAAGTCGATGAGGTTGGACATAAACAGCGGGATCACGATCTCAAACACGACCTCCAGCGCCGAGAGCAGAACCGTCACGAGCGCGGGGCCTTTGTTTTCCCGCAGACTGCGGGTCAATGTATGAAGCATAGGGTTCCTCCTTCCGGGTATGCGTGCAGATCAGCTGAGGTCGGCATAGATCGTGCGCAGGGTGTCTTCCAGCGCCGCGATCTGCTTCGGGCTCAGCGAGCGGAGCATCTGCTGCTCGGCGGCCGCAATGGTCGCCTGCATTTGATGTGCGATCTCGGTGGCACGAGCTGTCTGGCAGACGAGCTTGCTGCGCTTATCCGCCGGGTCGGGCCGGCAGGACACAAAGCCCTTTTGCTCCATGCGTCCGATGACGCCAGCTACGGTCGGGTGCGACACCTGCAGGAAGCCCTCGATCTCCTTTTGCGTCGCCATGCCGCCGTTTCGAGCCAGATAGCCAAGCACGCGGCTTTGCGTCAGCGTCAGATCATGCTGCGCAAGGTTGGCGTCGGCCTGTATCTTGATCTTATCCGTGATCATTTTTAATAGACATCCGATCGGATATTGCTCCATGATGCACCTCCGAATATGTAGCACGCTACGCATTATAAGGACATTCACGCAAAACGTCAAGAGACTTCATAAATTGTTTACACGCGAAAACGGCCGCAAAAAGCGCCCGTCTGCCATGGCAGACGGGCGCCGAAAAATGTTGGAATCACAGGTGCTGGTCGCGGTCGATTTTGTCGTAGTGCTTGAGCAGGATGCCCTCCATGACGGAGGTGAGCTTCATGTCCAGATTCCAGAAGTAGACGACAAACGTGACCGCAAATGCGCCCAATGCACCGAGCGACACGCCCATCAGGGCCTTGAGCAGCTTGCATTTCAAATTGTTCATGTTCGATCTCCTCTCTGATTACCAGGACTTCTCGTCCTTCAGGATCTCCAAGCTCGGATCCACGGGCTCTTCCTGCATGACAGTACGCATATAGTCATTGACCTGCTGGCGCACGCCCTGCCGCGAGATGACACGCGGGTCGAACAGATCGTGCGTGACCCAGACGAGGTGGATACCATGCTCACGGGCGCGCTCCTCAAACAGGCCATGCATACCGTCGAGCGCCTTGCAGCTCATGTGCTCCCAGAGGATGACCATGTCGGCGTTGAACTGCTCGCAGTACTCCCAGAGCTCGTCGAGCAGGACCTTGTAGCCGCCGTGGGTACGGTTGCGCATGATCATGTTCTCGGTCAGCCAGGCCATGTCGTAATACGCCTGCTCGCGGTTTTCGGGCGTGTCCTCAGTGACGAGTTCGCGCGTTGAGACCATGGAGAGCATATCCGTCAGCGGCACGATGCCCCAGCAGTTGAGCAGCCAGACAAGGAAGTCCATGTAAAAGTGCGACTGCACGCCCCAGACGATGGCGCGGTGACGGTACGCATTGGCGGCGCGCTTGCGCTTGCTGTAGGCGCGCTCGGCAAGCTCGGTGATCTTGCGGTCGACCTCGCGGAATGCGGGCACTTTGCCGCAGATGGCCATGTAGTTGGTCTCGGTATAGAGCGCGAGGTTCGCGCCGAAGACCTGCGGGTACTCGGTCTTGTTCATCTCGAGCCACTCGAGGCGGCACTTGGTGGCATAGTTCACGCGCTCGGCGCACTCGAAGTACGCCTTCCAGTCCCACTTCTCGCCGGTGTGCTCCTCAATGAAGGCGATGGCGTTGCGGATCTCCTGTGCGGCGTATTCCTGCACATCATCCTCGCGGTGGCGCAGGGGCGCTGCAAGCTGGAACACCGGGACGCCGTCCTCGAGCTCGAGGCGCTTGGAGATGACGCCGTTGCCTTTCTTCAAGAAAATCCCGCTGAACGAGATCAAGCCCACTCACATGCGCCAATGGCAGAACTCCATGACCAGCTACCGGGATGAAAACGGCAAGCCTTACGCCCAGACCTATCTCAAGTGCATCAACAACCAGCTCACGGCGA
>OGYW01003248.1_pt1 | contig 11044 bp, 7 predicted proteins | sample 1576621 | NCBI WGS metagenome assembly OGYW01 (sample SAMEA3541528, study PRJEB24748) | human gut metagenome | biome: human gut; feature: human-associated habitat; material: faeces | place: China | collected 2012 | reverse complement strand
CGGCGCAGTCGGCCGCGAAGTCGTGGCTGTCACGCTGGGTGCCCACGATGCAGACAAAGGCAAGGCCCGGGGCCGCCTTCCTGCTGTCGTAGATGATGTCCTGCACTTCGGTATCCAGGCTGCCCTGCACCAGCGTAAAGGGCACGCCTTCCAGTAATTGTTCCAGCTTCATAACATTACACGCTCCTTATTGGGTCGTTTGGGTTGGTTCTGCATCGCCCGCCGCCGGGGTCGTTCCCTCGGCGGGGGTCGGCTGTGCCGTCGGTCCGGCTTCGGGTCCTGCCGGGGCCGCGGCGGTATCCGTTGGTGTTTCGGCAGCGGCATCTGCGGCGGCTTCGCCCTCTGCCGGGGCGGTGCCGTCTGTGGCCGTGCCTTCTGCCGTTTCACCGGTCACACCCTCTTCGGCGGGTGTTTCCTCCACCGGTTCAGGCACGATGTAGCCGGAAGGCAGCTCCGGCTCACCCTGTGCAAAGGTGAACTTGCGGGTGCTGGACATGCTGATATGGGTGAAGTCCAGCTTTCCGGTGTCGGTTGCGGCACAGCCCTTGCCGTCCTCATTCAGCAGGACGTGCTTTGCCAGCTTGAGCTTATATTCCAGCTCGTTCAGGGTGCCCAGCCAGACGCTGATGCGGTCCTGATAGAGGAAGGCCATCTCGTCCACATCCGCAAACTCGATGCGGGTCACGTCGGCGCTCATGCCTGCGGCATCCAGCGCGGCCAGCAGGGTGTTCAGGCTTTCCAGCCGCTGGTCCGCCTCCTCCTCAACAGTGCCGGAGGCGCTGCTGTCGGCGGCGCTGTCCGGGGTGCTGTCCGGGGTGCTGTCGGCCTTGGGCTCCGCCGCAAAGGTCAGCTGTTCGCCGGGCTCGGCAGAGACCGGTTCGCCGCCGTACAGGGTGGGCAGACCGGCAGGCTGGGCAGAATCCTTTTCCAGGATCTTCAGGCTGCCCGAGAGGGTCAGCCAGCCGGAGGAGGTCTGCATGGCCCAGGCAGGCCGGGCTTCTGTTACCCGCACCACCACGGTGCCGGGGTAATCCCGCTCCACCCGGATATCCTCCAGCATGGGGAACACTTTTTCCAGCGCGGCGGCCTTGCTGCCAGGGTCAAAGCTGAAGATATTCTCTTCCGGATGGACATCCAGCGCCTGCAGGATCTGGTCGCTGGTATAGCCGCCGGCCTCCTGCACCACACCGTCCGCTGTCTGCACCTGAATAGAGCTGATCTTGAACAGCATCGTCACGGTGAGGTAGACCCCCGCGCCGATAACGCAGAGCAGCATGACAAGGGCCGTGAGCCGCCGCATGAGCCTGCGCCGCCGGATGGCGGCCCGGGTCAGCTTCCGCTTTTTCCTGCCCTCCCGCCGGACGGGGTCACGCCGGGCGTTCTGCCCCTGCACCGGCCGCATCCGCTGGCCGCTGCGGCTCTGGGCGTTCTGCGGGCGGCGCTGGGCGTTCCGGTTCTGGCCGCCGGATGGGCGGCGGTTCCGCTGGTTGCCCCCGGAGGTGCGCCGCTGGCCGTTCTGCCCGCTGCGGGGGCGCTGTGCGCCGCTCTGGCTGCTCCGCCCGCCGGTGGGAAAGGTGATGCTGTTATCCGGGTAGGAGCCGTAGTTCACCGTGCGCTCCGTATACCGGCTGGGGCGGGGCGCATCGGGGTCATAATTGGGGTTCGTGATGGGGTGGCCGCCGGAGGAATATCCTGCGTACCCGCTGTACCCCAGGTCACTGCCTGCACCCGCGCTGCTGCGGCGCTGGGTACTCTGCCCGCCGCGCCGGTCATCCCGGGCCTGATCGTAGGCCCGGCGGCGCTTGCGGTTCCGGTCATTCTGCGGCATCCGGCTGCACCTCCTTTCCTCTGTTTTTTCCTTCCGTTACGGGGTCTTGACCAGCTTGAGCAGGGCATCTGCAATGCGGTCCAGGCTGTCGTCCACCGACAGGCTCCGGGCATTGCGGCCCATCTCAGCCAGCTTGCCGGGCTGGGCCAGCATCCCGGAAACGGTCTGCACCAGCTTTTCACCGGTCAGGTCTTTTTCCTCAATGACCACAGCGGCACCGGCCTTCTGCAGCTCCATGGCGTTGTAATACTGGTGGTTCTCGGCCACGTTGGGGCTGGGGATAAGCACAGCGGCGCGGCCCACAGCCTCCAGCTCAGCCAGTGTCAAGGCACCGGCGCGGCTGATGACAAGGTCCGCTGCGGCCAGCAGCTCGGGCATATTGTTGATGTATTCCTTCACCACAAGGCTCTCGCCGGGGGCAAAGCCCTTTTTCTTTTCCAGATCCTGAAACAGCTGCACGCCGTACTGGCCGGTGGCATGGAGATGGAGGACGGGCTTGTGGTTTTTCTGCTCCCAGGCGCAGAGGTCGGCCACCACCTCGTTCACGCGGCGGGCACCCAGACTGCCGCCGAAGGAGAGGATCACGGTGCGGTCGCCCGCGCCCAGTTCGGCACGGATGGCTTCCCGGTTCTTCGCCTGGGTGAACACCTCCGGCCGGACGGGATTGCCCACCACGATGGTCTTTTCGGGTGCGCCCAGCTTTTCCACGGCGGCAGGTACAGCGGCAAACACGATGTCCACATCCGGGGCCAGCAGCTTGTTGGTCACACCGGGAAAGGCGTTCTGCTCATGCAGGGCGGTCTTGATGCCCTGTCTGGCGGCGCAGCGCACCACCGGGCCGGACACATAGCCGCCGCAGCCAATGACCAGGTCTGGCTGGATGTCCTTCATCATCTTTTTGGCCTTGGGGCCGGAGAGTGCCAGATTCCACAGGGTAATGATATTCCGCTTGATATTGTTCAGGCTCAGCTTCCGCTGAAAGCCGGTGATCTCGATATGATGGAAGGGATAGCCCGCCTGTGTGACCAGACGGTACTCCATGCCCTCTTTCCGGCCCGCAAAATGGATCTCGGCGGTGGGGTCGGCCTTTTTGATGGCTCCCGCAATGGCCAGAGCCGGGTTGATATGACCGGCAGTGCCGCCGGCTACAATGAGTACACGCATCTTGGTTCCTCCTTACTGTTCTGTCTGCGCTCTGCGCGCGGTATCCAGCACAATGGTCTTTGCCTTGCGCTGGCGCTCCCGCTCGGCGTGGGCTTCCTCCCGTTCCAGACGGGCCCGTTCGCCGTTGCGTCCGATATTGACCATAACGCCCATCTCGGCCAGCAGCAGGATCAGACTGGTGCCGCCGGAGGAGAAGAAGGGCAGCGAAATGCCGGTGTTGGGCAGGGTATTGGTGACAACGGCAATGTTGCAGAACACCTGCCAGGCGATCTGCGCCATGATGCCGATGCCCACCAGCGTGCAGAACCGGTTTTCGGCATGGAAAGCGATCCAGAAGCCCTGCACCAGAAAGAGGACGAACAGCACGATGACGATCACCGCACCGACGAAGCCCAGTTCCTCGCACACGACACTGAAGATAAAGTCGTTGGTGCTCTCCGGCAGCCAGAGCTGCTTTTCGATGCTGTTGCCAAGGCCCAGCCCCGTGGCACCGCCTGAGCCGATGGCGTACAGGCTCTGCTTGGTCTGGCTGGTCATCCGGTCAAGATCCTGCGTCCAGCCGTCCAGACGGCTCTGCAGGTAGTCAATGGAGTCCACATGCTTCAGCAAAGTCTCCAGCAGGAACAGCGCGGCACCGGCACAGCCCCAGGTAATGATGCCGCCGCTGCCGCCCAGCAGCAGGATGGTGCCCACGATGGCCGTGGTCAGCAGGATGCCCGACATGTGGGGCTCCAGCACCAGCAGGATCAGGACAGGCATCAGCCACAGGATGGGCCGGATGAGCTCCACCACGATGCTGTGGTGGACCCACTTGCGCAGGGGCAGCTCGCCGAATCTGACCTGCGGGGTCCTGGCGGCGATGTCTGCCGTGAGCAGGATCATCTCAAACTTTGCCACCTCGGAGGCCTGTAAGGTCAGGCCGCCGAAGCTGATCCACCGGCGGCAGCCGTTGATGGGGCTGCTGAACAGCACCAGCACCAGCAGGATCAGGCAGACAACATAGCCCAGCTTGACCATTCTGCGCAGGAAGCGGTGGTCAAAATAGGAGAACAGGAACATCATGCCCAGGCCCAGCACCGTGCAGAGCAGCTGGGATTTGATGTAATGGAAGCTGTCCCCAAAGCGGAGATAGCCCGTGGTATAGCTTGCACTGAACAGCATGACCAGCCCGAACACCATGATGATGGCCAGGGTCGCCATCCAGTTGAGCAGGATGGGCGGCCAGGGGCCGGGGTCCCGCTGAAAAACGGAAAACGGCTCTGCTTTTTTTCTGCGGAGTGTTGCCAAACTGCACCCCTCCTTAACTGATTTTTGCCAGCTGAACGGTCAGCGCCACGCCCAGCATGGCAATGACACAAAAGGTATAAAAGATCTGTTCCGCGCTCTGGCCCCGCAGCTCCAGCCAGCGGTGGAGCGGTGCCGAGCGGAACAGCTGCCTGCGGCCCCGGCTGGCCTTGCAGACCAGGATCTGCAGGGCCACCATGCCGCCCTCCAGCCAGAAGGGCAGGGCCAGCGGCAGGGTAAGGTCGGGCCAGCCGATGCACAGGGGCACGCACCCCAGCATCCCGGCCAGAAACAGGCTTCCCACGCTGCCCAGCCGCAGCTTTGCGGGCGGGAAGTTCCAGAGCAGGAAGGCCATCAGGGCACCGGCCAGCGCGGCAGGCAGAACGCCCAGCGGGAACCAGCCCAGCAGGGTCATCACCCCCATCAGGCCCAGCATGGCCGCAAAGGACGCGCCGCAGACGATGCCGTCCATGCCATCGGCAATGCGGGCACACTCGGCCAGTGCGACCAACAGCCCTTCCCACAGCAGCGGGGCGGCAATGCCCAGATCGACATAGCCCACGCCCGGCAGGGTGATCCCGGCTGCAAGGCAGCCTTTGGCTCCCAGCAGCACCAGCACCACGGCACCGGCAGCGGCTTCCAGCCCAAGGCGGGTGTGCCGCCGCAGGCCCAGCACGGAACGGCTGCGGATGCGGGCCAGATCCTCCATCAGACCCACGCCGCCAAAGAGCAAAGCTCCCAGCAGCGCTGTGAGCAGCCGGACCGAGAGCAGGCTCTCGGCCCCCAGCAGCTCAGGCTGGGCCACACAGGCGGCTGTCCAGCCCACGCCCACAGCAGCCAGCACCCCCACCATCAGGCAGAGCCCGCCCATGGTGGGGGCCTGCGGCGGGCGCTCCGGCTCGGCATCCGGTGCTTCCTGCCTGGGTGATGGTGCCTGCCGGGCCTTGGGCTCATCCCAGCGTCCCTGGAACGCCCGCAGCAGCGGCACCATCAGATTCCCGAGCGCCGCCGTGAGGAAGAACCCCAGCGTTGAGGCGGCGATCAAGGCGAAACGAATCATAGCTCGATGTTACTCCTTGTAAAAGATCTCCAGCACTTTTTCCAGTGCCATGCCGCGGCTGGCCTTGACCAGCAGGGCATCGCCGGGCTGCATTTTGTTCAGCAGGGCATCGGCGGCCTGAGCGTAGGTGTCGGCATGGAGGGTGGGCAGCCCCTTGGCAGCAGCCACCACGGCAATGCGCTTGGCCTGCTCGCCATAGGTGACGAGGTAGTCCACCTTGTTTTCCACGGCCTGACGGCCCACCTCCTCGTGGGCAGCGCGGCTGATATCGCCCAGCTCCAGCATATCGCCCAGCAGGGCAAAGCGGCGCTTGCAGGGATATTCCCTGAACATGGCCAGCGCGGCCTTCATGCTGTCGGGGTTGGCGTTGTAACAATCCTCAATGACATCCACGCCTCTGGCGTGCACCACCTTCTGGCGCATTCCGGTCTGCTCAAAGTCGGCCAGACCGGCAATGACCCGGCGGGCATCCAGCCCCAGACGGGTGGCGGCGCAGTAGGCAGCCAGCGCGTTGGCCACATTATGCCGGCCCATGGCGGGGATCTTTACGAGGAAAGTCCCCTCCTCGTGATCCTCCAGCACAAAGCTCATGCCCTTTTCATCCTGCTGGATGGACAGGGCACAGACATCAGCATTCTCATCGCCCAGGCTGAACCAGACCGGGCGGACATGGTCGGGCAGGACGGCCTTGCGCAGGAAGGGATCATCTCCGTTCAGCACCAGCGGAGCACCCTCCGGCAGACCGGCGCAGATCTCCAGCTTTGCCTTGCAGATGTTCTCCTGACTGCCCAGATTGCCGATGTGGGACACCCCGATGCAGGTGATGATGCCCACATCCGGGCGGGCGCACTTGCTCAGGCGCTCGATCTCCCCGGCGTGGCTCATTCCCATCTCCACCACGGCGTACTGGGTCTCTTTGCCGATGCGGAACATGGTGCGGGGCAGGCCCAGCTCATTGTTCTGGTTGCCCTCGGTCTTGATGGTACTGCCAAAGCCTGCAATGGCGGCGTAGGTCATCTGCTTTGTGGTGGTCTTGCCCACGCTGCCGGTCACGCCCACCACTTTGGGGTGGAACTGGCTGCGATAATTGGCACCCAGCACCATCATGGCGTGGTAGCTGTCCGGGCAGATCACGCTCTTCTCCTCCGGCACGCCTTCCACGGGGTGGTTCAGCACCACGCAGAGCGCACCGTTTTCCAGCGCCTTGGCGGCAAAATCATGGCCGTCAAATTTTTCGCCCGGGAACGCCACAAAGATGCACCCGGGGCAGACCTCACGGCTGTCGGTGGTCACCAGCGTGACCGGGGTCTCGCACTGGGCCAGCGCGTTGACGGCCAGACCCTCCAACAGGATGTTTGCTGCAATTGCTTCCATACTCTCATTCCCCTTTATCCACAGATCAGATGTACGATGGTTCCCCGCTGGACGCTGGAGCCGGGTGCCTCGCTCTGGCTCTGGACCGTGCCGGAGCCTTCGACTGTGCAGTTGAGCCCTGCGGCGTTCAGCATCTGCCGGGCAAAGTCCGCGCTCTTGCCGGTCACGTCCGGCACCTCGGTGTGCTTGCCCTCATAGGTATCGGTATACAGATAGACGGTGGTGCCGTAGGGCACCTCTGCCCCCGCGCGGGGGTACTGGTAGGTGACAAGGGCGGCGGTCTGGTCGGATTCGCTCTCGGCCAGGTGATGCTTCAAACCCTTGATGTTCAGCTGCACCTGCGCGTTGCTCCACTCCTTGCCCGTCAGGTTGGGCACCTTGACGGTGGTGCCGCTGCGGTCCACGCCGTCGGTGGCGATGCCCAGATAGGGCGCGATCTCACTGATGATGTTGCCTACCACCGGAGCCGCCAGAATGGAGGAATAGTCGGTGCGGGCATTGTTGGGGTCGTCCAGCATGACATAGACCAGGATCTCCGGGTCGTTGGCGGGCAGGACAGCCGCAAAGGATGCCACCTTCTTGTAGTCGCCGTCGGCGCGGCGGTCCATGTTCAGCTGCTCGGAGGTGCCGGATTTGCCGCCGATGCGGTAACCTGCAACATAGGCGTTGCCGCCGCCGCCCTGGGTGCCGTCGCCCACCTCAAACTCCATGATCTGGCGGATGGTCTCGCTGGCGCTCTCGCTGATGACCTGACGGCGGATGTTGGTGCCGATCTCCTGCACTACGTTGCCGTTCTGGTCCGTGATCTTATCCACCACATGGGGGGTGACCAGATAGCCGCCGTTGACTGCCGCCGAGATGGCAGTGCACACCTGCAGCGGGGTCACAGCCATGGCCTGGCCGAAGGAGGAGGAGGCCAGCTCCACCTCGCCCAGACGGCTCTTGCTGTAATACTGCATGAAGCTGGTCTCATTGGGCAGATCCACACCGGTGCGCTCGGTAAATCCGAAGGCATCAAAATAATCATAGAACAGGCTGGAACCCACGCGCTGGCCCAGCTGGATGAAGTAGATGTTGCAGCTGTTGCGCAGGGCCTCGGCCAGATTCTGGGCCCCGTGCGCCTTTCTGCCGGCGCAGTGGTAGGTCTGCTTTGCCACGCTGTAAGCACCGGAGCAGTTCAGGGTGGTGTAATAGGTCGCCTTGCCGCTGTCCACACCCATGGCAGCGGTGATGACCTTGAACACACTTCCGGGGTAGTACAGCTCGGTGATGGTCTTGTTCTTCCACTGGATATCCCGGTAGGTGCCGGTGTAGTCGGCTTCCTCATCCGCGATCTTCTGGCCGTTCTCGTCCCGCAGGTAGTTGCCGTTCTCGTCTTTTTTGTAGATAGTGTACAGCTCCGGCTCAGCCTGCACCTGCTCTGTCAGGTAGGCCAGATTGGCGCTGAAATCCTGCGGGTCATTGGGGTCAAAGTCCGGCTTGGAGGCCATGGCAAGGATGGCACCGGTCTTGACGTTCATCACAATGGCGCAGCCGCGGTTCTCAACGGTGTTGGCCGCCACGGCCTCGTTCAGATAGCGCTCCACCACCTCCTGAATGTTCACGTCCAGCGAGAGCACCAGATTGGAGCCGTCCTTGGCGGCGTAGGTGGTGGCGTTTTCATCGGCAATGGCGTTGCCGTAGGCATTGCGCAGGGTGATGGTGCGGCCATTCACACCGGCCAGCGTGGACTCATAGGAGTTTTCCAGACCGTACACGCCCTGACCATCCGCATTGCAGAAGCCCAGCACGGCGGCGGCAAAGCGGCCGTAGGGGTAATCCCGCTGGAAGCCCTTGGAGGCCGACACCGACACCCGTCCCTTGCGGACAGTGGGGGTGCCGTCGTCGCTCTCCTGCTGGCCCAGGCCCAGCTTGGCCAGGATCTTTTCCAGCGCACCGGCGGATTTTCCGCTCTTGCTGTGGGCCTTGTTGTAGGTCTTGACGTATTCCTCAATGGAGAGCTTGATGGCGTTGTTGACCTTGGTGGCCAGCACCTGATAGGAGCTTTCGTTTTGGGAGAGGGCATCGCAGACCGCCTGATACTGGGTCTGGTACTCTGCCGAAGTGGTGTCCACGCTGTCCAGACTCTCGCCGTCGCCCGAAAGCAGGCGGAGGGTGATCTGGGTGCAGACCTCCTTCATGGCGGCCTCATCGATGGTGCGGATCTCCGCCTTGGTGTCCTGATCGGTGGTGGTGGTATACAGGGCCGTGCTGTAAGAGGGGTCGGCCCAGATGGTCCAGACCACGCTGGTGGAGGCCAGCGTGATGCCGCTGGTGTCGTAGATCTCACCGCGGGTGGCCTGAATGGTGCTGTCCAGCAGCTGCTGCTCGGCGGCATACTGGCGGTAGGTGGCACCGTCGCGGATCTGGATCTTGTACAGGCTGTAGATCACAGTCAGCGCGGCGGCCACCACAAGAAGCACGGCGGCACCAAAGCTGATATGACGCAGCCGGGCACTGAGCCGTGCGTGCGGGTCCGCACTGCGGCGGCGGGCGCTGTTCTTTTTGGGATTGGAGGATGGTGTTTGCATTGCGTACTCCCGAAGAAAACCGAAAAAGCGTGCGCTGCCGCACGCTTTTCGTTGTTTGGTTTATTTTGCCGTTCTGACAGAGGCAAGAATGGTCATTGCCCCATCGTGGAGCAGATCCGACCACTGCCGCACAGCGGATGCCTTGCGCACCAGAACGCTGCCCTCATCCAGCCGGATGTAGGTGATCTGGCTCTGGTCGATCTTCATCAGCCCCAGGCGGGTGGCGGTCTCCTCAACACTTGTGATGTTGGTGCGGCTGTTCAGGGCACTGTTGTAGTATGTATACTGGCTCTGCTCGCTCACGCCAAACATGGCAATTCCGCCGATCACCGCTCCGTCATCCCGAAACGCCCGGTCACCGTGAAGTTCCAGAAAATCATCAAAGACCTGCTGCACATAGGAAAGTGTTGTAGGACGTTCCTTACTCCTTGAGATTTCCACCCTTTCCCACGCAGTCAGTTCTTTTTTATCGCATCCCGCTGCTTTTCCACGGCTGTTCCTGATTTCCGGCAGGTTTTCCACATTTTGCGTATCTCCATAGTGGATATATTGCAGCGCATCCTGATGAATATTCAAAAGTTTCCACACAGTCTCTTTTAATTCCTGCCGTTCAACCACACCATCGATGATTCCCTTTTCCACCAGGAATTCTGCCCTCTGAAATCCCTCCGGCAGTTTCTGTCCGATGGTCTGCGCGATCACTCTCGGTCCTGCAAATCCGATCAGTGCCCCCGGCTCTGCAAGGATAATATCTCCTAACATTGCAAAACTTGCCGTCACACCTCCGGTCGTAGGATCGGTTAACACCGGCACATATAAAAGTCCTGCCTCGGAATGTTTCTTTAAAGCAGCTGCTGTCTTTGCCATCTGCATCAGGGAAACGATTCCCTCCTGCATTCTTGCACCACCAGAACAACAGAATAAAATAACCGGAAGAGAAAGTTCTGTCGCACGCTCTACCGCAAGTGCGATTTTTTCTCCCACAACATGCCCCATACTGCTCATCATAAACCGGGCATCACACACGCCGATCACCGTCTCAAGTCCATAGATCCTGCATTTTCCGACTGTGACTGCCTCATGCAGTCCTGTCTTTTCCTGTGCGGCTTTGATCTTCTCCGGATATCCAGGAAAATCAAGCGGATTTTTTGACTCCAATTCTTCAAACCACGGCTCAAAGGTATCCTTATCCGCAACCATGCGGATCCTGTTTTTGGTACGGACGCGGAAATAATTGCCGCACTCATAACAGACATATTTATTTTTTTCCGCGGTTTTCTTATTGATCTCTCTGCCACAAGCCGGACAGACGATCGTTGCCGGCGGCTCTGTATTAACTGTCTCTGCCTCTTTTTTTGCTGCCTCTACCGTTTTCTGTGGTTCTTCTACCGTCTCTGTTACTTCTTTTTTCTTCTTCAAAAAAAATGCTGCCATACTTTCCCCTTTTTGCCTGTTTACAGTTATTTATCAAACCTGCGCTGTTCCAGACTCTCTTAACTTCAACTGATCGCAAATGTCAGCTCCGCGATACATGCAATGTCATCCCCCACCTTCGCTGTGGCACGGCCGACACCGATCGGGCCTTTTTGCTTTATGATCTCTGTTTCCAATATCAACACATCTCCCGGCACTACTTTCCGTTTGAATTTTGCAGAATTGATTCCCGCAAAATATGCAGTTTTTCCGCGGTTTTCTTCCACCGAGAGAATTGCAACCGCTCCGGTCTGTGCCAGTGCTTCAATGATCAGTACGCCCGGCATGACC
>OGYW01003237.1_pt1 | contig 11070 bp, 14 predicted proteins | sample 1576621 | NCBI WGS metagenome assembly OGYW01 (sample SAMEA3541528, study PRJEB24748) | human gut metagenome | biome: human gut; feature: human-associated habitat; material: faeces | place: China | collected 2012 | reverse complement strand
TTTACAGGGGTTCACGGCAACGGTTGACGGTAGGTTGATGGTATCGGTTGATGGTGAAAAGCTGATAAAACAGGCGTTTTCTGGGGGCGAAGTGTCAACCACTGACAACCAGTTACCGCCAACCGAATCGGATGAAAAAACGGTAGAGGTTGACGGTCAAAATGCCTTGTATGAGATATTGAAAATGGAGTTGCAAGCAAAAAATGAGCAGATAGCAGCCTTGCAAGCGGAGCTGTCCAAGGAGCGGCAGCACAGCCAGAAGCAAGCGGAAAAAATAGCGGTATTGGCGGACCAGGCCCAAAAATTACAGCTTGCCCAAATGTCACCGCAGCTTATGGATGGGGGCGGTGGTGCTGCTGATCTGGCAGAGCCAGAGCCGATACCATCATCAAGACAGACTCAGCAGCCGGAGCAGCCTAAGAGTTGGTGGAGCCGGTTGTTTGGAAAATAGAAAGGAGTAAGAGCTGGTGGACATAGGTAGAAGTGCTAGTGAAAAAGTGGTAGAATAAAGTAAGAGTTTGATGGGTCAATTATCATCGGGAGGTTAGCTTTATGAAAGATGAATATAAGCGTGGCTTAATCTCAGTTTGTATCTTTGTGTTAATCTTTTTTGTCTTTAAGCTGCTTGTTGGAGTATCTGCTTATGATGATGGAATAGAAGCTATGAGGTTTCTTTCTGCTGTGCTTGGAGCAGGTTGTTATTGGGTTGGTAGTAGAAAATGAAAAATGAAAAAGCAGGCTACTTATGTAGCCTGCTTTTTTTGTGGCTAGTTTTTATGAACCGTAAGTAAAGTAGATGGAATAATCCAGAGTATTTTCTTTAAGTTCAATGTCGAAAATTGTCGTAAACGGACACTTCAAGGAAGTTCTTGTAAAGCAGTTAGTTTTGGAAGTAGAAACGCTACGGATACCGGGTTCTTCCATCCAAGCATCCCCATTAGCTGCGGATTTAGGAGAGAAACGCCAGGTTTTCACATCGGTTTCAGAAAAAGCATTTTGCACATCTTGTGCATCAACATCGTATGACCAGGATGTAGAACCACCACCAGAAATACCCTCTTTAGACCCACTCAGTTCCAGACTGTGAGTTGTACTAGAGCCATTGGAACCACCCCTCTCTTGTTCATCAAAACGGGAAATTTTCTACTGCCATTATAAATAATTTTGGGCATTATGGCAATAGAAAACGAGGAATATTGCTGCATTTTTGGAGAACTGTCCGGAGGCGGCGGGGCCGAAGTCCCGGCTCTGGCAATCCCCCGCGGGAGCGCGCGAAAGCACTTTCATACTGACGCCCCAACGGGGCGGCGGTGTGAAAGTGCTTTTGCGTTACTTTCTCACCGAGAAAGTAACAAAGAGGTCTTGCCCCCTTGCAGGGGCTATGGTAAGATGGGATTGGTAAGAGGTTTAGACGATAGAAAGGGTGGGTGATTTTATCGGTACAACTATTTCCGGCATGACTGGCCGGGGCAGTATCCGGCATAACAACCGGAGATTTTCAGCGGCGAATGTAGACCGGAGCCGGACGGAGCAGAATGTGACTTTTTGCAACGATGATCTGAAACAGGTCTACCATGAGATCTTCGACGAGGCACTGGAGGCATACAACGCCGGGAAGAAAAAGACAAGGGATAAGATCCCAGACTACTACGAGCATATCCGGCAGAGCAAGCAGGAGAAGCTGTTCCATGAGGCCATCTTCCAGATCGGCAATCTGAATGACTGCGGCTGCGGTACGGAGGGCGGCCAGCGGGCAGCGGAGGCTCTGATTGAGTACGCAAAGAGCTTTCAGGAGCGGAATCCCCATCTCCATGTGTTCAACATGGTGCTGCACATGGACGAAGCCACGCCGCACCTTCATGTAGACTATATCCCGGTAGCAACGGAGCAGACGAGGGGACTGTCAACGAGAGTGTCTATGAAGCAGGCGCTCAAGCAGCAGGGCTTTACAGGTGTTGGTCGGAAACAGACCGAGTGGAAGGCTTGGATGGATCGGGAGAAGGAAGTGCTGACGGAGATCGCTCAGCAGCATGAATTTGAAATTATTTCTCTCGGCAGTAACCGGCGGCACATGGAGCTGCCGGAGTACCGGGCGGCGATCCAGGAGGCCGAGGCCGTGCAGGAGCAGACAGCGGCAGCCTTGCAGGAGCTGGCAGATATGCAGGAGAAGAAAACGGAGCTGAAGGGAGAGATTAAGTCGCTCTCCGGCACTGTGGCGGCGCTGAAGGCCGCAGAACGGGTGCGGGTGGACTTCGATACCATCCAGCCGGAAAAAACGCTCACAGGGGCTGTCAAGGGCGTTACTGTGGACCAGATCCGGCAGCTAAAGGATGTAGCTATGACTGGAGCTGCCGCAAAGCAGACGGTCGTAGATCTGAAGAAGAAAAACGCTGTGCTGGAAGAAGAAAAAGCAGAGCTGAAAAAGAAGATTCCTTCCGTCCATGAGAAGATGGAGGCGGCAGCGCAGCGTAGCCGTCTTGAAAGCCAAAATCGGCAGCTATGGAGTGAAAACGAGGAACTGAAGGAGGCGTTGGAGGAAGAACGCAGCTTTTCAGATCGGCTGCTGGAGGGCATTGATCGGGTACTGGATATGCTGGAGCGTCACCTGCCGAAGCAGCTTCTCCACCTCGTCGATAAGGCGAGAGATCTACTGCCGGAGCATCAGACTTACCGGCAGGAAAAACAGCACGAGAGAGGTCATTCTTGGGGCGATATGAGCCTGTGAAAATAGCCTGTCCGAAGGGGCTTGCAACCGGCTTTCGGACAGGCTATAATAACAGACGAAAATAGGGAATTACTGTATTGATAATATATGCCCCCCTAAGGGCCTTTGGGCCCAAAACAAAAAAGAGAAATTTTCTCTCAGAAAGGGAGAAAGTCGGAGGGGAAAAGAGGGTGTGCGGAGGGGTGTGGGAATGTGGTAAACCTGAAAGGTTTTCCATCATTTCCATGCCCCGGAGCAGGGGGAAAGGGAGAGGTGGCTTTCTCTTTAAGCCCCCGAAGGGGGCGCTCTTTGGCTCTCCCTTTCCCCCTATCGTTTTCAGCAGTTTTGAGAGGTGTCGTAGATGTCTGATTATATGGATTGTTATGAGTATCTGAGCGCCCAGTTCCCGGAGGTGGGCGGCTGTGAATTTTATGAGGAACTGTTCCCGGATAATGAGAAATCCGGGGAGATATATACGGATTTCTCCCACCCGAATGCTATCTATCTGTATAGGGACGAAGAAAGAGGGCGGGAGCGTCGCCGGATTATGCTGAAAGATACCTGGGAACAGGATTACATGGAGTATGTGGAGCAGAACCCTTTAACGCTGTGCAGTGGTCTTGTGTACCGCAGGAGGGCAAATAAGTTGCAGAACGCCCAGCGTATGAACGCCCTTATTTTTGATTTGGATGGTGTGGGACTGATGGAGCTGCGGAACTTGTTTCTGCGGTTTGGCGGTGATCCTGAGAAGCTGCGGCGGCTGCCTATGCCGACTTTTATTGTGTTGTCCGGCACAGGGCTGCATATATATTATGTTTTTCAGGAACCCGTGGATTTATACCCGAATATCAAGGTGCAGCTTAAAAGCCTGAAATATGATCTGACTTTCCGCATGTGGGAGTATAAGGCCACATCGAAGCAGAAAGCGATACAGTATCAGTCTATTAACCAGTGCTTTCGCATGGTGGGGAGTATCAATGATAAGCATGGGACGGAACTTGTGGCCTTCCGAACTGGGGAGCGTGTTACGCTGGACTATCTGAATGCCTACGCAAAGCCGGAGAACCGGGTAGATGTAAATAAACCGTTCCGGCCTACGAAAATGACAAGGGCACAGGCAAAAGAGAAGTACCCGGAGTGGTATGAGCGTGTTGTGGTACAATGTAATAAAAGGCGGAAACAATGGGATATTGCCGGGAAGGTGCATGGCAGTGACCCGTATGCGCTTTATCACTGGTGGCTGCGGCAGATCGGCGGGATTGAAGGCGGCCACAGGTATTTCTTTCTGATGTGCCTTGCCATTTATGCCTATAAGTGTGGGGTGCCGAAGAAGCAGCTCCGTCAGGATATGAAAAAAGCATTTGCAGAGCTGCAGAAGGTGGAGCATGTCAATCCCTTGACCGAGGACGATATACGGAGCGCACTGGAGGCCTACGATAAGGAGTATTACAATTTTACAATTTCCGACATTGAGGCTTTGACGAATGTGCGGATTGACAGAAATAAGAGAAATGGAAGAAAGCAGGAACAGCACTTACAGTTTGCTCGTGGTATTCGTGGTGTTAAAGCGAATTTGGGAGAACATGTTTCTGGTGGCGGTCGCCCATCGGCACGGGAACGGGTGCATGAGTGGAGGGAGCAGCACCCGGAAGGCCGGAAAGCCGATTGCCATAGGGACACTGGCCTTGACCCGAAAACCATTCGGAAATGGTGGGAGTATCAGCCATCAAAAGTGCAGTTTGAGGACGGGCATATTACGGTGAAAGTTGCTCCGTCTCAGAAAATGAGTGATCTGCTGGTCGAGGCGTTTAAGGACAGGCCGTAGAATGGCCCCAGGAGGCCCTGTGAGGCGTTTTATCTGTTCAAATGGGTTTTTATCTGTTGAGGATAAAAAACGCCCTTATGGGCGTTTTTCGAGCTTTTTGGCGAGGTTGTAAAAGTAAAAAATATTTGCAAAGCACTTGCAAAACGCATGAATATTGAGTATAATAATAGTGCAAATTATAAAGAGATGAAAGGAGTGCATTTATATGGCTGCAACGAAAGGAAATATGACTTTAAGAATGGAACCTGAGTTGAAGGCACAGGCGGCTGCCCTTTTCAAATCTCTTGGAATGGATTTGAGTACCGCAACAGGTATTTTCTATCGGCAGGCGCTCAGGTGTCATGGTTTGCCTTTTGAAGTAAAGCTCGACGAGCCGAATGAAGTTACCTATGCGGCTATGGAGGCGGCAGAAAAGGACGAGGATATGTATGGCCCCTTTGATAGCGTGGCGGAAATGATGGAGGCTCTGAATGCTTAAACCGGAATTTTCAGGACAGTTTAAACGGGACTATAAATTGGCAATAAAAAGAGGTTGTGACCCTAAGAAGCTGGAAGAAGTCGTTTCTATTTTGTGCCGGGAGGAACCATTACCACCGTCATACCGAGATCACGCTCTTACAAATTCGAGAAACTATAAAGGCATGAGGGAGTGCCATATTGAACCGGATTGGCTTCTGGTTTATAAGATTGTTCGAGAAACGCTTATTTTGAAGCTAATCCGTACAGGCTCTCATAGTGATTTATTCTAAGAAAGGAGACGGGCTGCAGATGGACGGGTGGAACAAAGAAGAGATTAGCCAACTGCAGCTTCCCGATCCAAATGATACCGACCCACACCCCAGGCTCTTGCTGAATGGGTATGGTATTCATGCGGGGAGCTGTTATACTGCGCTCATGCCAGACGGGTGGCATGAGATTACCCTTGAAATCAGGTGGGAGCCGACTGGCCCTGCCTGCTGGTACATATCAACACCGGGGTATCGGGATATTTGTCCGATTGGCCTTTTCGTAAAAGTATGAAAACAATCCGACAGATTGCCACGGAATGCGGCGTGTCTGAACAGGCGGTGCGGGCATGGTGCAGGCGAAACAATGTTGCGAAAGATGCGAAAGGAAGTTTCGCAATTGACGAAAGCATAAAAACCGCCATATATCAGCATTATCGGGTGGTAGAGCGAAAGGAAGTTTCGCAACCTGCGAAAGCAAGTTGCGAAACTTGCGAAACCTCCGAAACAGTGTTGATTGCCATGCTTCAAAAGGAATTAGACCTGAAAAGTGAGCAGCTCGCTGTAAAGGACAAGCAGATTGAGGAACTGAATGCAAGGCTGGCAGAAAGTAACGCCGCCCTTGTCGCTGCACAGCAGACCGCACAGGCGGCGCAGGCGCTTCATGCGGGGACAATCCAGAAACAGCTTGTCGAAGGCAGTGCGGCCTGTGCAGATCAATCCGAACAGGAGCCGCAGGAAAAAAGAAAATGGTGGAGCAAGCTGTTCAAAGGTTAAACGGACAGGAAAATAGAAAATCCAATTTAGGAGGGGCTATATGAAACGATACATAAGTATATTGCTGTTGGCGGCTTTTTGCTTTTTATTGTCTGGCTGCAGCAGTAACCCACCAGCCGAAACAGAACCGACGGAAGAAATATCAGAGTCGGTTGAAGTGGAGCGGCCGGAGGAAATGCCGGAGATGTGCCAAATCGGGAAAATGGAATTTGCCCTGCCTACAAACTGCACCTATTACGGAGAAGCGGAGGTGGAGGGCAGCGAAACCATTTACCTGTATATGGGGGATTATCAGGTGGTTGTATCTTCCGACCCATTTCCGCATGATATTTCCCTGACAGATATGGACGAGGCTGCTTTAGAGCTGTATATAGGATCCTTGTCGGAGGGAAGCTATCAGATTGCGGGCTGTCAGGCGGCAGTGGTGGGGAAATATCCTTATCTGCTTTTAGCCTATCACGATGAGGCGCTGGAAACGGACTACAGTGTGTACCATACCATTATTGACGGACAGGTTTATACCTTTGTCGGGTATCGGGAAGGGGACGAACCGGTCAGCGAGCAGGAACAGGAATTTTTATATGAGCTGGTTTCCACCATGACCGAAGCGCCGGAGGAGGACGAAGCATGAGAAAATGGAAATTAAGATGGTTTTCTGTTGTTTTGGCTGCCGTGCTCATGGTATCTGTTGTTCCGAACACCTCAAGCGTTTCTGCGGCGGGCAATGGGGAGCTGACGCGATATAATTTTTATTGGAAAGAAACTTTTTCCGGCGGCACTACGTACATTATGTATTATGGGTCAGATTACGCGTGTGAGCTGGGAAACGGTTGGTTTTTCGGATTTAACCTGGGTACGCTGCTCTCCGATAAATATCTGGAAGGACAGGGATTGGTGGATTATATTCGTCAGGCAATCGAAACCAAAACGATCCCAGATGAACTTTTACAGCCAAGAGGCAGTTACGGATCTGCAGTAGTGGGTATGTATGATTTAAATGAGGTGCCGCCCGTTTTCTGGTATCGGGGAGATTTAGTAGACATCAGCAGAGATCGGGGGGAAGGAATCCATTCATATACACTCCCTGCCGGTGATGAGATTATATATGTGGATTACATAAACAACGAGATTCGGCCTCAGGAGCTTCAGCTTTTCGGCGGGGTGGACGGCCTGTTTGCCAATAATGTGCGCTATAGCCGCGCCGAGGACGTTGGGAGCTATAACGGAACCCCTATTTATAATTATTCCTACGAGGAATATGTAGAAACGTTCGGGGAAGACCCGCCATTGCCCCCCGGCTGGAAATTTGAAACGGAACGGGTGGATAAAAGAGAGCTGGAGGCGCTGATTAAGGACATCGGCGTAAATTATTATCCCTATTTCCGTTCCTTTACGGAAAACAGCTGGAAGCCTTTGGAGACAGCCTTTTATGCCGGTATTGACGTGAATAGTAATGCCAAGGCTACAAAAGAAGATGTTGACGAAGCGGTTTACAACATCAAATATTACCGAACGCTGTTGCAGCTAAAGCCGGGTGAAAAGAGCCTTGACCAGCAGCGCCGGGAAAAGGCTGTAAAGGATTTTTGGGATATGATGACAAAGGCCATTGATAATTTCCGCAAGGTAAAGGACGCTGCGGAGTATGTGCCGGACGACCGGGTAGGGGATTGGGTCGATAAGGCGAATACGGTGACGGATAAATTTGATAAGGCGGAAACAGTAGTAAAGGGCGGATATGACGCTTACGAGTGGTTCGATGCATTAAACCGGGCGTCGAAAACCCAAACAAACGGCCAGGTAAACGAAGGGATCTATGATATTATCCGAAAGACAAACGAAATTATCATGACCCCGTTCGGAAAAGGAGCCCAGGATTTTACCGGAGAGGGCGGAGTTACGGTGGCGAAAGGGATTAGCGGAAAGGCTCATACAAGCAAAGTGGCTACTGAGACTTATACGGACGCAGGCCAGTTTGATGAGGCAATCAAGAGTATGGTGCCCCCGGCTCTGCGGAAAAACGGTGGCAGATAAAAAATCGGAATAAGATAGCGAAAAGGCGTTGAGCACATCATTCTCAACGCCTTTTCTGCGTTTGTTTTCGGCTGTATCAGCGGCACAAACAATAACGGTTTACCCGTTTATATTATGAACGGGTAAACCGTTATAAGTAAGATAATCGGTATATGTTATTGACTTATTCGGTGCTTTGTGGTAAAATAAAAATATTCCTAAATCTCATATTTTGAGAAGTCAAAACAGGCTTGATACCCCTGTATGATGTGCGGACTTGCCCCAGTAGCCTTTGCGAAATCGTGGGAAAGCACATCATTGACCTTCACACGAGTAATCCTTGTGAAAGTGTGTTGTAAGGAAAACGTATCGTGAATGTAGCCGGACATACTGACAAAGTGCCGGAGAGCTGGTTCCTCTAAAAAGAACCCGACAGATCTTCCACTGCTCGTAGAATGGGAATAAAGGGAGCTGCACACATAAGCAGTAAAAAAGTGTTTGGGGAGCAATCCCAACAGTCACACATAAGACTATAAAAAGTGTATTTGCCGACTGTCGTGTCCCGATGGGCGGGCAGGAGGCGGCTCAGCTTCAACGAAAATCAAATATGAGGGAGGCGGTTTTCTTGGGAAGAAGGAACAAGGAGTATTCCAAAACCCTGCACCAGCAGGCGTATGACCGCCTGACTGGTATGCAAGCCTTTGGCGAAAGCAAAAGGGAAGCAAAGGACACGGAAACGGATAGGGAAAAGATTTTTTCTTGCAGCACCTATCAAGCCTACTGGAAACACACAAAATATTTTATCAAATATATTCAGGCGAACCACCCGGACTGTACCACGCTGAAAAGCGCAAAAAAATATGTGAATGAGTGGCTGCAGGTACGGGCGGAACAGGGATTGTCTGCTTGGACGGTGCAGCTTGAAGCAAAGGCGCTCGGCAAGCTGTACGGGATAAGGCCGGACGATGAAAAATATTTTAAGCCGCCCAAACGGAACAGGGCGGATATAAAACGGAGCCGGGGCGACACAGTTCGAGACCGGCATTTTTCGGCTGCGAACAACGACGAGCTGATTAAATTCTGCAAAGGAACCGGACTGCGCCGAGGGGAGCTTTCCGATCTGCGGGGCGGGGAGCTGCGGACGAAAGCGCAGATTGAGCAGGAAATTTCCCGTCTTGAAGCTATACCGGAGCAGAAACGGACGAAAGCAGAAACCGGGCGGCTCGGCGTTCTGAAAGATACCCGGCTGTTCGATAGTGAGTATTATGTATTCGTCCGTAACGGAAAGGGCGGCAGGGAGCGTCTTAGTCCCATTATCGGCAAGCATGTGGAGCAGATAGTGGAACGGATTCGAAGCACCCCGGAAGGGGAAAAGGTCTGGCAGTATGTCAATGGGAATGCGGACATTCACTCGTACCGGGCGCAGTATGCTACGGATATGTACCGGGCGCACGCAAGGCCGATTGAGCAAATCCCTTATGACAAGGTAAACAAGGGGACGGGAAAACGGTATCAGAGCGAAGTCTATACTTGCAGGAAGGACGAAGCCGGCAAGAAGCTGGACAAGGCAGCTATGCTGGTATGCAGCAAGGCGCTGGGACACAATCGGATTAGCGTGGTAGCTGACAACTATATCCGTGGTTTGTAAGGGAGGAATGCGGTATCGCTGAATTTGTAAAAAAGACGATGTTAAACTACAGGGCAGTTCCGGGCGGGCAGTCTGACCCGGAGTGTACCCATGTGATTTTAGAGAAAGAGGAATATGGAAGGCTGGTTGCCGAGAAACAAAGGGCTGTGGAGGACGCAGCCGAAGCCAAAAGATCAGCAAGGCTGCAGATAGACAGGGAGTGGAGAAACGCACAGGCCGAAATAGAACAGGCAAAGCAGGAAGCGCAGGAAACCGTGGACAGTATGCAGGAGACGCTTGACGGGGCATACAGGGAAATCGAGTACCTGCAAAGTCTGAATGAAAACCTGCTTCGTATCTCGAAAGAAAGAGCAAACGCTGAACGGAAATTAAAGCCGAAAAAAGGGCATACTGGTTATGTAGTGCTTGCCTCGAAAGAGAAGGAATACCGCTACAAGGTAGACCGGAGAAATTGGGATGCGGTTATGCTTTGGGAAACAACGGTACAAAGCCCATACACAGTCGATTTTACGGAAGAACAGGCAAGGAAACAAACGGAGGAATTGACGGACATGGGCGGTCTGATTTCCCGCATAGGGATTGAAGAATGCTTCCCAGGCAAGTACGATGATATGATAGACAGCCCCAGAGGGTTCCAGTTAGCAGCTTTGAATGTTATGCTGGAAAGGCGGCTGCAGGCGAACTATAAGACGGGGTATTGGGAGGTTGTCTTTTCCCATACAAAGCCCCTTGGTCCGTCAACTCTTTTGGTGCGACGGCGATGGCGGGGTATACGGCAGCCAATAACCTGCTTGGCTTTTTGTATGTTTCAGTCAATTCCATCACACAGGCCTGCATGAGTTTTACGAGTCAGAATTTTAGTGTGGGAAAATATAAGAGAATGGACCGAGTTCTTATGGATTGTCTGATTTTGTCTGTGAGTGTTGCTGCTGTGCTTGGATGCAGCGCATATTTCTTTGGGGCACAGATACTGACGATCTATACCAAAGAACCGGATGTGATTGCATGTGGATTGGAAATACTTTCCATCACAACCGTGCCGTATTTCCTGTGCGGCATCATGGATCTTTTCCCAGGCGCACTGCGTGGTATGGGGTATTCCTCTGTTCCCATGATATTGTCTGTAATCGGCACGGTCGGGATGCGTATTTTATGGATCTTTGTATTTTTCCCGCTTCACAGATCCCTGTATTTTCTGTTTATCTCGTATCCGGCGTCCTGGCTGGCTACGATCATAATGCAGGTGATCTGCTATTATTTTGTGCGGAAAAAATGCTTATCGGCTGTGAAGAATCCAGATTTGGAAAAAATACGTCAGTGACAGGTGTAATCTGAAACCAAATCCAGCAGGAGCCTGCACCAACACAATCCCCGCGTCTCG
>OGYW01003234.1_pt1 | contig 11081 bp, 8 predicted proteins | sample 1576621 | NCBI WGS metagenome assembly OGYW01 (sample SAMEA3541528, study PRJEB24748) | human gut metagenome | biome: human gut; feature: human-associated habitat; material: faeces | place: China | collected 2012 | reverse complement strand
CTCGAGCTTCTGAACGCCTGGGGCTCGGATATTTCCATCGTGCTGCTGGACATCGTGATGCCCGACATGGACGGCTTCGATGTCCTCTGCCGAATGTCCGCCCAGGGCTGGCTCGAGGACATCCCCGTCGTGATGATCTCCAGCGAGGATTCCTCCCAGACCGTCCGCCGCGCCTACGAGCTGGGTGCTTCAGACTACATCAGCCGCCCCTTCGATGCCCGCATCGTCCACCGCCGCGTCTCCAATGTCGCCCGGCTCTACGCCCGTCAGCGCCGTCTCAGTGCGCTGGTGTCCCAGCAGTTCTATGACCGGGAGAAGAACGACCAGATCATGATCGGCATCCTCAGCCAGGTCACGGAGATCCACAACAGCGAGAGCATCCACCACATCTCCCGGGTGCAGCGCATCACCAGCATCCTGCTGGAGCGTCTGTGCCAGAAGACCGACATCTACGGCCTGAGCGGAATGGACCGCTACCTCATCACGACGGCCTCTGCCCTCCACGACATCGGCAAAGTTGCTATCGACGACCGCATCCTCAACGCCCACGACCTGACGCCGGAACAAACCGCCATCCTCCACCCCCCCCCCATTCTGGGTGCGCAGATGCTGGAAAATCTGTCCCAGTATCAGGACGAGCCGCTGGTAAAATTTGCGATCCAGATCTGCCGCTGGCACCATGAGCGCTGGGACGGCAGCGGCTATCCCGATGGCCGGAAGGGCGATGACATCCCCATCGCAGCACAGGTAGTAGCGCTGGCAGATGCCTATGACGGTCTGACCGGCAAGCGGGACAAGCGCGAGGCCCTCTCGCAGGCGGCGGATGCTGCATCAGCGTCCGCCGGCGGCTTTTTGCGCGCTGGAATCGCCGCGTTTTCGCGCGGGGGTTGTGCGGGGAGGAGTTTTGTGGTACATTAAAAAAATAGAAATCGAGAGAGATCGCAAAACACTACTCGTGAAATTTCACAGAAAGGCGGGAGCACCATGGATGTTCTGCGTTTCAAACAGGCCAACTGCAAAAACTGCTACAAATGCGTCCGGTTCTGCCCGGTCAAGTCCATCCGCGTCTATCAGGGTCACGCACAGATCATTTCCAGCGACTGCATTCTCTGCGGCAACTGCGTGTCTGTCTGCCCGCAGCACGCAAAGGAGGATATCAGCGACGTCGGCCAGATCCGGGAGCTGATCGCCTCCGGAAAACAGGTCGTCGTAAGCGTCGACTCGTCGTACATCGCCTATTTTGACACCCCCGGTTTTCAGGGCATCGAAAAACCGCTCAAGGCGCTCGGCTTCACGGCGGCACACGAAACTGCGGAGGGCGCCTATCTGGTCAAGAAGGAGCTGGAAAAGCTCGCCGCCCAGCCGGGTGATGCGCCGATCATCACGTCGGGCTGTTCGACGATCGTACTCTATGTGGAAAAGCATCTGCCGGAGGCGCTGCCGTATCTCGCTCCGGTGCTCTCGCCGATGCAGGCGCATGCCGTGCTGCTGCGCGAGCGCTATCCGGGCGCGACCATTGTCTACATCAGTCCCTGCATCTCCAAGAAGGAGGAGACGACGCGCTTTGAGAGCGTCGGCGCCGATTATGACATTACCTTCACGGAGCTCGAGGAGTGGATGAACGAGGCCGGCGTCGCCGTTGACCCGAACGTCCCGGCAGATGAGCCGATGCTCTCGCGCGCTTATACGATCACAAACGGTGTCCTGCATTCCATGGCGCTCGATTCCGGGCGCGATTATCTGTTCCTTGACGGTCTGGACGACAGCATCCAGACGCTCAAGAGCGTTGTCAATGGCGAGCTGCGCAACTGCTTCATCGAGATCGCCGCCTGTCACGGCAACTGCGTCGGCGGTCTCGCGTTCCGGCAGAAGCATACAAACCTGCTCGAGTCGCGCCGCCGCGTGATCCAGAGCGCCAACGGCAGCAAGAACTTCGACATTCAGGATCCGGTCAACATGCGCCGTGTGCTCATCGACAAGAAGCATCCGACCGATTTGCCGCCGGAATCCGTCATCAGCGGCATCCTGCGCAAGATGGGCAAATTCAGCCCCGCGGATGAGCTCAACTGCGGCCTGTGCGGTTACCGCACCTGCCGCGACAAGGCCATCGCCGTCTATGAAGGACGCGCCGAGATCAGCATGTGCATGCCCTACATGAAGGAGCGCGCCGAGACCTACTCCGAGAAGATCATCAATGTCTCGCCCGAGGGCATTGTCACGGTCGGTAAAAAGCTCAAGGTGCGGCAGATCAACAAGGCGGCCTGCAAGATCTTCGGCATCAAGGATCCGGCGGATATCATCGGATATCCGGTGTCGCGCATCATGGATGAGTACGACTTCGTGAAGATGATCAGTCAGGATGAGACACAGGTCACGGACGAGGTCTTTCTCGCTGACTACAACGTCTATCTCGAGCGCATCTTCATCTGCGACCCGGAGCGGACGCTCTTTACCTGCATCATGCGCGACGTGACCAAGGCGCGCCAGCGCCGCAACAAGATCCAGAAGACGAAGATCCATGCGGCTGATCTGGCGGACGATATCATTGCAAACCAGCTGCGCATCGTGCACGAGATCGCAAGTCTGCTCGGTGAAACGGCGGCGGAGACCAAGGTGGCTGTGCACGATCTGAAGGAAGCCATCATGCTTGATGAGGACGGCGATGATGATGCGTAAACGAACGAATCGCTGCAGGAACACGGTCTGGGACATCAGCGTCATCAGCCGCAACAAAAACGGGGAGACGCTCTGCGGCGACCAGTGTGCGCTCGAATGGGCCGACAATGACGCGACGGTCATCCTCTCCGACGGTCTCGGCAGCGGCGTCAAGGCCAACATCCTCTCCACGCTGACAACGACCATGCTCACGACCATGCTCAAGGGCAACGTGCCGATCGACGAGTGCGTTACGACCGTGGCGGAAACGCTGCCCATGTGCAGGGAGCGCAAGCTCGCCTATGCGACCTTTACGATCCTGCAGACGGCCGGCACCCGCGCGCGCCTGATCCAGTATGACAACCCGAACGCTGTGTTCGTGCACAACGGCGCGATCGGGAAATACAACTATTCCGTCAACTTCATTCAGGAAAAGGAACTGCACGAGAGCTACCTGCATTTTGACGTTGGTGATATGCTTGTACTCTTCAGCGACGGCGTGTCGGAGGCCGGGCGCGGCGTGACGACGGACGCCGGTTGGGCGCGTCAGGATATTGAGGATTTTATCCTGCGCAATTATTCACCCACCGTCTCCTCACAGCGCATGGCGGCCAGTATCCTCTCGACCGTCAAGACGCTGGACATGGACGCTATGCATGATGATACGACTGTTGTTGTCGCGCGCCTGCGTGAGCGCTGTCCGGTCAACGTCATGATCGGCCCGCCCGAGAGCAAGGATGATGATCTGAGCACCATGCGCCTGTTTTTCGGCAAGGATGGCAAGCATGTTGTCTGCGGCGGCACCACGGCCAACGCTGTCGCGTCATATCTGGGCGTAAAGGTGCACACGCTGTCCGGCAGCGGCACGGAGGAGGTGCCGCCGATGAGCGAGATCCACGGTGTGGATCTGACGACCGAGGGCGTCGTTACGGTCAATGTGACGATGGAACGCATCAAGGACTATCTTGCGGATGGCATGTACACGCTCGAGCTCGCCCGTATGAAGGACGGCGCGTCCAGGCTCGCGCTCGTGCTGCTCGAGGAGGCGACGGAGGTCAATGTCCTCTTCGGCAACGCGAGCAACCTCGCCCAGCAGGATACCGAGTTCAGCTTTGAGCGCAAGCTGCAGTTGGTGCAGGAGCTGCGCGATATGCTGACTCTGGCCGGAAAAACAGTAAAAATGAGCATCTGCTGACAGATGCCGATATTCACGGAGTGACCCTAACGAATGAAGATCCGAACTTTTTTTGCAGTATTGCTGTGTAAGCTTGCGCGCGGCCTGCTGCGGCTGCTGCGCCGCGGCGGCACGGCGTTTCCCGGCCGCGTGGCGCTCAAGGTGTACCCGCAGGTGCTCGGCGTGCTCTCGCGGGGGGTGCGCGTCATCCTTGTCACCGGCACGAACGGCAAGACGACCAGCTCCCGCATGATCGAGCAGGCATTTGCCGATGCGGGCCTCAACTACTTTGCCAACCGCTCGGGCGCAAACCTCATCTCCGGCATCACGGCGGAGTTTGCCATGCACAGCACCCTGACCGGCAGGCCGAAGTGCCAGTTTGCCGTCATTGAGTGCGACGAGGCTGCGTCCAAGACCGTGCTCAAGTACCTCAAGCCGGAGGTCATCGTGGCGACGAATGTTTTTCGCGACCAGCTCGACCGCTACGGCGAGATCACGCACACGCTCAATAACATCATCGAGGGCATCCGCCACACGCCGGAGAGCGTTTTGTGCATCAATGCCGACTGCTCACTCATCGCGTCCATCCCGGAGCATGTGCCGAACCCGGTCGTGCGCTTCGGCGTGAACGTTCCGCTCGGCGGCGACGACCTGACGGAGATCTCCGACGCGCCGCACTGCATCCACTGCAAGACCGAATATGTCTACGACTACCGTACTTACGGGCATGTGGGTGCATTTCGCTGCCCGAAGTGCGGCTATCACCGCGAAGCCCCGCAGGTCGCCGTCACGGCGGTGCAGAACCTCGGCGTGGACACGAGCGATGTCACCATGTCCATCGGTGGGCGGGAGTACGCCGTACACATCAACCTTCCGGCGGCGTACAACATCTATAACGCCGTCGGCTCGGCGGCTGCGCTGTCTGCGTTCGGCTTCACACCGGAGGCGATCGTGCACGCGCTCGGCGCGTTCGGCTGCGGCTTTGGCCGCATGGAGAAATTCGACCTGCGCGGCACACCCGGCCGCATGATGCTTGTGAAAAATCCCGCCGGCTGCAACCAGACCATGCGCTATCTTGCCGGCCTGAACGAGGATGCGACGTTTGTCGTCTGCCTCAACGACCGCGACGCCGACGGTACGGACATCTCATGGATCTGGGATGCCGACTTTGAGCGGCTCGCCGCCATGGGCGAGCACCTGCGGCAGGTGTTCGTATCCGGCACGCGCGCCGATGAGCTGCGCCTGCGCCTGAAATATGCGGGCGTGGATGAGGCGCACATCGAGGTGTTTTACGATTATGACCCGTTGATCGACGCGATGTGCGCATCGGAATACCCGGTGTTCATCATGCCGACCTATACGGCTATGCTGGACCTGCGCGGCCGGCTGCAAAAGCAGCTCGGCGGAAAGGAGTTCTGGGAATGAGCGAAAAGACCCTGCGTATCTGCCATCTTTACCCGGACCTTCTGAACCTCTACGGCGACCGGGGCAATATTCTCTGCATGCGCCGCCGTTTGGAGTGGCGCGGCATCGACGCCGAGGTGACGGAGGTCACGGTCGGCCAGCAGGCGGATTTCACACAGTTTGATCTGTTTTTCATCGGCGGCGGTCAGGACTTTGAGCAGGAGGTGCTCCTGTCCGACCTGAAAGCCGGAAAGGGCGGCGAGATCAAGGCTGCCATTGCCGACGGCAAAACGTTTCTGACCATCTGCGGCGGCTACCAGATGCTCGGCAGCTACTACCGCACGTGGGACGGCAAGCAGTGCGACTTCATCGGCGCGATCGACTATTATACCGTCGGAGCAAAGGAGCGCATGATCGGCAACACGATCTTCGAGTGTCTGCCGGAGTCCGGCGGCAGTACGGTCGTCGGCTTTGAAAACCACAGCGGCAAGACCTACCTCGGCAGCGGCGTGTCGCCGCTTGGTAAGATGCTCGTCGGCGGCGGCAACAACGGGGAGGACGGCTTTGAGGGCGTGCGTTATCAAAACGTCTTCGGCACATACAGCCACGGCCCGGTGCTGCCGAAAAATCCGGCATTTTGCGACCATCTGCTCGCAACGGCGCTGCGTGGCCGCTATCCGGAGCTGGAGCTGCAGCCGCTCGACGACGCGGCCGAGCGTGCCGCGCACGACACCATGGTGCAGCGGCTGACGGAAAAATAATGGCATGTAAAATGGGCGCATCCGTCTGGATGCGCCCACCGTGCGTCTCATATTAAAAATCCTCCGGGATCGGAATGTCCGCGCGCGGAACCTTGTCCCAGGAAAAGTCCGCCGCCAACTCCGCAGCCGTCACCGGCGCGTCCGTCGGACGCAGACCCGCGAGCTTTGCAAGCTTGCCGGTCAGCTGCTCGGGTGTGTATTTCTGCCGCAGGGCCTCCATGTTCAGGTCGCCCTCGCGCTTGGAGAGCTTGCGCCCGTCCGGCGCGACGAGCAGCGGCGCGTGTGCGTATTCCGGGGCCTTGCCGCCGAGCGTTTCCATCAGCCAGATCTGCCGCGGCGTGGAGTCAAGCAGATCGCGCGCGCGCACAACGCGCGTGATGCCCATGTCGAGATCGTCCATGCTTACGGCGAGTTGATAGGCAAATACTCCATCTGAGCGCCGGATGAGAAAATCGTCGCGCCCGTGCCGCAGTTCGGCCGCCTGCGGACCGTAGTGCGCATCAACGAAGGCAATGTCCGCATCCGTGACCGCAAGCTTTTTCGCGGCGCGGCGACCCATGCGCAGGCGCTTTTGCACCTCCTGCTCTGACAGCGTCCGACAGGGGCAGCCGGCTTCGCGCGGCTCACCGGGGTGCGGCGCGCTGGCTGCCAGACGCTCTGCGCGGCTGCAATAGCAGTCATACACCATGCCGCGCGCGGTCAGTGTGTCCAGCGCGGCGGTGTAGCGCTCCGTGCGCGTGCCCTGACGGTATTCGGCAGAGCCCGGCCGCCAGCCCTCGTCCCAGTCAAGCCCAAGCCAGAGGAGGTCGTCGCCCATCAGGTCAGCATAGTGCTCCCAGCTGCGCTCAGGGTCGAGATCCTCAAGGCGGAACACCATCGTCCCGCCGAGTGCGCGCACGTCCAACCATGCAAGCAGAAATGTCAGCATATTGCCAAGGTGCAGCCGCCCGCTCGGGCTGGGTGCGAAGCGGCCGCGGATCGTGTTATCCGGCATCGGTCATCCCTCCGGTTTCATTCTGAGCGTATTATAGCATAACCACGCCGGTTGGCAACGCTTTTGCGCCCAAATCCCTTGAAACCATGCGGGAAATCGGATATAATAAAGTGTTATTATCTGCGGAGGAATGTCTCATGGCGAAATCATCCATTGAAAAAACAAATGTCATGCGTCTGCTCGACCAGAAGAAGGTGCCCTACACGCCGCACACATATCCGCACGGCGACGATGCGGTGGACGGCGTGACCGTCGCCCAGATGACGGGCATGGACCCGGCGAAGGTGTTCAAGACGCTGGTCGCCCGCGGCGCGAGCAAGACGCCGTACGTGTTCGTCATCCCGGTCGCGTGCGAGCTTGACCTCAAGAAGGCGGCGAAGGCCGTGGGGGAGAAGTCCATTGCCATGCTGCACGTGTCCGAGCTCACGCCGCTTACGGGCTATGTGCGCGGCGGCTGCTCGCCGGTCGGCATGAAAAAGCAGCTTCGCACGGTCTTTGCATCTCAGGCGCTCGCGCAGGAGACCATCCTTGTCAGCGCCGGAAAGATCGGTTATCAGGTCGAGGTCGCGCCGCAGGCGCTCATCGCGCTCGTGCGCGCGGCAACGGCAGAGCTGACCATAGAATCCTAAGCAATTTCGGAGGCACCCATGCGGGATCATATTGTAATCAAAGGCGCGCGGGAGAACAATCTCAAGAACATTGATGTGGAAATTCCGCGCGATGCACTGGTCGTCATGACCGGCCTGTCTGGCTCCGGCAAGTCGAGCCTTGCGTTCGACACCATCTTTGCCGAGGGGCAGCGGCGCTATATGGAGAGCCTGTCCTCTTATGCGCGGCAGTTTCTCGGGCAGATGGACAAGCCCGACGTCGACTCCATCGACGGCATGAGTCCGGCCATCTCCATCGACCAGAAGACCACCAGCAAAAATCCGCGTTCGACCGTCGGCACGGTCACGGAGATCTACGACTACCTGCGTCTGCTGTGGGCGCGTGTCGGCGTGCCGCACTGCCCGAAGTGCGGCAAGGAGATCCGCCGTCAGACGGTCGACCAGATCGTCGATCAGATCGCGGCGCTGCCGCAGGCGACGCGCGTGCAGATCCTTGCGCCGGTCATCCGTGCACGCAAAGGCGAGCACCAGAAGGTGTTCGACGATGCCCGCCGCGGCGGGTATGTGCGCGTGCGCGTGGACGGCAGCATCTATGACCTCACGGAGACGATCACGCTCGATAAAAACCGCAAGCACAACATTGAGATCGTGGTCGACCGCGTCGTCATCCGCCCGGACCAGAACCGCCGCCTGACCGACGCCGTCGAGATCGCGTCGGCGCTCTCCGGCGGTCTCGTGCTTGCGGATATCCCGGAGGAAAAGCGCGAGATCCTCTTCTCGCAGAACTACGCCTGCGATGACTGCGGCATCTCGATCGAGGAGCTCACGCCGCGGATGTTCTCGTTCAACAGCCCCTACGGCGCGTGCCCGACCTGCGGCGGCCTCGGCACGCGGCTGCGCATCGACCCGGCGCTCATCATTCCGGACCCGTCGAAGTCCATCCTCGACGGCGGCATCACCGCGAGCGGCTGGAACGGCGTCAAGAATGAGAGCATCAGCCGGATGTATTACGACGCGCTGGCGGAAAAATATCACTTTGACCTTGCAACGCCCATCGGCGACCTGCCGGAGCGCGTGCGCGAGATCCTGCTCTACGGCACGGGGGATGAGGAGCTCACCCTGCACTACGACACAAATCGCGGCAGCGGCTTGCTGCGCCGCCCGTTTGAGGGCATTGTCTGCAATCTTGAGCGCCGCTATCAGGAGACGCAGAGCGATGCCATGCGCGCATCGCTTGAGGACTGTATGGCGGAGACGGCCTGCCCGGACTGTCACGGCGCACGTCTGCGGCCGGAGGTGCTGGCCGTCACGGTCGGCGGGCTGAATATTTCCGAGTTTACGGCGCTGCCGATCACGGAGGAGCTGGCGTTTCTCGACCGGCTCACGCTCAGCGAGAAAGACGCGCAGATCGCTGACAGCATTTTGCGCGAGGTGCGCTCGCGGCTGCATTTTCTGCAGAGCGTCGGCCTGCAGTATCTGACGCTTGCGCGCTCGGCGGCAACGCTCTCCGGCGGCGAGAGCCAGCGCATCCGGCTCGCCACACAGATCGGCTCGTCGCTCATGGGCGTGCTGTATATCCTCGACGAGCCGTCCATCGGCTTGCACCAGCGCGACAATGAAAAGCTGCTGGCCACGCTGCGCGAGCTGCGTGACCTCGGCAACACGCTCATCGTCGTCGAGCACGACGAGGACACCATGCGTGCGGCAGACTATCTCATCGATATCGGCCCGGGTGCGGGCGTGCACGGCGGGGAAGTGGTCTGCGCCGGTACGCCGGAGGAGGTCGCGCGCTGCGAGCGCTCCATCACCGGGCAGTATCTGTCCGGCAAAAAGAAGATCTCCGTGCCCGCGCAGCGCCGCTCCGGAAACGGCCACGCGCTCGTGATCCGCGGCGCGACCGAGCACAACCTCAAGCACGTGGATGTGCAGATCCCGCTCGGTGTCATGACGTGCGTGACCGGTGTGTCCGGCAGCGGCAAGTCCTCGCTCGTCAACGAGGTGCTGTATAAAACGCTTGCGAGCAGGCTTAACCATGCGAAGCTCCGTCCCGGGAAATGCGACGGGATCGACGGCGTGGAGTATCTGGATAAGATCATCAATATCGACCAGAGTCCCATCGGCCGCACGCCGCGCTCCAACCCGGCGACGTATACCGGCCTGTTTGACGATATCCGCGCGCTCTTTGCCTCCACGCAGGACGCAAAGCTGCGCGGCTATGGCGCCGGGCGCTTCTCGTTCAATATCCGCGGCGGCCGCTGCGAGGCCTGCTCCGGCGACGGCCTGCTGAAGATTGAGATGAACTTCCTGCCGGACGTTTATGTCCCGTGCGAGGTCTGCAAGGGCAAGCGCTACAATCGCGAGACGCTTGAGGTGCACTATAAGGGCAAGAACATTGCCGAGGTGCTGGACATGACCGTCGAAGAGGCGCTCGCATTTTTCCAGAACCAGCCGAAGATCCGCGACCGGCTGCAAACGCTCATGGATGTCGGCCTCGGCTATGTCAAGCTCGGTCAGCCGTCCACGACGCTCTCTGGCGGCGAGGCACAGCGCATCAAGCTTGCGACGGAGCTGTCTAAACGCAGTACCGGCCGGACGATCTACGTGCTCGATGAGCCTACGACCGGTCTGCACGTGGCGGACGTCGCGCGCCTGATCGACATTCTCAACCGTCTGACCGACGCGGGCAACACGGTGCTCGTCATTGAGCACAACCTGCACGTCATCAAGGTGGCCGACCACATCATCGACCTCGGTCCGGAAGGCGGCGACGCGGGCGGCAGCATCGTCTTTACCGGCACGCCGGAGGACTGTGCGCGCTGCACAGAGAGCTATACCGGTCAATTCCTGAAAAAAGAACTCGAAGGTTAACGGTCAAGCCCCCTTTCTCATAGGCTGAAAGGAGAGGGGGCGGTGAAGATGTTCATTCAGATCACCTTGTGTGCGCTGCTGATCCTGGGCTTTGCGTGGCTGCTGCGGATGCTCGGCTGCACACTACTCACGCCGGTGCGCTCGAGCCGGGACGCACGGCTCACGCTCATCATACGGGCACGCGGGGACGCACCGGAGCTCGAACAGCTTCTGCGCGGCATTCGCTGGCTGCGCGAGGGCGGAACGCTCGTGGCGGATGTTCTGCTCGTCGACTGCGGCCTGACTGACGACGCGGTCGCGCTCTGCGAGCGCGCGGCGCGGCGGTGCGAAGATCTGAAACTGTGCAATACAGAGGAAATTTGCCAATGGATGCAAACGTCAATCCAATAGAATTATGCGGGACCGTTGCGGCGGTCATTTATCAAAACGAGGAAAACGGCTACACCGTGCTCAAGCTGGACGTGGACGACGGCAGCCAGACGATGGTCGTCGGCTGCATTCCGTATGCCGTGCCGGGAGAGTCCATGATCGTCAGCGGCAATTGGATGACGCATCCGGCGCACGGCCAGCAGTTCAAGGCCGACTTTGCCGAGCGCACCATGCCGGAGACGGCGGAC
>OGYW01003218.1_pt1 | contig 11137 bp, 9 predicted proteins | sample 1576621 | NCBI WGS metagenome assembly OGYW01 (sample SAMEA3541528, study PRJEB24748) | human gut metagenome | biome: human gut; feature: human-associated habitat; material: faeces | place: China | collected 2012 | reverse complement strand
GGTCGCCGTAGAATACCCAGTCGCCAACTTTGGTGTCTTGCCAGCGGTCCATAATTTCGTAGGTGTTGTAGATACGGAATGCAGCAAGATGTTCAAAAGTCTGGAAGCTATAAAAGCCAGCTTTGTTTTGGCCTAATTGGTTAATATAGGGCCAAACTTTCTCGGGAGGAGCATCGATTTCGCAAGCCATTGTGGTAAGCATGACACTTCGTCGGGCAATAGATCATCGCCAGGATATGCGCCTCGTGGGGGCTGTTCTTCAGGGCTTACCACATATTTCTTTTTGTATTGGCCTAGTCCTGCAAGGACACTTGCTGGAGCGGCTATTCCTGTCAAAGCTGCCAATCCACCATTAAGAATTAGTTTCATAATAGACCTCCTTTTCTATGTGGAAATAGTTGTGATTTCGTAATAAGGACGTCCTGAAAAGTTAACTTTGAACATGTTCATTTTCTCGCATTAGGGCGGATAAACGTAAGTATCGACAGGTTATGAATATCGAGAAAAATTGACAATGCAGCCTTAATGTCAAATTATGTTGACAAAGTAATTTATTTAAAGAAGTACTGATTATATTTAGTGCATAGCTATTGTGTTGCGACATTTTAATGAGTTACACGGAGCATTAAGAAGGCGATTCGATGGATCAGAAAGACAAAGCTTTTTCAATGCGGCTTCGTATTCTTAAAAGCGTAGATAAACCTTTGGAAATCATTACCGTAAACGATATATGTGAAAACGCGGGTATCTCAAGACAGACCTTCTATAACCATTTTGAAAGTAAGTATATGCTTCGTTCTTGGCTGTCTGAATACTGCGAACAGTTTTCTCTCGATCGAATTGGTATTGATTTGAGCTGGGAAGAGGGAAGTATTCGCTATGCCCAGCTGATGCTCTCTCCTGGGGATTTCATATTTCAATCCGCCTCAAGCAACCGTGCTGAATCGGAACCGTATGAACATATCCTTGTAGATAGAAGGATTGCTGCGCTTACTAAGGTATGTGCGGATCGGGGTGTCGAAGTAACTTCAGACCTCGAATTTGCAATACGACATTATGCTCAAAGTTTTCGCTTGTGCGGGAATGAAATAAGCGCAATGGGCGAAAGTGCCTTTAAGGGCATTAATGAAATAAGCAAACGTTTTGTGCTGATCGTGCCAGCAATTTTGTACGATGCTCTGCAGCTCCCTCAATTCAAAAAACGCACTCAGCTAGAAAACTACGCACTTATAGATTCAATTACCTGGAAAGTTCTAAATGAAATTTCTCATTAGTTTTTTTATTGACGAATTGAAGATGTGAAAGTTATCTAAAACCCAAGAAGCTTCTTATAAATTTTTTCATCAGAATCAAGAAATACGTTGAAAACAACGGTCGGAACAGGGTTGTGCGAATCGTCAGATGCACATGCTGCTTCGTGCTGATCCAGCCATTCGCGAACAGTATCAACGGCAACTTTGGCAGCTTCTTCAGCGGGGAAGCCGAATACTCCTGTACTAATACAGCAAAATGCAATGGACTTATCGCCCGCTGCAACGGCAGCATCTAAACAGCTTCGATAACTTGATGCAAGTTGTTCTTTAAGTTCATCGTTGACTTCGCCATTCGCAATAGGGCCTACGGTGTGAATGACATGTTTAGCAGGCAAGTTATAGGCGGAAGTTACTTTCGCTTGCCCTGTGGGTTCTTCGCACCCCTGCTCAATCATAATCCGCGCACATTCGTAGCGAAGTTGTATACCTGCAAAAGTGTGAATAGCGTTGTCAATGCAGTAGTGAAGGGGAGCCCAACATCCCGTCATGCCAGAATTTGCAGCGTTTACTATGGCGTCGGTTGCAAGAGTGGTAATGTCACCTTTCCAGAAGCGAAGTCGTGAATCAAGTGGTGAAACGTCGGTATCTTCTACATCGGTAATGCCCGCTTCTTTAATAAGGCCCTGTAGTAATTCATCTTGCGCGGCAAGTAAATCTTTGTCTGCACGCCATGGTTCACGGACATTTACCAATGCACGGAATGCCAGCCAAAGCTGTGTGGTGCTTGCGGTATCAAGATGGTCTCGATCAGGAACGATATCGAGCAGCGCCTGGGTGATATAGCCACCGTTATCAAGACGCTCTTTCATAAGGCGTTTTACTAAATAAAGGCAAAGAGCATGCTTGCGGGATTCGTCCATGACCGATCCTTTCGAAGGGTTTTGTTTATTGTACGTGCCTAACATGCTGTCGAAGGTGACATTTCTGCTGAAATTCAATCATGCCCATATTCGGTGAACTGGGGATTAGTAATCTAAAATGCGAGTAAAATAGTAACAATTAAGAGACAGAAGTCAGAAGTCGTACAAAAATCTTATGAATTGTCGGATAAAGAGCCTAGGTTTATAAAAATTCGACTGCGTATGGCAAGCGATCACGCATGGCAAATAGTATGTATTTACAACATTCGTCATCCCTGTTTGCGAACGTGCGCATTTGAGGTGGCGATACCTATGGCAACAAAACGGCAAGGAAAACCATCAAAGGTAGTTGCAATGTCGCTCGCGCTGCTGCTTTCAAGTCAAGCTGCGGTGCCTTATGCATATGCCTCTGAGCAAGGACAAGGGAGTGGTCAGATTGAGCCTACGTCGCTTTCGGTGGCTTCTGAAGAGACTGCATCTGAAAAGAACACTTCCGAAAAGTCAGCTGCAGACAAAGCGATTTATGCTGCCGATGCAGAGTTGGTAAGCACTGAATTGGCTAATGCGAAACCAAGTAATAACGCGGAGCCAAGTAATATTGATTCGGCTAATGCAAAACCAATGAGTACGGAATTGTCAGACACAGAGTCGGCGGACAAGCTCGCCTCTGGAGTAGATGCAGCGTCCAGTGCATCTACAGCACCCAAAGCATTCTCGACATTCAGTGCATCTGCGACACCAGACACTGCTGCAACCGAATCTGGCGCTAACGCAAGCGACGATGAGTTCGTTTCATTCGTAACCCCTCCAAAGTTGGAAACAATTGACAACCGTGAGCACTACATCACTATCAATTTGTTCGATTATCCTGATGGCGACGATAGAAGCGGCGTAAACCACTACACGGACTATTATTTTCGCAATCCGTTGCGCTTTAATCATTGGATGAGTAACTACACTGGCGGAAAAGTGGTTCAGGGTATTGTTAAGGCGCGTTTAGGTGAAGACGGTTATCCAATTCTAAATTCCAGTGACGAACGCAGCATGGCGTACTTGTTTGATCCGAACAAGGAAGAAGAAGGCAAGAAGATATATGCCGATCTTTCTCATCTACTCTCAGAAAGTGAAGATGACACTTTTTCCTTTAATAGCGACAAGCATTATGCCTGGTATCCCTTACAAACTGGTGGCGGCGATTTTATAGTTTACGATGGCACGTATACGGTAAGAGGGGAAAGTGGAGCTCAGATTCCTGTAGGCTTCGTTCCTTTTAACTCTTACGATGAAAACAATCAGATTATTTCACCAGATGGACCCTTTGATCATCATTTCGGACTCACGCTAAGCACTAATTTCAAAATGCCAAAAGATGCTGTGGTTAATGACAAAGATATAGTGTTCGATTTTACCGGCGATGACGATGTCTGGGTGTTTATTGATGGTGTTTTGGTGCTCGATATGGGCGGCGTTCATGGTAAACGATCAGGCGCAATTAACTTTAAAACAGGCGAAGTAACTGTTGATAATGTAGCGTCCTCTGTTCCTGGCAGGCCCGCTTCTATCGACACAATTGGACCAGTCTCTACGATTGCCGACATTTTTGCAAAGCAGGGTTTAACCTTCGACAATTCAGAAAATTCGAAACATTCACTTTCGCTATTTTATGTTGAACGTGGAGGACACGAATCGAATTTGAGTATGAAGTTTAATCTGCCTACGGTTGCCGAACATGAACCAGATCCCGATCCCGTGCCAGACCCAAACACCGATCCAGATCCGCAACCAATCCCCGATCCTGACCCTGTGCCTAGTCCCGATCCGAATCCTAGCGTTAATCCAAACCCAAATCCTGATCCTAATGAGAACACAAGCACTGTAACGGGAAATGAAACACAGAATAACCAGGTGAAGGCAAAGCAGGCTTCTTCTGCGAGCAATCAAGAAAAGGCGTTGCCAAAAACGACCGATACCAGCAATTTTGGCATCCTTGTTGGGCTTGGTGCATTAGCATTCGCTGGTGGAATAGGAATTTTCTTCGCACGCAAAATGCTGCGCCGAAAATAGCAAGCTCTGTTGCCTTATAGATTCAACCTATAACCGTTATCGGTTCAGCCGATAACCAGTGTTTAGATTTACGAATTATCGCAAATGGGGAAAACCTAGTAGGATTGTTAACCATCACATCGGAATACTTTTCCGAACCGTTCTAAACAACAAAGCGCCGAAGGGAGGACTTGTGAGTTGCTTAGCTAAAGAATTATTGCGAGACTGCAATAGCTTTAACGAACGAATGCGAATGTGTCGAATGCGCAAGTCTGGCGCTTATCAATGGTTGTTATAAGTTCGCATTTTGAAAGGAAAATTCAATGACAAAAGTAATCCCCCAAAAACTTCTTGCGTTTCTTGCAATAGTAGTAGCACTCTGCGCAGCCCTTACCCTTACGGGTTGCAGCGGTTCAAGTGATAGTGCCTCGGAAGATTCAGGTGATAGCAAAACTATCAAAGTTGCAGCAGTGCCAACCCCTCATGCAGAGATTTTAAATGACGTAGTAAAACCTCTCCTTGAGGAACAGGGCTACACCTTAGAGGTAACCGAATTCACCGATTATGTTCAGCCAAACACTGCCACTGAAGATGGCGAAGTAGATGCAAACTATTTCCAGCATGGTCCTTATCTGGAAAACTTCAATTCTGAACGTGGCACTCATTTGGTAAGTGTGGCATCTGTTCACTACGAGCCTTTGGCAATTTATCCTGGTAAGGTGACCGCTCTTGATGATCTTCAGGAAGGCGCAACGGTTGCTGTACCAAACGATCCAACCAACGAAGCTCGTGCATTGCTTCTTCTCCAGCAGGAGGGCTTGATTACCTTAACGGAAGGTGTTGGCGTAAACGCTACTATTAACGATATTGTAGACAACCCTCTGAATCTTCAAATTGAAGAACTTGAAGCAGCAGTTGTTCCTACGGTTTTGGCAGACGTAGATGTAGCGTGCATCAATGCTAACTATGCAATTGAAGCTGGTCTTACCGTAAACGACGATGCACTTGCTGTTGAAAGCGCTGAAGGTGATGCAGCTCAGACATATGCCAACTTACTAGTTGTTAAGGAAGGCAACGAAAACAACGAAGGCATCCAGGCATTAGCGGCAGCATTGAATACCGACGAGGTTCGTGACTATATAAACGAAAATTATCAGGGCTCTGTTTTGCCAGTGTTCTAACAAGTACGAAAGAACTCATTTTGAAGGTCGTCCAATGGGCGACCTTCTTTGACGTAGAATAGACAAGAAACAAAACTGCGAAAGCTAGTCTGGTTTACGAATTTAATTCTACTTGATGAAATTGCATGCACTAGAGGAGGAAAACAATGATCAATGTTGACGAGCTAAGAAGTGCTCCTGTTGCCATTTTGGGTGGCGGCGCTGTTGGTAAAACCTGCGGTGCGGACTGTGCGCTTGCAGGTCAGGAAGTTCGCATCTGCGACCTGGATCCATTTTTCGAAAATACGCTAGGCACGGTAATGCGTACAGGTATCACTCTGCAGGATAAAGCCCCAGGAACTCAGACTAAATATGGTTTCCGCCGCATGGGCAAGGGTGAATTCGCCTTGGCAACCAATTCTGTTGCAGAGTGCGTAAAGGGCGCAAAGCTTATCATTGTCGGTATTCCTTCTGTTGCTCATGAAGTATTTTTTAAAGAACTTATTCCTCATTTGGAAGATGGTCAGATTATCCACATCATCCCAGACAATTATGGTTCCCTGAAGCTTCGCAAGATGATGCGTGAAGCTGGATGCACTAAGAACGTAATTATTGGTGGTTGGTCATCTGCTCCTTATGGCACGCGTGTAGATACTGAAGGTGGCGTAATGAAGCCTACCTGCAGTTTGGTTTATCGCGCCATTACGTTGCGCGGTGCTGCTCTTCCTGCAAAGGATACGGAAGACTTCGTAGAAAGTTCCAAGGCACTAGGCTGCTTCGATGCTATTACTCAAGGTGATGGCGCTGTTTGTGGTGATACCGTTTTGGATATTGGTTTTTCTAACGTAAATCCTGTAATCCATGTACCAGGTACGGTTTTGGGCGTTTCTACGATGGAAAACTTCAGCACGGTTTTAGGCAAAAACATTCACGACTATAGCATTTATTCTCATTCTTTCTGCCCTTCCATTAGCGAAGTTCAGTATCAGTTCTACAACGAAGAAATTGCCCTGGCTGAGGCAATTGGTGTAGGCATTCAGCCTTTCAAGAAGGAAGTATTCTTCCAGCGCACGAGTGTTTTGGGTGAAGAATACATGGGCGAAGGCTGCATTGTTCCTTTCGAAGAAGAATGGGAAGTAGGCTACGCTACGGGTCCTTTCACCATTAAGAACCGCTATGTTACCGAAGATGTTCCTGTAGGTTGCCATGTATATCATGAGTTGGGCAAAAAGTTTGGTGTTCCCACCCCGGTAATTGATTCCATGATTGTTTTGGGCGGCGTAATGAATAAAACTGACTACATGGCAACTGGTTTGACCCTAGAAGATCTAGGTATTGCTCATTTGGACAAAGATCAGCTTCTTGCCTATTTGCGTGAAGGCGAATACGTAGAGGCTTAACATTTCTGCGGGTTGAAGCCATTCGATCTTTCGAAGAGTTTCAAATCGGCTGGCTAGTTAAATCGGCTTGTTGGATTGTTTGAGTTTTGATTAGTGGTTGGGGCTGTTGCAAAATGGTTCCAACCACTTTGTTTTGGCGCTTTGCTCTTAGGGAATAAAGCTTTAAAGGAACAAAAGGAGTTGTTCATGTCAGTATCATGGAAGAGCGCATATGGCGCTATCACCAATGAAAATGAGCGTCGTGGGATATTTGAACTTCCCCCTCGCTATACCAGCGGTCAACCATTGGGCATTATTGCGGTCGATCTGGACTATCCCAAAGTTCCTGGCAATGTAGTGAACGCTACAACCTATGATTTTCCCGTTTTGTATGAAATGGTTTCATTTGAAATCGAACAACTTTTTGCAGGGGATCCCAGTATTAAAGAACAAGTGATAGCAGCGGCGAAAAAGCTTGAAGCTGAAGGTGTTCGTGCCATTATAGGTGCTTGTGGGTATTTTGCTCATTTCCAAAAAGACGTTGCTGCTGCGGTGGGTGTACCTGTATTCATGTCTAGCTTGTGTCAGCTGGCAACTATTAAAACGTGGCTTCCCTCTGATAGAAAAATTGCTGTATTTGCTGCTGATGGCGCAAGCATCAATGATGAATTCCTCGCAAATGTTAATACCACCACCGACCAAATTGTAGTGGTTAATGTGGGCGACATGGAAAGCTTCGCACCTATTCGTTGGGGCAAGGGTCCCCTGAATAACGGTTTGCTCGAAGATGATTTGTGCGCCCTTGCGAAAAAGGTATGCGTAGAACATCCCGAAGTGGATGCGATTCTGCTTGAGTGCAGCGATTTGCCACCCTATGCTGCCGCAATTCAACGTGCAACAGGTTTGCCCGTGTTTGATTTTATTACCCTAGCAAAATGGGTTGAAAGCGTTGTTGTTCAACATCCTTACTATGGCATGCTGTAGATATGCATCCGTTATAAAAAGAAACATGGAGGCGCCTAGAAGAAAGGTTCATGCCAATAAGAAAGGCCCGAAATAGACTTAAGGGGAATGCTCATGAAGATTACTGTTCTTGTCGAAAACGCAACTTCTTCCGACAGGTTTATTGCAAAGCATGGACTAAGCCTGTTTCTGGAAGTTCAGACGGCGAAGAATCGCGATGACTCCCAGCAGACAACACGCATTCTTTTTGATGTGGGACCCGATAAGAGTTTTCTTCTTAATGCTTCTAAGCTTGGTGTTGATATTGAGTCGACAGATTTTGCAGTCATTTCTCATGCTCATTATGATCATGGCGGAGGTTTAAAAGCATATTTACATGCTACTGAAAAGGTAGAAAATCCTGCTCGAATTTATGTGAATGAGCACATTTTTGGTGAGTATGCTGCAGGTAATGCAGAAGATCATTTTAGTATCGGGATAGATCCCTCTTTGGAAGCTAACGATCGATTTATAAAAGTGGGCAAAGAGTTTGATATTAAACCTGGCTTTAAATTGTTTTCAGGAGTAGACAAAAAGCATCCTATTGCAAAATCGAATGCTCGTTTGCTAGAAGAACTGAATGGGCGTTATGTTTCGGATTCGTTTTCTCACGAGCAGAGCCTACTCATAACTGAGCTTACTACGCAAGCTGATAAGCCGCGTTACATTTTGGTTTCGGGATGTTCCCATAGTGGAATACTAAACATTATCGAGAAAGCTGAATCTCTTGTAGGTTCGTCTCTTGATGCGGTTGTTGCGGGCTTTCACCTAATGGATCCCGATACGGGTCTTGTTGAGGATTTGGGAATTACGCGTGAACTGGCACAAGAGCTTAAGGCGCGCCCAACCCAGTACTACACTTTCCATTGCACGGGACTTGATGCTTATAGTGTTTTGCGCGATGAACTGGGAGAACAAATACAATACCTATACGTAGGTAGCAAGCGCGAAGTGTAGAAGAGCGGCAGCGAAAGAGTAGTAGTGGTTTGACAAAGGATGCTCTTAATTCTTAGCAATAACGTTTGAATGACAAAATGCGAAGCTGCGGAGGCGCAGTAAATAGTTACGCTTTTACTGGTCGGGGCATTACGTATTTGATACCCGTTTTTTGCGAGAGCTTTACGACGGTAGAGGCTGCCTGGACCAATTCCTTGATTTCCTCATCGCTTAGTCCATCAAGATTAGCTTGGAGTGTCATGTTAAGTTCACGTACATGATCGTCAAGCATAAGAATGGCGTTATCGGTAAGATGCGCAATTACCATGCGGCGGTTTTCTTCGCTGCGCTCACTTACTATAAGGCCATTTTCGCGAAGGCCATGAATAGCGCGCGTTGCTTGTTCGGGCGCAATGTAGACTTTCGCACTCAGGGTGGACATATTCATAGGCCCTTCGGAATAGAGCGCCATCAAGATATCCATTTGTGTTTTAGTAACAGGAACGGGTAGGGCGGCAGGCACAATGGTTCGCTTGAACAGCTCGTTAAAATAAAACGAAGCTTGAATGAGTGATTGAGCATCTTCGTTGCTGATCATGGTTGTATTCCTGCCTGTCTTCAAATATTTAGATTTTCTTACTTTTGATTATCGTCTATTGACTTCCGTCAAGTGTCTCATAAACTTGATAATCGTCAAGTTTCGAAGTTAAGTGTATTCTACTCTCTATGCTTGAGCAAGACAGGATGCTTTTTAGGAAAAACGGTACAAAAGTTGAGACAGAATTAATACTCAAAATGATATTGAAAGCGAGAAAAATTGGCTCCCCTAGGTTTAACGAATGAACAAAGAAACATGGTAATGGTGCTGCTATGCGGTGCGGTGCTGGTTGTTTTGAATCAGACACTGCTTTCGCCCGCTTTGCCCTCTATCATGCAACACTTGAATGTAGATGCTACAACGGTACAGTGGCTTACTTCGGCTTATGCACTGGTAGAAGCGGTGGTAATTCCTCTGGCAGCATGGTTTATGGGTCGTTTTAGTACACGCGTTTTGTTTATTGGTGGTATGGCGCTCTTTGGGGCAGGCAGTTTGGTTGCGGCAATAGCGCCTATTTTTGCGGTGCTGTTAGTTGGCCGCATTATGCAGGCTATGGCTACGGGCGTCATGATGGTTATGGTTATGTCGCTGATTTTGCTTACTTTCCCGCGCGAAAGTCGTGGTAAAGCAATGGGTCTGGTCAGCTTAGTTATTGGCTTTGCTCCAGCTATTGGCCCAACTCTTGGTGGCATGCTTGTTGATATGGTCGGTTGGCGTGCACTGTTTTGCATCGTGGTTGTATTTTCGGTGCTCATTATTCTGTTTGCTGCTCGCGCATTAAAGAATCGTGAAGGATTTCCACGTACTTCTGCTGATGCACTTTCGATTATTTTTTCTTCCATCGGCCTAGCTTCCTTGTTGTACGGTTTGTCTTCCTTTGCTTCTTCGGATCACGTGGAGGTATGCGTTGTACTCATGATCGTCGGCCTGGTGTTTGTCGGTCTTTTTGTATGGCGCCAGTTCAAAATCGAAGAGCCAATGCTTCGTTTAGAGGTTTTATATAGCCGTCGTTATCGTATGGCGTTTATGGTGTGCGCTTTACTGCAGGCAATTCTTATTGGTTTGAGCGTAATTATGCCGCTTTATATTCAGAACGTTCTTGGATACTCTGCAACAATTAGCGGTTTGGCTACGTTACCTGGTGCGTTGCTCGGTGCGGTAGCTGGCTTGGTTGGCGGTAAGATTTTTGACCAACATGGCGTGCGTGGCGTTGCGCTTGGTGGTGTGGCGGCATTGTTCATCGGTTGCATTGGAATGTTCTTCTACGCAATTGACAGTTCGATGATTTTGGTTGTTGCAGCAAATATGGTTACCTGCGGTTCGTTGCAGATCTTGTTTACGCCTATCAATACGTGGGGTGTGAATTCGCTTAAAAACGCATTGGTACAGCACGCTACCGCTACTACCAACACCGTTAATCAGGTAGGCGCTTCACTCGGTACCGCGCTTATTATGTCGTTCAGTGCTCTGGGAACTTCTATGGCACCAGATGGCAGTGAGCTTGAACGAATCTTTTATGGCTACCACTGGTCTTTCACAGCAGTATTAGTACTTGGTGCTATCGCCTTGCTTCTTGTTGTATTCTTCATTCGCAATATGAAGTCAGATATAGTTCCTTCTGCGGCGAAACCTCATGCTCAAGAAAAGGAGGGGATCGATGTGTACCAAACTGTTGGGGAAGTTATGGACACAAACCCTGTAGTTGTTCCTCTTGAGGCTCCTATGAGTGCTGCTGCAAAAATAATTGCCGGCGCTAATGCAAGTGGTGCCGTAATTGTTGACAGCAAGGGAATGGCTCGCGGATTTATTTCCAATAGTGATATCTTGCGATTCTTCGGCGACGAAT
>OGYW01003217.1_pt1 | contig 11142 bp, 6 predicted proteins | sample 1576621 | NCBI WGS metagenome assembly OGYW01 (sample SAMEA3541528, study PRJEB24748) | human gut metagenome | biome: human gut; feature: human-associated habitat; material: faeces | place: China | collected 2012 | reverse complement strand
GGATATTCAAACCCGCTGTTCAAAATAGCGCCCCGGACCCGCTCCGATGATTCTTTTACCGCTGTGCCATAGACATGAAGGTGCACTTCAGCGACGATTCCTTCATGTTGTCGTTAATACGGTGGAATACAACAACGGTGTCATAGAGCGAATAACCCAAAATGGTAAGCAGAGCCGCTACCATGTTTGGCGTAATTTCGCGACCAACCAACGCATAAATGCCAACCACGATTATGAGGTCGTGCAGCAATGCCACAACTGCCATAATACCCATCTTGTACTCAAAGCGAATTGCAATGTAGGCAATAATCAACAGCAATGAAACCGCAAACGCAATGGCGGAAGATTGAATTACACCAGCACCCCAGTCAGGACCTACGGTGTTTACCTCGAAGCTGTCGGTCGAAATGTCCAGATCGCCCGCAATTTGGTTTGCCGTTGTAGCAGCATCTTCAGGAGAAGTGTTGGTGGTACGAACCAAAAAGCCTGCCGATCCATCAGCATTAGTAGTTTGAACCACTGCTTCAGGCTCGCCCGCATCGGCGCAAGCTGCGCGCATATCTTCAATAGAGATATCACCCGTGTTGTGGAACTCAATCGAAGTGCCGCCTACAAATTCGATACCGAACTGAACACCCTTAATGCCCACTACCGCAACAGAAAGAACGATCAGTGCCGCTGAAAGGGAGAGCAGGATTTTACGCACGCCCATGAAATTGATATCGCGGCGCAAGAAGCGACCCTTCAGCTGATCAAGCGTCTTGTGAGTGAACGACTTAGGAATATCTGCCGAAGGCTGATCCGCTGCTGCCTCACCGCGAGAAGCCGCCGCGCCACCCTTCGCGCCCTTGCCTAGTGCTTTATCGGGACGCAAAACCTCATCAGGAGCAAGCGTCGTTTCGGTAAGTTCAGCATATACAGGAGCTGCTTCTTCGCAGTCCTTAATACCCCAGAATCCTGGGTGACGAGCAATAACCTTTGGAGCCAGCAAGCGAATAAGCGGCGCTTTCAAAAGCAGCATCATTACGATGTCGCACATAATACCCAAGGCCAGCGTCATGCCAAAGCCCTTGACGGAAGCGCTTGCCAAGAAGAACAAAGTCAACGCAGATACCAGCGTTACCAAGTCAGCGTCGATGGAGGTTTCAATGCCGTGACGAACACCTGTAATGGAAGCAGCGCGCACGCTTCGTCCCATACGTATTTCTTCACGGAAACGTTCCAAAACCAGAATGGACGAGTCAGCCGCCATACCAATGGTAAGAACGATACCTGCAATGCCTGCCAAAGACAGCGAGAATAAACCAAACGCAGAAAGCGTTGCCAGCAAACCAAGATAGAAGATTGCAAATACCACCATGGCTGCTGCCGTCAAAAGACCAAGACCACGATAGAAGCAAATCAAGTACAGAATAACCAGCGTCAAGCCAAGAATCGCAACCAGAAGACCGCTCATCAATGCATCTTGACCAAGTGTAGGTCCAACTACCTGGCTCTGTTCGTAGTGGAAACTTACGGGCAACGAACCAGATTCAAGAACGGTCTGCAAGGACTGAGCCTCTTCGAGTGAATAGCCGCCCGTAATAGCAACCTGACCACCCGCGATTTCAGACTGAACGGCAGGAGCCGACTGAATCTGGCCGTCCAAAACAATAACAATCTGACCGTTAGTAGGAGCCAATTCGCGCGTCGCCTGAGCAAACGCTTCGGTACCTTCGTTATCAAGTGTCAAATTAACAGCGTAATAATTACTGGTTTCTGATTCCTTATCCACTGTTACGCGCGTGATGTTTTCGCCCGTAATAAGAGGTGTATAAGATCCGCTCACGCTGCGATACTGCATTTCACCTGATGGGAACTGGTTGCCCATATCGTCAGTGATCACGCCTTGCTGCACGTAAGTACCGTTAGCAATAGCGGTTTGATCGGCTTCATCGGTAAAGGAATCAGCACGAGCGAATTCCAATTTACCTGTTTTGCCAATGGTCTCTAATGCCGTTTCAGTATCGGAAAGACCAGGAATCTGAACCAAGATTTGGTCCGTACCCTGAACCTGAACTGTTGCCTCAGATGCACCCAAGGCATTAACGCGCGATTCGATAATTGCACGCGACTTTTCCATGTCTTCCTGGGTTACCTCATGACCATCGGTACCCTGCGCAGTAAGAACAACCGAAAGACCGCCCTGGATGTCCAGGCCCTGATTAATCTTGTCTTGCGGCGGCATAAACATAAATACCGAAGCGATAACCAAAAGCGTCGTAACAATCAAAAGCCACATGTTACGACGATTCGAGTTACCGCCACCGCCTGCCTGCTTTATGCGACGTTCGCGATCCTTCTTGCGCTGCTTTGCTGCAGCAGCATTAGCACGCTGTGCGCGGGCGCGATCCTTTTCGCGTTTGCGCTCTGCACGTGCCTTTTCCTTTGCTTTCGCATCACGCGCTTTCGCTTTTGTCTTGGCATCGCTCGCTTTCGCTTTCGCATCGCGCTTTGCTTCTTTATCTTCAGTTTTAGCAGCACTCGGTTGAGTAGCTTTTTCCTCAACAACTTTTGCTTCTTCAGCTGCAGTATTATCAGTTGCATTCTTTTCGGCTTTAGTAGCCTCCGCATCCGCGTCGTGCTTTACTTCTTCGCCTTCTGTTTCTTTTTTCGGTGTCTCGGCCATAGTTTTCCTTCTTGCAAATACAAAGAAAAGTTATTTCAAAAGTACAGTAACGATTAATAATAGCTCGTTAATCGTTAACCTGATGTTACTTCTATAAAAACTGCAGCTAAAAGCCATGCAATTTGAAGCAACTCCATTGCATACTCCACTGTTGCACCATTACAGCACAATTAGAGGGTGGGTCTGCTTAACAAGTTCGACTTAGTAATCCTGCGCTGCTGGTGAGTGCATCCATTCCTGATAGAAATCCTCATACGCATCTTGCAGAATTGCTTCACGTGCTCGATTCATTAGATCAATCAGGAAATGCAGGTTATGAATACTCAGCAAAATACTACCCAGCATTTCGTTTTGCTTCACCAAGTGCCTGATATATGAGCGACTGTGAGTCTGGCAGGTAGGACACGTGCACTTTTCATCCAGCGGACCAAAGTCGTGGATAAAGCGGGCGTTACGCATATTCATGCGACCTTGTGAAGAAAACGCCGTTCCCATGCGAGCGGTTCGCGTTGGCAGCACACAGTCAAACATATCCACACCTTCGTGAACTGCACGAACGAGCGTGGTAGGATTGCCTACCCCCATTACATAGCGTGGCTTATTCTCGGGGCAGGCGCGCGCAACATCGCCGAGCGTTTCGAACATAACTTCGTGATCTTCACCTACCGAATAGCCACCAATGCCAAAGCCCTTAAAATCCTTGTGGCCACTGCGCACACTTTCGTCGCTAATCTCCTTCAAGCGGCGAATAGATTCAAGGCGCATTTCCAGATTCATTCCGCCCTGGCAAATTGCAAAAAGGGCCTGGTCTTCGCGGGTATGCGCCGCCAAACAGCGCTTCGCCCATGCCGAAGATAGGTCCACGGCACGCTGCACGAATTCGCGCGTCGCAGGATAAGGCGGACATTGATCCAGCTGCATAATAATATCGGCGCCCAACTTCTGCTGGATATCCATGTTGGTTTCTGGGGTCCAGCGAATTTTGCTGCCGTCGTAGATGGACGAAAACGTTACGCCATCGTCGTCGAGCTTTAAGGTATCTGCCAACGAAAAAATCTGGAATCCACCAGAGTCGGTAAGGATCGGACCATCGTAGGCCATGAATTTATGAAGGCCACCTGCCTCAGCAATAAGGTCTGCCCCTGGACGCAGTGACAGATGGTAGGTGTTTGAAAGCACGATCTGCGCACCTAGCTCTTTGAGCATCTGCGGACGAATACCTTTGACCGTCGCGCTCGTGCCCACAGGCATAAACAGCGGAGTGCGCACTGTGCCGTGAGCTGTTTCGAACAGACCAGCGCGCGCATAACCAGACTGCGCTTCTAACGTAAAATCGAAAAGCGCCACTACGCATCACGTCCCGTGGTTGTCTCGGTCTCGGTCTCTGCCTCTGCGCTTTCTGCCGCATCGGCTTCTACGGTGTTCGCTGTCGCATCCGTGCCTGCGCTTTCTGCCGCGTTTTCGCGCGTTGATACACCTTCGCCATCTGTCGCGTCGGCTTCTACGGTGTTCGCTGTCGCATCCATACCTTCGCCATCTGCCGCGTTTTCGCACTTTGGTAGACCTTCAACAAACTTCAGGAAATCCGCCATCGATCCATGCTTAACGGAATCAATATCAAAGCCATCAGGATTCAACAACCAATCAGTTACCAAATAACCGTCCAAGCCCAGCTGCATAGCAGACAAATCTTCGCGAGTGTTGTTGCCCACCATCAGAATCTCTTCAGGCTTCAAGCCAATCGCTTCGACATTTTCGCGATAGTACTCCAGATGAGGCTTGGTGCTCGTGGAATTATCATAGGTAGTAATCCGCTCAAAAGCCTGCGGATCGCACCCTGCCCACTGGACACGCTTTTCCACCGCGATGCGCGGAAACAGCGGCATGGTGGTCAGATACAGACGATATCCCTTTTCGCGCAAAAGGTTCACCACCTGAGCCGATTCTGGCGTTGGGGTAATAAGCGCACCCAATTCGTCAAAGGCGGTGTTGTAGAAGCCCTCCATCAACTGCTCGTAAGCTGGCATTTCGCTTTCACCAATGTCCAAAACGGAGCAAAACGTCTGCCAAAAACGCTCATCGTTTCGTCCGCCCTCTTCTTTAATCATGGCAAACACGCCTTTGTTGAGCGCGTCGGTAAACTGCTTTGGCTCCTGACCATGTTCGGCCGCATACTTTCCCAGCGCTTTAAAATACGCTTGCAAGAATGTGTCCATATCTACAGGAAGTAGCGTTCCGTCTAAGTCAAAGAAAACCGCCTTATAAGCTCGTTGAGATGTCGTGGGCATTATGGGTCTTCCCTCCTGTGTAAAACCTAGTTATCTTTCATGTCCTATCGTGACAGTTTTTATCGATTCGCAGTGAGTCTTCGATTCAATTTTGTTTATTGAGCCGTTTTTGTTTGTCGAGTCGATTTTTTAATCAGATGCTAGTATAGAGTACGCCGAAAGGAGCGGAAGACGAACCTATGAAATTACTACTTCATGCATGTTGTGGACCATGCTCGCTTGAGCCTGTTAGATTACTGCAAGCGGCGGGTCACGATATCACAATTGCATACATGAATTCTAATATCGAACCTGCCGATGAGTACCGGCATCGTCTATCCACGCTTCTTGAATGGGCGCGCTCTCAGGGCATTCCTGTTATAGAGGGACCTTACGAACCAGACCGCTGGCAGGAAGCAGTACGCGCTTCGTGGCATCCTGATCCCACAAGGTTAGCCACGTGGTTAGCTGATTCGGCAGGCAACGCCTCTAGTGACACTGACGCGGCATGTCCTGGTGCCGACCCCGAATTCGATACGGATATCGATCCCGAATTCGACACGGGCATCGACCCTGAATTCGACCCCGCACGCGACCCCAAATTCGCACATTTATATAGCGACCGAGATAGTCGCTGCCGAGCATGCTATCGTTTGCGCCTTGAGGAACTGGCTCGTTATGCGCACGAGCACGGCTTCGATGCCATCGGCACCACGCTAAGCGTGAGCCCCTATCAATACACTTCAATAATTCAGGAAGAACTGGAACGTGCGGCAGCACACTATGATGGACTTGCGGCACTTTTCGAAGACTTTCGTCCGTACTATCCTAATGCGACTAAACGTAGTCGCGATTTAGGAATGTATCGCCAGAATTATTGCGGCTGCGCGTATTCCGACAAAGAAGCCGCCGCTGAACGTGCGGCGCGCAAAGCTGCTCGCAAGAAGAAAAAAGAAGAAGAAAGAAGAGCTAAGTTGCAAGCATTAACCACTGATGATTTCGATTACGAATTACCCGAAGAGCTAATCGCCCAAGAGCCTGCTCCTATTCGCGATGAATGTAGACTGCTCGTTATGAAGCGCGATACAGGCACGCTTGAGGATAAGATTTTCAAGGACATCATTGATTATCTGCAACCTGGTGACTTACTTGTTGCCAACGAAACACGCGTCATGCCAGCGCGCTTGATTGGCCGCAAGCGCGGCACCGGTGGCGTGGCAGAAGTTTTCTTGCTGCGAGAAGCCAAGCAAGGACTGGATCGTACCAACCAATCCGCAACATGGGAAGCACTCGTTCGCCCAGGTAAACGCTTAAAGCCTGGTGCTGTTGTGGATTTTGTTTCATCTTTGGACCCTACTTCGTCTTCAGATCCTACCTCGCCTTCAGACCTTGCTTCATCTTCAGACCCTATTTCGTCTTCAACAGAAAACGTTGTTTTAAGTGCCGAGGTTATCGATTGGGTTGAAGGAGCTCAAAAAGGCGAGCGTCTTGTTCGGCTCAGCACCACCCTACCTTCTCTCGACGAGGCACTTCATGCGGTAGGCCACACACCACTGCCTCCCTACATCAAAAACTACGCAGGTGACGAAGAGCTCTATCAAACCGTTTATTCCCATGAAGAGCGATCCGCTGCTGCTCCAACCGCGGGACTTCATTTCACGCCTGAGTTGATTGAACTCATTAAGGAAAAAGGTATTGGCTGGGAAACCGTCCACTTAGAAGTAGGACTTGATACCTTCCGTATTGTTGAAGAGGATAATCCGCGCGATCATCAAATTCATACCGAGCGTTATACCGTTCCTCAACGCACGGTTGATGCTATTAAGCGCACAAAAGAACAAGGCGGTCGCGTAATTGCTGTCGGCACCACCAGCGTGCGCAGTCTTGAATCTGCTTGGGATGCAGAGCAGGGACTTATTGCGCGCGATCGCGAAGCAACCAGCCTCTATATTCTGCCTGGCTACGAATTCAAAGTAGTAGACGCGCTTATCACGAATTTCCACGTGCCGCGCTCTACACTCATGATGCTTGTCTCGGCATTTTCTACGCGCGACAACATTATGAAAGCGTACCGCCACGCAATTAAACGCAAATACCGCATGCTTTCTTTTGGTGATGCAATGTTTATCCGATAGGGTTATGCAAGCTCGTCTGATGTGACACAAGATTTTGCAATAATAATAATCCAGAATGATTTAGCGTGTCAGCCCGAGTTTTGCAGAAGTTTTTTTAAAAAATCAGCACCACCCTGCAGAAAAACCCCGAAAGTGAGAGGGTTACTTTAAGAACAATTTTCAAGATCGTCACGAAGCAAACAAAAATGGACACCAACAAGCATCTATGAGCTTTAACGACCAATTGATGCTAAGACGAGTCTCTCACTAACGGCATTTTTCTGCAGGGTACCCCTTAAAAATCCAAAAAACATAGGACATATCTTCCATAAAACATATCTTCAAATTTCCCGTTTTTCGAGAAGTATCGCAAACCTTATAACTAATACCGATTTAGCAAATACCAATTTCGCCGCGCAATCATTGCACCGCTAATTCCAAGAACCTTTATCAATTAAAAGTTCTTGACGAAGCTCTTTTTGGCGTGACCTATAGTCATACCCTCTACTTAATCGAAATGGCCGTTTAAGTTTCCTGGCTAAAAGTCTTCCTATTCGATCCATTTCAGAAATGTTTTTAATTTGCTTATTTGTTACCGTTATAACCTCGACACCCAATAAACTCAGGGCACTTCTTCTAGCAGAGTCGCTTGCTATACGATCAACCCCTGTATGCCAGTAGTCGCTTTCGTACTCAACAGCAATAGAATCATCCCAAATCAAATCGCAAACGTAGTAGTTTTTTGTGAATATGTGCCTCTGTGAACTAGGAATAAGAATCTTAACATTAAGACAAGGATTAGAGAGATTATACCCACCCCATGAGTAAGGCAAACTGAGCAACATTACCAATTCAGTTTCACGTGGAGAAGCAGAATCAGAACATACTTTTGACAAAGTACTTAACGCGCTTCGAGCACCATGAAATCCTGATAAAGATTGCCCATATTGTTCTAATCGCTCTGTTGTAGTTACAGGGATTCGTTCATAAAGATAACCCTGAGAATCTAAAGAATACTTAGAGCACAAATCGAATCCCAGCTTTACAAGCTGCACTTTATTTAGCATAGATGCCATTTGAAAGAAGCACAATTCAGGACTAACGACAAACACTTCTTCATCTAAGCAGTAAAAAGAAGATGGAGGTATTTTTCCAAGAGAAAGATGACACTTTGTACCTTTTATTCTATGACGCGCATTTCGATTAAGCGTCATTGTATGAAAAGGAAGTTTGTGAACTTTCCTCATGGATGAAAAATAATCATGCACCAAATCAGCGTTAGGGGCAAAGTTTAATTCCCTTCCATTTTTCCGTAGTGAGACTAAGCCTGATCTAATATCCGCATAAGGCGACAACCAGTATTCGCATGCAGTTTGATGACTTAAAATTAGTGCCATAGTAATTCCTCCCTAAAAACAGTTTAGAGAAGAAAACTCACACCGTTCTCATATCAGGGATGTGAGAAAGATGTGAGTAGGATGTGAGTGAAAGCTGAAGCTAAGGTTAAGGTAAAGACCAAGGCCAGCACTAATTAATATTTAGATTCAGTTTTGTCGAGATCTTTATTCATACGCGCAACCATGGCTTCCACATTAGCGCACCCACACGCGCCAGTACCATGATGGTGAGCATGATGATCGCCTTGCTGAACACTCTCGAGTCCACCTTGCGATGCGCCGCATGCGCCACACCCATCACAGCCCACATGCTTTCCCGCGCGATGCGAACGAACCATATTAATGATAATTGCAGCAACAATCACAACAAGAATTGCACTAACAACGAATGTACCTATTGTCATTTGCGCTGCCTCGCTTTCTGTTCTTGAGGGTATTCTAGCTTCTGTTTAATAAAATTTCTGAGTAAAGTCTTCAAATAAAGTCTTCGCGCCGATCAAAACCAGTAATAAATAATTCGCCTAAGAGGAAGCCGCGGAATGCCGCAGCGTTTATTGGGCCATCTACCGAGAAAATCCTAGGCATCTGCTATAAGATAGCCAACTACTACTGCGACTTCTACCGCGGCTTTCATCGGAGGTAATTCTGCAGCTTATGCTGCTGCTTCAGCCTCAACTGCGCGAACGCTTTCAGTCTTGCCTGCCCACTTGTTTGGACGGAAGAGCAACCACAAGAATGCGATGAACAGAGCCAAAGCAATTACGGTAAAGATACCAAAGGCAACTTCGCCTGTGAGCAATCCGAAGAACTGGTAAATCCACAGAGCTACTACCCAAGCGATACCACACTGATAACCAACCGCCGCAAAGAACCACTTTACGTTGTTCATTTCGCGCTTGATAGCACCCATTGCAGCGAAGCAAGGAGCGCACAGCAAGTTAAATGCCATGAAAGAATAAGCGGTAACCATAGTGAATGCAGCCTGAACATTTTCGTACCAGCCAGCATCTCCTGCATACAGAATGCCGAACGTGCCTACAACATTTTCCTTAGCAATAAGGCCCGTTACCGTAGCGGAAGCTGCCTGCCAATCGCCCCAACCAAGCGGTGCGAAGATCCAGCAGATTGCGCTACCCAAAATTGCCAGAATAGAATCATTCTGGTCTTCAACAGCCTGGAAAACGCCGTCGATAAAACCATAGCTTGAAATGAACCAAATAATGATACATGCCAAGAAGATGATGGTACCTGCCTTCTTAATGAAGGACCATGCGCGCTCCCACATGCTACGAAGAACGCCACCGATAGTTGGTAGGTGGTAAGCAGGAAGTTCCATAACGAATGGCGCCACATCACCAGCAAAGAAGCGAGTCTTCTTCAAAATAATGCCCGAACACAAAATTGCGGCCAAGCCAAGGAAGTATGCAGAAGGCGCTACCCACCAAACACCGCCAAAGATAGCAGCAGCAAACAGTGCGATAATCGGCATCTTTGCACTACAAGGAATAAATGTGGTGGTCATTACCGTCATGCGGCGGTCGTTTTGGTTTTCAATGGTACGAGATGCCATAACGCCAGGCACACCGCAGCCAGTACCAACCAGGATAGGAATAAAAGACTTGCCGGAAAGACCGAAACGACGGAACACACGGTCAAGAATGAAAGCAATACGGGACATATAGCCGCATGATTCCAGAATTGCCAGCAAGAAGAACAGTACCAACATCTGAGGAACGAAGCCAAGCACCGCACCGATACCGGCAATAACGCCATCAAGAAGCAATGCCTGCAGCCAATCAGCAGCACCAATTGCCACTAAAGCGTTTTCAACAATCACAGGAATGCCAGGCACCCACGTACCGTAGTTAGCAGGATCGGGAGCTTCATCATCAAACGAAGCAGCTACTTCAAGTGATTCCTCATATGTTGCCGCGTCGACATCAATAATTTCGTTTTCACCTGTTTCGTCGTCATAAGCTTCGTAGGAGCCCATCACGCCTGCAGCCTCAGCATCAGCGATGAAGTTTTCTGATTCGGGATCAAGACCTTCAGCAATAGCAGCAGCCTGGAACGCATCGATGCTGCTCATAGCATCATCAAATGCAGCGGTGTCTTCGTCAAACTGTTCCTGACCAGGGCCCATGAACCAACCATCGCCGAACAGGTTGTCATTTGCCCAGTCGGTCGCCGCAGTACCAACCGTCGAAATAGACAGGTAATACACCAACGTCATAACGATTACGAAAATAGGTAGTGCCAGAATTCGGTTCGTTACTACGCGGTCGATCTTGTCGGAAATGCTCATTTCCGAAGACTTGCTGCTCTTATTGCGACAATGTTCAATAATTGAAGAAATATAGGTGTAACGATCGTTGATGATAACGCTTTCAGAATCGTCATCGTGTTCCGCTTCAAGCTTTTCAATCACGTCATCAACGTTAGGGGCATCGCCCATTGCGTCAATGATTTTCTGGTCGCGCTCAATAAGCTTGATTGCATAAAAACGCTTCAAATTCGAAGGGACTGATTCTGGAAGACGGCTTTGCACTTCCGCTACCGCTTCTTCAGCTGAAGTAGAAAGCGTAATAGGTGTTGCAGGGGCTGCCGATTCGATGGTTTTCAGGCAATTTACAACTTCGGTGATTCCTTCGTTTTTCAATGCCGAAATCTCGATAACATTGCAGCCAAGTTCTTTT
>OGYW01003201.1_pt1 | contig 11200 bp, 3 predicted proteins | sample 1576621 | NCBI WGS metagenome assembly OGYW01 (sample SAMEA3541528, study PRJEB24748) | human gut metagenome | biome: human gut; feature: human-associated habitat; material: faeces | place: China | collected 2012 | reverse complement strand
ATGTCTTTCCCTGCCTTGCAAGGTAATCTGCACCATACTGGCTCATACCGACGCCGTGACCGAACCCTTTTACGCTCATTTTTATATTGCCGTTTTCTTGCGATATTTCAACATTTGCGGAACGCAGTGAAAATATATTTCTAAATTCTGTTCCTTTTATATTCACTCCGCCTACATCAAGTGTTACAATACCGCCTGCATTTGAGCGGTTAATGTTCGATACAAGTCCATTATTCCAATCCACACCGTCAATTTTTTCTTCCGCAATATTTTTAAATTCCTGTTCACTCAATGTCAATTCACTGTGATACTTCGGCGATTCTTCATCTCCCGTACTTGCAACACTTTGCAAATACGGCACGTCCGCCCCCCAAACGTCAACTGCCGATTCCGTTATCCCCGACGAAGTTGAATGAAATACCGCCGATATTATTTCATCGTTGTATGTTATTATCTGTCCTGTAGTTTCGTCAACCGCTGTGCTTATTTTGTTCCAATTTTCATCGGCACCGGCACCCCAACTTTCTCTCCGCTTATCCTCCGAAATATACGCCTGACAGTGAGTTGAATCGGTGCATATCGCCGCACCGTTGTGACTTTCGGCAATGTTGCCTTTGTCTTTTTCGGCAATATGTGAGTACAGATATGTTCTTGCCGCAACGGCTTGTGCCTTTAATGCCTCTTCCTCAAAATCGGCAGGCATTTCCGCCGCCACCACGCATTTTAAATATTCATTAATATCCATATCTTTAACACAATCTTCTTCCGACACATACACACTTACCGTTCCGCTCTCAATCGGACTTTGTCCTTCTCCGCCGCCACCGATTAACCAAACTATCGCAAGCGGCAAAAGTAACGTAATAAAAATGATTATAACAACCACCAAAAGTATTTTTTTCACACCCAAATCTCCTTTTTAGTTTATGTATATGGAAGCAGGCACAAAAAAAGAACTTCCCGTTCGGGAAGTTCTTTTAAGTTGATTATTGTTCATTGATATGTGTATCGTTTGCCTGGTTAAATTCTGTACTTCCGCCTGCAATCTTTGACACACTGTCAAGAATATATGAACCAATCTTATCAGCAAGATACTGTTTATAGTGGTTGTGGTCACCATACCAGCTCTTTACAAGTTCAACTTGTGATGTAAAGCTTGTTCCGTTTTCAGCGTTATAAGCTGCAACATCTTCAGCTGTTAGACTATTAAAGTAATCTTCAAAATAGTAACCCAATTCAATAATGTTCAAATTATGTGATTGAGCAATCTTTCTCAAATCACCGTTATGAGCACCTGTACCACGATTTACTGTAAACTTACCTGTTGATGCATTATACGGATACTGTGAACTACTGAATCCAAGCGGTGTAGCTGTAACAATTACAGGAATAGCACCACGTTGAATAATACCTTCTACATAGTAGTTATTAAGCAATGTGTAGTATGATGCAGATTCACCTGCCTCTTTTGAGTTGATACCCATATTAACAGTTACATAGTCACCAGGGCAAACGCTCAACAGAACTGTCTCAACTCTGCCTTGGTTATAGAAGTTTACAGAGTCACGTCCTGCCATACCGTTATTGCTGAATGATGAGAATGTATCAGGAACTGCTACACCATTACCTACACGGTTACCCCATGAAATGTTACCTGATGCATTATTATTTGTTGTTGAGTCACCGATAGCATATACTGCCGGTTTAGCAAGTGCTGTCTTAGCTGCAGCTTGTGTAATTGTCAAATCTGACAATGTTGAACCGCTTTCAAATGTAAGGTCAAGTACACCGTCGCAAACTGCTACATTAAATTGTGTACCTGTCTTTGTAATTCCTGTTGTTGCCGCAACTCCTTCAACTACTTCAGAAGTCATTGTTGCAGATGAAGTTGTAACCTTAACAACATAGTTACCGTTAGGAACTTTAGCCTTAAATCTGTATGCCGCAGTACCCTTTACATCTGATTCTTCACTTGTTACTACTGATGTATCATCAAAACCGTAACCAATCTTATCTGAATATGCGTCAGCGGCTGTTACCTTTGTAAAGCTGTCGTCTGACGGATCATTACTTCCGAATGCGAATGACAAACCGTGTACATTAACCTTAACTCTTGATGTCAAAGTTTCTTCACCTACAGTTGCAACCGCCTTAACATAAAGAACCTTTGATACTGCACCTGCCTGAACTGTCAAAACGCCTGTTGTTGCATCGAATGTAATTCCCTTCGCATTTGTCACCGGTGTGCCTGCAGCATCAACAAGTGATAGAGTTACGTTTGCACCCTCAACAGCATGACCTGCCTTGTCTCTTACTTCTGCCGTGAAGTTACCTGTTACGGCATCAGAGCCCTCAAACGGAATTGTTATGCTTGAAGACGACTTTGTAAATGCGATTGCATTACCTGTTGTTGATAGAGAAATTTCTTTTTCAACTCTCTTTGAACCGTAAGTTGCAACTACTGTAACAGTTCCGGCAGCTGCCTCGTCTGTTACTGTCAAAGTTGCTGTCTGAGCATCCTTGCTTGCAATGCTTACACCTGTATATTCATCAGCAAGTGACCAAGTAACGGCACCTGAGATATTATATCCGTCTGTATCCTTAACTATAGCAGTCAGTTCTGCTGTTGCACTGTTTGCACCTGTTTCAGGAACCTGGATAGTTTCTGCCTCAGTATTTACAGTCATTGTTGAGGCTGTAGGTGTGTAAATTTTGAAGCTTGCCAAATCTACAGGATATGTACCTTGGAAACAGAAATATTTCTGTGTTTCTGTATATGTAGAACTCATAGCTTCAGCTGTTGTTTCGCCTACAAGAGTACCTGCGTCATTATATACCTTAACCCAGTAAGTTCCTACGCTTTCATCTGCAGAAACAATTACTCTGTACCAATCTTCACTGTTGACACCTGGAATTGACTGAGTGCCAACCGTCAAAGCACCACTTCCGTATGATACTGTCCAGTTAGGATTATTAGTTGCATTATTCGGTGTATTACCGTAGTGACCGAATGCCATTGCACCGCCCGTAAATCTAACTTTCATATCAACGATATATTGTGACGCTTGTTCTGCAAGTTGATATACACCGACAGTTGAACCGCCGCCACCGTTTGATGCAAATTGAAGATACTTTGTATTATCTTCATCCTTCTTAAGTGTTAGAGTTCTTACACCGTTTGAACCGTATATTGACCAGCCGTTAAGAACAAGATCCTTTGAATTGATTGCATTTGATGTAGCTGTGTATCCTACAAGAGAATCGTCATATGAACTCATATTTTCAGGATAACCGGCATCCGGAGCTATATTAGTTGAACCGCTCGCACCGATTACGGCAAACGGAGTAGATATTTCAAATGATTCATCAAGATATGTTACCTTTGCAGTAACCTTACCGAACCAGTTTGAAACACCGTTTCTTACATTGAAGTAAGCAGTAGTATTTCCGTTAGGGCTTTCACCGTCAGTACCCTCACCTGTACCTTCTGCCTTTGTAAGTGTAATATAGCCGTCCTCGTTATCAAGACCTGTAACTGTCCATTCTACATTAAGACCTTCCTTGTTTGTTAGGTCGCCGCCATATATACCTGTTGCCTTAATTGCAATAGGCTTATGTACAGGCTCGCCTTCATTAGGCTGGTTAATTGTAGTATTAAGTTCAGAAGCAAATTCAACTTTTGATAGAGTTTCTTCTGCCTTTTGACCAAACTCATCATACTTATCTGTTGTACGAACAACAATGTTATCCAACTTCATAACACTATGATAACGTCCTGACAAGAATAAGATACCTGTAATCTTATCATTAACGCCGTTTGTAGGAACAATCAACTTGTCTACAACCTTTTCGCCGCTCTTATCTGTGATATTGACAGTTGCCAAGCCTTCGTTCTTGTCAACCAATATTGTATAGTGGTACCAAGCTGCGTCTGTAAGAGTTACGGTTGCCGCGTCAACGTCATTAATCTTACAGTTATTAGAATTACCTGCCATATTTATCTTGAAGATATAATTTGAAGTCATACCTGTGTTTGCAGTCGGCATAGTTCCTGATGCTACAACAAATTGTACATCATCTTTGCTTGACTTAGTTAATGCAAGGTCAAATTCTACCGCATACTTATCTTGAGAAGACAAATCAACATCAAATGCCGATGTTGCACTTCTTGTATTCTTATCTGCGTCAGTGTACTGTGCATATTTAGTATTATCTGTACCCAAAGTAATACCGTCTGCATAGCTTGCTGATGCCCAAATATTCTTTAATGCAGTTGTATCTGCTACATCTTCATAATCCTGAGTATATATCTCTGTATATTCTCTCGGTACTTCTGTAGGCTTAACTGTCGGTGTTGCAGTAGGCTCAGCCGTCGGTGTTGTTTCCGGCTGGCTTGTAGGTGCAGTCGGCTTTAGAGTAGGTGCCGGATCAACAGTACCTTCAACACTTGTTGTTGCAAATAAAGGTGTCATTGTCTTTATATCATCCCAAACCATAATTTTAGCCGCTTTACCTTGTAAATCGTAAGCAACTTCACCACTACCGTTTTCAAGTGTAACATTTTCCTTTAGTTCTACGCCTGCTAAAGTTTTGTTATCGTAATACTTTGAAATTACGATTGTTACTTTGTCAGCTTTAGCATTTGTAATTTTGATTTTTTGGTCTTCGTAAACAACGCCTGCCGCCTCCGGAGTTGCAGCTGTAGCGGGTTCGTCTGTAGACTCAACTTCAGTTGTCGCTGTTGCAACAGGTTCACCTGTTGTCGTAACTCCAGCCGTTGTACTCGGTGAAACAGTCGCAGTAACTTCTTCACCGGAATTTTGTTCACCCTCTGCACTTGCTGATAAAGGCAATGCAGTGAACGCACTTGCAATCATTGATACAGAAAGTATCGCAGACAGCAATTTTTTTCTTTTCTCCATTTTCTTTTCTCCTCTCTCTCTTAGCTTGATGATCGCTAATCATTAATAATATAATTATACTATAACAATTAAATTTTGTACAGTCCTTTTTTACAATTTCACTAAAATTTTTATCTGAAAAATATTTTTATAAAAATTTTTCAAAAAAAGTGTTGACAAATGTATGTGTATCTGATATAATTCATTATGTTGTTTGCAGATGTGGCGGAATTGGCAGACGCGCTAGACTTAGGATCTAGTGTCACCGACGTGGGGGTTCAAGTCCCTTCATCTGCACCATACCGAGTGTTCTTACAGAACTTTAAAGTTTTTGTATGTCACTCGGTTTTTTTTATTGTTTTTTCAGTATGAGGATGCTCCGGTGTCCGGCAATCCAACTACTTTGTGAATTTATCGCAAGCAAAAACCGCTCGTCAATAAAGGCATTTCACCTCTATTCCGAGCGGTCTTTTTTCTCATTATTTATGAGAGGAATTTCAATATTTTATTTTAAGTTTTCAACCATACGCATAAATACTGAAGCAGCCTGTGCTCTTGTCGTGTTTGCTTTCGGTGCAAAGCTACCGTCTGTATTACCTGTCATAACGTACTTTTCAGCCGCCCATATTACAGCGTCCTTTGCATAATCCGAAATATTGTCGTTATCCGTATAAGATGTGTTGCTGCTTGTAGTTATGTCATATCCTTTAAACGCTGCATAGCGATAGATAATCGCCGCCATCTGTTCACGGGTAATTGGCTCGTTCGGAGCAAAACAATCTTCAGAAATACCCGAAACAATGCCGTTTTCATTCGTCCAAGCAACTGCATTTTCATAATAGCTACCGCTTTCAACATCAGTAAAAGCACATTTTCCTGTCTGTGGCTCATTTTCCATACGATAGATAACCGTCACAAACATTGCTCTGGTAACATCACTGTCCGGTGCAAATTCTGTGTTTGATATGCCCTTCATCAAGTCATTTTCATACGCGTATTTCACCGAATCGTAAAACCAGTCATTTTCCTTAACATCGGTAAACGGATTTTTCCATTCACCGTTATCCTTTTCCGTCCATTTTGCATATAGCGTGAAGTTCTTTGTTACCTTTTCAGTAAAATCATATTTTGTTTTGAGTCCCTTATCGGTATACCAGCCCTCAAAGTCAAATCCGTCCTTTATCGGTGATTCCGGCTCTTTTATAACACTGTTTTTTGTAACGGTTTTGCTTGCAATATCATTACCGCCGTTTGTTTCAAATGAAACGGTATAATGTACATTACCGCCTCCTCCGTTACCGCCACTTGATTTCGTCCAGTTAGCGGTTACGGTTACGGCTTTACTCGGCATTGTAAATGTTGTTTCTGCCGACTTGCTGTCCGCAAACTGTACACTGTCGTCTGTCGTCCAACCGCTGAATTTATATCCGCTGCGTTCGCCGGCCTTAATCGTTACCGTTTCACCCTCTGAATACTCTCCGCTACCCGAATTCTCCGCATAGCTGTCATTTACCGTTACGGTGTTTGATATTTTCTTTATAACAAGTGCAGTCTGCGGTGTTGAAGTATTTCCGGCACAATCCTGTGCACAAAGCATAATAACACCGCTTGTTTGACTTTCATAGAGTTTTCCCGAAACAGCAAACTTACCGTCACTGCCTGCAACAACTTCTTCATTATCGCCGTACATAATTCTGCTACCCGCATCTGATATTCCTGTTATCGTATAGTCGCCGCTTTCATTGTCTGCATAAAATATATCAGATGAAAGCGTCAGAACAGGCGGTTCTTTATCCATATTAATAAGTAGGAATACACTTGTTACATCCTTGCCGGAAATACCGTCAATCTTGAACATCAAACTTCCCTCAAATTCCGGAATTGCAAAGGTGTTTTCACCGTTTTCGTTTGGTATTTGGTCATTTGTGTCCATTCTTGTCAGTTTAAATGTCGCATCAGCGTCCGATCCGCTTACAGACAAAGTATTGTCACCGCCGCCGATATACGCGTGATAAACGCCGTTTTCATCGGCAGTACATTCGTTACCGTTCATCGAAAGTACTATATCCATAGGTGTATATTTAGGAAGAAATTCGCCTGTGGATTCGGTTTCCTTACTGTAATACTTTCCGTTTTCCGATTTTTTGTATGCACGAACACCGACTTTATATGTCTTATCAGGCAACAAATTCTCGGCAGGAACAGACTCCGCGTTATCTCCGTTTTCATTTACACGAACGCCGTTTCCTCCGACAGTTAGTGCCATATCAACCGCTGTCGTGTCTTTATCCAAATCATATCCAAATCCTGTGTCTATCCATTCTCCGTCTTTTTCCTCATAAATTCTCACACTATAACCGTCAACATTGTCTGACGCATTCCACTCCGCACGCATTACCTCATTTCCTGATGTTTGCAGAGTAACATCTGTCGGTGCGGACGGTTCGTTTACATTGGTATATGCAACTTTTGTATTAAACGCTTGATTATCAATAGCAATAAGTGCGTCTTCCTCCTTACCGTCACCGTTAAGATCTGCTTGCTTTTTCGTCATAAGAAAGGCTGTTACATAATATTCACCTGTCGGTGCTATCGCACCCGATGAAGGAACTGAAAGTTCAATATTTGAGGTATCACTGATTTCCTGTTCTGAAATCATATAGTCCGCTCCGCCTTCTTCGTTTGAAAAATAAGTGCGGATAACGTAAGGCGTATTATCCACGGCATACTTCACCTTGCCGGAAATTTGATTGTCAGTCAGTGTCAGAGCCAACTTCTCAAACGGCTCAACAGAAAATGTTTTTTCATCGGTAAAAGTCAACCCGCCTGCATCAACTATATACTTGCCACCTTCTTTAAGTCGCAGAAGAGCCAGACGATATTTTTTGCCGTCAGAGTTTGTTTTTTCCATATCTGCAATAGTTGTCGCGCTGACATCTTCGTCAGGATTAAACTGACTGTCGTCAGTCATCCAGTCGATATTAAGCTCAGCGTTTCTGTCATTGAAAATCTTTAGGTTGTCTTTGATCTGCTCCTCGGTTAGATTTCCGTCAAAGGCAAGTACGATATACGGCGCTTCGTCTGTACCGGCACTTGCTGAGATTTCCGTCCGACTCACGCCGGCGTTTGCAAGCACAAAGTTCTCATCACGCACCGCCGCAAAATTCGCATCGCTGTCTTCCGCAAGCATACTTACAACCGGTGACACACCTTTATCCGCCCAGTTCCATTCAGGCATATAGCCTAACATCTTAAACTCAATATCCCAGCCGCCGCCTTTGCGGAAGTCGGTCTCTACGATTTTCGGCACAAGTACCCATGCACGAGCGCTGGCTAACCAACCTCCTACCTCAGCCACCACGCCGAGGTACACATCGACATTTTGGAAGGCTTGCTTCATCCCCTCCTCAACTGTTACATTTCTGATTGGGAAAGCCGTCTGACCGCCTACGATCAGATTAATATTTCCGACGTTAAACCCTTTGCCGGCAAGGACGGGACTACTTTTCGGAATCTGAACTCTGCCTGCAACCGTGCCGTTTGCACCGATTGCAAGATACAGATAATCCTTACTGTTATTCACTCCGCCGAAAGCACCCAATTCAATAGAAGAATCAAACGTTATAACGTCTATCTGTTTACTCGGCAGATTTAATGCAAGCTCCTTTGAGCCGCCGAAATAAATGCCTTCATATGTATTACCTTTATAACTGCGTTCCTGTCCATTTAATTTTAAGGAATAGCCGAAGCTGTCGACAATCTGCGTTGCCGCCCCTGCACCTACAAGGTTAACATCGGTCGCTTTTAGTGAAATCTCGCTCGGTCCTATAATAACGTTACCTGTTCCTTCAATAAGATGCAGATATGTTCCCGTCAATGCACCGCGTAATTTAATAGGAGGAATGGCAAGATAATTGCCATTTACCGTTGCGGCAAGATCCTTAAAACCGGCACCGCCGCCGTTAAGCTGTCCTATCGGAACAGGCGGAACAAGTACAATTCCCGGTGATGATTTTACATAAAACCATAACTCGTCAGGGATAAGAGCGCCGTTATTGCTGCGTTCAAGAGCAAGTGCCGCCTCGGTTTCAAAAAGGTCAAAGGCATTCAGTTCAAGACTGAACGCATATCGCTCCTCGCCCTTAAATGTGTTTACTTCTCCCTCAACCTTTGCAAGTTCCAACGCCATTAAATCGGCGGTATCAAAGCTGCCTTTTGCTTTTACGCCGTTTACCTTAAATTCATATTTCTTTTTGCCGTTTACTGTCTTTTCTTCTAAACCGTAACCCAACTTTTCAAGCGAAAATTCAGCACCGTCAAATACTGTTTTAAATCCGATTTCACCGTTAAAAACAAGGTTGCCGTCCGCATCGGCGGTTGCTTTTTCCAACTTTGTCGTTGCATACGGAATATCGACAAAAATCACTGCGTCGTTTTTGTCGGGTTCAATATCAAACGAAAGACCTTCTTTTGACATTGTAATTTTCAAAGAGTCTTCCGCACCGTTTCGCGGCTGATAGAATTTGAATGACGGAGCGTTCAAATTAACACCGTGCTGTTCGATTCGTCCGTCTTTGTAAACAATCAACTTTCCGCCATTATTTTCATCCCACGTTGCCGTCACAGACGGAGAAAGCGTTGCCGCTCCGCCGGTAAATTCAAAAGAAGAACCGTTTGTGCTTTTATACTCGCCGGCTATTTGTGCAACAGGAGACGCATTATATTTCTTTTTCAAACTTTCAAGTGCATCGTCATCCGAGACATATTCAACGGTAATTGCACCGTTCGACTCAAATACCGCAAGACGCTTTGCGGAAAAACTTGATGATATTTCGTCAGGTTTTGTCGGAAGCTCCTCGCTCAGTGTTTTCAGATTACGATAACCCCACAGATACTGCGCACCGACCGACATTTCGGTATTTGCGTCAAGGTCAAAGCCACAGTAGCTTTTGCTTTCCACCCATGTAAGAACAGGAAAATCGTTCGGCTTCACTGTAACTGTCTGCGGCAAGCTTACACGTAGCGGAGAATCTCCGCAATACACAATATCGAACTTATCGTAGTAATCGGACAGACCGACAAACGGATTTGCCCACGGATATGCGTCTGTGTAAATTTCATTAACATAAACGCCGTCTACATCGCCCCACAAGGTATAGCCTTTCGGAACGTGCTTTGTTGACACATCATCAATTTTGCCTGTTACAACCGAACTTTTCGTTGTTATTTCACCGCTTTCGGTTACTGTTGTGCGATCCATCTTAATCGCCGGACCTCCTGAGCTGTTTGCGGTTTCACTGTGACCCATTCCGGTAAAATTGTTCATCACATACCGCCACTCAAAGTACAAATCATGTTCGGGGAAATCATCTCTGTTCATTTGTATTTCACTGACGGTTGTCAAAACGCCCCAAGCCGTTTTATCCTTTTTGTCAAGACATACAAGCTCGTGATAAACCGTTGCTTTTGCCGGTATTATTGTGCCGTACGGAGTTCCGGGAATATCGTTCAGAACCATTTCCATGTTGTATTCTGCCTTAATTGCGTTATTTTTTTCGTTCGGTGTTTCTGACACAAACTCCGCTTTTTGCAGTGTGACATACGGATGAATTTTCTTCTTATTTCCCCCGCCGGTATAAACATTAAGTTGGCAGTCTGGGGCTTGAATATCCTGTGTAAAAACCTCGCCTGTTTCCTTTGCGATTGCCCTCGGAACCGTTGCCGTATAGGTTTGATACTGCAAATCGTAGAAATAAAAGCTTATGTAATCGTTTTGCAGAAGAAGCGTTTTACCGCCGTTAAAGGTAAGTGTTTCGTTTTGCTCGGGCGCCGCAAGAATATTCATCGGCAGCGCACAAACTATGATGCAAAGTGATAATATCACCGACACTATTTTTTTGCTCATTTTCTGTCCCTCCTGTTTTTTATTTTGATACAAATTACGGTAAACACCGTTGCTATTATAAAAGTCACAACTGCTGTCAGCACATATCCGCACATTCCGTCAATCAGCAGAATTGCACCGCAGTAACCGGCAACCGCCGCACTTTTGTACGATGTCGGAAATAATGCGGTGCAGCACAGCAAAAGAACGGAAAGCAGGGCGGTTGCCACTTTGCAGAAATTCAGCTTTTTTATCTCCCTGCAATGTTTTATCTTTTTCGCACGTGCGAAAACTAAATTCATTCTTTCCGCATTAGATTTCAATTCACACACCTCCTCAATCCACCCTTTTATTATATAGGTGCTTGAAAATATAAAAATTCCCCCTAAAAAACAAAAAAAAGACCGGATTTTTT